>Ga0315551_10001542_pt1 | contig 17368 bp, 13 predicted proteins | sample SalMarSW160290MG_FD_203678 | JGI IMG/M metagenome (GOLD analysis project Ga0315551, IMG submission 203678) | Salt marsh sediment microbial communities from the Plum Island Ecosystem LTER, Massachusetts, United States - Salt Marsh Sediment SW1602-90 ...
TTACTATAACTCCTGCGTTCTCTCATCATTGACTCCCTTCATAACTGAACATATTCTACCACTTTTTAACTCAAATTTCCACCTTAATTTTAGGTAAATTTCTGTCCAGTTTTTGGGGATCACCATACTCAATCGATGTATCTGGGAAGTGGGTGTCCCCGAATTAACAGAAACTTCGCTGAGTGGTGAACAGACTGAGGGCGGAGGCAATAAATGGTATGCACTTCATGGTAAATTTGTCGTTACAGACAAGAAGGCAGTTGCTCTCTCTACAAACTTCACTAACGAAAAGCAATTAGAGGTGTATCTCCTTTATGATGAAGATAATATTATTAAGAATTTTAGAAGCAAATTTGATAAAATTAAAGACCTTTTTTGTTCTAAACAGCAAGTTTTACCCGGATCTTTATATTTTAAGTTGCCAACGCAAATTCAACAAGAGATAAAATCAATATATGAAAGAACCAAAAGGATTAATGTTAAGAACTACCCTCCGGAAGTATCACCTGATGCTGAGATTAAAAAGGGATTTTTTCTTTCTCCCTTTGAGGGAAGGGCAAGAACTTTCCTGAACATTATGATAGAACAAGCAGAAGCATTTATCTTTCTTTCAACAGAAAGATTATTTGATGACCAAGTCGTCAGCAAACTATTAAGCAAAGCTTATATGACCGACATTCCAATGAAGATTTTAACAGGCCACCCGCGAGCTGTGAGACAAAATCCTGCGAAGGCAGAAAAAATGGTTGCGGATTTAATGGCAGCTGGAGTTGAATTTGCTATCATGGATGATATCCATGCTAAATTTTGGCTAACAGAAAAGTATATTTGTGTTGGCTCAGCCAATATTGGAAAAATGAACCTCGGTTTTAGTAAAACTGGTAACTATTGGAGAGCGAATACTGAAACACTATGGTTTGACAATAATAGCAAGATAATTAGTGCTGCAAAGGATGCATTTGATAAACTATTTCAAGGAGCAAAGAGTGGTATTGTTGCCTTTTCGGACGTTGGAGCTAAGGAAAAACGGGCTAAAGATTTATTTAGTTTGTTCGGCTTTAGGAGTAAAAAAGAAGCAAAAATCTTAATGGCAAGGATAGAAACACAACTTTCTGTGCAAAACAGAAAGAATGTCATCAGAATAGCCAAACTTTCAGCCCGGTTAGCTGAAATCGAAAATAATCGATATATTACAGAAGAAAATGTAATAATGGCAAATATTCTTTTCTACCTTAGAGAGAGAAAACACGACTTTGATGAGATACGTGAAAAGATGGTAAAAATTGTCGACAAGAAGAAAATTACTGATGCAATACAAAAATTACAACGACAAAAATATGTGACAAAGGAACACGAATATTATACCATTAACATTGAACGTCTCCTTGTACGAGAAGAACAGGAACCACATTTGTTTAAACAGAAAATGGGGTAGGATTGGAATCTGGAACTATGCTGGAGTCCAAACGTTGAATATTTGAGCAACAAATTTTTCAAGACAAATGAGGGGTTTCTCAAAGAAGATTGGAATGTTATAAAAATCTATTTTGCAGACTGTATATAGGTCCCCACTTTACCTATATTAAAATGCTATGTCTTATTTCAATGCCTGACCCTTAAAGCCGACTTACAAGGAAGGAAAGATGACTCTTATGGATAGACAAAGAAATGAAGTATTAAAAGTACTTTATGACCTTCACAATAACATATTTAATGCCGATGATGTACCCTCTAGCCTACGACTTCTATCCCAAGATACTGGGATAAAGGAACGTAGATTAAAAGATATATGTGGCCTTTTAGAGAAAGAAGAGCTAATTCAGATAATACGAATTGGTGAGAAAATGTATACTCGTATCAAGCCTCGGGGAGTAGAAAAGGTTGAAAAGGGATAGGTATGAGCGAAGATAAAAATATCGTTTTCGTTGGTCATGATTTTGATAAGAAAGGTGGCAGGAAAAAGAAGTTTCGTAAGGCTATAGAGGTAGCATTTAGAGATACTACCTACATTCCGTGTTATGCAGATACAAGGTGTTATGAAGGAGATATGACCAGTATTGAGGGGATGTTTCTTAATATTAGAAGGAAAATAAAAAGTGCAAAATTTTGTATATTTGATCTTACAAAGGCCCAGAAAAAACGCCCCTCAATAAATCTCAATGTGCTTTTAGAGTTGGGTATAAGCTTAGGTGAAGATAGAACGAGCTTTATGCTATACAGGGGGAACTTAAGTAACCTTGAAAAGCGAGTGAGTAATCTAAAGGGCTGGTATACGTTCTCTTATAAAGCTTTTAGTGAGTTTTCTACACATGTAGGTGAAATGATAGAAGCTTTCAAGGGTACAGTAATGGGACAGGAAGGTATGGAAGAGACAAACATATTCAAGAATTCTGAATTAACCAAGCAAGAAGAGCATGAAACTAAAGTAGATTTTTTTGGTGTAGAGTGGGATATAAGTATTATAGATACAGACCTCAATACTTTAGCAGTTAGTAGGGATGCGTATTGTAAGGATTGCGGAAGAAAGCTTATTGCTTACGGTATGTGGATTGAGGAAGGACCGCATCCAGAAAGTCAAATAAAGACTCAGCATTTTTCTTGGTATTGCCAGAAATGTGATCGTTTCGCTTCTTTTCCTTTCAGACAGGAACATAACTATATCAGAAAGTATATTCTAGAGTCGGTTAAAGCTGGATTTAGAAAAGGCAAGAATTATGTAGACCCAGAAAAAGAAGAACTACACATCGAGGGAGAATCAGAAGAAACTCACGTTGTAAAAATACTAAAGAATAACCTTTTAAAATTAGCAAAAGATGTTTTTCCTTGTTTCAAGAATGAGTGGAGTTACTCTTTTTCCAATATATTACAACGTGCTTCCCAACATTCTGAATATGGCGAGAAAAAAAGAGTCTTCCTTCACCATATGTCACAGCGTATGTACATCTTAAATGATTGGTTTTATTATTTTATCCAAAAGAAGGCAATCCCTCCAGAAATTAGCGATATTATTCAACAACTGTCCCAAGTACTTCAAAGTGCCGAGAGATTGACAAAAGAGGTTAAGAATGAGATAAAGGAACTGCCGGATAATCTTAAAGAAGATTATTCAAAATTGAAAATTAAGCACGATCACTGGATAGAAAGGCTTGAAACATTTCTTCGCGAAGCATCTGATTTACTCCACGAAGATTTTACTAAAATCAGTTTTGATCCGTTGCCGGAGTTTTAGCTATTAGTAATAAAAAGGAGGATTCAAGATGTTTGGTTCCTTACTAAGTGTCCTTACTGCAATTTTAGATGTGCTTCCTAAGTTTTTGAATAAAAAGAATAAACGCAAAATAGGTTCAACACTTGCTAAATTGTTTCTACAGCTCAAGGCTGTTTGCAAAGATGGTAAGAAAATATTGGATACATTAGCGAAGCTCCCATCCGGAAGAAAAGTAAATTTCCCAAATCTCATGAGAGTTGTTGAATCGCAAGCTTACAGATTGAACGAGATCAAATCAATAATTAAGAAAGACAATTTAGCTAAGATTCTACAAATTCATTTGCCTGAAGTTGAAGATTTGAAGATATACATAGGCATGAAAGGTAGTCGGGTGTCTTTGCTCCATGAGGAAATGTCGAAGAACAAAAAGCTTAGATTCTTAGAGCCAATCACCATAAAACATCCTATGATGGCAAGAGTATTTACCAGGTGGGCAAAATTAATACCATCCAGTAAAAGTGCGATACAAAAAGCTCAGAAACAGTTAAAGGAAATAGAAATAATAACTGAAGAAATACGGAAGATTTTAGTGTCACATTTCGAAATAGATGAAATAATTTAGTACAAAAAACATCCGAATTTTGTGAGGTGAATACAAAATACCGGTGTCAGGCTAAGAAATAAGATTTAGCAGTTGCAAAGAATTATGGTAGAGAGATGATGGAGGTAATCTTAAGTGATTTGTAAAGTCATAAGCGGGGAAGGAAGCTTGGTAAAAAGCGAGGCTTATTCGTCCGATTGTGCGATTTATATGTCCGAGAAAGGCGTATAGAGATTGCTTGACTTCTAAAAAGGGAGCCAGGTTTCTTAGCTCGGGTAGAAAGGAATTTTAGCTCCGGATGAATTTAGTGGATTGTTAAACAAAACAGCATGGTGACGTAAATCTTATTTCTTAGCCTGACACCAGTTGCACCAACCAATTGTAGAAAAAGAAAGAGAGGGGTAAAACTATTTTAAAGAAAATAATTGATCTTATCTCTGAGGAAGATTTAAAAGCAAAGATTCTATTTCCGTATATAAAAAGCCTTGGATTTACAATTGAAGACATTCAACTTGAAAAAACATTTAGTATTCAGCTTGGAAAGAAAAAAATAGAAAGTAAAGCATTTACTAAAGCATCAGGACGACTAGATATTCTTTGCAAAAAACATGATGATAATCTTTTTGTAATAGAGGTAAAGTCCGAAAGTTCGAAAATAACTTCGAGTGATATTGATCAAGGTATTTCTTATGCGAGATTAACACATCCAATTACTCCTTTTTTGCTGATAACAAATGGTAAAATAACAAAGGTAATTGATGTGGTTAGCGAAGAGGAATTAAATGGAAAGGACATTGCTGCACAATCGCAATTTTGGTCTAACGGATGTGTGTTATCAACTGAAAATGAATTACAACAAAGGTACGAAGCGCTAAAGCAATTTATTGGATATTCTCCGGAAAATGTGAAATACTTTTCTTACTCGCAAATGGAAGACCGAATGAAAACGATCAAAGGGAGCATTTCTGAATTGCACAAGAAATACATTCCTGATATATTTTTGAAAAGGGATTCCTTAAACAATGATTTTTTGGATTTCTTACACAGTGAGTATAGGTGTTTTTCTCTTATTGGTGAGTCTGGCGTCGGTAAAACTAATTTTATCTGCGGTTTGGCAGAGCGCTTTGCGGAGGGTAATATTTCATTATTTTTTAATGTAACAAATTTGATTAGAAGCATTATTGATACGATTAGGGAAGATTTTAATTGGATATTTTCATCTTGGCTCGAAGCACCCGAAATATTAAGAAGACTTCAATCGCTTACTCAAAAAACAAAGAATAAAGTTTGTTTTTTCTTCGATGCTATTGATGAAGCGACCAATAAGGATTTTAATCTTGACCTTGACGATTTCATTAGTAAGCTAAAGGAATTTCCAAATATTAAGGTATGTGTCTCAAGCAAAATAAGCGAGTGGAAGAGGTTTTTGATGATAGGCGGGAATCCATAGAGTACCCTCCCTATTTACACTTTAGTATTTCATAAATTGCTTTACCGATGAGTTCTTATTCTTCTTCGTTTCATTTCAAATGTTTTACCTCTAATAGCACCAATCATCCGCAAAGTCAAGAAAAATCAGAATAAAAAAAGAGAGTGGTTATTTTCTACTCTTTTTGTAGTAAGAGAACCTCTCCGTCCCACTCCCTGCACGGTTCTGCACACTCACAGCCATTGCACATCCGGGAAGGATTGGGAAAGAAGATTCCACAGCTTATACGCTTCAGCACATACTCAACCAGATGATAGAACCATAGCCAATCCTTAAAGAGAGTCTTTTTTATCTGAATATTGAGAATATGAGTATCTTGTATATTTACAACTTGCATATCCAATTACAGATCGAAACAAGCTGTTCTTTGTTAGTCAAATTAGCCGCATTTGAGAGAATACCATTTTCCAGCTGTTTGTATATTTCCTCTGCCATACTTTTTTCAATAGCAGCGCCAATGAAAAATGTTTTCGGTTGACATTTATTATCAACAAATGCAGCCCTTATCCTTTCGAGAGCTGTATTAGCTGTTTTCCAATGCTCATCAGCGCCAGCTGGGTCTATACCTCCTTTTAACTCACCCAAAGCAATATATTTACTTGGCTTTTTAAAGTCAACTTTTCTCAATTTATCCCATTTACAATTAAAGATACAAACATCGACATTTTTTTCAATAAAAGGAGGTGTTAAATTTAGAAATAAAGTTCGCCCTTTCCGTTTATGTTTCCAACTTAATCCTTTTGTATGTTCTTCAATAGTTGTATCTTTTGAATCGCCTGTAATCCACTCTTTTAATTCTTTATTAAAATATGAGAATTTGATACCTTTTACCGAAAGAGTAGAAATTATACATCTAACAAATTTCTTTTCTCCTAAGAATCCAGCTAAATTCCTTATCATTCCTCCGAGGGTGCCGCCGCGTGTTAGTAAGAACCTGTATACCAATTCGTCTATAAAATCATCACCTGCTGGTTCCAAGAATTTTTTAATTAATTGTCTTATTGCCTTTTTCTTGTCTTTTGCTGTTAAATATTTTAATGATTTATCACTAAGCCCTGACGCTGTTAATAAGGCAGGAAAAAGCTCACTTAGCTTTAATAAGTCTTTTGGCGTTTTAGCAGGTTGCGCCAGTACTTTTAGACTTTTGGCTTCCTCAATAAAGGGAGTTGATTTGACATTTTTTTCAAATGCCATTGCAATAAATCCTGCTCTCGTTGCTTCATAGGCGGTCACTAAATCTTTCCAACTACTTAAATGGTTTTTAAAATTCAATTTATCTTTTCTCCCATACATACACGCATTTTCGCTGCTCTTTTCGCCCATGTAATCCCATTTGCTGACTGCTATTCCCCTTTTTTTGCGGTAAAACTAAAATGTTAACTATTTTAAAGCCTATATTCTCTGCTATTCTTGATAAAATTAAATCTACAGGAATACTAACACCAGCATATCTCACATTATCGTTTACCATAATAAATAAACCTTGTTTTTTCAGAACTCTAAATGCTTCATAAATTACACATGATAGTTCCAAAAAATATCCTTTTATCATACGAACAATTGCATTATTATTAAGTTTTTTTTGTAGTTTTAGCAGCTCCAAATAATTAAGTATACTTTTAAGTGCTTGAATCTGATTTGTTGCATCTAAAGCAATTTGCCATTCAGGTCTGATTGCTAATAAGTCTTTTTCTTTATTTTCTACTGTACAAGTCAGCATATTTTGTCTCAAAGCTGATAATTCAATCTCACCAACACCCAGCAAAGCTAATTCTAAAGCATAAGTTCTTGTATAGTCATATCTATTGCAATAAGGCGGTGATGTGATTATAGCGTTAAACAAATTGCCATCCAAATTGGGTAATTCATTTAAACAAGAACCTTCTATTAATTCAATTCTCCCTTTATTATAATCTGGGTCTATGTTAGGGAACAATGTATAATCATTTCTCCCTTGCAAATCCTCCATAATTTCCTTTAATTTTTTTGTTATTGCCTCGTCAAAAGTTTTTATTTTTCCTTTATTAAACTTTGTTTTGCCGTGACTTCTATTTGCCCTGTAATCCCATCTCAAGTATTGACCATCCTTGCGAGTATAACTAATTTCTTCTAAAATAGACAAAAGAGCTAATTCTAAGGTCGCTTTAACATTATTTTTTGACCCATTTAAGTACGTTAAAAAACCCTCAACCTTAGCCCTTGTTTCGTCAGGATACGCACCTTTTGTAATTCTTAATTCGTTTAATTTATTAGTTTTTATTTTATCTGATTCCCAATATTTATTAAGACTTATCTCCTCTAACAATTTTTCTATTTCCTCATTATTTCCATAGTGAGTAATTATTTTAGATTCTATTATTTTTTGCCCTACAGGTAACAATTCAATTCCTACGGTATTACATCCAAATGAAGAAGCTGCAAAAAGAGTAGTGCCTACTCCAGCAAAGGGATCTAGAATATTTTTGTATTGCAATTTATATTTTTTTATGAAATATCTTACGAGTGAGTAGGAAAAAGCTTCTTTAAACTTGTACCACCTAAAACCTGGTTCTTTTTTATTGTCTTGAAAACTAACCGATTGTCTATTTAAAGCCGCATCTTCTCTTAAAATATCACAATAATACCTTTCTAATTTTTCTGTTTCCCTATATATATCACTAAAATCTGCAGTCTTTTCCAATTCAATCATAAAACGGTCTGATTATAGATAAAAAATTACAAATTGTTTTCTGTATTTCTCGTTTAATAAATGCGGCGGCAATGGTAGATAAGTCTTTAGGTTTAGAATAAAATTCCGATATGCTCCAAATTTCAGAGCATATCCATTGACCAGTTTTTCTTCCACAATTGCCATTTTCATTATCGTAAATATTATATATAAAACGATGGCAAAAGTCAAGTCCGAAAAACCATTTCTTTGAGAAAAAAGGAAGTGGTTAGTTTCCATATCCTACAAGGTTCTACATATCTACAGCCATTGCACATTCAGTGAAAAAGTGGGGTCTATAATCAAAGAATGAGATAGGTATGCTACGGGATTAGACCCCATTAGAAAATGTAAGATTTCTAACGGGGCATGCTGAAAAATAGAAATAACTCCTTTTGCAGCTTTTTAACATAGATTGGGGTTCCGGGATGAGATATTAACTGTTTTTGTTTTTTTCTATAAGCCATACAGTATATGCTATGTGCCGCGATAGTATGAGATTGCTTCCATTGTCAGTATGAGAGTTTACTCGCAATGGGCATAAAGGTCATGGAATGTTGTTATTTTTTAGAAAACAATACCATTTTAAATACTGAATTTTATGTTTTTGCGACAATCCGCGATGACGTCTGTAGTCGGCTTTAAGCCTTGAATAAAAACTTTCTAACATATTAGTGGTTGCCGGGATAATTGGTTCTTTTAAATAATAAAACATATCAGGTAACGCGTTATTTATTAACACAATGGTACGTTTAAGATCTTTAAAAGCAATTTTGTCTTTGGGCAATGAATTTAAAAATTCTTTGTATTTTTTTATACAAAGTTTGTAGTTTTTTATAAAATCATTTCGTTCTTTTATAGATTTAATGGCACACAATGTCCGCAAGAGGCAACGCAATTCTCTTCCGGCTTGAGTCTTAGGAAAAGTCCTGAGCCAGCGCATACCTTCACGTTGAATATGGTATAGGCAGCGTTGAATTCTAGCATGAGGCCAGATAAGTTTTATAGCTCTGATAACAGAACGTTCTCCATCCATGACTACATAGACAGGGTTAAGCCCGTGCTTCTTAAGCTTCTTAAACCAGGGATACACACTCTTAAAACTTTCCTTCTTTGCATAGATGTTTGAGATAATTTTCTGTGTCTTTGCTTCCATAAGACTTATTAAACAACCATTTTTATGAAAATATGTGCCATCGTAGATGATGTATTTATAATTCGAATAATTTGTGCACTCATCAGGTAATGTTTGAAGCCAATAGTTTTTGATACGTTTAAGCTTTGACTCACTATGACCTGAAATCTGGCTTTGTTGCCTAATAGAGTAACCTTCTTTTACCCAAAGAATAAACCAATGTTGTTCACGATATCTTTTGTTATAAGGTCTTTTCCATATGAAAGTCTTCCTACAGTTGAGACACTTAAAACGTTGCTTATATAAGTTTGTTTTACCATGAAAAATAACACTCTTTGATAAACAATATGGACAGTGTTTTTTTTACCATTATTGACTCCCTTTAATAAACTAGCTTATTTTTGACTCTAAATCCTTTATTTATAGTATATTATGTATTTTGTCAACAACATTCTATGACCTTTATGCCCGCAATGACACACTATTTCTGTCACAAGGCGAGTTGTTGCACTCCATAATCCCCATCCCTTAATCCTGCCCATCAAGGGGAGGAGAGATTTTTTCCTTGAATTTAAGGTCCCTTTTGTGTATAATTGAACCGTAGGGAAATTGAGATGCCGGGGTGATGGAATTGGTAGACATAGCGGACTTAAAATCCGCTGCTCTTTTAGGGCGTGCCGGTCCGAGTCCGGCCCTCGGCACTTAATGACAGTAAATGGGTAGAATACACACCCCGTCTGCTTCGCAGACACCCCTCTTTTTAGAGGGGATTAGGTCGAGGCGAGTTACACACCCCGTCTGCTTCGCAGACACCCCTCTTTTTAGAGGGGATTATATGATTAAAGAAACTAAAGAAACCAGAGAGATTAAAAAACCTTGTAAGAGATGGTTGTTTTTAGGCTGGTCTTATTCCCGAAGGAGTGAGGATATTGCAGCGATTTTGGGTATTGATTATTTCTATTTTCCTTTAAGCCAGAGATTAAGGTTAATACAGTTTCCTTTGCTTTTTGTCAAGTCATTTTTCTTACTTTTAAAGAAGCAGCCCGCAGTTATTTTTATACAGCATCCACCTGTTCATTCCATCCTTCCCGTTGTTCTTTATTCGTTTGTTTCTGGTGCGCATTTCATAATCGATTCTCATATTACCCCGGGAACAACCCTTGTTGAAAAACCTTATCATCACCTATATCTACTGCTTCACAGAGTATATTCATATCTTGCCTCCGTTACGCTTTTCCACAGCAGAGCAATACTTGAAAAACTGAAAGATTGGAAATGCAACTGTATAGTGTTTGAGAATCCTGTGAGAAAAATAAATAAGGGTAGTGAGTTTACTGTTAAGAAAAGACCAAGTATTGGAATGATATGCAGTTTCTCTCCGGACGAGCATTTTAGTGAGGTAATCGAGGTGGCAAAGGAATTAGATGGGATTTCGTTTTATATAACAGGTTGGAAAGGAAAGTTTCCAGAGAAGCTCAAGGCTTTAAGTCCCGGGAATGTTTTTCTTACGGGTTTTATACAGGGAAGCAAGTACTACGAATTCTTAGAGGCAATGGATATTGTCATCGTTTTAACCGACCGCAAGGAATCCGCACTGCTCGGTGCCTACGAATCGATTTCTGTCGAAACTCCCCTCGTTCTTTCAGATACAATAACAATGCGTTATTATTTTCCCATTGGTGCAGTATTTGTGGAAAATACGGTGCTTTCGATCAAAGATGGTATCGTTAGGGCATTAAGGGAAAAGGAAAGTTTAAAAAGAGAGATATGTGAGTTGAAGTCGGAGAAACTGAAAAGTCAAGAGGAGAATTTAGAGAAGGTAATTTTGTTCACGGGAAATCGATTTGGCAATAACACACCCCTAAATCCCCTCTTTTTAGAGGGGACTTGAAACACTCACTCTGATAAATAGAAGTTGAATGATAAATAGTAGTATTTAACAGGAAGGGTAATGGCAGCGTTTAGCTGAAATGTAAAGGGCTGATTGGATAACTACCTAACTATAAGAGAATTCTCAGTTTATCTTGACATAGCTACAGTTGTGTGGTAACTTTTCAGGGATGAAAAAAGTTCTAGTAATATTTTGTATCCTTTTTCTTTCACTTTTGTTTGCTTTTGCGCAAGAAACGCAAGAGGAAGAAACAGAAGCAGAACAGGAAGAAGCCAAGAAAGATACGAGTGAAACAGCTGAAACGGTAAGTGAAGAGGTTTCGCAGGAGGACAAGGAGATAGACGAAGAGAAAGAAGAAGTAGATGAAACTTTCTATTCTGCAAAGAAGATAGAGTATATAATCGATGAGGAGTTAATCATCTTGAGTGATAGTGCGATGAGCAAACATAAGGATATAATTGTTACTGCCGACACTATCGAGTACAATGTAAAAACCAAGGTCGTTAAAGCCTATGGACATCCGTTCCTAATTGATAAAGAGGATACAATTACAGGGAAGTTAATGATTTACAATATTGAGACAAAAAGAGGAATGGTTACGCTGGGAGGAACGGAAATTGAGAAAGGATTTTTTACAGGTGATACGATATTGAAAGTTGGAGAGAAGATATTGAATGTGAAAAACGGAAGTTTTACAACTTGCCCGCTTAAACCCCCTCATTATGATTTTTACTCCAGGAGGATGAAGATTTATGGCAATGATATAGTTGTTTGTGAGCCTGTAATTCTTAAAATACAAACAATACCCGTATTTTTTGTACCATTCTGGTTTTTCCCAATCAAGAAAGGAAGACATTCGGGTTTTCTTTTCCCAAAAATTGGAAAAGGTTCAAGCGAAGGACGATATGTCAGAAACCTATCCTACTTCTGGGCAACCAATGATTATGCGGATATTACATTCACAGTCGACCTTTATGAGAAAAAAGGAATAAAAACAAACTTGGCAGGAAGATATATTGTAACACCATTTCTTACTGGTAGTGTAACCGGTTCATACATCAACGATACATTCATAAAATCTAAACGTTGGAATTTCATTCTAAACCACCAGCAGAATCTTGCCAGAAGGACGAACTTATCTGCTCATGCAGATTTCATTAGCGATGTCAACTATAATGTTGATTACAGCGAGGAAGAGATTGTACAATTGAATAAGGAAATCGAGTCTTATGTATCGCTCTCAAAGAGCTGGAGTGGAGCAAATTTGAGTTTTCTTGTTAATGAAAAAAGAGACCTTGCAAAAAGCACTACGGATAGGCGGTTGCCGCGAATAGGATTTTCTTTGAGTTCAAGAAAAATAATTCCCGTAAAAGATAAGGAAAATCCCAGGTGGTACAATTCTGCTTATATGTCTTATTCGTCAAGGTTCATCAACAAGGTGCATAAGGATGAGGATTCGACTGTTACGCGTTACGGATTGGCAAACAGTATGAGATTTCAGTCACCTCAGAAGGTGTTTAGATATTTTAACATTTCGCCTTCCGTAACAGTGTGGGAGAATGTTTACGACAGAGATCGTTACGGTTCGTCGTTTCCTGTAAGGTCACACTATTCTACATCAATTGGTCTGAGCACAGTATTGTACGGCATTTCACAAGGTGGGATTGGTAGATTGGAGAAGTTCAGGCATATAATAAAACCAAGTATGTCGTACAACTATTCTCCGGAGGAAGATAATGTAGATAGATACTTAGCATTAGAAGGGATGGGTGTAGGTTATCCTGTTAAAAATATGTCCTTTTCCCTTTCTAATCTGGTGCAGACGAAATATAAGATTGGGGAGAAGGAAATAAAAATCGACTTAATTAGCTTGAAAACTTCAGCATCGTATAATTTCAAGAGAACTGAGTACCCTCTTTCGAACATTACAAATACTGTTGAAGTAGAACCTGTTAGAATATTCTCTACACGACTTCAGTTTGAACATAATCCATACACAAGAGAACTAAAGAAGTTTACCATCAGAAGCAATATTAAATTGCAGGGAATGCTGGGCCAGGATGCCGAAAACGAATACGGCAATGAGGGAACGAGTAAGAAAATTTGGAGAATGAATGTTACACACAACTTTGTAAAAGGAATAGGTGAGAATATAGATTCCCAACAACTGTTTGGAGGAATGGATACATGGATTACAAAGAACTGGAGGGTTGGGTTTAACACACGTTATGATTTCAACGAAAAGAAATTTATTAACCAGAGTTTGTCAATATACAGAGACCTTCACTGCTGGGAAGCGCAGTTTAGTTGGAATTCATACGGCGGTAGATGGAAGTATGACTTTAAGATAAAGATTAAGAAAATACCTGAAATCAAAGTAACCAAAGGGGTTTTCGGGATTTTTATTCCATAATAAATCGGTTCTTAAGACATTACATTTCATAGAGATAGCTTGAAACCCTTGAATTTACTACATTTTTTACTTGACAAAACTCTATAAACCTGCTAAAATCAATACTGTTAATAGTTTTGAGAGAAAGGAGGTGAAACATATGAACAAGCAAGATTTTGTGGACAAGATTTCAGCGAAAGCAGGGATTTCGAAAAGAGAGGCAAACGATGCTATTACAGAGCTTTTTGGAGAAATTACAAAAGCTTTGAAGAAGAACCAGAAAGTCACGTTCGTCGGATTCGGAACATTCTCGACAAGAAGGAGAAAACAAAGAAAGGGAAGAAACCCAAGAACAGGTGCAGCAATCACCATTAAGGCAAGAAGAGTTCCGAAATTTTCTGCCGGGAAAGCTTTGAAGGATGCAATCAAGTAGCTGAAAATTTCTGCAGTCGCAGGGGTAAGCATTTTGCTTACCCCTGTTTTGTTATCTTATAAGCAGGATTTTCCTTACTGATTTAAAGGAACCTGTTTTCAGTCTGACAAAGTAAATGCCCGTGGAAACATCTTTGTCCGTCGTATTTTTTCCGTTCCATTTTAGTTTATGGTGACCGGGTTTTATTTTGTCGCTTAATAGTTGTCTAATTTTTCTTCCTGTTATGTCGATTATATCCAGTGTAACCTTTTTGTGTTCTGGAATATCAAAAGAAATAAGTGTATTCGTGTTAAAGGGATTAGGGTATGTATTGTAGAGTTTGTAGCAGAAAGGTAAGGAAGGCGGAGTCGACTTGATAGCACCCGCACCCGGTGTTTGCATCAATCTTATCATCCAGTTGTGCATAGTCCAGTTATTCCATCCGTCAGTATTATTGTACCACCAGGAGCGTAAGTTAGGCGAGAAGTTATCTGCACCCACACCAGGTGAATTTGGGGAGGAAGGAGGCCAGTGCAGGACAACCCAGAAATCTCTCGCTGCGGTCACTTCAAATGAGTCATAGTTGAACTGTGCCCAGCCAGGAGCAGATACGGCTGCAACATTATAGTCTTCCATAAGAGGAGAAGTTGTATCGGGAAGTCCCGATGCATCGTTGTATAATGCTACATAATCGAAAGCACCTGTGGCATTAACATATATTCTTCCACCCGTGAAGTAGAATGGAACCAGGAGAGTAGGAGTAAATTTAACAGCAAATTTATTGTTGTCATAGGTGGAACTCACAATATAATATGTTTCAGGTGTCCCATCATCATAGATGATTTCATAACTTACATAAGCGATTTTTGATTTTGTATCGTTTCCCGGTTTTATGTCGTCAGTGACATTGACTTTGAGCTCGCAGGTGTGATTACCTATTTCTGCTGGAGTTAATTGAGAAAATGTGACGGTCGCCTCTGTCTCAGGTAATATGGGTGAAGAATTGGTTGTATCCAGATAAACAGGATTTTCAAGGGTATCCTTGACTGTAAGGATTGCTTCGATGGGTTCAGTGTATGAACCGTTGTTGCAAACAAGTGCTTGAGGAGTTATTTGCATATTGATGGTCGTTTCATCAAAGGGAACAAGAATTTTTCTTGCTTCGGCGTCATGGAAGCACTTTATGGCAAGCGATAGTGTATCGTCACCAGGATACTGGTCTCCTGTAAGTTCACACCAGACGGTAGCCTGATAGTAGTTATAACCAGGAGGGGACCATGTGGGGGAGAAAGTTTTCTGGGTTGATGTGCCCGGGGAAAGGTTGGATACGGTAGTTGATGATGAGTAGATGACCATTCCCAGAGAATCTTCGATAGAAAAGTAAACATCGAAAGATACGGTATTATCTCCATAGTTCTTAAAGGTAGCCTCTGGTGTTATAACATTTCCAGTTTGAATCAGGTGAGCAGGTGCATCGATGGATTCTGTCGCAGCATTAACAGAAGGTGTGCTTCCAACGAGGATAGAATAAACTTCTCCTCCATTTCCCATTTGGTATGCGTGAACTGCCTTACCACCTGCAGTTATATACTGACCGTCAGAAGAAACATCACAGTCAAAAAGTGAACCAGGTTCATCATTTCTTGTTACTCCGATAATGGGGGCGGAAGTTGTTTTGGAATGTACTGTAAGTACATAGAAAGTTCCTGTTTGTGCTGTATCACCCCAGGATGAAGCAACACCAATGGAACCGTCATCACATAGGGAGACTGCCTTTACATAAGCGCCATAACTGCCGTAATTCTGGTATGTCCAGATGGGTGTTGGAGACGAAGCATCAAACATAACCGATTTGCCATTATTATATCCAGTGCCTGCCATAATGGTCGAACCATCGTTAGAAATGTCTACTGCAGCAACCCATGGTCCTCCTATTGTACTCACCCATTGTTGGGCATAACTTGTTCCATTCCATTCGTAGAGAGTTACCTTACCGGAGAAATCACCTTTGACAATTCTATCTCCGCTACCTGAAATTTTCGCGGCTGTCTGTCCGTAATTTGAAATTGTGTCACGCAGCGAGCCATTTTCGAAGACAGACAGAACATAGTAAGTAGAAACCAGAGCAATCGTTCCATCCTGGGAAAGCTCCACTCCGTAAACACCATTTCCTCTATCGAAATTTGCCGAATAAAGTGAATCACCATTTGATGAGAATACGAAAAGCCGTCCGGTTGAACCGTTGTCTGCAGCAACAGTAGCGATTGAACCATCTTTTGAAATTGCACATTGTCTACCGGAGAATCCGGCAGGATGTCTAAATTCCTTTATAGGAATCGAGCATGCCTTGTCCCACAGAATAAAAGGTGAGCCGACACTCACCCCCGAAAGCAAATGGCCATCTTCTGAAGATGAAACATCTATCTGCCAATCTGCAAGTGGTATCGAATGAGTCCAGAGAGGTATTCCACTGCCCAAAGTTCTGTATAAAGATGTGCGTTCGTTGTTCAACCACCATCCAGCGAGTATGGACATACCGTCACCGGATATGGTGATATTTTCAGCGACTGCATTGAGATGATTCCTATCAACCCATAGAACTGCGGTGTCAGAATACAATGGAATAGCTATTGCCCCACTATGAAATGGTTGTTCTGGAATTGTTTTCTCTCCAGTATATATATAGGAATAAGAAGAGAGTTGCCCAAAAGTATTTAAGTTATATTTCGTATAATATCCGGGTAGGGTTTTCTTTTGCAGGATTACTCCGTAGACAGATGATACACATATAGCAACGATCAGGATTGTAATGGATATGTTACGCATAAGTCCTCCTTTGTTAAAAAGGTAACTGCTTTTAGTTATTGTATGTCTTCAGGTCACGTTGTTTGAATCTTCCTAATTCCGTTTTTTACAGACGGATAAGGTTAAATCCTCTTGCTTTTAAAAAATTTGCAAAAATGACGAAGTAAAAATGTTGTAGTGCGAGCTCTGTGTGCCTATTTTGTTGTCGAAATTTTGAAAATGTTGCCGGCTTTATCTACAAGAACTTTCACAATCCTTGGTATTTCAAATCCGTCTTCGGTAGTAATAAGCTTCTGAAAAATCAGTCGGAAAAGCCCTTCTGTTTCGAAGTATTTTGGAAGGGAGATGCCAAGTTTCTTGTAAAGATTTTCATCAGGTTTTATAGAAATTCGCTCCTCCATCGGCTCAATGTCTTTCATATCCGGAAATTTCTCTTCTACTGTTAATTTTATTTTTTTCAGAATTTTTGCTTCTAAAATTGACATATTCGCTCCTTGTTGTGAGCTAATCAGGAAAACTTATATTGGAAATATTATAGGAAAAATACTATATTCTGTCAAGGAAATTCTCAAATTAAAAAGGGGCAGGTTTTACACCTGCCCCTGCATTTTTTCGAAGGCTAAGCCTTCGACATTTCGCCTTTCAGGTCTTTTGTCTCCGGTCTGTCCTTACTTAACCAGCAGCATCTTACCTGTCTTTACGAAACTACCTGCTGCAATCCTAACAAA
>Ga0315551_10001544_pt1 | contig 17353 bp, 11 predicted proteins | sample SalMarSW160290MG_FD_203678 | JGI IMG/M metagenome (GOLD analysis project Ga0315551, IMG submission 203678) | Salt marsh sediment microbial communities from the Plum Island Ecosystem LTER, Massachusetts, United States - Salt Marsh Sediment SW1602-90 ...
TAATTGCTGAAATGACAGAAGTTAGCGTAAGCGTTCCAGCGGACTAGGAGCCCAAGGTGTCAACTTCCGTTGACCCTCAGAATAGAGAAAAGCGCCAAAAGTTAGCACTCTATTTATGTTACTGCTTAGAGTAGAAATGCACCAATGGCTTCGGAAAATTGTCCCGTACCCAACAACAAACTACAAACGGTCAATGGGGGCAAAAGCGCTACGGCCACCATGACACCGATAATTGCAGAAGATGCTCCAGTCGTAAATGCGAGCACCCCTGCACAGCCAGAGGCAAGGGCCAGAATAATGTCGGAAAGATTCGCCCGAGTTCTCATTGGTCTATCAGAAAGTCTGATTTCGCAAGTGTTAAGATTCTCTTCTCTTCTTCTTTAATATCCTGCACTGAATCATTTCCTAATCTGCATTCACTTTGCGGAAAGATTAAATGATAAAGTAAGTGCATGATCTGGGAATTTGACGCTGTACCAGCAATTACAATGAGGCAGTCATCTATACAAGAAGCTGAAAAGTTTTGAACTCTCGCTTCAGAGAACCAGGGGCTCAGGACGCGCATACGTTTGAAACACAGCAAAAAATTCAATTTTATCGCGCTTGCGATGCATGCTCGACCGTCAAAGGAATCGGATTTTCCTGTTTGTATATCTTCAGCTCTTGAATATCGGCCGGGAGGGTGAACCCTTCATTTATTAAAATCTCTTTCGTTTGAGTGATGGCAGTCGTTTTCAAATCCAAAGCCGATCCTTTGAATTCGAATAGATTCACCCAATAATAGACTCTCAGGTTAACAGTGCTTTTGGCGAGTTCTTCAACCGCGACAACAGGAGCAGGATCCTTCAACAATCCATCCAACTCGTTTATTTTGTCGAGAATGAGCGTTCTCGCTTTATCCGCATCATCTTCTTGGTCAATCCCCACGACAAAATCGAATCTCAATAATCCATCCCTTGTGTAGTTGAGAAGCGGATTCTTCAATATCATCGCATTCGGAATGTAAATATCTTTCCCGTCAAAAGACCGGATATGCGTGTTCCGCAAATCCAGTGTTTTAACCACGCCTTTGATGGTATCGGATTCAACCGTATCCCCGACATCGAATGGCCGGTTGAACGCCAAAAGAACTCCGGCAAGAAAATTCTCTCCGATATCACGAAAAGCAAAACCGAGCACGACTCCGGTTATCCCGGCACTGGTGAGCAAACCCCGGGCGATGCCACCCAGTCCGACGAAATGCATAGCGAGGGCAAGGCCGACCAAAATGATGCCCCATTGAAAAACCTTTGCAATGAATTTTGCCAATAAAGGATCGTCCGTCCTTTTGCTCATTCTTTTTTGCGCGATTCTCTTGACTCTTCTGCCGATGTAGATCGCGATCAACAAAACGATGATGGCAAAAACGATCTTCGGCAAAAAAAACCAAAAGTCTTCCAGATATTTCTCGAGGACAGGTATCAATCTCTCTTTCATGTCATTCCTCCTTTCGAACTCACGATTGTATTCCAAATATTATTTTGGGTTTAATTAAAATATTTGTCCGCAGAAGGGCCATAACTCTCAGTCATTTTGGGACAAAAAAATAAGCAGAACGAGCAGAAACAGGAGGCTGGTCCAAAGAATGATGGCAGTGCGCGTGGCTTTTTAGGCACGATTGGCCTCCCACCAGGTAAGTGGACGAACACCTTGGAAAAGAAATGTGATGACGCCGGCAAGGTTCACACAGATGAAATTCACGAGAAATAATTGCAAGGAACCAATGGCCAGTTCCCACTGGCCGGCGCCTACGAGCATGCCCATCGTGACAAGAGGGGGAAGAAGAGCGACCGCCACCATCACTCCGATCAAGGCGGAAACCAATCCCGAGGACAATGATAAAACGGCAGCGCTTCCTGCTGACAAGGCAAGGGCGATATCTCCAAAATTGACTTCCGTTCTGGTAAAAATCTCAGGAATCTGGGGATTAACTTCAAGTAAGATACCGATCAACGCCGAAAAAACAAAAGCCCACAAGCTTCCCACAAAAATCGTTTTGAGAGCTCTTCGGGATAAGTCTCCATCGCTGAGAGTCGTCCCCAGGGATAAAGCCACGTTGGGTCCCAATGCCGGGGCGATGACCATCGCTCCGATGATGAACACGACATTGTTCCGGAGTATGCCTACCGCTGCCACCACTGAAGCGAGAACGATCAACACGATAAAAATCCAGGAGAGTTTTGTCATCTTCTCGACATCGGAGTACAGCTCTTCCCGTGATATCCTTGTTCCAATTTTCCCGCTTTTATCGACCTTCGTTTCGCCCGATTTTTTGGGAGTTTTTTCTTCCTTTATCCGTATCCGTCCCTGTGTGATCTCCTCATCCCACATATCGATAGGATTCTGTTCCCGAATCAAGCCCTCTGCAACATTGAGGTATCCTGGGGAAAGCACGATTTCGATCAGCCGGAGAGACATGTCATTCTCCTTGTCTGGATTTGTATAGGTAAACTATGATGCGGCATCTTCCTTCAATATTTTCTTCAAAACATCAAGAGGGCCATACACCACGAGCCTGTCGCCTATAAGGATTTTTTCAGCAGCTTTGGGTATAGGAATCCAAGTCTTCTCCCTTTCTATGCCTAAAACCACGGCTCCCTTTTCGCGCAAATGAGACTTTGTCAAAGTTTTGCCGTTTAGTGAAGAGTGTGGCCCGACAATTTTTTTTACAAGCCCGTACCCCTCCAGAAAATGGAGGAGATCTTCTGTCGTGGCTTCCTCAAAAACCGGAGACTTGATGAGTTTGTTTTCTATGAACCTTTCCCACCTTCTCGTGAATTTTTTATATGTCGCGACTTTGTAGATAAGGAATACCCCGACAATCAAAATGACGACATTGACGGGGAGTTGATATCCTCTGCTCGTGGCCATCGAGCTCGTGGCCGTGACGATGACCGTCGCGATTCCTGCATTTCCTGTTATCATCAGCCAACGGATGATCTGACGCCTACGGGGATGATTGACGATCGATTCGGATTCTTTTGTGGTGAAACCTGTACCGGAAAACGCAGACAAAGCCTGAAATCTTGCCTTATTCTTTTCCAATCCGGTCATCATCAGAGCCACAGAGGCAGCCCTCACGATCAAAAAAGAAAACAGGATCGCCAGCAAAGTTGGCAGAAGAAAATATATCCCGATCATTTTATTTGCCTCCTTTAATGTCGTTCCTTCAATGACACCGAATTATCAAAATGTATTGTATCGAAAACTAGAAGACTTGACCAATGCTAAAGAAGATTTGAGACAGGGTTTCCCCAAGACGACGATCGAGCTTGAATCCCCAATCCAACCGGATCAAAACAAAAGGGGTCTGGAGACGAAGCCCGAAACCAGCTGTTTTTCTGATGTCAGATAAGTCAAAATCAGTGATTTTCGGATACACATTTCCCAAATCCAAAAAGACAACGCCACCGAATTTCTTGAAAATCGGGAATCTCAACTCTTGGTTCAGAATGAACACGGCATCTCCGCCGAATGGCAAATCCGTTATGGGGTCCCTGGGCCCGAGTTCATCTTTCTTGAATCCACGAATTGTGGTCCCTCCCCCTGCAAAAAATCTTTCACTGGTCGGAAGATCCTCCGCATATCCTTTCCCCAATCCTATTCGGAAGGAAGAGGCATAGGTGAGAAAATCCGTCAATTTTGCATAGGAAATGAGTTGCCCGAAGTAGCGGATAAACCGTGTCTTCGATCCCAAGAAACCGGGGGCGTATCTGATGCTTTGTGACAGGAATATCCCTCGTGAGGCATTCAGGATATCATCACGGGTATCATGGGTGAATGCCAAATTGAATGTTCCTATACGATCAGTCTTTTCCAAATCTTGTTTTCCTGTTTGGTCGGGAACGAACGTGTCGATTTTCTCGAAGGAATAGTTGTAAGAGATCAAATTGGATTCGCTAATTTTCAACTGCTGCTGGAGTGTAAAGCCTGTGCGGTCTATGGTAAACGCTGGCTTAATTGTTTTGTTGAAAAACAGATAGAATTCTGTGTTTATCTTTTTAGCGAAAATATAGGGGCTACGGAAGAAAGCCCTTGCATCCCGTCCGTCGCGATTCAGGCGAAAACTCGATCCCAAAAGAAGTGCGTTTCCGAGGAAATTTCGGTCGATCAAATTGGCAAGAACTCCAAAGGAGGAATCCGTGTCATATTGCAGACCATATCTCAAACGATAGGGCTTGAACTCCTTCACGTCTATGAGGACACGGCAGGGTTTCACAGAGTCCGTTTGATTCTTTCCGGCATCAAAAGAAACCGATCCTTCGTGAGCCATAGGAAGAACATCGATATTGACCCTTTCGAAAACACCCAGATCATATAATCGCTTCCGGCTCTCATTGATCGACCAAAAATTGACCTCATCTCCTTTTTTTAACTTCAGCTCACGCCGAATGACTCGCTCCTTGGTCAATAGATTGCCCAAAATCTGAATTTCCTCGATAACCCATCCGAGATCCTCCTTGACTGCGATCATCAAATTAACGGTCCCTTTATCTGAATCGACCAGGACATCGGATCTCACACGCACATCATTGAAGCCTTTCTGCTGATACATTCCTTCAATTTTAGCTTCGACCTGGTTAAATCTCTCTGGGGATATAACGTCTGCGGGATGAATACCGATTTCTTCGAAAATTCGCTCCTCCTCAAAATAATGAGCCCCTTCAACGTCAATGGTTTCCACTCGAAACCGCACTCCTTCCTGTATGGAAAAGTCCAAAAAAACTTTCCTTTTATCGGGTTCGAAACGGATAGCTGGCAACTGCACTTTCGGGCGCAAAAATCCGCTGCGGCCGTAGAGTCCCTCGATATGTCTCTTGAAATCCATGGGTTTGTAAAAAGCCATGCTCACTAATCTGTTCTTTCGAAGATAGGCTGAGATATCCTTAGCGGCAATCAGCTTGTTACCTTCGTAATGGATAATAGGGTTGTGGAATCTGAGTCCTTTCGATATCTGGAACACGATGATTCTTTCCCCGTTCGCCCCTCGCTCTTCTTGGGACTGGACAGCCGCTTGATAATACCTTCTCTCCAATAGATGAATCCGAATTTTCTGTGCGATATCTTCCTTGGTCAGTTGTCCGAATGAACTCCCGATCCAGGAATCCAGGATGTCTCTCTTCAATTTTTTCGGGACAACAGCTCCCCTGTATTCGATGATAACTTTTGGCCCCGAGTCAATACGAACGATCAAGTCGAGTCGGCCATTCCTTGACTCTTTTTTGGAGGCTAGGGAGAAGCTCAAATAATCGTTTTTCCGGTAAATCCTACGGACTATCTCGAGAGCTTCTTGGAACCTCGTAAAGTTGAACCGCTTTCCACTTTTCCATTTCAATTTTTGATAAATCTCGCCTGCAGGCAGCCCAAGATCTCCGGCCAATTCCACATCGCCCATCAAGAGTTCTTTTTTTTCAAGTTTATCTTTTGGCAAATGGGAGGATGCTCTTTTCAATCCAAACAGAATCTCATGACGAAAGGCCAAGTTGTATTCATTATTGTCGCGTTTGATTCCCTGGATGTTGAAACTTTGGAGAGGATTATAGTTCGCCAACCACATCTGATTCCGGGCATCCTTCAGGTCTTGGGAAAAGACTAGCTCAAAGTTGCGTGAGAGGTTCTGTCCGACAGTGATCCGGGCTTCTGGATTTTCTTCGGCAGATACCAGGCCCGCATCGATCCTCACACTTTCCAATCCTAGCGCTCTGGCTGTGGCCTGCTCGATCTTTCCCGTGAGCGCACTGTTGATATAGGAGAGGGCCGTACTACCGGCCACACTGAGGATGGAAGCCGAGGCGCTTTCCAAAGTCCTTCCTGTGACAAGCAAAGACACGATATTCGGCTCGGAGAGCGGGGGATCAGAAACAAGACTTGCCGATAATTTTTCGGGTGTGCCCTGGAGGACCAACCGGATATCATATTCCTGGACTTGCGTCCGCGCGCTCAGATTCAGATCCGGTTCTATGCGGGTGGGATTGATAAAATCGACCGTACCTTGCTCGATGGCAAATGTGTTTTGGCTGAAATAGACTTCTCCCCCCTCGACAATATCTATCCGACCAGCCAAACTCGGATGATATGCCATACCGGTCAATTTAAGATCGGCCGACATTTGAGATTTCGAGATATTGTTGTCGATGACAAGATTCTCCGCTGTTAGGATGTTTATGTTGAAGCTCAAATCTTTCAAATAGGGATTCGGCTCTTGAAAAACGTCCCCTATAGGATCTCTTCTAATAAGCCGGAAGAGAGTCGAACCGACATTGAAATCATCTGTATACCTTGCATCCATGACCATTACATCCCCAGAGAGGAGATACTCCTTGTCTTGGGAAAACAATTTGAGTTCGCTGGAAACCAGAGATCGTAAACCTTTAGGGAAGTCGAACACGGAATTTTCCGTCTTCAGGTTTAGTTCGATATCATGGAAAGCCATCGCGGTAAATCCGGCTTTCCCGGTCAGCAAGATTTTTCCTCCATTCAGGTCCCCTTGTATCCCCTCAATTTCGATCCGATTTTGTGCAAATTTTATTTTTCCATTAAGCTGATCTAAAAAAATGCGGGGACTCATTCTCTGAATTCGTCCATCTCGAACATCCATAAAACCCTGAATCGATGGATTGGAATAGCTATCTCGGGCGTAGAGCTCGAAACGGGCTTTGCCAGAAAAAACGTCTTCTTTGTCAAACGCGCTTAGCCCGCTGAGATCGAACTCTCCTCCGAAGAAGATGTCGATCTCCCTGCTCCCGGTTATGCTGGCCTTCCCTTTCATATCAAGGTGATTTTCTCCATCTTTGAGAACAAGATTCTGAACCGATAGCACACCATTCTCCAGCTGAACGACAGTCAAATCGTTTTGTTTTAGCGGGATTCCCAAAACATTCAATTCGAAGGTCTCAAAATGAGCTTTGCCGGAAATTTTGTCGGGCTGGAGATGTTTCCCTTTTAATTCCAATTCGCCGCTAATCTTCCCGCTGAGCGATTGAGCCATCTCCCGAAAATACAGCGGTTCCAAGACAGCAGGGTCGAAGTCCTGAAAGTGGAACATAACATTTGCTTCTCTGTCGCCGCGAACGCGGAATAATTCGGGCAACGTCAGAGAAAGAGATTCCAAGGGAATATCCCCTTTCATCAAAACCTGGCTATTGGCAAGACGCAGAGAAAAGGAGTCGATTCGGATAACATTGTCCTTAATCATGATGCGAGATCGGATATCTTCCAAAACGATCGGGATGGGAGCGTACTGAAATTGAGTTCCGGAAATTTCCAATGTTGCAGAGATGTCGAGATCTTTGAGGGATCCCCGAAGCTCTGATTCGATTCGCAAGAAACCTGTGCTATCCACGTTTGGGAAAAATCCTCTCAACAGGGATAGATCCACATCTGCCCTGACCCATAGTCTTGATGCAGAAGATTCCATGGAGGTGAGGATTCCTTTGGCCTCGATTTCCGCTCCTGTGCCAGTCAGCACCAGATTTTCGATATGGAAAGCATCCTCTTTGTAAGAGACAAGAATCGGGCCTTTGTTTTGGATAAGGTGCTGTCCCGTTCGGAGTTGGATTTGCTCGATTTTTGCGTTTGTTTCTATTTTATTTCCCGGTTCCTCGAGATCCAGCTTCATGCTGATCTGGGATGTCAACAGGCCGGAAAAATCATGTTCTTCCAAGAGAAGAATCTTTTCCTTGAAGACATTGAGGCGCATCCGGTTGGTGTCCCATTCCAATTTCAGGAGGCGAGGATGGCCCAGAGAAATCGAACCGTCTACCGAGCTCGAAAATACAGGGGACTCAACATGGAAGGCCAACTCATCCCTTCAGGTTTGGATCTCGAATGCTAAATCACCCAAATCGCGAGTCCCTATGAAGGCCTGACGTAAACTCCCTTTCACCCGGATTTCCGGAGATCCCATTTTTCCTTCGACCGTGGCGCTGACTGCAACAGTCCCTGTCGCCACCATCGGAATGTCAAGAATCCTCAAAATCCTCTCGAGAGCGAGATCCTCCCCTTCCGCTTCAAAATGCATAGTTCGCCCAGAAGATGTTAGCGGATAAGCCCCGGTTATTCTAAATTCTCTTTTCCCATCTTGAACCCTCAAAGATTCGATACCGATAGACTGGCTGTCATAAAAAATATTCCCTTTTATCCCGATATTTTTTACTCTGAGGATCTCTAGATTGTCGCTCTTCACATCGAACGTTACAACCGGTTTCTCGAGATTCCCTCCCAGCAGCCCGGAAACTAAAATCGGACCATCAAGACCTAATCCTTGTATAATCCCCTCGTCCAGTCCTTTGGAAAAGGCCAGGATAACAGGGATGATCCTTGCAATGCTTCGAGCATCCAACTTGAAATTTCCCGACATTTCATCGGAATTCAGCAGAAACTCACTTTGCAACTGGGCTCCGAGAATCGTGATATCCTGGAATGTGGTGTGGAACCCGTTCGAATCGGATCGGGCGAGGATTTTTCCTGTTATTTCCGCCCTGCCATTGGAATCGTTTTTGCCACCATTTCCGCCGAGATGAATTTCGCATTCCCCGGTGATGTTTTCCAGGGAGAAGCCGTTCCAAGATACTCTCAAGGTTCCCGATGAAACGGATGACAGGGGATACGGACTGTCAAGGGCATCGCTAAAGGGCGCCACATCGAGACCCGTCCACTCTAAGTTCAGATGATTTCCCCTATCCCAGCCGAGAGGGTGCAGGCTGCCTTTCGCATGGACATGTCCTCTTACATGCCTTAGATCGAAAGAACGAATCTCCAACACCCTACCCTGCCAAGAGATTTCAGAATTCAGGAGAATATTTGCCCATTTTCCGTACGCCAGGTCCTCGCCTTTCAACTGAATGCGAGCGGACAAATCCTTCAAAGGACCGCTCAACTCAGATTGAAAGTCAAGAGTGCCTGAAAAAAAGGTCTCGAGGGATCCGATGGCAGTGCCGATGACATCCAGGTCCAAACGGCCTTTGCAGGTTCCCTCAAAAACCGGAGAGAATAAATCATTTGCTCTTCCAGAGAGCGTAAGATCACTCCCCGCCAGATTTATAAGGAATTCTTTGACATCAATTCCCGCCTTATCGATCACAGCCTGCAAAACACACTTCACAAGGGGAAAAGATTTATGTCCAAGATTTACCGAACCCGGGAGACGAGTTTCTAAATGAATAGAGTGTTTTCCTGCCCCCATCCAAACACCCCTCGCCCAAATTCCCGAAAACCGGATGTCTAGGTTCTGTCTTTCATCGAAAAAGTGCACGCGACCGTTCTCAATCATGGCCCGCTGGATGATGAACTCGGGCAGATTTGCCTGAGCCTGCGGGACTTCAGTCGAACGAGATTGAAAAGGCAGGTTGTTTTTCCCGTGCCGGTCGATGCATATATTGATTTCCGGATTGATAACATCCACATCTTGTATCCGGAGTTTCCGGTTGAGGAGAATGGATAAAGGAATTTTTATGCGTGCTGAATCCGCTTGCAGAATCGGGGGTAAATCCTCACTCCCCGGTTTTCCCAGCCGCACACCTTTCAAGAAAAACGTGAGATTCGACAGGTTGTAATCGAATGTTTCGACCGTGAGCTGAATTCCCTGGTTTTTTTCGAGGTTTCGCTGGATGGAAGACAGAATTTTCAACTTGACAAATGGCAGATGGAAAAAAGATAGGACCAGAGCAATCAAAATGATAAAACCACCGCCCATGATCAATAATCTTTTTGTTATTTTTCTTCTCATCAGAGAGATCTATTCCATTTCAGCACTAATTTCAGCTCCGATAAGATATACCAAGACGGTGTAATAAAGCCAAAGCATCAAAAGAATCAGCGATCCTATGGATCCATAGATAACAGAATAGAGATTGATGCGTACTATATAAACACCAAAAATATGCTTGAGAATTTCCCAACAAATCGTGGCCACGAAACCCCCGGTAAGAACATTCTTGAAGGACAGCTTTCTCCGGGATAAATACTTGTATGAAAGGGCAAAAAAGACGGTTTCAACAACCACATACCCAATAAGAATCACGAGATAGGAATTGACAAAAGGGATCCTCTCCAATTTTGTCGCGAAATAAAAAAAGGCGTTCCCGGAGAAAAATAAAACCAGCAGGATAAAAGCATAAAAGATAAGAATTTCCTTTTCAGCTGGGCCGGCTGGATGAGCATCTTTGTCCTTATTTTCCCATTCAGCCATCGTGAGGAAATATATATCATAATAAAAAAGATGTCAAGGACAATCGGAAGTCCCTCATGGTGGGTCAAAACGCCGCAGGAAAGCTCAAGAGTGCCCAAAACCGCATAGATGACTCCTTCCAGGCAAGAGAAGATTATAAGAAATGATCGGCTGGAGCCTCGGAGTCCATCAAGAATTCCTGATAGGCAAGATGAGGCGGGGGAGGTCTCTCCGCGACAAATGTCAGCTTGAGGTGGGCGATGATACGATCGACCACCGCATAGTCGGTGAGGAAGGCGATGATGCGCATTTCCCCCTGGCATTTGGGACAGGTCAAGGGATTAACCTTGTAGACTTTCCTTATCATCTCGGCCCAGCCCCGGCGGGGGATCCTCGGGTTCTCCTTCTCAACGATGATGAATGGATGCTTGTCGGGCTGCCCCTTCCGCACTTTGCCCCGGTGAGCATTGGCATACAGGCCGAAGTAACGGACGGTGACCTGGCCCTTGTCTGGAATATGGGAGGTCACCCGGGCGATAAACTCCAGATAATCCATGCGCTCTACCTCGGCGGCCTCTTTCCCATACCGGTAGCAGACCTTGCCTTCCTGTTCATCGGGGGAGAGGCGTTCCAGAGAAAGCAGCGGACGGATCATATATTTGCCCACTCTCTCAGCCTCTTCTCTGGTCTTGGCCCTAACCTTGCTGTGGACGTTGAAACCTGTGTGGCGCCACCCTATGATCTTCTCCACCAGTGCCTCTGAGATGAGCTCCTCCCTGAGGAGAAGAGCGAAGACCTCCCGGGCAAACATCTGGGCCAGGAGGCTGTCCTGGAAAGAAGCGAGATGATGAAACGTCCCCTCTCTATCTTCACCCCCCTCGGTCACCAGAAAATGGAGGTGCGGGTGAAGATTTATCTTCTGTCCGAAGGTCTGGACGGCGGCCACCACTCCGGGGCTAAGCTCTGTGCCGGTTGTACGTTTTACTTTTTGTTGATCACCTTCTCCAATAGCACGGGATACAACAGCGGAAGTACCAATACCCAGCCCCAGGGCCAGGCTGTGTATCACCAGAACAACCGGGAAGGTAAAACTCAACGCCGCCAGTTCCTTTGTTCCCAGCTGGCCGACAAAAAAAGCATCAACCAGATTAAAAGCTACCATGCCCAGAAGACCAAAGACTATAGGCCAGGTTAGTTGGGCCAGGGTTTTACCCACCGGGCCTTCTGTCAAAGTTGTCTTAGCTGTATTTGCCATATCACATTTTTTAATATCCTTAAGTGTGAAGCAGAATAATAAACCAACTGACCTGGCAATACAAACATATCACACAGAAATTAACTAGACCGATCCCCTTCTCTGGCTGACATCAAAGGATGGTTATGGATAAAATGTCGTGAAATAATTAATTATGCGTCATTTTACTCGTTAGAATAGAAAAGCGATGATGTGTCTGAAAAGCTTTTCCCTTAAACAGCTCATCTGGGAACCTTTCCCCAAAACATCGAATAGGTAAAAAAGGCATAATAATCCGGAAGATTCAGAATGAAGTCTGGTGACTCTGGTTGACAGAGACGCTGATATTCTGCCCAATCCTCCTGTGAAACCTCTGGCTGTGGCTCCTCCCAGAGCATCTTAAAGAATGTAATCAAAGCGGCGCGTATGTCTTCACTCAGCGGAGCATATACGTCGCCTGTAAAAGTCTGGGCGGTGGGTTCCTCGAAGCCCGCTTGACGGAACCAACCTAGAGCGCGCACAAAGTGCGACTCCGACCTCTTTCCCTTGACGCAAGGGATAAGCGCCGAACACGTCGCATTAAGCCGGGCTTCCAACAGAGAATATCCTGGAAGCAGTTGTTGAGAAGACCAAGCAAGGATGGCCACGCTGCCCCCGGGCTTGACCACCCGTGCAAGTTCCCTCAGCAATGGCAGAGGCTCTTCAGAAGTAGGGTATCCGACGCAGTCAGAACTCCAGACCCAATCGAAAGTATCATCGTCAAAGGGAAGTTCGTTCACGTCTCCTTCCTGTAAGGAAATCTGTTCCGATAAGCCTGACTTATTTACAATTTCTTTTGCATGAAGGAGGAACTCAGCAGATATATCAAGGCCAGTGACATGTCCGGCAGGTCCCACTGCCTCTGTCAGTAATAAGGCCGGAAGGCCAATTCCACATCCTGCATCCAGACCCCGGCTCCCCTGAGGGAGTTGCAGTGCCTGGATTGCCTCACGAAGAGTAGGTTCTCTCAAAGGATTGGACTCTGCCAACTGCTGTATGTAAGTATCGGTATCAGTCATTTTCCATCCTCTTTCAATTAAATTCCATTCTTATGAAGAATAGTAAATAGTCAAAATTTCTAATCAGTCTTACTAAAAATCCCTGTATACATGGAACCCATGATAAAGCTCTTAGTTGTCTCTGACTCAGTCTCTTTCAAACCACTTTTTAACATCAACTCCTGAATTTCTTCCGAGAGCATACCATGGCCTTCTTTAGCAGGTTCACGAATAAATAATTTAGCGTCTGTCTTCATTTTCTTTGCCAATGCCCTGACAACTTCCTGCCTTTCAGATTTGTCGATATCATGAAGCATGAAGTGTATAGCCACAGCATCAAAATAATCATTTTTCTCGTCCCACTTTCTAATATCCTCAACATAATATTCAACATTTGAAAATCTGCTTAAATGTTTCTTGGCCCGCTCAATCCAAATTTTGGATAAATCAAGGCAAGTCAACTCACCGCCTCCCTTCTCAAGAATTTGAGCGATGAACTTTGAAGTGGCGCCCGGACCGCAGCCAAAATCTAGAACCTTTTCATCACCCTTCATATCGAAAGACTCCACAAAATTGCGATAGTAACCTTTCATAAGTTTGAGCCAGAAGAACTCGTGTACTCGAATCGACGTTTTGCTAGGTTCAGTAATACTCATTTTATCCTCCGCTTTATTTATAGACTAATGGAATCCGTTAATATTTTTTTTATGTCCTTAGTAAAATTACCATAATTTTCCAATTTTTTCACTTCCTGAAGTCACCTGCCAAACATACAACACTCTAAATAACCCCGTCAATTGCAATGAAATAGCAAGATGGATATCCAAACAATTTAAAATTATGTCGCATAATGTAATATTTACCGCCGTTTCTTAATTCAGATAATTTCCTGAGAAAATGACGTGAAATAATTAATTTCACGACGCAGATTTATCTTAAGTATAAAAGTGACTGTAGGTTGTTTTATTGTTTATACAATACTCGAAAAGCTCTTGAATGTAGTGTAGGGATTACAGAAACATGACTCTTTCCATAAAATAACTGCGGTCAGTTCAAGACGATTCGGATCATTAGGAGAAAAAAAGAAAATTAAAAAAGTTATGAATGTCTGACCCCATTATTTGACCGGGCCGAGGTAGCGGTCGAGCCAGGCCAGGGTTTCCTTGGTGAATTCGTTTCTGGGGGCGATATGGTCAGTCTCGTACAACTTCAGTTCCTTGTGTTCATTAGGAGTTCCCAAAAGGTCAAACAGAGGCTTAATGGATGTCTCATAAGGGAAAGATGTGTCGTATCTTCCGTTTAACATCAAGGTAGGCGTTTTCACCCGGGTAACATAATTGATCGGATGGACTTCAGGGCGACCGAAATCTCTGAGGCCTCCTGCCAATAAAACGCTTGCTTTAAGACGTTCCTCCACGGCCGGGATGATCGCTCCGAGCCATCCACCCCAACTCATTCCGTAGTAGGCAAGCTTGTTGCTGTCAATATCCTGACGGGTCTCCAGATAGTCGATGCATCTTCTGAAATCTTTCACCAGTTTAATTCGGTATTCAGTTTTCAGATGGGAATCAGGTTTGGAAAAGCGTAAAGCATCATCTCTGCGTTCCATAGTCCCTTTATAGACAGGATAGAGGGCAGCCCGGCCGTTTTTCACTACAAAGGAAAGGAAAACCTTGAATTCCATTTCGCTTTCAAGTTCTTTACTCGAATTTCTCCATACCGCTTGTCCGCCAGGGAAATAAATGACTGTCTGGTAGGGGGACGCTGTATTTTTAGGAAGAAAAAGGATGGCGATGATCCGCTCACCGCCATAGGCAGCGTCAAAGGATATTCGCTCTTTAATCCAATCTTTAGAGCTTTCATCGCGCGATTCCACGCGCGCGTTCAGCTCAGTTTTATCATAAGAAAATTGCTCTTTGTAAACCTGAAAAATATAATCCGAAACTGGTTTTTCTTTGTAAAAATCTCTGGTTTCACCCAATTCTAACAAACTGAACGCTGATTCGGGGATTATCTCTGGATCAGGATAGAGAGTGCACCGGAACCCGTTTTTAGGAGAACGGTCAAAGGCAGGAGCTTGACTCCATTTCCCGAATATGTAGGTGTTATCGTTTCAGGCACCGCCCCTGATTAATCTCCCTTGCTGGGTTTTGTTCCAGTTCCATTCTCTCACATTCCCCGCCATATCAAAGGCACCGTAGGCAGTCATTCCTTGATAGCTTCCCACTGGAGCAGGGCCTTTGCCCTGAAAATTACTGAAAGGAGCAAAAATTGCGTAACCCCCAAGTTGGAACCACATGATCATAGGAGTATATTCACCTCTGGCAATGCCCCAATGAGATCCTGTTGGCAGACTTTTCCCCGCAAATTCTGCATACGCTGCCGCCTCGTACCAGCTAACGCCTGAAACCGGATAATTTTCCTGTCCCTCGGGATAATCTCCTGCCTGCCATGTGGCGAGGCCAGGCCTACCCGTTTGGTCCACAAGTTTTGCCATTGCTTCTTTCCAGGTCAGGACTTTTCCATCCTTGATAAAATCATGTTTCCAGTATTCCCTGTTTCTGTATCCGCCGCTGTCTATGAATTCCTTGTACTGCTTATTCGTGACTTCATGCCTGTCTATAAAGAAATCATCCAATTTCCCAACTTCCGTTTCCGCTCCTGTTACCCGCACCATGCCTTCTGGGATGCTTCCTTTCTCATCCAGCACTCTCACGAGATCATTGGGAATTACTTGATCTTTTGGTTCTAGAGCTATGTCCCAACTGGAAGATGCAGCCAAAACGGTCTCATAGCCTTCCTTTTCTATTTTCCACCTGAAGATTCCGATGGGCAATCTGATGTTTTCTATAGGAGAAATACCTAAATATTCCCATTCGCCGTCTGGAGCCTTGTATTCTTTCATATATATATCTGCACCCGGAGGCTCTGTTTTGATGTTTATATTCAAGGAACATTTTGAAAAGAGCTCAGAAAGCTTGGGATCATTCGGAATGTACTCTTCTGCCATTTCTGCTAGTTTGTAAGGTTCGGTGAAATCCCGCCAATTTTCTTCAACAAGCCGCTCGACCTCTGGGAGAATTTCTTGTCTTGCCCAGCGGATATTGGCCTGGCGGTTGAAGAACCAGAAAGCCACAAGGCTGATGACAAGGACCGCACAAATAGCTGGGATTGCGACCCGCGGCTTGCGGATGCGGCGAAGGAATGTTCGCAGGTTAAATGCTCCCAATTCCTCTGCTCTCAGGATATTCTGATATTTCTTCAGGTCTTTTAACATTTCTGATGTAGAGGAATAACGGGATTCGCGTTTCTTCTTTAAAGCGTTATATATAATCTGCTGCAGTTCAACGGGAATGTCGGGTTTTATAGCCTTGAGAGGTTTAGGTTCCTCATGAACAACAGAATAAAGAACCGATGCCTCCCGATCTCCTCTAAACGGCAGCTGCCCGGAAAGCATCTCATACATAACCACTCCCAATGACCATATATCCGAGCGGTTGTCGACTTCTTCGCCTCTGGCCTGCTCTGGAGACATGTAAGCCACGGTTCCCAGAGTTGTCCCTTCCCTCGTAAGCAAAGTCCCCCCTTTGACCTTCGCCAAACCGAAGTCCATGACCTTAGTCTGCCCTTTCTCTGTGATCATGATGTTGGCGCTCTTGATGTCCCTGTGGATAATACCTTTCTTGTGTGCTTCCTCAAGGCCCTCAGCCACCTGTATAGAAATATCCAGGGCTTCGTCAAGTTCCAACGGGCCTTTCTCTATTTTCGCCCTTAATGTCTGCCCCTCAACATATTCCATGGCAATGAAGGATCTGTCTTCCTCTTCATCGATTTCATGGATAGTGCAGATATTGGGATGGGACAGGGCTGCTGCAGCTTGAGCCTCAAGAACAAACCGCTCTTTGGCCTCTTCATTCTGGATCAATTCTGGAGGCAAAAACTTGAGCGCAACACTGCGTTTAAGCTTGGTATCCTCTGCTTTGTAAACAATGCCCATTCCCCCTCTTCCTGAGACCTCAATGATCTTATACTTACCGCGGCAAGTGTGGTTCCAGGAAATAATTCCTTCATGGGTCTTAGGATGGTCCTGGTCTGCGAGATGAAGATTTCCTCAGACGGATGAATGGGTGTCCCGCATTTGCTGCAGAAGCGGGAGTCATCCGAGATTTCGGACTGACATTTAGGGCATTTCATAATCTATCCTCCCTTTACATCATCGGCAAAAAGGTATCAATTTATCTGAAAATAGTCAATAAATGCTTTGCTCCTGTATTATGCATATATGAACAGTTAGTGTTGTTCTCATCAACTTAGTGAATGAAATGCAATGGGCAGTGAAAACGGCACATAATGTATATATTTAACGCCATTCACTAAATTACATCAGGAAAAAACAGAAATGACGTGAAATAATTAATTGTGCGCCATATTACGACTAAATATGAACTTATTCGCCAGGGATGTGAGATGTTACTCTCGCTATGAACTTCAGATAATCCATCTGCTCCTCTTCTGCTCTGCCTTTCCCGTACTGGAATGAGACCTTGCCCTCGGTCTCATCAAAGGAAAGCTTCTTGAGGGACAGGATAGGGCGTATCATATACTTGCCCAATCGCTCGGCCTCTTCTTTACTTGTAGCTCTGACCTTGCTGTGGAGGTTAAAACCAGTCTGGAGCCACCGTAGAATCTTCTCGACAAGAGAGAGGCTTATGAGCTCGTGATGGAGAAGAAGGGAAAAAACCTCCCGGGTGAAAAACTGGCAGAGTAGAGCATCATTTAAGCTTTCGATCGGATGGAATCGCCCGTCTTTGACTGGATGATATAAAAAATAGGAAATGGGTATCATGTCCCCATTTTATTCCAAGGTCCTGGGGC
>Ga0315551_10001547_pt1 | contig 17344 bp, 17 predicted proteins | sample SalMarSW160290MG_FD_203678 | JGI IMG/M metagenome (GOLD analysis project Ga0315551, IMG submission 203678) | Salt marsh sediment microbial communities from the Plum Island Ecosystem LTER, Massachusetts, United States - Salt Marsh Sediment SW1602-90 ...
CGGGTGCCGACTATGGAGATCGCCAAGTTGTCCTGCCTGCTCAAAGTACCCTTTATATAAAGAATCGGCGGAGGGTCGTAAATCTGCTTCAGCATCGGAGGATAACGCTTATCTTCTATGTTGATTATCCAGACACCGAGCTTGCCAGCCAGCTCCAGCTCGGTTTCGGCATCGAACCTGTCACACGTCGCAGCGATTTGCTCGGCGGTTTTAAAACCTATACCTTCTATTTTGGTTAGCTCGCTGACGGAAGCTCCCATAGCGCGATCGGCTGAGTTGAAATGCTTTATCAACCGAGAAAAAGTAATCGGGCCGACACCGTCGGCTCTAACCAATTTGAGCCATTTGTCAATATCAGGTGAATTAGGCTGTGTTGACAATTTAACTTGTGCCTTAGGTATACGATTGTTTGTCATAATCGCTCGCCGTGCCATTTACTTTTAGCCCCCGCTTCTGCTTTCGCAGAAAGCTGCGGGGGTAATTGGCTTTGATTGGGTTTGTTTTCACCAAATGTCCAATACAATATTTTTCTCATAATTTCTTGTTGTGATTAACCTTATATTCACTTGACTTTTTCGAAAATTGGCTTTGTTTTGCAAAAAAATAGGCCGATTTGTAGAGGATTCTCAACAATTGTAGAGCAAACCGTGGCAACAAGTGCCACGGCTAACCGTGGAATTTTTGATTTTTGCACTGTAATTTTGCATTTTGATTTTTGATCCATTCGGCTTCGCTCAAGGCAGGTTTTTGATTTGCTTCTATTCTCCGCTTTCTGTCTTCTGTCTTCTGACTTCTGACTTCTGTATTCTGTATTCTGTATTCTGTATTCTTTATTCTGTATTCTGTATTCTGTATTCTGTATTCTGTATTCTATTTTTAGCAGGTATTATACCCAAAAACGACAAAAAAACAAGCAAAATTTTCCTCGCCTGCACTGCTTGCCCACCGAAGCTTCTGCAAAGGCGGGAGTACTTGTCGAAGGGATGCTTATCTTATTAGGCCTGTATGCCATTTTGTTTGCAGAGTACTTGGGTGTTTTCACTCATTCAACAGAATTCAAGAAACTATATATGACTTACTTTTTTCTTTATCTCCTTTTTTATTGATGTATCATAAAAAATAAAAGTAATAAATTATCTGATATGAGCAATGCCGAATATATAAAAACAAAAGTAATAAAATGGCTTATTGATGGCAACTTATCTTTTGATAAATCAATAGATGCTATTGGCGCCGAAGTTCTTTTTTCAGCCAACAGAAGGAGAGTTGACCTACTCATCCTTTCACAGGAATTCCATGCATTAGAAATCAAGGGTTATCTTGATGATTCGAGAAAACTAGAAGGTCAATTAGACGATTATCATAAGACTTTCGATATGGTGTCGGTTATAACAACTCCGATACATCTCAACAAAATTAAAAAAATCATCAAACCTTATACTGGATTGATTTTATTTAATGGAGAGACCTTTAAAGTTAGAAGGCTTGCTAGGCAGCGAAAAAGACTTGATAAATATTCTTTGTTGATGTTTCTAGGAAAAAATGAACTTAACAAATTATCAAAGGTAAAAAATAGCAGCAATCTTTCAACATATGAGTTAAGAATTCTAATCACCAAGAAGCTAAGCACAAAAGAGATTCGCGAGGCTGTCTATTCTTTGCTAAAGGATCGCTATTATAAACTTTTCAGGCTCTTTATGAAGGATACTGGTGGAAATATTATATCGGATGAATTAAAAGGTCTTTGCGGCCGAATTGACGAATTATATTAGAGAATAGATATTCTGAGCGTAATGTGAATATTCATTCTTACTGAAATCCAAAAAGAAGGCGATAATCCCTGCGGATAACCTTCTGCTGCCAACTCTATTTGCTCAATCCCCCAACAATCTCCAATTTGCTTCTTTACTACTTTATACCTATGTTCATTGCTTACCAATTTGGCAACTCTTGTATAGGCCTTAGCATAGCTCGCTTCAATTTCACTCTTTCTATAACGATGATAAAAAATTAAATCTTTTGTGGGCATATCAATTCTGGGAACCCATCCTCTCCCTCCTGCTTGTTGACTTCTCATTGGATTTATTGTTGCATAATCTCCATAAATCAAATCAGATTTTGCTTTCGAATTAACTTTTTCGTAAAATAAAGATTCTTCGAGCCGAAATTCCCCGTATTTCTCTCCGCCGAATTCAGTTGGATTTTTATGGAACGATGTTGCCGCTAAAACGATACTTCCTAAAGGGAAATCCTTGAGTTCTTCAATAACACTTACAGCTTTTGTGGAATAAATACTAGATTTCTCTTGTGTAATAAATCCTGCATCTATGATACAGATAATTTTTTCGCCAGACATTTCTTGGCAAACAGCTGTTAGGTCTCCTTTGAAATCTTCATACTCTAAAGGGAAACGATAAACGATATTGTTAAAATTTTTGTTCAATCGTTCTGCCTGTTTCTTGATCCTATCATAAAAATCTTTGGCATTATCAACGCCTATGTCCGAAATCTGAATAACCGGTATTATTTCAGGAAACTCTTCTTTGATTGAATCCAGAAAATTAATCCAATTTTTATATCCTTTTGAATTATCCTGCAAATCTTCTATTTGTTTATTTCTTGATTCAGGATCAGCAGTCAAATCTAAAATAAACTGTCTGGTGCCGTATACTTCTTCCAACCGGTTAAGGCGTCGGATTATATCTCCCCTTGGTATATTTTTAGATTTTCTTGATCTTGTCAATTCGAACAAAGGGGTTATTTTACTCTTTATATCTTCGGAGAGATTTTCAACTCCTCGAATTTCCGCATCACTTGTTTTAATTATAGGCACGTAAATTATATCGCTCATAATCCATGCCCTGATAATCCAATGTTTTTAGCCCTTATCCTTAAGGCCAGAGTAGAGACTTGAAATTCTTTTGCTAATTCTTCAACATTTCTTACTCCAGACCTAATCATATCTTTGAACTCTCTTTCGGGCATCAATATGGAACTTGCAAACTCGTTGGCCTGCCATTCTGGTTTGTTAGGCTCGCCACCTCTAAAAAATATTTTATCTTCAAAACGTTGTTTAAGGTGCCTGTGAAGACAAAAATGCCCCAATTCATGAGCAATTGTATATCTTTGTCGGTTAGGGTGGTGTTCTTTGTTAACATGCAATACCCAAGAATTACTTTCCTTATCTTTGTAAAGGATGCCAGATAGACCTTCTTTTAGGGAAATATATTCTACGCGAATGCCGAGCTTCTCAGCCACTCCCTTCGCATCTAAAGGAATAGTGTCCAGTCCCTTATCTACTGCAAATTTCAGTAATTTTTCCGGTGTATCAATTAATGCTATATCATCGGCACATATATTGCCGGACTGCGTGAAACTTACCCTTCTAATTATTGCCATCTTTTGAGTCACTCCTCGCTTGAATCTTCATCACTAAGTTCATAACCCTTAATGTTAGCCTGCTCTTCAAGAAATGCTATTCTTTGTTCCAATTCAGGTATTCCAGAATACCTATCAATAAATTCATCTGCTCCTTTGGCTATCATACTTTGCAAAATGATCTTGAATGATTTCTCTTCCAAGGCATCTCTTGCCATCTCTTCCGCTTGTTTTTTTGATGTAAAATACACATAAGCGAAACTAAGTGCCAATAAAATACCTATGACTCCAAACAGGATTGTTATTATATGTTCATAAAAATCGGTTATTTCGCATAAATAAACTTCCGGGCCAATGGTTTTTGAAGTGCTCGCATTTTTTTCAGTTATCTTCTCTTTCTCTATTTCTATATTATTTTGTTCATCCGGATTGGCCATGCAAAAGTATGCCATGAAAGAACCGTATAAAAAAATGATCAAAACCAAGAATAGCCAAAATCCTAATCTCTTGCTCGGTTTTCTGCTGTTCATTATTATAACCCCGCTATAGTTCTAAATGCGCAGCTTATAATATAAGTTATTCCATTTATCCTGTAAAACAAAAATTTAAGAATTTTCATCTTAAAAAAATGATTGATGGTTTGGGAATTTACCATCCACATTATCATTTATCGACTGAAAATCAGTGGAATGTGTTTATTATTTCATATCCATCAAGCTTCGGCGATGGCCTCTGCCGAAAAGAGCGCCAAGACGAGTAGTCCGAAGGCCCGCCTGCCCAGAGAGCTCCGTCCTCCAGAGTCTTCCGGCGGACGGGCTGGGTAATCGTGCTTAGTTTTTTATTCTTGACGGCTTAACGGTTCTACGCTAAAAAAATTAGCATGTAGATAACTGACCAATAATCAATCAAATGCACCTCAATACAAGGAAGCTAAATATGACTAAAATAAATGAAACACCACAAGAGCAGGAAAAACCCGGCGGCCAAACAGAAGCCGAGCAAACAGTAGTTACTCAAACCGCTGTTAGGGGGCCGAGCAAAGAAGTAAATCGGGACGCACGTATGTGGGCGATGTTCTGCCATTTGGCAGGACTGGCGATGTTCATTCCGTTTCCACCCATAATTGGTAATATTATTGCGCCTTTGATAATCTGGCAGATCAAAAAAGATGATTATCCATTCGTAGATGAGCAGGGCAAAGAGGCATTCAACTTTCAGCTTTCGATACTGATATATGGAATTGTTGCTGGTCTTCTTTGTTTCGCTTGTATCGGCTTCGTTCTTGTGCCGGCAGTTGCTATCTTTGATGTGGTTTTTCTGCTGATTGCAGCGATCAATGCCAATGAGGGCAATCACTACCGCTATCCGCTGACCATCCGATTCATTAAGTAGAGTGCACAGGCGGGTCTTAAGGTTTAGGGAAAACAGACTATGGATATATTCCGCATTGAAGGACCGGTGCAGCTACACGGGACCGTTACTATAAACGGCTCGAAAAACGCCTCTCTGCCGATTATGGCCGCTGCGATTTTGGCTGGCGGAAAATCGACTCTCTCCGCGGTGCCTGACCTTTCTGATATTTCAATCTTCAGCCAACTGCTTGAGCAATTGGGCTGCCGAGTAACAAGAAGTGACAACGGGCAGCTTTGCATAGATTCGACGGTAATTGACAATCCGGTCGGTGATTACGAAATCGTCCGCAGGATGCGGGCCAGCATCTGTATACTCGGCCCACTACTTGCCCGCGAAGGCCATGCAGAGGTCTCAATGCCCGGCGGCTGTGCAATCGGTGACAGACCCGTCAATCTTCACATAAGGGGCCTGCGGGAGCTTGGAGCTCAAATTCAACTTAAGAACGGATACATCGTCGCCGAGGCACCAAACGGCCTGATAGGCAAAGACATTTTTCTCGGCGGTCCGTTCGGCTCAACCGTTCTGGGTACCGCAAATGTGATGATGGCGGCAACGCTGGCCAAAGGTCGAACAGTAATCGAATCGGCGGCCTGCGAGCCGGAAATAACAGACCTGGCAAACTGCCTTAACAAAATGGGCGCAAAAATAAGCGGCATCGGCTCACCCCGGCTGATTATTGAAGGCGTCAAGCAGTTACAGCCCGTTCAACATGAGGTAATTCCAGACCGAATCGAGGCGGGGACATTTATGGTCGCCGCCGCTATTACAAAGGGCGAGCTCAAAATTACGAACTGCCGGCTCGACGATATGATGGCTGTCATCGATAGGCTAAGACATATCGGCATAACGGTTGAACCGGCCAAAGACGGCTGTGTCGTTACTCACAGTGACGGCATTAAACCTGCCGATATTACAACTCAGCCGTTTCCTGGTTTTCCGACCGACCTGCAGGCCCAGTTTATGGCCCTGTTGTCACTTGCCGAAGGCAACAGCATAATAATCGAAAAGATTTTCCCAGACAGATTCATGCACGTTGCTGAGCTGAATCGCATGGCAGCCGACCTGCGCAAGGAAGGCTCGGCTGTTATCGTAGCAGGCGCAAAAAAACTAATTGCTGCTCCGGTGATGGCCTCGGACCTGCGAGCATCAGCAGCGCTGGTGCTGGCAGGCTTGGCCGCTGAAGGGACAACAACCGTCAGCAGAGTTTATCACATCGACCGCGGCTACGAAAAAATTGAAATGAGACTAAATCCGCTCGGCGCAAAAATCAAACGTGAGCAAACACAGGGAGTTTAAAAACCTTCTGATTGGAAAGGGTATAGTATGAAAAAGACATCTAAGGTTATATATATAGTCGTCTTGGCGGTTGTGATTGTGGCCGTTATAGTCATGGCGGCGGCAGCTTTATTTGCCGACCGTGCCTTAAAAATTGCCGTCGAGTCAGCCGGATCAAAAGCCCTCAACGTGGACGTAAAGGTGAAAAGTGCAGACCTTTCGATAATGGCAGGTAAGGCCCGCCTGAAAGATCTCACTATCGACAATCTGCCCGGCTATAAGCAACCTAAACTTCTCGAGCTCCAAGATGCCGAAGTTGTGATACAGATAAAGTCACTTCTCAGTGACACGGTCAGAATAAAAGAAATCAAGCTTGATGGGGCAAATCTTGCCGTCGAGCAAAAAGGATTGTCCAACAACCTTCAGGACCTTATAAAAGGGATGCCTCAACAAGAAAAACCCTCCGGCAAGAAGCTGCTTATCGATACCCTCGAAATCGCCAATATCACAGCTAATGTGAAGTTATTACCTTTACCGGGAAAAGCAGATACAGTCACGCTGAAAATACCTGCCATCAAAATGACCGATCTCGGCAGTGATAAAGAACTCGATTTAGCAGCGCTTACAGGACAAATAATCTTAGCCATAGCCCGTGGTATAATCGAACAAGGCCTCGATATTCTGCCTAAGGACATGATCAACACAATGACATCAACATTGGGTAAGACCTTAGATTTGAGCACAAGCATCTTTGGAGAAGGTAAAGACGCCGGCGAAAAGGTCTTAAAAGGTACGGAAAGCCTTGGCAAGGGAATTACTGAAGGCCTGAAGGGCTTATTCAAAACGAAAAAGCAAGAGTAGGACGTTCGGTTGAGCTTAGTCGAAGTCCTTGCAGTTTATGTAACAGTGTGTGTTGAGTTAGAGAAAAGTTCTGCCCAATTCGCCCGTGGTGGATTTGTCTTAATATTGAGCTTATACCAAATATAGTTGTAGATTGCCGGAAGCACATGCCCATCCCCAGGCGGTTACTTTATTGGTGAGTCATCGAGTAATTGTAGATAATTTAGAATCGCAATCAGAGATTCAAGCCGGATATGGCCGTTTCAAAAACCATCGTACCATCAACTACCCCCTGGACATCGCAAGTGAATTTTCTTCTCTTGAAATTTGTAATATGGCCGAGCAGATATAATCTGGTTCCCGGCTCAACAGGGACACGAAATTTAGCGGAGTCGACGCCCGCAAAGCCGATAAAGCCTTGGACTTCATAAACCTGTTTAACAAAGAAACTTGAAAGCTGAGCTGCAGCCTCAATCATGATTACCGCAGGCATCAGCGGTCGGCCTGGAATGTGACCGCGTACCCAGAATTCGTTCTCTGTTACGTCCTTATAGCCCAGAATCAAATATTTTTCTTTATCGTACCACAGGATGCTATCAAGCTGTTGCATCTCAAATCGTTGCGGATTCATTTTGCAAATCGCTTCTCCGTTGAAAAGAGGTTTGCCTTTCAGGTCTATTTGTGATAAATTGAACAATAATGGTGGAGGCATTACCAACCTCTATAACATACGATTAACGTTAGAAACACCTATAGCATACCCACCCTGGTGTATATTAAACCAGTTGGAGCCACGCTGGAATATTGCGATAGAAGCAGCTGTTATTGCCGATTTAGGGGACTGATCTTATTTCAAGGATGCGGTTGCGGACATTTTGGGCGGCCTGCTTGATTTTCTGCATTTCCTTACGGATACGTGTGCCTGCTGCTTTGTTTCCACCTTCGGCCTTGTTGATATCAGCTTCAATTTCAGCCACTAATGCTTTCAGATCTTCATACTCTTGCATTCAAATAACCTCCAGTTTGGCGTTAAAATTGACAGAAACTTAACGACCTTGCCTGGGTTTGTCAAAGAAAAACGCTTTTTTTGCCAAAAAAATCAATATTTATTTTGGCAGTCAGGATGCAAGTTTTTTAGTTAATTCTGCAATTCTTTGGCCACGTCTTGCACATTGCTGCCTGACTCGGTTATCCGGCTTGCCGATGGATACGGGGCCGTAGTGGTCTCCCTGGGGATCGCCCTGGACTATCATGCCGGCAATGAGCATGACTTCTATAATGCCCATAATTGTGGTTTCATTGCCGCCACCGATATTTGCCGCGCTGGAAAACGCCCCGCCTACTTTGCCGTTTAATTGGCTATGTCTGCCTACCAGGCCATCTATCATTGTTTTTATAGGACCAGCCATGTGGCCATAATAGGTAGGCGAGCCGATTACTATTGCGTCATAGCCGGGTAGGTCGTCGGCTTTTACTTTATCAACCGGTTTACATTCCGTCTTTAAATCCGCTTCATTCATGGCCTTGGCTATTATCTCAGCCATCTCTTTGGTGTTACCGCTTCTTGAGTAGTAGACTACAATTCCTTTAGCCATTTTATGTCCTTTCTTAGATTGAAGTTTCTTGCAAAAAGCCCCCAAATAAATTTTGGGGCTGAATGTGCCAAAGGTCCGCCTTGGTAGACAGCGGCGTATTTAGCCCCGAAATAAATTGCGGGATTCACAACGCGGTTTTCCGCAGGTCAAATTTATCGCCGCAAGTACGCCAGCTTTTCCGGCAGAGGGATGTTATTGCCGAGGTTGTCTTCGCCATAGCCGGCTTCTGCAAGGAGTTCTATGTCTGCCAGGACTCGCTTGTCGCCAATAAATGTCACTGTCATGTCAGTGCCGATATCTATTTTGCCCAAAACTAAAAGCTGAGCTATTTCATCTATGACCTTTTCAAGCAACGTTCCTTCCTGCTGTGCAGGTACATCTGAGATTTGCAGGGGTTGCTCATACAAAATCAGCTTACTTTCCTCGGCAAGTGTTGACATAGTGTCACGAATAACGGTTTTAAGGTCTTTTCCAGTTGCCCATTGGGGGACGAGCTTTAATCGAACGATTTCAGCGGCCAGAAACTTGCGTTTTCGTGCGTTTATCTTTTCGTTTGCTCGGAACAGCTCAAGTGCTGAGCCGGCGTCATAAAGCTCATCATCCAATTGCATATTGACTTCACTGCCATAATGCAAAACAAGTTTTGAAATCAGGGTGGCAGGCCTTACATGAAAACCGCGGTATGGCGGGACGCCGACCTCGATCCGGCCAATTTCGGCATATCGTCTTAACATCTGCCGGCATAGATTTTCAGCGCAGTTAATGTAAAGGCTGATATATGTAACGGAGTAATTCATTAGTACGGCCAATAGCTCGTCCGGCTTTACCAGGAGTTCCTGCAGGCACATTTCTTCGCATGTTTGTTTATTTACATGCCGTTCGTAATAATGTACAAACGACGTTGCAGTTCCTAAAAGGTGAAAGACCACGCTCACGTGACCTCTCAAGACAAGCAAATCCTTGTCCTGTTGTTCAGCTTCAGTGCTTGAGACGTATGTATCATATTGTGATTGCAGGTTGTGAAAGCGAAGCTCCAGAGCTCGCAGGCTTTCCTCGGTAATAGAGTTTTCGACGTAAGAAAGGTATTCTTGTGGTTTTGCTCTGCTGGCGGCGCGGACATCCTTACTTTCAGCGGCGAGATTCAAAAAGGCTGTAGCAAGGAGAGTAACTATTTCAGAGGCAGTCTCAGCTCCACTGGCTTTACAGTCACGCACGAGGCGCCCAGGAGGCAGCTCTTCGGAGTAAAATTGCTCACGTTCGGCCTCTGAAGGGACAGGCAAATTAAGTTTGGAAGCGCTGAGGAGTAATTGCTTTGCCGTTTTTGTTAAGACGTCGCCAGCGAAGTTAAGCGTTTGTTTCGTGGCCTCTACGAAGTCACCTTCAACAGGCAAAAGCCGATAAGCAGGCAGTGCGTGACTGATATGAAGCAGCTCATAACTTACGTCGGAAAAAAGCTTGATAGCAGCTATGAGGAATCTGAACGGACACCACTTGCAATTGTTACGTGCGTCATAAGCATCAAGAAGCTCCTCAATCTGCATGGATTGTGAAAAAAATTCACCCAAGAACGAGCGTATAAGAAACTCGCTGTTTGAGGTGCAGTGGGACAAATGGCTTGCAAGACCGAGCAACCTTCTCGTTCGTTTTGCGATTAACTCGTGAAAATCATCATCTGAAATCTTCACCGGACTCATAAGATATAAGTCAGAATACAGAATTTAGAATGCTGTCTCCTGACTTTTGTCCCTTCAACTTGGTTCGACTTCGCTCACCACAGGTCGCTCAGGACGGGCTTCTGCCTCCTGTTTCTTTAAGGGGATTATTTCTATCGTAAAGTCCTTGGGAATGTCAAACTTAAATACCTTTGTATCTATTTTTTTATTAACCACCGGCTTGAGGAATTTTATCTCATAGATGTCCTCTTCGGTCGTGATGGCTATTATTTTCGCCGGCAGGTGTGACTTCTTATCTATCCATAAATCAATAGCAGTGTAATCATCTTTGTATGTGGAATCCGGCTTAACCTTCAGATGCAGATGAAAAGATGTTTCTGCTTCGACTTTATTTTGTTGAACCAATTTTATTTCGAACTGTTTTTTCAAGTCGGTTGTTTTCGTAAAGCCTATCACAGGCAGGTCCCGGCTGGCCAAATCAAACGGATCCGCGGGCTTATTTGGTTCAGTCAATTGACGGCGTTCAGCTTTCTTGATTTGATAGTCAATGCGCGTGAGCCAAACACCGTCGAAGATAAAGTGCTCAGCGTATTTCTGCTCTTTTTCATCGTCCTGTTTGAGCGTTTGAAAGTTTACTCTCAACGTCGATTTTACATCGGTTTTCTGATAATATAAAACACCTTTCCTTAGAGTTTCCGATTCGAACAGTGGTTGTTTGAATCTATACTCAAGCTCTGCCTGGTAGGACGTCAGCTTTGTGGTTTTTTGTTTTAATTGTGTTAGGATTGCTTCGACTGAATTGGCGTCCTTTTCTTCAGATTGGCTGTCTGCTACGCTTTCTGTGCCCGTGTTTCCCTGTAAGGAGCAAGCCGTTGCCGACGACAACAGAAGAATTATCATGATTATATTCTTATTCATTTTCATTGGTTTTTCAAAATTGTTGGGTTATCGCTAAAATTTCGTTTCGTTGATATTTTTTATATTTAATAATTGTAGAATTTCGTCGATTTTTTCAATCTTAAAATCTGCGTGGATGACAAATTCATCGGCTCTTTTATGATTGGTCAGGAGCACAGCAATTGCACCGGCGGCTTTTGCAGACAGTATATCGAACAGATAATCGCCCACCACGAAGGTTTCCTCCGGTTTAACGCCGAATTGCCGGCATATTTGCAGCACACCGAAAGCGTTGGGTTTGACCGGCCCATCTTCTCTATCCACAATAGAATCAAATATCAAATTATGCTTGGCAGCGATTGCCAGGGCGTTGCATCGCCTGTTACGCGTCAAAATTCCGATACTTATGCCGGCTTGGCGAATCACATCGAGCGTTTGTTTGGCACCAGGATTGAGCTTGGATTCTGTAACGGCCTTTTCTTCGTGAAAATGTAGTATTTTTTCCACCTGTTGGCGTTGTTCATGGCTCATTTTCTCCATAGATTCAAGAACCGGCCCAGAATCTTTAGTCAAACCCATCTCCTCACGAATGGCATCAAAATCAAAATAGGGCTGGGTTATCGTCCCGTCAAGATCGAATATAACGGCTTTAATTGACATATCCTGCGTAAATTCGAATATCGAAAATCGAAGCACGAAAAATGTAAAGTGCCTAAAATGAGCTAAAGTGCCTAAAGTGAGCTAAATTTATAATTTCAATTTTAGTCCACAGGATGCCTTACGGCATCACTTAAGGCACCCCAAACTGTTGCTCACTTATTTTATTTAGGATTTTGATATTCAGATTTCGTATTTAATATGTTATCAATTTGCTCTGTAGAAAACAGCGTATTTTGTCATTTCGAGCGAACCGAAGGTGAGTCGAGAAATCTGCTATTAGTAGATTTCTCCACTTCGTCCCGATGAATCGGGACTCCGGTCGAAATGACATCTGGTCTTTTCTACAAAGCATTATCAATTACGTTACTACTTTGCTTTTTTTCGCAGCAGTTCTATAAAGTATCGGCCAGCCTGGCCAAAAATCTTTCCTTTACGAATGATTATTCCTGTAGGCCTGGCAAAATTTTCGTTGGAAATAGTTAACGCTTTTAGTGTTCCACTGTCAATTTCCTGATGTATTGCGGTTCGCGGCAATATACTGACCCCCGAATTTATTTCCACCGCTCGTTTGACCGTCTCGATATTATCGAATTCCATCACCGGCCGGACAATAATATTATAACGTTCCAAAATATTGTCTATCCATACGCGCGTTGGGACATTTTTCTCAAAAGCGATAAACCTTTCAAACTGTAGTTTATGAATATCAACATCTGTTTCGTTTGCTAAAGGGTGTTTCGGGCTGCAGACCAAAACCAGCGGCTCATCCTCAAAGTCATATACCTCAAGTCTTTTATCTTTTTTGGGAACAGCTACAAGGCCGATATCGATGTCACCGCCTAAAACCATCTCATAGATTTTCCCGGCGCTAAAGTATTCAATGTGAACATTAACATTAGGGTAGCTGACCATAAATTTTTTGACATAGTCCGGTAAAGTGTGCATGCCGATGCTGAAAATTGCAGCTACCATTATCCTGTCGCCCGCTGACGATTTAAGGGCATTTAGCTCAAGTCTTAATTGTTCATATCGGTCAAGAATATCTTTAGAGGCCTGGTAAAACAATTGACCGGCTTTGGTAAGCTCAATTGGCCTTTTCTTTCTGTCTAATAGCTGACATTTGAACGTTAGTTCTAATTGTGCAAGCTGTTGAGAAACTGCTGATTGGCTTAGAAAATGCTTATCAGCAGTTTGTGAGAAGCTTCGCAGCTCAGCTAAATCAGAGAATATCTTTAGCGTTTCTATATGCATTATAAGTTTTCCTGATAACGCATATCAGGATAATAAGCTTTAGTTTTAATTCACTATCTACTATAAATTATATTATTAGTCTTATTGTCCATATTATTAGTAGCCCTAATAAGAAGCAAGTAAAAAGTTTTAGGTTTTTAAGGAGTGAAAGATGAATTTGCAGCGACCCAATTCAAATGAAGTTACGCAGACTTCAAACCGTTCGAGGAGTGTTTCTCCTGTTTCTGGTATCTGTACGCGATGCATTGATGGCTGCCGGGGTAATTGTGAGGTTTTTAAATCTTCCTATCGCGGTCGCGAGGTGATTTATCCTGGTCCGTTCGGCACCCTTACAGCCGGCGGCGACAAGGACTATCCTATCGATTACTCCCATCTTAATATTCAGGGTTATGCTATGGGTGCTGATGGTTTGCCGAGCGGCCAAGTCGGCAATCCGGACAACACCCTGTTTCCAATGGTCGATACTGAAACGGAATACGGCTGTGGGACCAAGGTCAAGATGCGTATGCCCATTTTCACCGGTGCGCTGGGTTCCACCGATATTGCCCGAAAGAACTGGGAGCACTTTGCAGCCGGTGCCGGTATCGCCGGTATTACTATCGTCTGTGGTGAAAATGTCTGCGGCATCGATCCCGAGCTGGAACTAAACAAAGACGGCAAGATCAAAAAGGCACCGAATATGGCTCAACGTGTCGAGCAATATCGCAAGTGGCACGAGGGCTACGGTGATATGATTGTTCAGATGAACGTCGAGGACACGCGTCTGGGTGTGGCAGAGTATGTAATTGGAGAGCTTGGCGTTGAAAGTATCGAGCTTAAGTGGGGCCAGGGCGCAAAATGTATCGGCGGCGAAATTCAGGTCGATTCACTCGAACGTGCCCTTGAACTGCAGAAAAGAGGCTACTTAGTTACACCCGACCCTTCTGTTGAGGCTCACCAGGCAGCTTTTAGAGATGGCGCTTTGAAACATTTTGAAAGGCACTCGCGTCTGGGATTCGTGGATCAGGAAGGCTTTATGAAAGAGGTCGAACGTGTACGCAAGCTCGGTGCAAAACGCGTTACATTGAAAACAGGAGCTTATCCGATGCGGGAGCTGGCGATGGCGATTAAATGGTCGTCCGATGCCAAATTGGACCTGCTGACCATCGACGGAGCACCGGGCGGAACCGGAATGAGTCCCTGGCGGATGATGGAAGAATGGGGAGTTCCAACCTTCTACCTACAATCGATGACTTACGATTTTTGCCAAAAGCTCGCGGCTAAGGGAGCCTTCGTGCCGGATATTGCTACCGCAGGTGGTTTCAGCACCGAAGATCATATATTTAAAGTCCTGGCAATGGGCGCACCATTTACAAAAGCCGTCTGTATGGGCCGTGCGTTAATGATACCTGGTATGGTTGGCAAAAATATCGGATTATGGTTGCAGGAGGGTAAGAATGCTCTTCCGAAAACAATCAGCACCTACGGCTCAAAGGTGGAGGAAATCTTTGTCTGCTATGAGGACCTTGTTGCAAAGTACGGCAAAGAGACCGTCAAGGAAATGCCGCTGGGAGCTATTGGGCTTTATACATTCGTCGATAAGCTCAAAGTTGGCTTACAGCAATTGATGGCCGGCAGTCGAAACTTCAGGGCTTCGACAATCAGCAGGGACGACCTTATGGCTTTAACTCCTGAAGCCGCTCAGGTCTCGGGTATCCCTTATGTTATGGACGCATACAGACAAGAAGCCGAGGCGATTATAAACGGCTAAGGACACTAACAGCAAATGCCTAAAGTGAACTAAAGTGCCTAAAGTGTAAAGTTATAATTTTAGGCACTTTAGGCATTTTAAACTTTAGCTCACTTTTTCGTGTCTCACATTGTTGTCTGTAGATAGCTCGTCAGATTCACGTCTTTATTGGCTATCGCCAGCTTGCGCCGAATTCTTTCCCGGTGACGACTAATAGTGGCGGTGGACACACCTCGTATCTCGGCAATCTCTTTGCTTCGCAGGCCGGTCCGGATCATGTTGCAGATAGCAATCTCCGTGGGTGTCAATGATTGGTACTTCTCCGTTAGTTGATTGATAAAGGCAGATGTTATCTCAACAAGATTGTCTCTTAGAAGCTCCACATATTTTCGCTGTGGTTTTGGAATCTCCGTCAGCAGCGCGTAGATAATGGGCAGCAAAACCTTCTGGACATTGGCTTGTATATCTTTGTGGATTTTAAGCTTCTCCTCCTCAATTCGGCTTAGGATTGTTTTGAGTGTTGCATTTGCTTCGCGCAGCGCCTCGCGCTCTACTGTTAGTTGCTTGTTCGTTTCCTGGAGCTTGCGTTCGGCTGAGAGCCGCATAGCCACTGCTCCGATATTTTCAGCAACGGCGTCTATCAAAGTACGTTCCTCTCTGAGAAACGGTCCTTCAAACAGGGCCGGCTTCTGTTGTGTATAAAATACCTCGACCTCGCCGACAGGCTCATTGAACATCATTATCCTGGCAGCCTGCCGCCATTTTGTAACCTTAAAGCCAGCCGTCTTGTATGTCTGTCCCTCGAATGTTATGCGCGCGCACGTTATCTCCGGATATTGCCATGATGGAGGCAGGATGTTCACAACCCGCTGTAGAAATTCCTCTAAAGAATCTGGGCCTCTCTCGGTTAGCCGGGTGATACCGTAAAGGCAATTTAGCTCCTTGATCCGTTCCCGAAGCGCCCTTTCTACCTCAGATGGTTCGTATGTCTCACTTGGCATAATGTACCATCGTTGGTGACTGTCGACTTCAAACCGACTTGGGCTTTCATTGGGCTTATCGGCAGGAGGTTTTTTCATAGCTCACCTTATAAATGCCTACTTTTAGAGTGTATTAGATAGGTAATGATAAACAATAATTATGCCTATATATTATATGCACTATCAGGGCATTCTAATTGTATTTACTTATCTGTTTATATTTACTATTCTCATTTATGTCAAGCTTTAACCTGAGACTTTTTTATGACGCAAGCAATCGACATTACATTATTTCATCTCCATACATAGGAGGTAACAATGTCAGAGAATGTATTTGAGACAATCTTAGAGAACAGATGCAGTCAGCCGCAGCAGCTTATCGAAGTGCTTCAGGATGTGCAGGAAACCTTTGGTTATATCTCCGAGGAGGCAATGACTGCTGTGTCCAAAGAGCTGGGTGTTCCTGTGATCGAGGTCTATCGAGTTGCCAATTACTACAAGGCCTTTAGCTTAGCTCCGCGCGGCCGGCACGTAATCACGGTTTGTATGGGTACGGCCTGTCACGTCCGCGGAGCGCCGCGAATGCTGGATGAAGTACGCGGCCAGCTTGGAATAGAGCCGGGCCAAACCACCTCGGACAAAATGTTTACTCTCGAACGCGTCAATTGTCTCGGTGCATGTGCTCTTGGACCGGTGGTTGTGTTGGATGGTAAATACTACCCGGGCATGACGCCAAACAAACTTCGCAAGCTGGTGCAGTCGGTCCGGCAGGCCGAGAAGGAGGTGGCAGCAGATGCCTAAGCTAAAGACATTGAAGGATCTGACTAAATTTCGAGAATCCTTGGCAGCTCAAAAAGAAGATGTAGATTGTATGGTGACAATCTCCGGTGGAACGTGTGGTAACGCCTCAGGAAGCTTAAAGGTTGTGGAGGCGATGCAATCAGAACTGGCTTCCAACGGTTTTGCCGGTAGGGTGCACGTCCGTGTGACAGGATGTCAAGGCTTTTGCGAGCAGGAGCCGATTGTTACTATTGATCCTGCCAATATATTTTACTGCCGAGTTTCACCGGATGATGTCCCTGAGATTGTCAGCGAGACAATCCGAAAAAATCAGGTTATCGAACGTCTGCTTTATACCGACCCCGCCACGGGCGAAAAAATAACAAAGGAAACGGATATCCCGTTCTATCGCGCCCAGGACCGAGTTCTGTTAGGCTTGAATCGCAAAATAGACCCGTGCAATATTGAAGATTATATAGCTGTTGGTGGCTACTCAGCTCTGGCCAAGGTACTCAGCGGGGTGACAGCGGAGCAGGTTATTCAGGAAATCAAGAGTTCCGGTTTGCGGGGCCGCGGGGGCGGCGGCTATCCGACAGGTCAAAAATGGCAGCAGTGCCGAGAGGCCGCTGGCGATGAGAAGTACGTCATCTGTAATGCTGATGAGGGCGATCCCGGTGCATATATGGACCGAAGCGTCCTGGAGGGTAATCCGCACGCCATTCTTGAGGGTATGCTTATCGGCAGCTATGCCGTGGGAGCGAATAAGGGCTACATCTACGTCCGCAATGAGTACCCGCTGGCTGTCAGCAATGCGCGAAAGGCAATTGAGCAGGCAAAACTGTTTGGATTTCTGGGTGATGATATATTGGGCAG
>Ga0315551_10001549_pt1 | contig 17336 bp, 12 predicted proteins | sample SalMarSW160290MG_FD_203678 | JGI IMG/M metagenome (GOLD analysis project Ga0315551, IMG submission 203678) | Salt marsh sediment microbial communities from the Plum Island Ecosystem LTER, Massachusetts, United States - Salt Marsh Sediment SW1602-90 ...
CGGGGAAAGCAAGGGTGAAGCCGCAACAATTCTAGCTGAGTCCGGAGTTAACCAGGAAAAGATTTATCAAGCCTTGCAGAAAATTCGTGGCGGACATCGGGTTACCGACCGTCAAGCGGAAAGCAAATACCGTTCCCTGGAAAAGTACGGGCATGACCTCACGGAGTTAGCTCGTCAGGGCAAACTCGACCCTGTAATCGGGAGGGAAAACGAAATCAAACGTGTGACGCAAATACTCTCGCGGCGCACTAAGAACAATCCCGTGATTATCGGCGACGCCGGCGTGGGCAAGACGGCTATTGCCGAGGGATTAGCTCAGAAGATTGCCGCTGAAGATGTTCCCGATTCTCTGAAGGGGAAAAAGGTGGTGGCTTTAGACATGGGAGCACTGGTGGCTGGAAGCAAATTCCGAGGGGAGTTTGAGGAAAGGTTGAAGGCAGTTCTAGATGAAGTGCGGCAGGCAGCCGGTGAAGTTATTATGTTTATTGATGAGCTCCACACCGTGGTAGGAGCCGGAGCTGCCGAAGGAGCAATCGACGCCAGTAATATGCTGAAGCCCGCACTGGCTCGTGGTGAGATTCAATGTATCGGGGCTACTACACTAGACGAGTATAGAAAGCATATTGAAAAAGATAAGGCTCTGGAGAGACGTTTCAGCCCTGTTTATCTCGATGAACCCAGCGTAGAAGCCACCATAGAGATGCTCCGAGGACTTCGTCCCAGATATGAAGCACATCACAAAATAAAGATCAAGGATTCTGCCCTGGTAGCTGCTGCCAAGCTGAGCCAGAGATATATATCCGATAGGTTCTTGCCTGACAAGGCAATTGACTTGATCGACGAAGCAGCCAGCAAGCTACGCATCGATAGAGAAAGCGCTCCTAAGGAAGTTAAAACACTGGACCAGAAGATGAAGCATCTGGTTGACGAAGAGGAGGCGGCTTCACAGCGAGGGGACTACCAGAAAGCTGCCGAATTGAAGGCGGAAAGGTTGCACTTGGAGCAAGAGTATAACCAGGCCAAATCGCAGTGGCAAAAAGAGAAAAAAATTGACAGTGTGGTGGATGAAGAAGATATCGCCGGACTGGTTGCTCAGTGGACGGGCATACCTGTTTCGCGGATGATGGAAACGGAGACTGATAAATTGGTTCACATGGAGGAAAGGATTCACCAGAGAATAGTGGACCAGGAAGAGGCAGTGGCTGCTGTCTCCGAGGCCATCAAGCGAGGCCGGGCCGGGCTCAAGGACCCTAAACGCCCTATTGGCAGCTTCATTTTCCTCGGCCCTACCGGCGTGGGGAAAACCGAGCTGGCTCGCGCTTTATCTGAGTTCCTCTTCGACGACGAAGAGACCATGGTAAGACTGGACATGTCAGAATATATGGAAAAGCATACCGTATCCCGTCTTATTGGTGCACCACCTGGCTATGTGGGGTATGAGGAAGGAGGACAGTTGACCGAGGCAGTGCGCCGCCGTCCCTACCGGGTCATCCTGTTCGACGAGGTAGAAAAAGCTCATCCCGACGTCTTCAACATACTATTGCAGATGCTGGAAGACGGCAGGCTTACCGATGGGCATGGCCGGACCGTGGACTTCAAAAACACGGTGGTAATCATGACCAGTAACCTGGGCACCGAAGAATTCCAACGTGGGGGAATTGGTTTTCCCCTTAAAAAAGAGGAAGGCGACGAACAAAAAATGAGAACCGCTATAGAAAGCGCCTTAAAGAAAACCTTCCGCCCTGAGCTGCTCAACAGGATAGATGATGTCATTATATTCCATCCTCTAACTGAGGAGCACTTGAAGAGCATCGTTGACCTGCTTATCCGTGAGGTGGAACGGAGGTTGGCTGAGCGGAGTATTAAGCTTGAAGTCAATGAGAAAGCCAAAGCCTGGTTAGCTCAGAAAGGCTATGATCCTGTATACGGGGCCCGCCCCTTACGCCGGGCTATTCAGAGGTATGTAGAAAATTCCATATCGACAAAGATATTGCAGGGCGAGTTCAAAGAAGGAGACACCATAGCTATTGGCTTGAAGGAAGATAACCTGAGCTTCGCTGCTCTGGAAACTGCTAAGGCAAAAAAGAAAACAAAAACAAAACATGAGTAAACTCCGATGAGATCGGAGTTTACTCACTCCTCTCCAAAACCTCTTTCCTTTGCCACCTGAGCCCTCAGCTTCCTGTTCGTCCCCTTTGACGCCTGTGAATAAAGCTGGTAAGCTAAGCTCCGATGCATCGGAGAAAGGAGACCTGAGGATGCCCGCTAAAGTGGATATGGATAAAATCGTCTCTCTCTGTAAGCGGAGGGGGCTTGTTTTCCCCAGCAGCGAAATATATGGCGGTTTAGCTAGCTGCTGGGATTATGGCCCTATGGGGGTGGAGCTTAAGCGCAATGTTAGAGATGCCTGGTGGAAAGCAATAGTCCATGAGCGGGACGATGTAGTAGGTCTGGACACATCGATCATGATGCACCCGGGAGTCTGGGCAGCTAGCGGCCACATTGATAGCTTCACAGACCCCCTGGTGGAGTGTAAATCTTGTCACCTGAGGTGGCGCGCTGATGCAATAGAGGGCAAGGGATGTCCCAAGTGTGGTGGTGAGCTAACCGAGCCTCGCATGTTCAACCTGATGTTTAAAACTTCTATGGGTCCTGTGGAGGAGGAGGCAAGCACAATCTACCTCCGCCCTGAAACTGCCCAGGGCATATTCGTTAACTTTGATAATGTAATCACCACTTCCAGAAAAAAGTTGCCTTTGGGCATCGCCCAGATAGGCAAATCTTTTCGCAATGAAATCACCACAGGCAACTTCATATTCAGGACCAGGGAGTTTGAGCACATGGAGCTGGAGTACTTCGTTAAGCCCGGGACCGATGAAAAGTGGCTTGATTACTGGGTCAAGGAAAGGTTCGACTGGTATGTCAAACTGGGTATCAGGAAGGAAAATCTTCGCCTGCGCCAGCACGGCAAAGATGAGCTGGCCCACTATGCCCGGGACTGCTACGACATCGACTATCTATTTCCTATGGGCTGGTCGGAGCTGGAGGGTATAGCCAACAGAGGCGATTTCGACCTTATTCAGCATGCCAAGCATAGCGGTAAAGAGCTCGGTTACTACGATGCTGAGGCCGACGAGAAGTACGTTCCCTACGTTATCGAGCCTTCGGCGGGCGTCGACCGCTCTGTCCTGGCTTTCCTCATTGATGCCTATGATGAAGAGGAAATCGAAGGAGAAAAGAGAACACTTCTCCACCTGCACCGTGATCTGGCTCCTATCAAAGTAGCTGTTTTGCCCTTAAGCAGGAATGAAAAATTAACCCCTCTGGCTAAAGAGGTTTTCAACAAACTGTGTCCCAATTTCGTGACCGATTACGATGATTCACAAAGCATAGGGCGGAGGTACAGGCGGCAGGACGAAATCGGCACCCCGTTCTGCGTTACCATAGATTTTGAGTCCTTAGAGGATAAGCAGGTTACCATTCGGGAAAGGGACAGCCTGGCGCAGATTCGCGTGCCCATAGAGGAATTGGATAAGATTTTAGAAGCCAAACTCAAAGGTGAGGCTTTCGACGCTTCGCCACTATGGGCCACAAGGGAGAAATAAGAATTCTGCACTCTGCTGCGCCTCTACAGTAAATGCCTATAGAATAAGTATAGAAAAATTGTACTAGATGATAATTAATAACCAGAGGACCTATAATATCCCAAACTTGTAATAGAATAAAGGTAATTATGAACGAAACCCAAATCCTAGGAATAGCTTTAGGCGATTTTGTTATCGCTGTGAGCACAGTATTAGCGGTTATCGTTGCTCTATTTATAGGAGTCAAAACATTGCTACAATCAACCTCACTCCAGAAGAGGGAATATAAGGCTAGGCTGTTAAATGAAATTAAGGAATGGGCAGTGAATTTTCAAGAAACTTTGGTGCCTAGTATTCCTAATTTTAATGATTTGATGCAAACTAGTAGCATCAAAACCACAAGTGGATTAGCTAGAGAAGCAATAGATAAGGCCAGAGTGGCGTTAGAAAAAGCCGAGTCATCAACGAAAACGGCAGTGATCTTGCTTGAGGGTTCATACATTCGACAGTTGGCCGAAAAGGTATTCAAGGAAGAGCTATGTGACGTGTTTCAGATCATCGATTCTGAGATAGGAATATTGACGTATCTCAAAAGCAAAGATGCTGGCACTGATTATTGTGTTAGTAGCTCCGATCGTGCAATAGTCCAAAAACTTGAAGAAACCCTGACAAGTGGAGAGAGTACACTTGAACAGCTCTTGGACAAGCATCACCAATTGCTTCGAGGTCGAATAGGAGAGCTCCTGGTCAAAATAGCTGACGCCAAAGCTAAACTTCTATAGCTTTTGGTATCATTAAACACTAAACAAAGGTGCCTTTATTTGAGAATAGGGGGCCACGTAACAAGTCATTCCAGGCGACACCAAGGGCGCGCCACTTCTGAGCCTTGGCTTGCTTCCAAAACTGATTTTCTTTCAACTTTTCGGCAAGAGGGCAACAACATGTCGAGTTTACAATCCTACGCTAATCTGGCATAATCCGAACTAACTTGGGTTGCCGCAAAGTGCCGGCTCGCATATCACCCTTGGCACTCCTGAATTCGGATGTTAGCTATCAATATACTTTAACAGTCAACCCATGAACGATTTGTTTGCAAACGTCCTACTAAGGGAAGTTCATAAGAGGAAAAGACTCGTTTTATCAACGAAATTCCCAATGCTTCAATCATGTCCCCATGATCATTATCTCTCGCTATATAAGTACGTAAGTGAGTTGCCTGAGTGCTTCTTCTCAGAAGAAGCATTTCAAAAGTATCTGGCATGGCTAGAATCATTTCATTCTTCAAGTGAAAAAGGACTCAAAAGATATTTTGAAGATCACACTGACCAATTTAACAAAGCGTTCCTTTTTTTAAGCGAAATCAATCAAGCTTCGTGGCACGATTTTTTCGAGGAGCTCGATGATTATGAAAAGATTAGAATCATTGATCAACAGATACATCCTGCATATCTTCGTTTGATTGAAGCTGTCCTCTATCCCTTCTGTCATTTGAGCGCTTTCTTTTGTAGAATTGATCGTGGTAAAGGAACAGACGATTTAGATGTCGTTAACGCAGTCGAGGAGGTTCAGAATACCGAACTTTCTATAATCTGCGAATCCTATAAAAAAACTGTAAGGAACGGAATAGCGCATGGAGGCATTACATATCTAGAAGATGAGATTGTGTATCGAGATAAAAAGGGGAACGAGGAAAAATTATCCGCAGCTCAAACGATTAGACTCGTCGATGATTTGATTGATGTCTGCAATGGTATGTCCCTTGCAACAAAAGTATTTATGTTTTCCCATTTGGTCGATGGATATGCTCTTCCACAGCAGATATTACTTGAAGAACTCCAAGCAGAAACAGACACACCATACTGGCACATTGTTGGATGTACTCCATCGAAATTTGAATCCTTATCCCAACTAATCATCTATGCCCGACCAGATTCTGGGGACATGGCAAAAATACGGCATTCAACCATTTGCTCAGGAGTTTTTGCCGAATTCTTTGCACCAGGATATGAGCGATATTTTATATCACTCAGAGGACCTAAAGCATTACCAGGGTGGGCAGCATTTGATGGGAACAAGTTACTAGAAGCTCGAAACAAGTTTAGCCAAAATATAGTCGATTACAGTGGTATTTTGGAGAACAACACTGTGTTCTATGTTCCGAAGAACAGAGTCCCCGAATTCCTCAGTCGGCTAGATGTTTTTAGGATTGCTAGCAGGATAGATACCTTTTTCTGTAGCTTGAAGATCCATTGGCCATTGGCACTTGCAGACTTTAGAGAAAAACTCGGTCAGCCTGAAATTCATATCAGGAGTTCCCGAATCCACCGCAACGGGCGGAAAGTTGTCTTAAGAGGCGCTGTTGTCATTGTATCAAATAAGCAACCCTTGGATCAGGAACTAGTCAGAACAGCCTGCAAGAGAATCATCAAAGCGGCACTTTCTAATGCGCGCAAAGATTGGTCATTAATGAGCCCCGAGCGTTATTTACCATTAGGGTTTGCAAGGGTCTCTATTTTTCAGAGAAACTATCGCAAACGACGACTAGATAATTATGGATTAGGTCCTGATTTAATAGCAACAATCCAAATAAAACATATTAAAAAGATTCGTTCACCTGACATTATTGGGGCAACAATAGAGATTAAAGGTAAACACCGTATCGCATGGAATCGAGCTTGGTTGAAAGAGAACATTGATGGCTAACAACTCATTGGAGCCGACTGAAAGGGGCGTCCTCCCCTGTGCTGTGCACATTCCCGAAAGTCGCTTCTGCGTCCGCTTTGCGCCCGAATAACGGTTGACTTCGAATCCTGCCATCGTCTACACTGGCATTAATGAAGTGGGCGCAAAGGGTTTTCCAGCTTGCACTCTTTCATCGGCTCAATTCGAACGTTGGAATTTTCATGGTTAATACAATAATATAAAAGGCAATGTTAGGGCAATAACAAATGGGTACAACTTGGAATGATGTTGCTGCAGAAATGGCGATCGCGGAACTTCACGACGAAGCTGTTATGAAACGTGCAGCTCTTGAGCAGGCCATCTATGTATTTGTTGAAGGAGAATCTGAAGAAATAGCGTTGGCGATTCTTCTTACCGGCAGACTAAATCTGGAAAAAATCGGTGCAAAAATCGCAAACTATAATGGGCATGGAAACTTGAGTGCGGCTCTACGCCTCCTGAATCTCACATTGAGCCACAATAGGCCAATAATCGTCACGTATGATAATGATCCAGCATCCACAAAATCTATTAAAAAATGCCAGCAACAGGGACTCTTGAATAATCAGACTTATCTTTTTCCAATGCCAACTCATCCGATCGTTAAGTACTCATTTGGTCATAGAGGAGGATCATTTGAGGAATGTTTTCCGGTCAAGACGTTTTTAGATGCCGCTTTCAGCAGTGAAATACTTCCGACCTCTGTATCAGAATATCGCACAAAGTTCGAGTTGGAGTTTGATCCCTGCAAACCATGGTTGCGCCAACTAAAGAAGTTTACTGCAGGGATAGGTTTCACTGAATGGTCAGTGCGCAAACTTTTGTTAGCCAAAACACTCGCGACAATGTGTGACAAATTGCCATTGACATTTATGGAATTGGCGGACTTAATCCAAGATGTAAGAACAAACTATCCAGTGGTTCATCCGGACGACGTGGAACTTCCGAAGATTCCTGGATTGACAGCTCCTAGTGAGAGATTGCCCTAACAACTCATTCAAGGCGACAGCAAGGGGCGCTCTTCCTTGAGCCTCGGCTCATTCCCGAAAGTTGTTTCTTTTCGGCTTTGCGTCAAGAGGGAAATAACAGGTGAAGTTTTGTATTCCGATATTGATCTGGTATTATCCGGGCCAAAACATGGGTTGCCGCAAAGGGCTGGTTCGCATATCACCCTTGACGCTCCTGAATTCGGGCGTTGTCAGTTTAATTCTACTTGAGCAACTTAAACTCTACCACGTCCACCAGGCCTAAATCGGTCAGCCTGAGCTCGGGAATCACGGGCAGGGCCAGGAAGGAGAGGAGGGCAAAGGGTGCTGGGGGCAAGTTGCCCAGACTGGCGGCAGTCTTCTCTACTATTTCATGATGGGACGCGACTACGTCCAGTGGCTCAGGGGAAAGCAGGCCGGCGATGGGCAGGGGCAAAGAAGCGAGAATTTCCAGGTTGGCGCAAACAACCAGCCCGCCCTGCAGCCTATTAATTTCCTCGATTGCCTTGAGGATGTCGAAGTCATTGGTACCCACCGCTATTATGTTGTGAGAGTCGTGGGCCACTGATGAGGCTAACGCTCCCTTCTTTAAACCGAATCCCTTGACCAGTCCTACTCCGATATTGCCGCTAGCCTTGTGCCTTTCCACCACCACCAGCTTCAGAATATCTCTTCCCACGTCAGGCATCACCGCCCCATCCACGACTTTCATCTTTTCCATCACCTTCTTGGTGATTATCTGCCCGGGGACGATTTCGATAACCGGATAGGTCTCATCAGAGGTCTCACCCTCACCTAGCCTCTCCCGTCGAGGGAGAGGAATTTTTAGCGATTTTGCTGTGGGGGGCTTAATGTGTACAGTGTCCCTTAGCTTCAGAGTAATAGGGGGCAAGGGGAACGAGGGCTTGCCTTGCCTTGCTACCAGCTCCCCTCGGTAGAACACCATGTCTATCTCTAATTTAGTCAGGTCGGTGATGGTTATAAGGTTGGCTCTGTACCCCGGGCCGATGCCTCCTCTATCGTAAAGCCTGAAATACTCGGCAGCGTTAATCGTTGCCATCTGGATCGCCCGGACCGGCTCCAGGTCTCTTTCAATAGCCTTTCGTACCACGGCGTCGATATCGCCTTCCCAAAGTAAGTCAGAGCAACTAAGGTCATCCACCACAAAGAAGCATCTTTTATAAGTATTATCGGTAACCAGGGGCAGAAGGGCGTCCAGGTTCTTCTCTGAAGAGCCCTCCCGAATCATGAGGTACATACCCCGGCGCAACTTCTCCCTTCCCTCTTCCAGGGTAGTGGATTCGTGGTCGGATCTGATACCAGCGGATAAGTAGGCATTTAGCTCCTTGCCAGCGAGTCCCGGAGCGTGTCCATCGATAACCTTGCCCTTAGAGGCGCTGATTTTCTTCAAAACCTCTTCATCCCCACTGACTACGCCGGGAAAGTTCATCATCTCTCCTAAGCCGATTATATTAGGGTGAGCTAGAATTCTCTTTACTTCCTTAGAGTTGATTCGGGCGCCTGATGTCTCCAGATGGGTTGCCGGCACGCAGGAAGGGGCCATGAATAGCATATCCAGCGGGAGCTTTCGCGCCAGATCCGTGACGAACTTTATTCCTTCAAATCCACAAACGTTGGCGATTTCATGTAAGTCGGTGACCACAGCCAGAGTGCCTCTGGGGATTACGGCCTGAGCATACCTTGCCGGGTGAAGCATAGAGCTTTCTATATGCGTATGGCCGTTAATCAGCCCGGGAGCTAAAAACCTGCCCTGTAAATCGATAATTTCCCTGGCTTTACCATAATTTCCTACCCCGGCAATCCTGTCGCCATAGATAGCCACGTCGGCTTGCTCTATTTCCCCAGTAAAGGTATTTACTATGCGGGCATTTTTCAGGAGCAAATCAGCCGGTATTTCCCCCCTGGCCACAGAAATAAGCTCCTTTAAATCCATTTCCTAATCCTCCAGGGTGTAAATATCGGGCAAATAGCGGAACTTCTCATCACAGTCGATTCCATATCCCACGATAAATTCATCGGGCACAGTGAAGCCAAGATAATCAATGGATACCGGAACTTTGTGTCGAGAGGGCTTGTCTGTTAAAGCACAGAGCTTCAGTGAAGCGGGCTTCCTCTTCCTTAAGTAATCAAGTAAAAAAGAGGTGGTAATCCCAGTGTCCACGATATCCTCAACCACCAGAACATCTCTGTCTTTTATAGGCGTATTGAGCCCTTGAATTATTCTCACTTTGCCCGAACTTTCCCTGGCAGCGCCGTAGCTGGAGAGCCTGACGAAATCGAGCTCCAGGGGTAAATCGAGCTGGCGAATGAGGTCGGCCATGAACACAAAGGACCCTTTAAGGATGCCAATAAGCAAAGGCTGCTTGCCTTGATAATCCCTCTTTATTTCAGAAGCCAGCCTGTCTACAGCTTTAGCTATCTCGCCACGACTGATAAGAATTTTGCGTTGCGGTTGAAAGACCATTATATCGTGCCCAAACTGGTTACTATGATAGCATAATTGCATCTGGTTACGGATGGTGGACTTTTCCTGCGCCCTGTTGTATACTTAGGCGAGAGATTAAGATGCGGTCCAGCCTTATCGGGAAGATTGAAAAAGCCAAAAGGTATGCTCAAGAACCGGGCCGTGTCACCTTCTCAGGTTTAACCGCTGTTTTCCATGGAGAGAACGATAACCATAAGCTAAGCTATGCCAATGGAAAATGGCATTGTACCTGTCTTTTCTTTTCCCAATGGGAGATATGTAGCCACATCATGGCACTCCAGCAAATTCTAGGCGATATGTTACCCCAGGAAGCCCTTGCCTCTCCTGTGGAAACTCAGCCCTTCGAGAAATAATCTAACGCTTCCGCCACAACAAACAGAGAGCCGGTGACGCAGATAATATCCATTCTTTCTGCCAGGGACAAAGCTCGGGATATAGCTTCGGCTACAGTTTCTTTGGTTTCAAGCTCGATGCCTCGCTTGGTGAACTCGGCAGCCAGGGTTGAAAGGGGGGCAGCACGGGAGTGTGCTGTCCGTGTAATTATAACTTGAGGTGAGAGGGAAACAAGCTCATTCACTATTCCCGGTATGTCTTTGTCACAGGATGTCCCGAAAACAAGAAAAATCCGTCTGTGAGCGAAGTATGCTTTGATATTACGCACCAATCCTTTCATTGACGCCACATTATGAGCACCGTCAACCAGCACCGTAGGGTGCTCCTGCAGAATGTGGAATCGGCCTGGCCATTTTAGTCGGGCAAGCCCTTGAGCAATGTTGGCGGCTGAGATGGCGAAGTCCATGGAAGCCAATATCTCTAGAGCAGCTACGGCGGCGGCAGCGTTCTCAAGCTGGAAGTCGCCTAAAAGAGGAATGCCGACCTGGTATTTATTTGTCCTACCTTCGATTACCAACGATTGATGATGGAAGTCACCGCCTATCTTATGCCAGGTGATTTCCTTGCCTACCTGAACTACCTTCGCTTCCTTCTCACGACAAATATCGCTGATTACCGAAGCTGCCTCTCCTGGCTGGGGGGAAATCACCACCCAGCAGCCGGACTTGATAATGCCTGCTTTTTCCCGGGCTATTTCCTCCAGGCTATTACCCAGAATCTGAGTGTGGTCCAGGCTGATAGGGGTAATAATACAGACTACGGGCCTGGTCACATTAGTGGCATCAAGCCTGCCGCCCAGACCTACTTCCAGTACCTGAAAGTCCACCCGCTTTTTCTTGAAATAGGCAAATGCCAGAGCAGTCAGCGCCTCGAAATAAGTCAGTTGTCTGAAGCTTGTGTCTTGCTTCATTGATTCGATAAAGGGCTTGACTTCCGCCATGGCAGCAGCAAAATCAGCTTCAGAAATCAAACTGCCATCCACGCTAATACGCTCCCTTAGAGTATGAAGGTGGGGGGAGGTATATAGCCCTGTTTTATAGCCTGAATCGCTTAAGACCTGAGCAATCATAGTTGCCACACTCCCTTTTCCCTTGGTGCCTGCGATGTGAATCGTCCTGGCTGCCAGCTGAGGATTGCCCATGCGGTTTAGTAGCTCTTCTACGTGCCTTAAGCTATAACCGGGCTGGGCATAAGATATGCCCGGAATCTGCTCATAATTAACAAAGCTGTTGAGATACTCTTCTGCCTGGCTGTAGTTCAATTCTTCGCCTCGATATCCAGCAATTATACTATAGTTAACCGCATAACCTCGTATAGAATTAGAATTCCTCGCCCTCGATGGGAGAGGATTAAGGTGAGGGTGAATCCCCCTCCCTCTAACTCCCTCCCGCCAGGGGAGGGAGAATTATAAGGAGTTTTGCAATTGACTATACTTACTCATCACTCTCTGCTCGGCCTGTGATAAAATTTTAAGATATTATTTGGGAGAAGAGCCCCGATTTATCGGGGCAGAGAATCAAGTGAAGATCACGCTTAAACCGTTAGGCAATATAGCTGACGAAACAATGGAGGAGCTTAGGGATAGGGTCGGCGGTATTTTCCATTGTCCGGTAGAAATAAAAGCAGGTTTTAGCGATTTGTCCCAGGCCTATAATCCCGAGAGGAAGCAATACTTTTCCTCAAAATTGCTAGCCTATCTTAAAAAGTCGGAAAGAGAGGAAAGGGTTGTAGGTATAGCTGATGTTGACCTTTATATTCCCAGGCTCAACTTCGTATTTGGCGAAGCCGATATGGTCTCGGGGACAGCAGTCGTATCTCTGTGTCGACTAAGACAGGAATATTATGGCTTGGCCCCAGATGAAGCTTTATTTCTGGAAAGAGCCACTAAGGAGATAGTTCATGAGCTGGGGCATACCTTCGGCCTGGGACATTGTCCCAATAACAAATGTGTCATGCACTTTTCCAACAGCCTGGCCGACACCGACTTGAAGGCGGCAGGTTTTTGTAGTAGCTGTCGTCCCAAGATAATCTTTTGATATAGCCCAGGAATTTGCTATACTTGGTAAGTTCACAGGTAAACTGTCCCACAGCAAAGCGCGAGACATTGGGGGAGTTGATGTTGCCAAAAAGCTATTAAATGCCCGTCTCAACTCTGGGCAGTTTAATGCCCCCATCCGCGATATGAGGAAATTCTGATAGAAGGAGATTAGAGCATGCAAAAAGAAGTAGTTGTCGTCAGTGGTGCCAGGACAGCGATTGGCGCCTTCGGTGGTTCTTTGAAAGATATACCTGTTGTTGAACTGGGTGCTGCGGTGATCCAGGAGGCGCTTAGGCGAGCAGGACTACGGCCGAAGTCCAGTGAAGAATTGCTCAGTTATGGCCCCGACGCACTCAAGTCTGATGGAATAATAGAGCTGGAGAAAAAGCACTATGCTTACGATTCTTCTTTGCGTCCTGTTCAGGTTGACGAAGTAATTATGGGGAATGTCCTTCAGGGAGGACAGGGGCAAAACACGGCTCGCCAGGCCTGCATCTATGCCGGCATTCCTAAAGAGACCCCCGCCTTTACAGTGAATAAGATCTGTGCCTCAGGTTTAAAAGCTATTACTTTGGGAGCAGAAACTATAATAGCGGGCGAGGCCGATGTTGTGGTCGCTGGAGGCATGGAATGCATGAGCCACACCCCCTACGTTCTCCCTAAGGCCCGCTGGGGCTATCGCATGGATGTTGGAGCCAGGGGAGAGCTTATAGACCTCATGGTCTATGACGGAGTGTGGGAAATCTTCTACGGCTATCATATGGGAAATACCGCGGAAGAAATCACCAGCAGATATGGCTTCACTCGCCAACAGCAGGATGAGATAGGCTATCTCAGCCATATGCGGGCGCGCAAAGCCATAGCGGAGGGTGTATTTAAGGATGAGATAGTTCCTTTTCCTGTCCCGCAGAGAAAAGGAGAGCCCATTGTTTTTGATACTGATGAGCGACCTATGGACACTTCCATGGAGAAAATGGCTAAGCTGCCTCCGGCATTCCGAAAAGACGGAACAGTCACTGCCGGTAACTCTTCGGGGATTAATGATGCTGCGGCCGCCGTAGTGCTTATGTCTGGAGATAAAGCTAGGGAATTAGGGCTCAAACCTATGGCAATCCTTAGAGCCTGGGCTTCAGGCGCGACAGACCCCAAATACATGGGGTTAGGTCCTATACCGGCAGTAAGAAAGGTGCTCAAAAAGACGGGGCTTGGCAATAAAGATTTTGATGTTATCGAACTTAACGAAGCTTTTGCAGCTCAGACACTGGGTTGCCTGAAAGAGCTTGGTTGGGATTTTGCCCACATTAACCCTCATGGTAGTGGCATATCTATGGGTCATCCTATCGGTTGCACCGGGGCGAGAATAGCAGTCACCATCATCTACGATATGATTCATAGAAATCTGCATCGTGGCCTGGAAACCATGTGTATTGGTGGTGGGCAAGGAATGGCAGCCGTGTGGGAAAGGCCCTGAAATTTCACGAGAAGTCTGGTGTCAGTATTACCATCTACAGTTGGAGCCCTCCTTAAGTCCCAGGCCTATCCCCACAAACCACCAAAGATAGAACTGGTCCAGACCCAGATGTCCTTTATTTTCCTCACCGGCGAATATGTGTACAAGATTAAAAAGCCGGTCAATCTGGGTTATCTGGATTACACTACTTTAGAGAAGCGCCATTTCTTCTGCTATCAAGAACTGGAACTAAACAGACGACTTTGCCCCGATGCTTATTTAGCCGTGGTACCGATTGTCGAAAAGAAAGGTGAGCTTCGCGTCGAAGGGCAAGGCCAGGCGATAGAATATGCTGTTAAGATGAAGCAGTTGCCCCAGGACCGCATGATGGACGTGCTTTTGCCCCGGGGTCAGGTAACTCGGGAAATGGTGGCAAGGGTGGCTGAAAAGCTGGTGGTCTTTCACCAAAAGGCTGAAACAAATCAAAAGATTGCCGCCTTCGGCAGATTGGATGTTATTCGCCAGAATACCGATGAAAACTTCGCTCAAACCGAGAAATATATTGGAACTTCCATCACCGCCGGGGAATATCAGCACATTAAGAATTACACTGATAACTTCATTGCCAGTAACGCAAGCCTGTTCGATAAGCGAGTAAGAGAAGACAAAATAAGGGATTGCCATGGCGACCTTCATGCCGCTCATGTTTGTTTTACTGACGATATTTGCATTTACGACTGCATTGAGTTTAACGACAGGTTCCGATATTCCGACGTGGCCTCGGAGATTGCCTTTCTGGCTATGGACTTAGACCGCTATCAGCAGGCTGGTCTTTCCCGACATCTGGTAAATACCTATGTGGGGCTGAGCCATGATGAGGAGCTCCTGAAATTGCTCAACTTCTACAAATGCTACCGGGCCTATGTTCGGGGCAAGGTGGAAAGCTTCAAGCTCGATGACTCCTACATTCCCGAAGAAGAGAAGGCAAAGGTGTTAACTGCCGCCCAGAGCTATTTTGAGCTTGCCGAATCGTATATATGATATATACCGAGTGAGGAGCGAGATTCCTCGCTTACACTTCGGAACAGACTCCGCAATCCTTTTCCCCTCTGTTGTTGCGAGGAGCATAGCGGCGAAGCAATCTCGTGGAGCCAAATGAGATTGCCACGCCCCGACGAGTCGGGGCTCGCAATGACAGGAAGGCGAAGATGGCTCGCAACGATAATATAACCCTACCTTCGCCCTTACGGATGGAGGTGCGGGGAAAGCTCACTTCAGCATCCAGCCGTCGACGTTGCACTGCCCGGAGTTGTCGAACCCTCCGGTGCATCCCGCGGCGACCACGGTGCCGTCGGTCTTAAGCCCCACCGTGTGAAATCTGCCCGCGGCGACCTGGACTATGCCCGTCCAGTCGCCGACATCGATCTGCCCGGCGCTTGACCGTCCCACGGCGACCACGGTGCCGTCAGACTTGAGCCCCACCGTGTGATAGCCGCCTCCGGCGACCTGGGTGATGTCAGTCCAGCTGTAGACATCGCACTGATGGAAGTCGTTGTATCCTATGGCGTGCACGGTACCGTCGGCTCCAAGCACCAGCGTGTGATACAGGCCTGCAGCGACCTGGACGACATCCGTCCAGCCGATATTACGCTGTAAGTAGCTGTTGTCTCCCGCGGTGACCACGCTGCCATCGGACTTGAGCCCCAACGTGTGAGACTCGCCTGCAGCGATCTGGACGATGTCTGTCCAGCCGCCGACATCGCACTGTCCGGCGCCGTTCGCTCCCACGGCGACCACAGTGCCGTCGGACCTGAGCCCCACCGTGTAATACTCGCCTGCAGCGACCTGGATGATGTCCGTCCAGCCGCCGACATTGATCTGCCCGGCGGTTTCCCGTCCCACGGCGACCACAGTGCCGTCGGACTTAACCCCCACCGTGTGATACCCGCCAGCGGCGACCTGGACGATGTCCGTCCAGCCGTCGACATTGCACCGCCCGAAGGTTTCGTCTCCCACGGCGACCACGGTGCCGTCGGTCTTAAGCCCCACCGTGTGACTGTAGCCTGCGGCGACCATGTATGGAGCAAAGTTGGCGGTGATAGAGTAGTTGCCGCTCATGGTGATGGTGGTGATGGCATTATTAACAGCGGCAATGGTGCCCACATCGCCAGTCCAGTTGACGAACTCGTATCCCTCCTCAGCCTCGGCCATCAGGTCAACTACTGTTCCCTCATTATAGGTAAAGGTCCCCTCTCCAGGGGTGGTTACCAACCCTCCAGCGGTACTGGCGATAGTGAGGTCGTACTGTAGAGTAAGAATAGGCTCGCAGCCTACCATCCCGGCAATTAAGGCTACCATAATCAAAAAGATGCTAACTCTTGCCAAGTAATGGTGTCTCCTCGAACTAAATATTATCTTCATACCCCATCTCCTTGATGCACGCACTTGACCACCGACCCTATATTCGCTTTATAGTACTATGGTACCATTATTGAAGGAATTGTCAATGGTTTTTGTGCGGTGCTCAATAAAATCCCCCTCCCTTGATGGTAGAGGGATTTCAGCTTCAGGTATACTCTGGACCTCTGCCTCGCCGCCTCTTTGCCCATACAGCCAGTGCTACTGAAACCAGTGCCACTAAGCCTACTATAGTCGCCTTTTCGGCCGGAGTAGTGTTGACAGCTACGACGCTCATGGCTACAGCGGGCACCATCCCAGCCCTCGCTATCGGCTTCAGGCTTGGATGCTCGGTTATGAACTCGGCTATTGGTGGGCTGGCCCTGTAATAGAGGTCTGTCAGGGCTTGTCCCGGCGGATTGGTCAGCAGGTATTCATCTCTGAACTCGCGCAAAATTTGTATTTCCTCGGCCATTGGGCTGCCGTAGGCTGCGGTGGCGGCGCAGCAGCACCCCGACCCACCCCCTTGGAAATTGGCTCTGATGGAGTAGGAGTTGTCCATGGTGATGGTGGTCTCGGCAGCGTCGACATCGTCAATGGTGTCCACATCGCCCGACCAGCTGACAAACTGGTAGCCACTCCCTGCCTCAGCCACAAGGTTGACCTCGGTGCTGAGGGGACACAAGAATGTCCCCTCACCGGGTTCGGTTACCGAGCCGCCTTCGGTGCTGTCTACTCTCAACAACGCCATGGGTTCGGGATGCCACGTCTCAAAATTGGCGGTAATGGAGTAGGAGGCGTTCATGGTGATGGTGGTCGTGGCGGCGTTGACATCAGTGATAGCACTTACATCGCCGGTCCACTTCATAAATTGGTAGCCTTGGTCAGGTTGAGCGACAAGGTTGACCGTCGTGTTAGCGGCATGGATAGAAATCCCCTCACCGGGGGTGGTTACCGAACCGCCTTCGGTGCTGGAGATAGTGAGGCTATACCAATCTGGTTCTAGTTCAAAGTTGGCGGCGATGGAGTAGGAGTCGTTTATGGTGATGTTGGTCGTGGCGGCGTAGGCATTGGCGATGGTACTTACATTGCCAGTCCATTCCACAAAGCGGTAGTGTTCGCAGGGCTCGGCGGCAAGGTTGACCGTCGTGTTAGCGGCATGGATAGAAATCCCCTCACCGGGGGTGGTTACCGAACCGCCTTCGGTGCTGGAGATGGTGAGGCTATACCAATCTGGTTCTGGTTCAAAGTTGGCGGTGAT
>Ga0315551_10001551_pt1 | contig 17327 bp, 12 predicted proteins | sample SalMarSW160290MG_FD_203678 | JGI IMG/M metagenome (GOLD analysis project Ga0315551, IMG submission 203678) | Salt marsh sediment microbial communities from the Plum Island Ecosystem LTER, Massachusetts, United States - Salt Marsh Sediment SW1602-90 ...
CCCGTAGTCGAAATCATGGATACGAAACTCGGATTTGCGGGCAGATCCGAGTTCTGGGTCCTGCTGACCTTTGGACTGGTACTGCTTCGAATCTTTTTCGGGGGCGAGCATATCATTCTCCCGCTGTTCCTCGGTTTTGCCGGGGGATTCTTCCTGCTCGCGCTGGTAGCCCGAATCGGATTCATGGGCTGGTTCTGGCGGCCGGCGATCCGGCAGTTTTTCTTCCGGAACGACAAACTCACCTTCGTGATCGGGGCGGCGGTGCTGTTCTTCGGATTGATCTTCAGCTACTTCCGAAAGATAAGTCTGCTCGTTCAATTTCTCATCCTGATTCTTATACCGATGCTCATCCTCCTGGCCGTGAATGCGCTCACCCTGATTTAGCCTGCAGCCTTACAGAAATTATGCGCATCGCCGTTACAGCGGATCTGCACCTCCGGGAATCCAATCCGGAACGTCTCGAGAACCTCGAAGTCCTCATCCAACAGCTTCTGTCCCGGGAAATTCACCTGCTCATCATCGCCGGTGATCTGTTCGACACCGCTGACAAGAGCTATGCCCGGCTCGACTCCCTGGCGCAGCGCTGCCCGGACATCCAATTTCTGATCCTTCCCGGGAACCACGACCCGAACCTGCGGCAGGAATTGTTCGCCTCCGCCAATATTCAGGTGTTCGCGAAGCCAACCTTGAAGCGCATCGACCAGCGTCTGTTCCTGTTCCTGCCCTACCGAGAGGGCTCCACGATAGGAGAGGCGATCTCCGGGTTCCGGGACTCCGAGCGACTGCGATCTCATCCTTGGGTCCTCGTTTCCCATGGGGATTTCGCGGCTCCCAGTCGAACGGAGAGCGGAGGAGAGAGAGGATACTTTCCCCTGACCCGGGAAGATTTGGTTCGATTCAAGCCGGTCAGGGTGATCCTCGGCCATATACACGTTCCCAACAGCACGACCGCGGAGGTAGTCTATCCCGGCTCACCCTATCCGATCACCGCAGACGAATACGGGCAGCGCCGCGTCCTGATCCTGGAAACCGAAACCGCCGCGATCAGCGAGCTACCCCTCTCCCATCCGCCCGTGCGGGTGCTGGCCGAGGTTTTCCTGATCCCCGACGGCCGAGAGGAGCAGCAGGTACGGGAGCAACTGGAGTCGGTCCTCGCCGAACAGGGATCTTCGGGGAACCTCGTGGTTCAGGCGGTACTCAGGGGGTACAGCGCTTCCAGGGGCAGGGCTCAAGTGTTGGTGGAGGCCTTCCTCTCGGAAAGAGGTGTTCCCTGCGCCGGCATCGATCTGGAACCTTTGAGGGTCAACGACCAGGAGAACCTGGCAACCCTGGCTGGTACCGTTCGGCAGCGGATTGCCCGGCTCGAGCTCAACTACGAGGAGGCGGATGAGTTGCGGCAAGCGGTGCTGGAGAAAGCCCTCGATATCGTATACGGAGCCTGACAACCGATGAAAGCAGGTAGCGGAAGGATCCACCTGGACGATGTGGAAATCAACTCCGCCGGCCCGATCGGCAGCTTTCGTGCGGAGCTTGCCCCTCTGACCGTCGTATACGCCAGAAACGAGCGCGGCAAGACCACGATCGTCGAGAACCTGGTAGCCTGCCTGTTCCGTCAGCGAAAAGGGGGAATGCAGCTTCGCAGGGATTTTATAGGCGCGTCCCGGGTTACGGTTAAGGGAATCTCGAAAAAACCGGTCACATTCACCTCTCTCACCGGCAGGAGGAAGATCGACGATCTGATCGAAACCCTGGACTGGCCCATTCCGCCCAGTCTGTTTGATCTGCTCGTTGTGAAGGGTGCCGAGCTGGAAATCCTCGGGCAGCAGGGAGGGCTCACTCGCAGCTACCTGAAGTCCCTCGTAACCGCGGAGCGCCTGTACGAGACTCTGCGAGACAGGCTTCCCAGTGAAATCGGCTACACGGAGCTGAAGGAGGGAATCCTCATACCGAAACGGCGCATCGGCGCGTACAAAACCTACGAGGAAACTCAATCCCGCCTCTCCTCCCTGGAGACGTTAGCCGGGCAGTTCTACGGCTCTCTCTCCCGAACGGAGCTGCTGTCCGGACTCTCCCGGAAAGCAGCCCTGCAGCGGGAGCAAGAACAACTCCAGCTGGCCAAAAGACACGCTGCCTACCTGCTGCAGCGTACGACCGGGGAGCTTGCAGCGCAGCTGGAGCGCTTCGACGAGGAGCAGGCGGAACACTTCTCCGATACGATCAAGGAAACCCTCCGAATCAGGACAGAGCTGGCTGAAATCGAGAAGGAGGATCGCCGCCAGGAAAAGACCTTATCCGACCTTCACTGGTTGGAGGAGGTCCGCAGGCGCTACGAGCAAGTCTCTATCAGCCGCAGAAACCCTCTACAGACGGCCTCCTTTCTGGCAGCCGGAACATCTCTGATGGGGACGCTGGCAGTGTACTTCTTCGCTCCCGACCTCCTGCCCGTTTTCCTGATCGTCACGCTTCTGTGCTTTACCCTCGCCCTGCTGTTCACCTTCGTAGTGCGCAGAGTGGGCAATCCCCAATCCGCCCGAGCCGAAATACAGGAAATCAAAAGCGCCTTCGAGGAACGGTTCGGCACATCCCTTTCCACCCCTGCGGATTTTGCTCTCATCAAGAGCCGGCTGGATCGGGAACTGGGCAAAGTCCAGGGCATGGAGGAAAAACACAGTGCCGCGCACGCGGCTCTCAAAAGTCTGCACGAGCAGGTCCGGGAGCTCCTGCGGGCGGCGGACCGGTCGGGAGTCCCGGAATCGCAGTGGGGCGAACTGTCGGAGGAGTTAAAAACGAGGACCCGTCAGTTGCGGATCGACTTCAACCTCGCCAGGCAACGGCTCGGCGATCTGGGGATCGATGAGCTCGACTATCTGGAACAGGCGGCGGAAACTTCGTATTCGCGGCGGAGGGAGGAGGAGATCGTCGGCGAGCTCGAGCAGGTCGAGGCCACGATCCGGGAGCAACAGGACAGCAGTCGGGAGCTGCGGGAACGGTTGATCGAGCACATCGGCCGGGAGACGGCTCGCTCGGAGAGCATCGAGGTCCTGGCTGAAGCGATCGAGGAGAAAAAGCGGGAGTATCGGCGGCAGATGCGGGAGCGCCTGGCGGAGATGATCGCCGGCCATGTCCTGGCCGAAGTTCTCGAGAGTTTTCTCGAGCTGGAAGACCAACAGCTGAAATCCACGCTGAACGACCCCCGGATCACGGATCTGATAAAGAGGTTCACGGCCGGAAAGTACGAGGCGGTTTCCATGGAGGACGGCGGGCTGTTCGTTGAAAACGAGACCGAGAGCTACGCCCTGGAAGAGATGAGCAGCGGCGCCCGGGAACAGGTTCTGCTGGCTTTGCGGATGGGTCTGGCCTCGGTTGTATGCGGGAGACAGAACCTGTTTCTGATTCTGGATGACGCCTTTCAGTACTCGGACTGGCAGCGGAGGGAGCAGCTGGTGCTGCAGGCCGTGCAGATCGTCCAATCCGGCTGGCAGGTGATCTACCTTACCATGGACGACGATATCCGGGATCGGTTCTGCGCAGACGCCGGAGCGCTGGATGAAGGGATGTTCCGGCTTATCGAGCTTTGATATGCCTACCACCCCTCGAAGGATGGAGGGGGCAGTTTCCGGTTTATTTCATCAATACGATAACCGAATCCCGATCCGGTCAGTGAGTGCAGACTGATCGACCCTTCGCGCCGTCTATACAGACCCGGGTGGACCTTTGCCTCCGGGTTCGAAGCCGCAGGATAGAACTGGGATGCGTTCGTCTCTACCCCCATCACCGTACCCGCATGCGCGCCCAGAAGGGCATGGGGAATCATAGCCAGCATCGGATTCGTCAGGTCTTGAACCATCAGGGTCATTCCGTGCGCCCTCGCCCAACAGAGGCTCAGGATGGCACCGGTTTGGGTTTTGCAGGTCTTTAAAGCTACTCCCGTCCAACCCAGCGATCTTCCTAATCGGACCATACCCCAATCATGGGCACTCTCATCCATGAAAAGAGGCTTACGGGCGCTTACGCTGTGAACATCGATCCGGTGCTTCTCCAGGTCGTAGGGGAAGGGTTGCTCGACGTAGAGAATCATCTGATATATTCGGGGGTGTTCAACTAGAAGTCTGTCGAGCACTTCGATGACATAGGCGGGATCTTCCACGGTGCAGTTGAAGTCCGCCGACAACCACAGTACCCCTTTCCGGAGGGCAATTTCACCAACCTCGACCAGCCGCTGGTAGTCCCACTGGAGATCATTTCCCCGAAGTTTGACTTTCAGGCAGGTCAAACCGTCCGCCTCGATCCACTGCTCCAGCGTAACCGGATATCCATCCTGCGGCTCATCCCCTGTCTTCTCCGTTTCCCGCAGCAGATCTCTTCCCCCGACCAGGTGCCAGGCAGGAAGTCGCGTTGGTGGAGGTTCCACCAGGAAGTCATTCGGAAAAAACCCGTGGAAGCCGATTTCCGTTTCTTCGGCGGCGGTCATGTAGGAACTGAGATCCCGATTCATGAAGGGCTCGCAGTAAGTATCGTATGCGGAAAGGTTGTACAGATTTCCGTAGGCGTCATGAAGAGCGATATCAAAGGCAGAGCAGCACACCAGAGCGGCGAGCCAGGGCATTTTTTCCTCCAGCTCCTCATCGTTGACTTTCTTGTTGTGAGAGCCGAGAAGATAGGGCAGGAGATCCCGCTGGAAACCGTGACTGATTTCCAAGGGATGTCCCTGTGCATCGTAACTCTGCCAGGCCCGTGCCAGTACGAGGCTGAACTCCTGAACAGATTTCAGACGCCGGGCAAAGGGAAGGGTGCTTGCCCAACACCACTGAACCATGAGCGGCGTTTCACCCCAACCCCATGAGCTTTGGCCCGCTCGATTTTCGATGAGTACGGCAGCTCGGGCACAGGTAACCTCGGTCGTTACTTCCTGACCGAACTTCAATGGTACCCTCATGGCGGCGGGTATGAAGTAAAGGCGTACGCCGTTCACCCGGATATCGTACTTGTTGTTCATGCCTGGTCCCGTTCACCCAGCACCGACGGCGGATGGCCGTTACCGCCGATAATCCGCTTTATCTCCAGGGTCAGTTTGAGCCGTTCGATCAGCTTCTCCAGCGCCGGCACCGCTTTGCGGATGCGTTCCCGGGTGGAGGTCATCTCCAAAAACGCCTGTTTTTCGTCGAGGGAAAAACCCTGACTGCCCGCCAGGACGAAAGAAATTTCCTGCAGCTCCATGGCTCCCGACCCATCGTGGGCTGATTCCGAGCCCAGGAGACGAGACAGCTCATCGTGGAGAATCAGCCCCTTGAGGGCCAACTCCCTGTCCCGGTCCTCCAATTCCTCCTCTTCGTCGTCGAAGAACTCGACCCAGCCCTGGAGGTAGGATTTGCTCTCATCCTGCTCCCCGATCACAAATCGTCTCTCCCCAACTGTCATAAGATCGAGTCTTCCATCTTCGTAGCGTTTCAATACATCTGTGATACGCGCCGTACAGCCCATAGACTTGATCTGCGAGCCGGTATAGGCAACCATTCCGAACACATCCTCCCTCTCCAAGCACTCCCCGATCATCTGTTTGTACCGCTCCTCGAAGATATGTAACGGCAGGGGCAGACCGGGCAGGAGCACCACTCCGAGGGGGAAAAGGGGTATCAGTGTTTTTTCCGGCATTCTCTTCTCCTACGACAGTGCACGTACAAGGATAGCAGTTTTATGCGGAAAAGGGGAATGGGCACGTCGAAGCTCGAAAGGGCGAGGCTCAACCTGCGTCCGCGGCGGATCGACGGTTCATGGTCGTCTCGCTTACGATCCGATTCCGGCCCAGCTGTTTGGCCTGATACATCAAAGAATCGGCTCTGCGGATAAGCTGTTCGGCGTTGCCGCCGCTGTACTCCGCCACGCCTCCGCTGATGGTGACGTGAAGCTGAGGATCCGACCACTCTTGAGCCTCCACGTCTTTGCGAATACGCTCTGCAACCAATTCGGCTTCCATGCAGTCGGTTTCAGGCAGGACGATGAGGAACTCCTCGCCGCCGTACCTGCCGATCAGATCCGAATCCCGCATGGTGTAGCGGAAGATCTGGGCGACCCGCTGGAGCACCGAGTCGCCGATCTGATGACCGTAGAAATCGTTCACCCGTTTGAAATGATCCAGGTCAAACATGATTACCGATAGTTTCTTCCGGTAGCGCTTCGCCTCGCCGATCTCCTGGTCGTAACGTTCCAAGGCATAGGTCCTGTTGTATACCCCCGTGAGCCCGTCGGTGATCGAGGTGATCTGGAGGGTGATCTTTTCCTCCCGAAGCTGCCGGTTTGCCAACTCGAGCTGGCGCGTTCGCTCCCGCACCTTCTCTTCCAGGGACTGGTTCAGCATCGTCAATTCTTCCGACTGGCTCTGGAGCTTGGTGCTGTATTCCTCCAACCTGTTACTAAAGGAAACCAGGCGCCTGATCAAAATCACGGCCAAACCCAGGGAGAACTGGAACAGCAGGAGGTAGTTGATTTCATCGGTCCAGGGAAAGACTCCGTTCGTCACCAGGATGCTGTACAGAGCCAGTAATCCGAAAATGATAAAATTGAAACAAACCAGGCGAGCTTCCACGTTTCCGGCCGCGGCGGCCTTCACGCTCAGGATTCCGAGGAATATCATCGTGCAGATCGCGACAATGTCGAAGAGCAGGTAGGTATCGCAGAGCCTGATCAAACCCGTGGCACAGCCGATCATGGTAAATGCCAACAGTCCGAGCACGACAGCCGCGCCCATCCGGGTTACCCGGCGGTACTGCTCGCCCAGGATCTCCTGCAGGAAGAGAATGATAAACAGGGGCAGAACGAAATAGCTGATCGCCTTCACGTACTCGAAGAAAAGCGGCGCCTGGAGAATCAGCTGCTTGATTTGTGTTTCGCTGATCACCCGAATCACCAGCGCCAGGGTGATCAGGCAGAGATAGAGGAAGGACCGTTGGCGGTCCCGGAGAAAGTACATAAGCAGGAAGATCGAGCTCAAGGTCAGAGAGATCACGGCCACGACGATTCGAACGATGTCGCGTTTGATGATCCTCCGCATATGATCCGCCCCCGAGCCGAGAATCGCCTCACCCCAGAGCCCGATGTCCCGGTAGTCGGAGAACACCCGGATGTAGAGCTGCTTTCCTGAAAGCTCGTCGGGCAAAGGTATCAGGTGCCAGGGCCAGCCTTGAAAAAGCGCGCGGCCCCGGGGTTCCAAATCCCCGTAGGCGTAGATCCGCCTGCTTTCCAGATAAACCTCGGCGGCCAGATCGATGCTGTAGATGAAGAGGCGTGGGTCCGGGCCGGTGAAATCGGGCAGGCGAGTCCGGAACCAGACCCGGGTTCGTTCCTGTCGTTCCGGTGGATTGCTGGGGAAGTTGATCTCTGTCCAAGCTTGCTCGTTGCCCTGCTCGCAGGTCCACAGCGGTACCCCTCCGGCATCGAAGGGCGAATCTCCCCAGCGATATGCCCAATTCCTGTCGAGGGCCACGAGAGCCTGACTCAACGGCTGGAACTCCTGCTGTGCCGATAGATGATGAACGGGTAGTATCGAGAACAAAACGAGGAGAAAGATAAAAAAACTGCGAATGCGCATCATACGAACACCGGACTCTGCTTTTGTCATCGACAGGGCGGCGTTAACTGTGAAGTACGGGAATTTCACTCCCCGTCAAGATCCGTGATGCCGAATCGTTCGTTCACCTCGATGTTTCCCCTGGGTTCGACATGCACCATGATGTCGTACACATTGTCCACCCGCTGCTTTATCGTTTGTTCGACCTGCACCGCTATTCCATGTGCTTCGGTTACGGATTTATTACCGTCCACCTCGATATCCAAATCAATGATGTACATGTTTCCCAATCTGCGAACCCTGGTCCGATGAGGGTTCACGGCACCGGAGATCTCATCCACCGCCTTGAATATGGCCGTATAGATGGTCTGATCCCCTATCCCATCCATCAGCTCGAGGTTTGATTCCATGAAAATCGTGAAGGCTGTCCTCATGATCCACAGACTGATCAGTAAAGCGACGATCGAATCCAGAAGGGGAAGGCGAAAAACCTGGGTAATCAGGACCCCGACCAGCACTCCGGCGGAGATCAGAATGTCGTTCTGCATGTTCTTCCCGTTGGCCCGGAGCATGGAGCTGTCCAGCTTCTTTCCGGAGCGAACCAGCAGTACGGTCAAGGCGATCTTTCCGATAATGGAGATTCCCGCTGCGTAAAGCGCCGCGATTTCCGGCACACCCCCGTGCTGTCCCGAGATCAAGCGCCGTATCGTGGACAGGGCCAGCTGAGCACCGACGAAGAAAATGATGAAGGACAGCGTCTTGGTGGCGATCGTCTCAGCCCTGAAGTGGCCGTAGGGGTGTTCCCTATCCGGGGGTTTGGCGATGATCCGTGCGGCAAAGAGGGTGATGCCCGAAGCCACGATATCCGTGGTGCTGTCGATACCGTCCCCGAACACGGCAAGACTTCCGGCCTTCAATCCCGCGGTGATTTTCAACAGAGCCAACACGAGATTCCCGGCGATCGCGATCCAGGAAATCAGCGCGATGCCTCTTGCTCTTTCCCTGTCCATCAATGAGTGCTCCTTACCCGTAGGTACCACGTAGGTGATGGACCTTCAAGCCACGATTTACAAGATCCAGCACACCTCCCGTCGCTGGATCTCGCGGTGAGAAGCGCACCGTCTTGGGTTTGTCCGGAAGCAGCGTGAAGAGGTTGTCTTCGAATACACCGGGCAGCCCCTCCACATCGAGGGACACGTAGAAGGCCGGCAGATCCGTGCTCAACTCGACAACGATCCGTTCACCTTCACGACGAACCTCACGACGAATTTCCGGTGTTTTTAGATCGCAGCGCTTAGGCGGGCATAGAAACAGCTCGTTCGCGAGGGGCTGCCACGGTCCACCGGTACCGTGACCCGAGGGGCGGAACTCGAGGAGGAGAAACAGCTCCTCTTTCCGCTCGGGAAGCTCATCGAGGGAGTAGCGTAGCAAACCTGTTGCCTCCTCCGCGCCCAAACGGACCTGAAGCTCCTGCTCCTGATGGGTCTTTCCGCCGAAGTCTACGAAGCGTACGCAAACGATACCCTCGCAGGGCTCGGCCGTGTCGTTGAGTCCGACGATCTCCACGGTCCGCCCATCCACACAGAATGCCGCTACATGAAGCGGAGCGTAAAACTTCCGAGCCGCGTAGTGCAGGAGCTTCCACTTCCCCGAATACTCGATAGAGGACCAGGAAGCAACCGGCCACACATCGTTGAGCTGCCAGTACATGATTCCCATACAGAGGGGCCGCCGGCTCCTCCAGTATTCCACGGCGGTCTTTATGGCTTGGGCCTGTTGTACCTGGCTCAGGTACAGAAAGCTCTCGAAGCTATCGGGCAGGCGGAAGTAGCGGGTCATGGTTTCGACGATGATCGTGTTACCCCGGGGACTGCGCTGATGATGCTCCATCACAGGAGATGTCACATTCCACTGATCCTCGGGGGCATACTGCCGTACCGTCTCCAGGGAAGGAAAGGACTGAAAGCCGAACTCCGAACAGAAGCGGGGGGTGACCGCGTAGTAGGCTTCGAAGCTCTTGCCCTCGTGCCAGACGCTCCAGTAGTGCATGTCCCCCTTGCTGTCGTCGTGCCAGTTGTCCGAATAGTCTCCCGCCCCCGCCGAAGGGGAGCTGGGCCACCAGGGCCGCGACGGATCCAGCTCACGCACGATCCGTCCGACAACCCCCTCGTTGAGCCGGTCGTAGTCCACCAGATAGCGGGCCACATGGACTTGGCTGTCGGGATACCATTTGAGGGCTCCCAGGTTTTCATTGTTCCCGCACCAGAGAACGATACAGGGATGATCCTTCAGGCGTTTGACCTGATGGCGTACCTCCGCCTCGACTTGTTCGAAAAACCAGTCCGTCGCCGGATAGGTGGCACAACCGAACATAAAGTCCTGCCAAACCAGCAGCCCAATCTCGTCACACAGCCGGTAGAACGGCTCGGCCTCGTACTGGCCGCCTCCCCAGACGCGGAGCATGTTCATATTGGCCGCTGCAGCGTCGGCCAGGAGCACCCGGTACCGCTCCGCGGTTTGACGGCCGGGCAGGGCGTCGCTGGGAATCCAGTTCGCGCCCTTGCAGAAGATCCGCCTGCCGTTTACGGCAACGGTCATGCTCCGCCCGGCCTCGTCATCCTCCTGGAGTACCTCGACCGTGCGAAAGCCGATCCTCTTCTCGATCTGATCCTCCCCCGCTTTCACAATCAGGGCATAGAGGGTCTGGCTCCCGTAGCCTCCGGGCCACCACAGCCCGGGCTTGGGGATCTCCAGGACCTCCCGGATCGTGTTCTCCCCCTCCTGTACTTCGACCCGGCGCTCTACCTCCTGCTCGGCAACCGAGATCTCCAGAGGTATTTCTCCAGCAACGTAGGCGAAATACTCCACGGTCACGGCCAGCTCCCAGGTCTCACCCTTGCGGGTCTGGTCGGTGGTCACCGAATCGATCCGGCCGCGCTCTGAGGATGCCAGGTAGGCCCGGCCGTAGATGCCGCTTACCATGAGGCAGGGTCCCCAGTCCCAGCCGCTGTGGCACTGGACCTTGCGGACCAGGTTGCGGTGGGGAGACTGCACCGGATAGCTGGAATAAGGCACGGGATAGGGCAGCTGCCTGCTCAGCTCGACGGCCCGCTTCTCCGCCGAATGCAGCAGAATCTCCAACCGGTTCTCCCCGGTCTCGAGGTAGCTCCCGACATCAAAACGGAGGGCGGTGAACATGTTGTTGCTCCGGGCGGCGGGCTTGCCGTTGATGCGGACCTCCGCGATGGTGTCCAGGCTGTCCAGGTGAAGGAACACGTGCCTATTTTCGAGAAAGTCCCGATCAATCGCAATGCTGCGGGACAGCAGCCAATCCGCTTGTCCGACCCAGAGGGTGTCCAGCTCGTTGGTTCCGAAGTAGGGATCGGGGATTTTCCCGGCCTGGATCAGGGCGGAAAAGGTATCTCCAGGAATCTGAATCGGAATTCCGGGGTCGGGTATCTGTTCGTCAGTACCCCTTTGAACGAGGGTCCATTCCCCGGCGAGATCGATCTTTTTCAACTTCATGCTCCTTCCGCAACACGACAGGTGATGATTTACAATACCGCGACCTTCCCTCCCGAATCAAGCTCCGCAGGTGTTGGTGAAAAAAAACAACGAACTCTAAGCAGGACATCTAAAAATCTACAAGATATACTCTAGGAAGTAAAAATTTTCGAACTTTTTAGCCGATTTTTGTTGACAGACACCTGCGCCCATGATATAAATAGTTGGTTGGTTTTTAATCCAACTAACTATTTGGTTTCTTCGGTTGGAAGTCTTCGATGATCAAGCGCAATCGGCTGCTCAACACCTCCAGAGTGATGCGGGAGATATGGATCAACAAACATATCAGCCGCGTTCAGATCGCCAAGAACCTGGGACTGGATAAATCCACGATCAGCAGCATCGCCACCAAGCTCCTGGAAGACGGCATCATCAGGGAACATGCCGAGGGCGAGGCCGGTCCTCAGGGCGGTCGAAAACCCGTTTACCTGACCCTGAACCGCTCTTACGCCTGTGTTCTGGGGATCGAGTTCAGGCCGGAATCCTACACCGCCGTGGCCGTGGATCTGCAGGGGGAGCTCCTCTATTCCAAGTTCGAGCTGACCCGCCTCTCCGGAGCAAACTTCAAAGAGGTCTTTTTCGACGTCACCTCCCGCATGCGCTCCGAGCTGGCCAGAATCGATTCACCCCTTCTCGGGATCGGTGTCGGAGTATCCGGAGTCGTCGACCCCCAAAAGCGCGTTATCCGCTATTCGATTCCCCTGCAGATCGAGGGAGAATTCGATTTCCGCCGGCAGATCAGCGAGGGGTACGACCTGCCCCTCTTCCTGGAAAACGACGCCAACGCCTGCGCCTGGGGGGAGCTGGCCTTTCACCGGGTGAAGAACCTCCAGGATTTTATCTTCCTCCTGGTGGAGTTTCGGAACGTCAAAGACCGGCAGCACTTCCACGAGAAGACTGCGGTGGGGATCGGGATCGTGATCAATGGGCGGGTCCACTACGGGCACCGCTACTCGGCCGGGGAGTTCCGCAGCACCTTCTGCACACTCCAGAGCAAGGGCCAGTTCTCCCTCACCGAAGAGGAGGCCTATCGTATCGAGGAGGATCCCGAGGTCCTGCACCGCTTCATCCGGGAGCTGGCCAAAAACGCCGCCATGATGATCAACACCTTCAACCTCAGCCACGTTTTTCTGGGCGGCGACATCGAGCGCTACAAGAAGGAAGTTCACGCGGTGCTTACCGAGGAGATCGAGCGAAACTGGCCCTACCCGGACGCGGTACGCTGCAAGATTCGCTTTTCCTCTCTCGGAGACAAGTCCGTGGCCTACGGGGCCGCAGGAATGGTGCTGCACCGCCTGTTTGCCGACGTCGGCATCGGCGAGAGCGTGGAGCGCTTCCATCCGGGCGGGCCGACGGGTGTCGAGCTGATAAATCAGACGTCCCTCGTTGGGGGATAGCAATCTTACGCTCCCCTGTGAGGGGAGTGAGCCCCGTTCGGGGCAAAATAATACAAGGAGGCTTTTTATGAAAAAAGCTACCGCAATTCTGGCAGTGCTGCTCCTGCTGTCGGCGGCCGTCGTGTTCGCCGGCGGCCAAGGCGGCGAAATTACCGCGGCTGAACCGACTGTCCTCACCGTTCTGTACTACATCGATGCAACTCAGGCAGGCTACGCGGAGGACCAGGCCATCTGGGCAAAATTCTCCGCCGAAAACCCGGACATCAAGATCCAGAAAGAAGAATTATTCGACGAAGCGTTTCATCAGAAAGTGGCAGCCTACATAGCGGCGGGCACCCTTCCCGACGTGTTGTTCATGTGGCCTTCAGGACGCTCCACTGCCCTGCACGAGAAGAAGCTGGTCAAGGACCTGACACCGCTGCTGGGCAAGGAGTTCCTGTCCAACTTCGTCCCCGCCGCGATCGACCCGGACGCTCAGAACTCCAAGTTTCTGGCGGAACTGCCCCAGAGCGTGACCTACACCACGGTCATGTACACCAACACCAAGCTGTTGAAGGACACCGGTCTGGCCGAACCCAAAGCCTATGCGGACCTGAAGGCCATGGTGCCGAAGCTCAGGGCCAAGGGAGCTCAGACCGTGCTCATGGCCAACAAGGACACCTGGGTCATGCAGTCCTGCCTGTTCTCCACGGTCACCGGAAGGCTGCTCGGCGACGCCTGGATCGACAGCGTGAAGGCCGGCAAGGTCAACTTCAGCGACAAGGCCTTCGTCGACGCCCTCGGCTTCATCGACATGATGTACAAGGATGGAGTGATCTCCCGAGACACTATCCAGCTTGCTTATGGTGAGGCACCGGCCCTGTTTGCCGAGAACAAAGCGGCCTTCCAGGTGGACGGCGACTGGCGACAGGGGTACTTTCTTACCGACAAGGCCAGCGGGATCGCACTCATCGATCCCCAGCGGCAGAAAAACGACTTCGCCTTCCTGAACTTCCCGGCCATCCCGGGGGAGAAGAATCCGGGGGTCGTCTCGGCCATCGTCGGGGTGGGTTTCGGAATTTCCTCTTCGGTTCCCGCGGGCTCGGCCAAGGAAGAGGCTGCGGTTCGCTGGATGAAGTACTACTACTCTCCCGAGGTACAGAAAATCAAGCTGGAGACCGGGGCCTATATCCCGTCACGAAAGGGCATCACCAGCGACAAGATCGAGCCCTTCACCCAGAAGATGCCCCTGTACTACGCCTCGATCAACAAGACCTGCTACGTGCTGGACGGCGTGCTGGACGTGGATGTGTACACCCCGCTGAACAACGGCTTGCAGGAAATGGGGCTGGGTTCCAAGAATCCCGCCCAGGTGGCGGCGGATGTCCAGAAAGCCATAGAGGCTTGGCGGGCCAAACAATAGTCATATCCGTGCTCTACCACAATTGAAGCGGGTGTCCGGCCCCTGGCAGGGACACCCGCTTCGGTGTTAGATTTTCTCGAGGAGGTAGCGCATGAGTCAGCGGCCGTGGAAAGCGGTCGAGGAGAGACGCGCCTACTGGTCCATGGTCTCCCCTGCCGTCATACTCTACGTGTTTGTCTTCGGCTTCCCCATAATAATCTCCATCGTCATCTCCTTGAGCAACTATGCAGGGGGCAAGATGTTCGGAGGCGAATCCTGGCGTATCACCGGCTTCCAGCAGTACATCAAGCTGGCCAGGGACCCCTACTTCTGGCTGGCTCTAAAAAACAATGTCTACATCGTATTGATTTCGGTCTTCGGGCAGCTCCCGCTGGGCTTGATCTTCGCCTATCTGATCTATCGCAGGATCGTCAGATTCGGAGAGTTCTGGCAGGGCATCCTCTACATGCCCGCCATCATCTCGGTGATCGTCATTGGCATCATGTGGAACATCATCTTCTCCCCCTACGGCCTGATCGCCGAGGTGGTGAACCGATCCTATGCGGCAGGGTTCTCCAGGCAGGTCGAGCGAATTTTTACCGAGGCCGGTGGTTTTCAAGTGACCGACGAAGTTGCCAAGCAGCTGATCGCCGCCGGTGGCCCGAACGCCACCCACATTTTCGCCGATCCCGTGGCGGAACTGAAAGCCCTGCTTTCCCACTACTCCCCCGATCAGTTCGCTGTGATCAAGCAGGATCTGGTGAATCTCCTGGCCCGCAAATGGTCGCCCGCTTTTCTGGCCAAGCGGGACATAGCCATGCTTCCGATCCTGTTCGTGGTGCTGTGGATGTGGACCGGCATGTACCTGATCCTCTTCCTGGCCAACATGCAGCGAATCGACAGCGGGATCGTGGAGGCCGCCCGCATCGACGGCGCCTCGGAGGGGCAGATCATCTGGCGCATCATGCTGCCCATGCTCTCCGGGGTGGTGGTCAACGCGGCCATCCTCTGCATCGCCGGGTCCCTGAACAGCTTCGAGCTGGTGTTCGCCATGACCGGAGGCGGGCCGGCCAGGGTGACCCAACTGCTCTCCATCTACATGTACGACCGGGCCTTCATGGGGGCGCCGGACTATCCGCTGGCCAACGCCATCGCCCTGGCTATCGTGATCTTCAGCCTCGTCCTGATCATGCTCACCAAGGTCGTGGAACGGCGCTACGGAGGGAGGGAGTAGATCATGCGGGTAAAGACAAAAGAGAGCAGCTTCAGCAGGGTTGCCTCGGTCTTCGGCAAGTTCATGGCCTACCTGGTGATGGGCACCTTCGCCTTGATGACGGTCTATCCGATCCTCTGGCTGATCCTCAACTCCTTCAAGCCCACACAGGAGTATCGGGTGAACCGCATCGGGCTACCCCGGACCTGGACCCTGGTGAATTACGTAGGCGCCTGGAAGATCGGAGAGTTCAACAAGCTGATCGGCAATTCCTTCTTCTACACGATAGGGGCGTCGATCGGTATCATCCTGGTCGCCACCCTGGCCGGCTTCGCCTTCGCCAAGATCAAATCCAAGGCTACGGTTCCCATCTATGGAAGCTTCGTGATCGGCATCCTGCTTTCCATCCAGTCCCTGATGGTTCCGATCTTTCTGGAGGTTTCTCAGCTCGACAGGATGGTGAGCGACCTGCTGCGCCTGATCGGTATCATCGGCCAGCAGAACGTGAACGTCTTCTACAACAGCCGCCTGGGGGTGCTGTTGATCTACATCGGTGCGGGTCTGCCCATAGCCGTTTATCTGTGTACCGAGTACATCAGGGGCATCCCCGATTCCCTGATCGAAGCCGCCCGCCTGGACGGGGCCGGCTACTTCGAGACATTCCGGAGAGTCATCTTACCGATGGCGGTGCCCATCGCCATGACCGTGACCATCCTCAACATCACCAAGATCTGGAATGAGTTCGCCCTGATCAATATCCTGGTTTCCAAGACCGAGCTCAAGTCCATGCCCCTGGGAATCTACAGGTTCTCCGGAACCATGGCCTCCGACTACGGCAAGCAGTTCGCGGCCCTGGTGATCGGCATGGCGCCGATGCTGATCTTCTACATCATCTTCAGGAAGCAGATAACCAAGGGCGTGTTCGCCGGCGCGGTCAAGGGGTAAACCGGAGCTTTGGAGAGGCTGAAGCACTCATGAAAATAAAGGTCCACTGCAAGGCCGTACCCAACAGCGTGTTCAACAGCGCCGTCGTGCCTTTCGAAAACGGCTTTGCCGGCGTGTTCCGCTGCGACGATATCTGCAGGAGGATGAACATCCACCGTGGGTTCAGCGACGACGGGATCGACTGCAAGCTGGACCACGAGCCTATTGTATTCACGGATGGCGAGCCCGATCTGCCCGGCTCGGACTACAAGTACGATCCCCGTGTGATTAGATGCGCCGGCCGGAGCGCCAGGAAAGACACATGAAGTACGGTTTCTTCGACGATGCGGCCCGGGAGTACGTGATAACCGATCCCCGGACCCCATACCCCTGGATCAACTACCTGGGCTGTCAGGATTTCTTCTCCCTGATCTCCAACACCGCCGGCGGGTATTGCTTCTACCGGGACGCGCTCCTGCGGCGGATCACCCGCTACCGCTACAACAACGTCCCCTTGGACAGCGGGGGCCGCTGCTTCTACATCCGGGAGGACGGCGCCTTCTGGTCACCCTGCTTCAAGCCGGCAAGCGCGAAGCTGGACGAGTATGAGTGCCGCCACGGTCTGGGCTACAGCCGCATCTGCGGCAGCAAAAACGGCCTGGCCGCGGAGCTGCTGTTCTTCGTTCCTCTGGGCGTAAACGCGGAGCTCCACAAACTTACCCTGGAGAACCGAAGCAACCGGGAGCGGACCATCCAGCTGTTCTCCCTGGTCGAGTTTTGCCTGTGGAACGCGTTGGAGGACATGACCAACTTCCAGCGGAACCTATCCCTGGCTGAAGTGGAGGTGGAGGGGTCGGTAATCTACCACAAGAGCGAGTATCGGGAACGAAGGAATCACTACGCCTTCTACTCGGTCAATGAGCCGATCGCCGGCTTCGACACCGACCGGGACGGCTTTCTGGGGCCGCACAACGGATTCGACTCACCTCAGGCGGTCATGCAGGGCGAAAGCTCGAACTCGGTCGCCCACGGCTGGGCCCCGATCGCCTCCCACCAGCTTCGGCTCCGCCTGGCTCCCGGGCAGAGGAAGACCCTGATTTTCCTCCTGGGATACGCGGAAAACGATCCTGAGGACAAATGGGAGGCTGCCGGCGTGATCCGCAAGGATCAGGCCGGGCGGATGATAGGGCGCCTGCAGACAATTGAGGCGGTGGACCAGGCTTTCGACGAACTGACCCGCCACTGGCAGGAATCCCTATCCCATTTCCATCTGGAAAGCGGGGA
>Ga0315551_10001554_pt1 | contig 17310 bp, 13 predicted proteins | sample SalMarSW160290MG_FD_203678 | JGI IMG/M metagenome (GOLD analysis project Ga0315551, IMG submission 203678) | Salt marsh sediment microbial communities from the Plum Island Ecosystem LTER, Massachusetts, United States - Salt Marsh Sediment SW1602-90 ...
CCCTCGAACCAGAAATCGCCGAAGCCATCGGTGGTAGCCGTCAGCTTGGTGCCGTTGCTGGTTAACGTGCAGGTAGCGCCGATGACGACCTCTTTGTCCACGGGGTCGTAGACGGTGCCGGCGATGAACTTCCTGGGGATATTCAGGTAATAAACCCTCGGTTTAGCCTTGAGGTCCGGCTCTAGCACCTCGGCTTTAGCAATCAGGTCTTTGAACTCTGATTCCTCGCCGAATTTGAGAGCCTCGGTGGGACAGGCATCGACGCAGCGGGGTACCGTCCATTCTCCGCCATCGAGGAGGTGGGCGCAGCCGGTGCATTTCTGGGCAATGTTCAGGTCTTCATTAAAGAAGATAGCGTTATAAGGGCAGGCGTCGACACAGGCCTTGCAGCCGGTGCATTTCTCCGGGTCGATGATGACCAGTCCGTCATCCCGCCGGTAGATAACGCCTTCGATGGGGCAGGCCGGTATGCACGGGGCCTCGTCACAGTGCTGGCAGGGAATCGGGATGTAGTGCATCTTTACCTTGGGCACGGTGCCCCGGATATGTTCGGTCATCCTCATCCAGAACTGTCCGGTATCCGGCTGGGGCTTGGCGTAGGGTGTCCAGTCGTTGCCGACATGCTCGTCCTTGCAGGCAATCTGGCAGCTGTAGCACCCATTGCAGATTCCAACGTCTATTGCGAAAACCTTCATTTTAGTCTATTCCTCCTTCAACCCAGGCGTTAAAGCGCAGCCCGGACGCCTGGTCGTAGTCTCTCTTGAAGGCGCCATCAAAAGCCTCCGGGTCTATTTTACACCATTCTTCATAATCTTTCTCGGTGACCTTTTGCACGTCAACGAGGTAACCGCTGGTGGCCTGGCCGACGGCGTTCCGGGAGGAGACGCCGTAAGGGGCTATGGTATTGATCGCGCCGCCGCGGTCGACCTTGCCCGGGACCAGCGGGTCATGGCGGGCGCCGTGGTCGACGTAGGCAACACCGGGCATTACCCTCTCCCAGACACGAGCGCCGCAGAGGACGACGCCTCTCTCGTTAAATACCTTAACGATATCCCCGTCCTTAATCCCCCTCTTTTCGGCATCTATGGGATTAATCCAGGCGGGCTCGTATTTATAGCCGTCTGCCCCCAGCACCTTGCAGGTCGGGGCTTCTCTTGTCCAGGTGATGTCATCGCCCTGGGCGTGAGTGCGCCAGCGGCCGTGATTGGACATGAGCAGCAGCGGGAACATGGCGGCCCTTTCGCTGGAAATCCTCTCGTCGTGGGTTTCGCTCTTCTCAATCCACTTTGGAATGGGCGGCCTTTCCTTGTCATCCGGAAAGTGTTCCGCCAGCCTGGCCGAGTAGAACTCCAGCTTGCCACTGGGTGTTTTCAGCGGGTTATTCTCCGGGTCTTCATAAAACTTGCGGAAGCCGGGCGTGTCGCTTTCCCAGTCCTTGGCGACCGGGAAGACGAAATATTTCTTGTCCAGGAAGTCCTCCCACTTGATAAGGTGGTCGATTTCCATATCGTCGAAGACCTGTTTTTGCAGGTCACGTGTCGTCTTACCCTCGCTGAACTGGTCGCCGTAGCCGAGTTTTTTGGCGACTTCCAGGACTACCTCGTAGTCGCTCTTGGACTCGCCGACAGGCTGAACGGCCTGCTCCATAATAGCCACGCTGTGGAAGTTGACACCCTGTCTGACATTGGTGACGATGTCCTCTACCTCCAGCGTGGTGTTGGAGGGCAGGACGACATCGGCGATAAGGCAGTCGTTCTCCAGCCAGGGGTGCTGGGCGACGACCGTTTCAATCTTGGGATTGCGGAAGGCTTCGATTGTCCAGTTGCCGTGGTTCCAGCAGGTAATGCGGCAGGGGGTATCCGTCCATATCATGTGGATTTCATAGCCGCCCTCTTTCAGGGGATAATGGTATTCGATGAACTGGTCTTCGGTCGGCGTTTCAATGGCGCCGCTGCCGTAGAAGGTTAGCGGCGGTTCGTCTATAGCCTGCTGTATCCATGTCTTGGGGATAAGCTGTTTGCCCCAGGCCCGGATAGTGGTTGCTACGGGTTTGGTGATGCGTTCGGAGAGCTCCGGGTTGAAGAACCGGGTGCTCCGCAGGCCTTCCGCCCGGGGCATGCCGGTATAGGTTATCTGGCTCTGGTGGACGCCGGGTCCGCCGAGTCCCTGCATGCCCAGCAGGATGCATTCCAGCCGGCCGGGTTCGTGGGAGAAGGGGCCGCGGACATAAGAACCGCCGAAGTAGTGGGCGATGGAGGTTATCTTTTTGGACCACTCCCTGGCGAATGCCTTAATCGTCCATTCCGGTACGCCGCATTTCCTGGAAGCCCATTCCGGGGTCTTGGGTACGCCGTCTTCCTTCCCCAGAACGTAATCTTCCACTTTGTCCATGCCGACGGCGTGTGTTTTTATGTAGTCCTTCTTATAGGTGCCTTCGGTAATCCACATATAAATAATGGCTAACTGAAGGGCGGCATCCGTGTTGGGGAGGACGGGAATCCATTTATCGCCGTGGACGGCGGCGCCGTAGTTGAGGTCCGGGCAGACATATATCTGCTTGATGCCGGCCTCCGTCCAGAAGTAGCAGAGGCGGGTGGCACACTGACCGGTGAATCCCCAAGGGGTCGTCTCCGGGTCGCCGCCCCAGAACAGTACCATATCGCAGTTTTCGGTCATATCCTTGATGATGTTATTGGCAGGGTCCATCATCCCCTGGATACCCTGTCCCCAGACATGCTTGGAACCCCAGTACCAGCCTTCCCAGCTATCCGGGTTGCGTACCTGCTGGGTGAAGCCGCCCATCATATCGAAGAGCCTCCCGGAGTGGCCGTGGGGGGTGTTAATGGTCTTGCATTCCCCGTGTCCGTCACCCTGCACCAGTATGGCCAGCGGGCCGTAATCTTTGTGTATCCTCTTGACCTCGTTGGCCAGCAGGTCGGAAACTTCATCCCAGGAGATTCTCACGTATTTACTCTTGCCGCGGTTTTGAGGATTTCTCTCGCCGTTGGGGTCCCAGTCGACTCTCTTCAGGGGGTACTTGATGCGATTAGGCGAGAAAGTCCTTTTCTTATAGGCCAGAGAGAACGGCGAGGGGACGGATTTAAAGAGCGGTCTATAGTCCTTGCCGTTCCGCGTGATTTTCCAGGGGCGGAACGACTCCCGGTCATACTTCCAGTCGTAGTGGAACGGTCTTATCCTGACTATCTTACCGTCTTTTACATCAACGGCGCATTCCCCCCCGCCCCCGAGCAGACCGCCGAGAGCCAGGGCTTTAATTACTGTCTTGTCTGGCTTGACATCAACTTTTTTAACTATCCCGTCAGGCATTTGAGTTACTCTCCTTCCATGAATTTACGCGTGATTATAATTTGCGGTTACAGTCCATTATAGAAGCAGCCAGCGGATTAATAGGATGGGAAACACATAAAAAATGCGTTATTTTTACGCAATACTATTAAAATCTACAATAGCGGGCTTCTCCTTGTCAAGTTCGAATGGCCGTATTCAGCCCCATGAAAAATTACGCAAAGTTGCATAAATCAAGCGTGCATCTTGATAAAAGCGGTGCGACATCCCGTGTTCATTATTGGTTGTATTAAAGCCTGACGCTAATGAAAGTGCATTCTGATAAAACGGGAAAAATTATATTTCACCGGTCCGGCTCTTGTGATTATTTTGATAATGTTCCGTGGTGAATTGTGATTTTGTATTGACATGATATGCCTAGACTTGGACTGGCGCAGAAGAAAGGATGAAAAATGACCGTGAAAGCATGTGAAATGCCCGGCTTCTTAAAGACAGGGAGCGGTATACAGAATATAAAGTACCCGCTGGTGAAATCTGAATATGACAGGGTATGGCTGAAATATTGCGGATTCCTGGACCTTGATTTACCGCAATTCATGTCCATTCAGGAATCGCTCTTACTTCAGCAGCTGGAGAATGTAGCCGGCTGTCCTCTGGGGAAAAGGTTGATGGGCGGTAAAGCCGCCGCGAGTGTTGAGGATTTCCGGCATGCGGTGCCGTTAACTACTTATGAAGACTACCGCCCGGAGCTGGACCCCGTCAATGTGTCGTCTCTGCCGGAAGAGCCCCATGTCTGGGCGAGCACGTCCGGGGCGGGGGGCGTCTGCCGGCGTGTTCCTTATACGCTTGAAGCCTACCATCATTCGCTGGAGAACCTGATGTCGGTGTTCATCCTTGCCTGCTCCCGGCAAAAAGGGCAGAGTTCGCTGGTAGAGGGCGACCGCGTCCTGTACAATGTGGCTCCCTCGCCTTATCTTTCCGGAATACTGGCAACCGGAGGAGAACAGTTATTCAGTCTCCGGTCGGTAATGCCGCCGGATATGCATGACGGCATGGATTTCCGGGAGAAGATAACCAGGGGTTTTGAGATGTCTTTGAGGACCGGCGTGGATATCATTATTGCCATGACCAGCGTCCTGGTGAAGACGGGCAACGAATTCAATCAGATGTCGCGGAAGAGTGGAATTTCAAAACATCTTAGGCACCCCGGTGAGTTGATGAGAGTCTTACGGGGCTTTGTGCGGAGTAAGCTTGAGAACAGGAGCGTGTTGCCCAAAGACCTGTGGCCGGTCAAGGCCCTCATCGGCTGGGGGATAGATACCAGCATATACCGCGACCTGATCTATAAATACTGGGGCGCCTATCCTTATGAATTTCACGCCTGCACGGAGGCGGGAATCATAGCCGTTCAGAGCTGGACCCGCCGCGGCATGACTTTTATTCCTCATTCCAACTTTTATGAATTTATACCGGAAAGTGAGTGGCTGAAAAGCCGGACCGATATTTTCTATGAGCCGCGTACCGTTCTTCTTCCCGATGTTAAGTCGGGCGAGCGTTATGAGCTGGTCATTACGAGCTTCTACGGAATGCCCTTCATCAGGTACCGTTTGGGTCACCTCGTCCGCATCACTGACCTGGAAGACCGGGAAGCGCAGATTAGCCTGCCCCAGATGGTCTTCGAGGCAAGGGCTGACGACCTTATTGATATTGCCGGTTTCACCAGGGTGAGTGAAAAAACGGTGATACAGGCGATTGCTGCCTCCGGCATTGATTACGAAGACTGGATAGTGCGTAAAGAAATCAGGGACGGCAAACCGGCTCTGCATGTTTATATAGAACTGAATGGAGGCAACGGAAAGGTGGACCTGGCCTCGGCTCTTCACGACGAACTGGTGAAAACCGACCCCGGCTATCACGACCTTGCCGGCATGATGGGTATGCGGCCGATGGAAGTAACGGTGCTCCGTCGGGGCACCTTTAAGGAATATTACCGGGTTAAGAAGGATAAAGGCGTAGAGCTGGCGCAGCGTAAGCCGCCGAGGATGAACCCTCCGGATAATATTGTCGATGAGCTTCTCAAACTGGCGGGTGAGAGCCTGGTGTCCGTTGCTTAAGGATAACGTTATTTTATCGGAGAATACCTATGGATACGGAGACCTGTAGTTGAATACGTATTTGCTGATACCGTTGATTGACGTGATATTCTGTCTGGGGCTACTCATCGTCCTGATGATCAGCGGTAAGCGCCATATTGCCAGGAGGCCTTTCTCGGTCTTCCTGTTTTTCATGACGCTGTGGGGCTTCTTTATCTTCATGATGCGCGCTTCCCCTGATATGACGAGCGCTTTATTGTGGGAAAAGTTCGTATTCTGGGCTATACTTAGCGCCTCCCTGTTTTTCTACCGGTTTACCGTATCCTTTACCGGCGCCAGGCCGAATAAATACTTTGCGTACCCGCTATATATCTCTTATTTTGTGGTGATGGGACTGATACCGTTCGGTCTGGTGGTCAGCGGTATGCAGATGATGTGGTACGGCAAAGCCCCGGTTATCGGGCTTCTTTTCCCGCTTTACGTGCTCTGTGCCTATGCGCCCATCGTTCGCAGTGCCGTCTTACTGGCAAAGCAGTACAGGCTTACCCGTATTATCGATGATAGAATCCGTGCCCAGTATATCATAATCGGCATAGCCGCCATGTTTTTCGGCGCCACCACCGATTACTTTCCCGTCATCGGTATTAACATGTATCCCCTGGGCATTATCGGCAACATCCTATTCTGTGTGTCCGCCACCGTGGCTATGCTGCGATATAATCTTCTGGAAATGAAGGTAGTTATCCGGAAACTGGCCACCTTTTCGCTGACGAGCGTACTGATATTCGTGACATTCGGCAGTCTTATCTACCTGCTTAGCCGCTTCTTCCAGGATTTCATGAGCCCCGTCTCCCTGACGCTAACCATTGTGGCCGTATTTATCGCCGCATTGATATTCCAGCCGGTATTATCCCGCTTGCAGCACACGGTAGACAGGTGGTTTTTCCGGGAAAGGTTCGACCACATCCAGAACTTGAGGCGGTTTAACCAGGAGACCAAAGGCGACCTCGACCTGGAGCAGCTGTCATCGTCGCTGGTCACGACGGTAGCCAACGGTATGCAGAGCCAGGGGGTCTATCTGCTCCTGCCTTCATCAACCGGCAGTTATACCGCATATACGTACTCCGGACAGAAAAGACAGGGACACATGCATTTTTCCGCCAACAGTCCACTCGTAGCTACCATGAAACAGCAGAATCACATCCTTGATAACACCGACCTGGATATTATTCCGTCACTCATCAGTCTCACGAAATACGACCGGCAGACCCTGGAGACAAACGGCATCGAGCTCCTGGTGCCCCTGAAGAACGACGGGCACCTGGCCGGTATGCTGCTCCTTAGCGGCAGAGCCTCGAACGAACCATACTCGAAGGAAGAGAGACGGCTGCTGTGGATGGTCGCGCCCGACGTGGCGGTCAGTATTGATAACGCCAATCTCTATAAGAACATGAAGCAGAAGCACAGCGAGCTGCAAAAGGCGATGGAAGGTGTTATCCATGCCGTATCTCTGGTGGTTGAAACCAGAGACCCGTACACCGCCGGCCACCAGCGGAGGGTTGCCGAACTGGCGCGGGCTATCGCTAAAGAAATGGGACTATCCGATTGGCAGCAAATGGGGATTCATGTCGCCGGGCTTCTCCATGATGTCGGCAAAGTAGCCGTGCCGTCCGAGATTCTAAGCAAGCCCGGTAAAATAACCGAAAGCGAATTCAGCATCATTAAAAACCATTGCCGGGTCGGCTACGAAATTCTGCAAAGGATAGATTTCCCCTGGCCGGTTACCAAGGCGGTTCTCCAGCACCATGAAAGACTGGACGGGTCCGGTTATCCCGAGGGCCTGGCCGGAGAGGATATCGTCCTCGAGGCCAGGATTCTGGGCGTGGCCGATGTTGTCGAAGCCATGTCATCCCACCGACCCTACCGACCGGCTATCGGCCTGGATAGCGCGCTGCAGGAGATATCGCAGGCCAGCGGTATTCTTTATGACATCGAAGTAGTGGATGCCTGCCTGTCCCTCTTAAAGAAGAACCCGGCCGAGTTCGAGCGGATAATGGCAGTCGCGGCGGCGAATACAAATTACGCACTGGAAGAGGTAACAAACTAAAAGATTGATATCAAGCTATTCACATATCAGCGGAGTGACCGCATCAGTAAATTTATGCAAAGGAGGAAGTTAGTGCAATGAAAAAGAGAATACTGTTCCTAAGCCTGGCTCTGGTACTGGTAATGACAGCCCTTGTGCCCGGCGCGGCTCTCGCCAAGAATGATAAGTACCGGCAGGGGTCGGCCTTCCAGGATTTTTCAGGTGCCGGATTGATTTACGTGACCTATATGCCCGACCCCGTTATCAAGAATAAAGTCTGGCGGTACGATGGCGAAATCGTGGAGGGGTTTTTAGCCCAGTGCGATTGGGACCTGCTGGCGGGGACCGCCTTCTGGTCGGAGCATGATTCTACCGTCAGGGTCGATGAGGAGGGTAATGCCCGCGGCGTTATGAAGGGTTCCTTTTCCCTTATCCGCCCCGACGGCAGCGGTTCCCTGGATGGTACTTTTACCGGGATAATCACGGGGAACCTGTTCACCGGGGATATTTCCGATAGCGGCACCTGGACAGGCACCGGAGGCACCGGTGTCTTTGAAGGTGTAAAAGCCTCCGGGAAATGGTCGGCCCAGCTAAGCATCGGCCCCATTCCGGGGACGGATATATATACCCTGATAGGGCCCGTAGGCTGGGAGGGGAAGTACAAGCTCCCCGCGGACCCGCCGTCCGGTAAAAAGTGCTGGAAATTCAACAAGCCGGATAAGCCGTTCAAGGCATGGAAGGTAACCAGGCCGAAGTAATATATAATTAGGTAAAAAAGATGCTATTGCCCGTTGCCCCGGTTTTTATAATCGCCGTGTTTACTTACGGGGCGACGGGCAGCAGCAGCGTAACGCCGGGCTGGCGTTGCAGATAAGACCGGGTATATGTCGCCGGAAATGAATATATAACCTGCGCTTTGCGGCGCTCCTTGCAGAAGAGGAACACGCCCACCACCTGGGGCTTGGTCCCGAACGGCCCGATAACCATGTTAAACGAGTCCCTGGTCTCGCCGTAAATGGCATCCAGCACCATCCTGGCGGCATACGGGTTGTCCGCCGGCACGTCTCTAACCTCTACCGATGACTTTGAAAGAAGCTCGGCGTTGTTCTGCCGGGCGTATTTCAGGTAATCGGGATTGCCGGTGCGCGGCGGATTGGTTATCAGCGCAATTGTCCTGGCCGGGTTATACTGCTTCCATATTCCTAAAGCCCGCTCCGGCTCAAACCCGAGGAACAGGACCAGCGCCGTTTCCTTGTCCATGGATGGGCTGCCGAAGTAGTTGGGTATGGTGGTAATTTGTTCGATGCCCCGGGTCAGCTTGTTGGGCAGGTATCTCTGGGTGGTGTGCAGCAGGCGGGGAATGCCGAGTTCTCTTTCGATTACCAGGAAATGCAGCAGTTCCAGGAGGTATATCTTGGTAAAGCCGCTGACATCAACGGTGATGAAAGGCCCCTCGTTAGTATTCAGTTTGCATTCTTTCAGTATCTTCGCCATCTGCTGAATCCCGTCCACGGGGTTTTCCCGCTGGCAGGAAATAACAAAGATGCCTTCCGTGGTCTTTTTACGCAGCTCGGTTTGAAGTCGGAACATGTTCTTTTCGACCTGCTTTTTGTAAAGCGGGTCCTCGACGTAAAAGATGACGGCATATTTCGTCAGAAAGTCGATGCCCATCAAGGCAGGACTGGAAAGGCATCTTTCTTCAAAACTGGCCGAACAGATGAAGAGGTCATCAGCGCCGTGCGTATTCAGTTTGGGCAGTGCCTTGATTTCCGTTGGTTCCGTAACCGTGTTCATTGCCGCCTCCGTTGAGGTTGCCGGTTAGAGGGGTGTGACCTTTTTACCGACACTATATATAGGTTATAGCGGGTTGTCAATGTTGTTCGGGTGCGGTTATAGCGCCGGTCCTTATCCAGGTTGACCGGTGATTACTGTATTATAATAGTACTTAGCTATTACTTAACATTTTTTATGGTATAATTAATTTAAATAGAGGTGTGACTTCTTAAGTCGAGGGTGAATATGAAATCGGGCTGGAAGCGAAATAGTTTAATATACATCGTCATTGTACTGGCGGCTATCCTGCTCTTCTCTTTCCTCATACCGGGGGCGAACGAGCCGGAAGGAATCCCCTTGAGCCAGGCTATCGCCATGTCGCAGAGCAAGGAAATAAGCGAAATCGTAGTCGACGAGGATACGCTGTTTATTACCACTACCGAAGGGAAAGAACTGAAGACGGCCATCGGTAATCTCACCGTTGTCGATCTCCAGGCACTCGGGCTGGCACTCCCTGACGGTGGTTTCGAGATTAAAGCATCCGGCGGGATTAACTGGGGCGGACTGCTCATAAACTTCCTGCCGCTCATAATATTAGGTTTCCTGTTATTCTTCCTGTTCCGGCAGGCGCGCGGGGCCAACAGCCAGGCCATGAGCTTCGGACGCAGCCGGGCGCGGCTTTTCCCGGCCAACCGGGCTACGGTCACCTTTGCCGACGTCGCCGGGGTGGAAGAAGCCAAGCAGGATATGCAGGAAGTGGTGGAATTCTTAAAGGCGCGGGAAAAATTTCAGACTCTGGGGGCCCGCATACCCAAAGGCGTGTTGCTGATAGGTCCGCCCGGCACGGGCAAGACCCTGCTGGCGCGGGCAGTGGCCGGTGAGGCCGATGTTCCCTTCTTCTCCATCAGCGGCAGCGAGTTCGTTGAGATGTTTGTCGGCGTCGGCGCTTCAAGGGTGCGCGACCTTTTCGACCAGGCGAAGCGTAATACGCCGTGCATTATATTTATCGACGAGATTGACGCCGTCGGGCGTCAGCGCGGCGCCGGACTGGGTGGCAGCCACGACGAGCGCGAGCAGACCCTCAACCAGATTCTGGTGGAGATGGACGGCTTTGATACCAATACCAGCGTTATCGTCATCGCCGCGACCAACCGACCCGACATCCTCGACCCCGCCCTGCTCCGTCCCGGCAGGTTCGACCGGCGCGTGATGCTGGACCGGCCGGATATAAACGGCAGGCTGGCGATTCTCAAGGTGCATAGCAACGGCAAGCCACTCGCCAAGAGCGTCGATATGGATGTCCTGGCCAAAGGAACCGTGGGCTTCAGCGGCGCCGACCTTGCCAACCTGGTCAACGAGGCGGCTATTCTGGCGGCAAGGCGCAACAAAAAATCGATAGGCATGGAAGAACTCGAGGAGTCCGTGGACAGGGTAATCGCCGGTCCGGAACGGAAGAGCCGCAAGATAAGTCCCAAGGAAAAGGAAGTCATCGCCTATCACGAAGCCGGACATGCCCTGGTGGCGAGGATGCTGCCCAATGCCGACCCCGTGCATAAAATATCCATAGTAGCCCGCGGGATGGCCCTGGGCTATACCAAGCAGCTTCCCACTGAGGACAGGTATATGAATACCCGTTCACAGCTTAATGACTCTCTGGCTACTTTACTCGGCGGTCACGCTGCGGAAGAACTCATTTTTAATGAGAGATCGACAGGGCCGCACAACGATATCCAGCAGGTGACGGCCTATGCCCGCCGTATGGTTACTGATTATGGTATGAGTGACAAACTGGGCACGAGGACCTTCGGCAACAAGCAGGAAATGGTCTTCCTCGGTCGTGAAATCTCCGAGCAGAGGGACTACAGCGAGAGGTTCGCCCTGGAAATCGACCGTGAAATTAACAAACTTATCAAGGACGCCTACGACGTCGCCATGAAAGTACTGACCGATAACAAGGCGAAACTGGTGTCCCTCGCCGAGAAGCTGATTAAGTACGAGACCCTTGAGGGCGAGGAACTGGAAGCAGTATTCAGTAAGCTCGCTCTACCGGGGGTTAAAAAGAAAGTCAGGAAAACCAAAATCCCGTCTCCAGTGAAGCCGGCAGCCGAAGGCGAGAAGGTAGTCACACCCAAGAAAGCCCCGGCGGTACCCAGTCTGGTTCCTAAACAGACGCCGGCCCCGTCCGATTAGTCGCAATACGGTTTGAGCTACTCTGACATATTCAGGCTGCAGTTTCCTTATATTCCGAGGTCAACATGATTCGTATTACAAATAAACCGATATCCCCGGAGCAGGTGGTCGAGAAAGTAAAGACGCCCGACAGCGGTTGCGTGGTGACCTATGTCGGCCTCATACGCGATAACTCCCGCGGTAAGCCTGTTGTTTCCGTAGAATACGGGGACGCCGACGGCAAGGCGGAGGGCCGATTGCGTGAAATCGCCGCGGAGATAAAGCGGAAATGGCCGGTGAATAACGTGGCCATCTACCACCGGATAGGCAGGCTGGAAGTGGGCGATATCAACCTCGTTGTGGCGGTAGCCGCGGGGCATCGTGAAGAGGGACTGGCGGCCGTTGCCTACGCTATCGACCGTTTCAAAGAGAAATTGCCGACCTCAAAGAGGGAGACCTACCGGGATGGCAGTGTGTGGGTGGGGGAACCGGTGGGTTAGCCCGTCCGGTATGGCTATTTGCCCTGTTTGACCACGTAATCGGCCAGGGCGTGCAGCAGTTCGCGGCTGACCTTATCCGGTAGTGAATGCAGGTTCTGACATGCCTTTTCACAGTACTCCGCGGCCATTTTATAGCATTCGTCGATAATAGTGGAGTTAAGTATCATATTTATAGCTTCCGCCACGTTGTTTTTATCCCCGGTCTCGAACAGTTTCTTAACCGGATTATCGTCCGGGTAGCGTTCCATGAGCAGCATAGCCGGCAGGGTGAGGGTGCCCTGTGCTAAATCCGAGCCTACCGGTTTACCCATGACCTCTTCCGTGCTGGTAAAGTCAAGAATATCGTCAACGATTTGAAAAGCTATGCCCGTGTTATCACCGTACTCTTTCATTATATCCACGATATTTTCCGGGGCCTTGCTCAAGATAGCGCCCGATTGCGTGGCCAGGGAAAACAGGGAGGCGGTCTTGCTATAGATGCGGTGGAGGTAGTATTCGCGGCTCTGGTCCAGATTAAATGCGCTGCGGAACTGGCCTATCTCGCCGCTGGAGATGGTCCCTAGGGTCTGCGAAAAGAGCTTGACACAACGAGGAGTCTGGGTATCCGCTACATACTCGCCGGCCTTGGCGAACAGGTAATCGCCCATGAGCACGGCTATCTCGTCGCCCCAGATGCTGTTAATGGTAGCCTGCCCGCGTCTCGTCAGGGCTTTATCGATGGCATCATCGTGGACGAGGGTGGCGGTATGCATCAGCTCGACCGAAACCGCCATGGGCAGCAGGTAGGCAAGGTCGTATTTGTAGGACTTGCCGGATAGCAGGGTGAGTGCCGGCCGGATTCCTTTGCCCATTTCCTTAACTACATATTTTAACTGTTTTGACAGCCAGGCGTATTCGACATGGCTGATGGACTGAAGTGTTTCCCTGACCTTGTATAAGTCTTCCTGGACGGGAGCGTAAATTTGCTTAAGTTCCAATGCGTTTCGTCTCCTCACTTATGATACTCTCGTCGAGCTTGGAGAAGAGGGGCTGCGGTTCCCGCAGCTTCTGCCCCGGCGGCAAATCCTGCGGCTGCCAGCCGCAGTCCTCTATTCTGCCGTCAAAGCCGAGATATTCGTGCACTTTCTGCGAGCTGAAGGGGAGGAAGGGATAAAATATTGTCTTAAGCTGTGAAATAACACCCAGAGCCGTGTATAGCGATGTAGCCGCCGCCTGTTTATCTTCCTTGATAACCTTCCAGGGCGCTTTATCATCGAGGTAGCGGTTGGCCTCGCGGGCGGCGGACATGGCCGTCATGATGGCCTGCTTGAAGTTGCACCTGGATAGAAGCTCCCCGGTCTGTTCCAGGCATGATTCCGTATTCTTCATCAGTGAATTATCGGCGTCATTCAATTCCCCGGGCTCTGGCACGCGGCCTTCGAAGTTGCGGTAGACAAAGGTCAGCACCCGGTTCACCAGGTTGCCGTAGGTAGCCACCAGCTCATCGTTGTTGCGGCGGACGAACTCGCGCCAGGAAAAATCGGTATCGCTGGTCTCCGGCATGTTGATGGAGAGGATATAACGCAGGGGGTCGGGGTCGTACCGCGACAGGTAGTCCGGCAGCCAGACCGCCCAGTTCTTGCTGGTGGAAATCTTCCTGCCTTCAATCGTCATGAACTCGTTAGAAGGCACATCATAGGGCAGAGCCAGACCCTCGTAGCCCATCAGCATCGCCGGCCACATGATGGTATGGAAGATGATATTGTCCTTGCCGATGAAATAATAGCTCTTGACGCCATCGGCCCAGAAGGGCCGCCAGCCATCATCATCACCGCTTAAAGCAGCCCATTCTTTCGACGCTGAAAGGTAGCCGATGACGGCCTCGAACCATACGTAGATGCGCTTGTCTTCGTAGCCCGCGACCGGCACCGGCACTCCCCAGTCGATGTCTCGTGTTATCGCCCTATCGATGAGGCCTTCTTCCAGGAATCTCGTGGTAAAATTCAGGGCGTTCGACCGCCAGTGTTTCTTGTCCTTTACCCAGTCGAGGAGCCTGTCCCGGAAGGCCGGCAGCCTTATGAAGAACTGCTCGGAGTCCTTATATATGGGGGGTGTCTCGCAGATACGGCAACGCGCATCGATTAATTCGGGCGCATCCAGCAGTTTGCCGCAGGCTTCACACTGGTCGCCGCGCGCGTTCGGCGAGCTGCAGTGCGGGCAGGTGCCTTCGATATAACGGTCGGGTAAAAAACGCTGGCAGCTTGAGCAGTATGCCTGGGACACCGTGTCTTTATATATATAATCTTTCTCAAGGAGTTTCAGGAAGATGTCCTGCGCCACCTCGGCGTGATTTTTAGTGCCGGTGGTCGTGAACAGGTCAAAAGTAATCCCCAGCCGCTGCCAGCAATCAAGAAACTCACGCTGGTAAAAGTCGGCTATTTCCTGCGGAGTTCTCCCTTCCTGTTCGGCTTTGATGGTTGTCGGCGTGCCGTGCTGGTCAGAGCCGGATACCATTAAGACTTCGTTGCCCTTTACACGGTGGTAGCGGGCAAAGATATCCGCCGGCAGGTAACATCCGGCGATCTGTCCCAGGTGGAGCGAACCGTTAGCATACGGCCAGGCCACACCGATGTAAATTTTCTCGCTCATGTTTGTTGTCTTGAAACGGACAGTGTGACCGGCTTAGAAGAAGGTCAGTACCCGTTCACCTTTCTCTTCTTTATAATGGGCATAGCCTTTCTTCAGGCAGCACTCAACGCAGTAACGCCGGGTCTCGCCCTCTTCGTCTTCGACACCGTCCTTTTCATTGATGGCCAGGTAGCGGTCGGGGTAGGGGATGGGTTTCTGGCACTCATCACATTTTATTTCGCCTAATGATATACAGCCGCGACGCATATACACGCTCCTTTATACGTTTAACACGAATCTTTTTCTCTATCCCAGGCCTTATCCAGCCTTAGCCAGGTTTGATACAGTTCTTTCCTCGGCAGTCCTGTTTCCCCGGCCACCGCGGCTACGGCCTCTTTAACCGTGGCCCCGGCCCGGTACATCTGGTGCAGTTGCTTTTCCACACTCTCCGTCATCTCCGGTTTGTTCCTGGTTCCCCTGCCTTCGATGACCAGCGTGAACTCGCCCCTCGGCGCCGTGAAATGTTTGATTGCCTCACTCACCGTTCCCCGGTAGACCTCCTCGTGGAGCTTGGTAAGCTCGCGGCAGACGGCTATCCGGCGGTCGCCGAGGGTAGTCAGGATATCCTGCAGTGCCGCGGCAATCCGGTGCGGCGCTTCCAGGATGACTATCGTCCCCGGTTCATCGGCTATCGATTCCAGGGTGCGCCTTCGGGCGCTGGCTCTGTTCGGCAGGAAGCCGATGTAGGTAAATCTGTCCGTGGGCAGCCCGGAGACGGCCAGCGCCGTGGTGACCGCCGAGGGGCCCGGTACCGGCACGACCGTAATATTCTGCCGGCCGGCCGCCGCGATAAGCTCATAACCGGGGTCGGAAATGCCCGGCATCCCCGCCTCGGAAACGAGCGCTACGTCGCCGCTATTCAGGCGGTCTAAAATATACTCCAGCTTGGCGAGCTTGTTATGTTCGTAATAACTGGTCATGGGCGTCTTGATTTCGTAGGCGTTGAGGAGACGCCTCGTCTTGCGGGTATCTTCGGCGGCAATAAGCTTCACCTCGCGGAGAAGGCGCAGGGCGCGGAGTGAGATATCCTCCAGGTTTCCGATGGGTGTGGCAATAATGTAAAGATTCGGCATTATTTACGGTCCTCAACCTGAATATTATAGAACGGCGCGCCTCCGCCTGTCTAGCTTTGAGCTTGCGGGGGAGCTTTATCCGGTATAGCCCGGGAGAAGTGATGATAGGGCTGCCGGGGGGTGTTTAATCGAATTCCCGATTGAAAAGCGCCAGGAATATGATTAACGCTATGCCGACGATGGTAAATACCCCGAAGGTGATATTGCCGTAAATCCAGAGGTTGGTGCCCGCGCCCAGGTTGGCATTGACATGAAACAGGCCGATGCCGCCGGAGACGAGAAAGATGATTGCCATTATTAAGAAAAAGATCAGCATAACGATACTCTATACCTGATGATTTTGGTGAACGAATTATATATAGTGTGCGGTGAATTGTCAAATAATTGCAGATTATTTTAAAAGCGTTAAGCGGGCCGGCAGGCTCAATCCAGCCTGAAATAATTGTTTGCAAAATAAATATTTTTTTTGCTATAATATAGAGCACAGATGTGCAGCGAAAAGGCTACTTCTAAGTTTAAACAACTAAGGCGTTCCTACGGATTCGACGAAGTGGCCATCGTGCCCGGCGACGTTACCATAAACCCCGACCAGACCAGCACTGATTTCCACATCAGTGATTTTGATTTCTCAATTCCCTTTGTAACCTCCGCCATGGACTCCGTGGTGGATGTCGATTTCGCGATACAGCTGGGTAAGCTGGGGGGACTCGGCGTTCTCAATCTTGACGGCATACAGGCCCGCTATGAAAACCCCGGCGAAGTGCTGGATAAAATAGCTCAAGCCTCGGACGCCGAAGTAACCGCCCTGCTCCAGAAGGTATACCGGGAGCCGATAAAAGATAATCTTGTCGGCGACCGGGTACAGGCTGTCAAGAAAGCCGGCGTAACCTGCGCGATTTCCCTGATTCCGGCCAACACCAAGCGCCTGGCGCCCATCGTAGCCGAGGCCGGCGGCGATATTTTAGTGATACAGTCCACGGTAACCAGTGCCCGGCATATCTCCAAGAGCTACCGGGGCCTGATATTTACCGAGCTGTGCCAGCAGGTAAAAATGCCGGTAGTCGTCGGCAATTGCGTCAGCTACAGCGCCAGTCTGGAGCTGATGAAAACGGGAATAGCCGGAGTGCTGGTCGGGGTGGGCCCCGGCGCCGCCTGCACCAGCCGGGAGGTGCTCGGACTCGGCGTACCGCAGATAACGTCCACTATCGATTGCGCCGCGGCCAGAAACGAATATTACCGTGAATCGGGTAAGTATGTGCCCGTAATCACCGACGGCGGTTTCAACAAGGGGGGCGATATCTGCAAGGCCTTTGCCGCCGGAGCCGATGCCGTCATGCTCGGTTCCAACTTCGCCCGGACTAAAGAAGCCCCAGGACGCGGCTATCACTGGGGAATGTCCCATCCCCACCCCGCCCTTCCCCGCGGTACGCGGATAAAGGTGGGAACATCGACCACGCTGGAAAAGCTACTCTTCGGTCCCACCTCGTTAGTCCACGGCACGGAGAACCTCGTCGGGGCGCTGCGCACGGCGATGGGTTTCTGCGGCGCGGCCGACATCCGGGAATTTCATAACGCCGAGATGGTCATCGCCCCGTCAATCGTCACCGAGGGCAAGTCCTACCAGATGATTCAGGGCGTCTAGG
>Ga0315551_10001556_pt1 | contig 17294 bp, 10 predicted proteins | sample SalMarSW160290MG_FD_203678 | JGI IMG/M metagenome (GOLD analysis project Ga0315551, IMG submission 203678) | Salt marsh sediment microbial communities from the Plum Island Ecosystem LTER, Massachusetts, United States - Salt Marsh Sediment SW1602-90 ...
GAAATGCTCCACCACCAGCGCCAGCCACCACTTCTTGACCCCGACCAGTTTGAAAAATGGGTCGGCAATGCCGTCAATCCAGTAGGGATACAGCACCTGGTAGCGTGAAAACCAGAGGTAGCCCAACACTAAGCTGAACACCAACAGCTTAAGAAGAAACAGCCACAGGTTTTTTCTCACGGTACACCACCAGTATAAGCCAGCCAATCCACACAGTTGCAATCATGAGGATTAACGTTGCCTGCCAAAAATAGAGGTGCATAAAATCAAAGAGCCTCTTGGACATCGAACCGACTACGAGCAGGACAACGATTCTAAGGAGATTGAACAGATAGATAGCCGGTACACCCGTTGCGATGCCAATCAGCTTTTTACGAATACTGGCCGAGAAGGAGACTACAGCAGCCAGATATATGACCATCTCTAAAAGCCCCGTGCACTCATCAATGATTTCCACCGAAAAGCCATTATAACTGACGAACTTCCCGGAACAATACACACCATCACTAAACACTGAGACGGCGGCCCCGGTAGCGGTGGCCGTTGCGTCCATTAGCCACTCCATATGCTCGTGATATTTTGCTGTAAGATGCGAATAAGCCAATCCCAGCACGGCCAGACTCACCAAAAACGACAGCACGAACTTCAGCGCTGGTGAGAGTGTAGGCAGCTTTCTCTTTTCGGTGGGTTTAGTCTCCGACTTGGCCTTTTTCTTTCTTCCCGGCATTCGCGCGCGCCGCTTGGAGGATCTACCCATGCCTGTAAATTAAACAAGTATAAAGGGACTCGCAATAGCAAGTTGAGTCGACTGCATTTGGCATAAAGCGTTTGTTTACAGCATCCACTCAATCTGACCACAGCCCCGCTCTTACGCTGGTCCTGTTATCTTACTTAGTAACTGCCCAAGCGGGAAATGAACCAAGGTTTATTTGAAAGACGCTGGTTCCTATCAGGTAAATAAACAGAGTTATTAACAGAACACCTATGATGTTCATCACAATGCCACTTTTCACCATATCCTTCATGCGCACTTCACCGGTTCCGAAGACAATGGCATTGGGCGGTGTTGCCACCGGCAGCATAAACGCACAAGAAGCAGACAATGTGGCAGGTATCATTAACAACAAGGGGTTAACCTGTATTGCTGTAGATAGAGAACCGAGAATGGGTAATATCACCTGGGTCGTAGCGGTATTCGACGTCAGTTCCGTTAAGAAAGTCAGCATGGTGCATACCGACGCCACCAGCAATACCGGCGAAAACTGGCCAAAACCTACCATCTGTTGGCCTAGCCAGGTCGACAAACCAGACTCCTTAAAGCCACCTGCAAGCGCAAATCCGCCTCCAAAAAGAATAACTATTCCCCAGTGCAATTTGGAGGCCGTTTTCCAGTCCATTAAGCGGCCTTTTCCCGCCGTGCGGGCAGGGATGATAAATAACAAAATGGCGACGGCGATAGCGATAGTGCCGTCATCGATGTAATTCGGCACCGGCATGAATGTTGTCCAGCCGGGAATGGTAAATGAGCCGAGATTTATACTCGGTCTGAATAGCCACAGCACCGCCAAAATGATAAAAAGGATAAGCACCACCCGTTCTTCGAATTTGATCTTTTCCAAACGCCTGTACTCTTGTTTGAAGACAGCCATGTCTGCAACAAACGCCTTTTTTCGAGGTACAAAGAGCCAGGTCAGAATACCCCACGTGACCAGAAGAAAAACGGTTGCAAACGGCAGTCCAAAGACAAACCAGTTCACAAATGTGATCTCGGGAGCGCCAGGAAAGCATATCTTGAATATCTGGCTGAAAGCCAGGTTGGGCGGAGTGCCTATTAAGGTAGCAGTGCCCCCGATGGAGGCTGCATAAGCAATACCGATCAAAAGCCCGATCGAGAACCGTGACATGGCCTTTTCACCAAATGTATCTTTTAACTTCAAAATAATGGCCATCGCCATCGGTATCATCATCATAGTTGTAGCAGTATTTGAGATCCACATAGATAAGAAAAAGGTGGCGGCCATGAAGCCGAGTACAATGCGTTTAGGACTAACGCCAATCAACAGGATAATCCGTAACGCAATTCGGCGATGCAGGTTCCATTTCTCCATCGCCAGCGCCATAATGAAGCCGCCGATGAAAAGGAAGATGACATGGTTGAAATACAATGCTGTTACCGTTTCTCCCTTCATTATCCCTAACAGCGGAAACAGCGCTACGGGCAGCAGAGCGGTCGCGGGAATGGGAATCGCTTCCGTCACCCACCACACCGCCATGAGTACCGCCACCGCGGCTGTCCGGGTGACAATTGGCTGACCTGGTTGAAGATCGCAAAACAGTAAGATTATAAGCGCCGCCAGCGCTCCGCCAATGAGTCCGGTCTTTCGCTCAATGTTGCCTATAATAACAATACCTTTCCAGCCTTAAGTTTCACTGATCTTAGAACTTACACAGAACGAAGGAAACAACAACGCCTTCTGAGAACAATTAAAAAGTAGCCCGTTGTCTCTCAACTTCGTCAAGGTTTTGCTTTTCGTACTTAGGTAACGCTCTTAATATCAGCTCGGGGATAGGTCCTGCTCTCCTTAGCGGGGTAGCACATCGGCAATTCGAATGTTTTCCTTGACAAATAAAAGATTTTGTGTTTATTATTTTTAATTGGACAATCTGCTTGCTTTCAAAGGGTACTGGTCAGAAGGAAACCATCAGTAGCAAGGAAATGTATATAATCTCATAGGTATTGTTAATCGAAGACGAACACTGTATTGGAAAGGAGACATTAAATATGTTTCACAAAGGTTCGATTAGCAGGCTGTGGGTAGTTGTATTCGTTGTTTCAATTTTTTCCTTCCTTTCGTTAAGTCATTCCGCTAAAACTCAGGTCCCGGAACTGATATTTACTGTCCCTGATACAACTGTGTCCCCGGGCGAGGTCGGGGCATTGCTTAACATCTACATCGACAACTTCTTCGATACTATCGCCGGTTTTCAGTTCGTTCTGGTTTCGGAAAGGCCTGATCTGGTCACTTTTAATTTCGATAATGGCGGCTTTGATACAACCGGAACATTGGTCTCGGGCTTCGAATATGTCCAAGGGATTAACCGAGCGGGCGACCAGAGCGAGATCTGGTTCCGCTGCATCGCCAACCTCCCTTTTGACACCGTCAATACCCAAGGATTTGCTCCTCAACAGGGCGGGGTAGCAGTAAGAATTCCGTTTAATGCTGCTTCATATCCTAATCCGGATTCGGGTCTGGTCAGCATCCTCAGCGTGACCACCCCGGTTGACTTTTCCGACCCCTGGGGAAATTCTATCGGAGTTGTGACGGAAACCATTTATGATACTACTTTTTATCTGTGCCATCTCTGGCAAAATGATACCTGCCTGGAATGGATTGAAGTGGACCCGGACTCGGCAGGGTATGACTCACTGGCAGTGAATTCGAGTCTTTACGGCTATCTTGACACGACCATAGTTATCATAAACGACGGCTCAATTACCATTACCCAGTCTTTACAATGCGACTATGACGGCGATGGGATAATCACGATCGCTGATCTCACTACTCTGGTATGCTGTCTATTCCGTTCTTCCCCTCCGGATGTCTGCGAAGAAGTTGAGTGTGACGCCGACGGGAGCGGATCGACGAATATAGCTGATTTGACCTACATTGTTGATTACCTCTTCCATGGCGGGCCTTCACCAGGGTAACGAACGACACCCATCGTATTTATTTAGAATCTCTGAAATTTCTCCCTGGTTTTATTGTTGCATAGACAGAGATTTATCTTATCTTGTTTAAGGTCTAACTAAGGTATGATCTTACAGATATTGAGGTGTCAAAGTGAACTACTGTCAGACGTTTGCAAAAACTGTACTTATTGTCATTGTAGCTGTTTTCCTTGCAACCGGCTCTGCCGTTTCTGGAAACAATGTATCTCCGGTGCCACTGCACCGTGAAGTAGCCGAGAAACCGGTTTATGACAGCCTTCCCAGCTATCTCAACACGAGCCAGATCATTTTCAAGCTGAAAGAAGGATTGGGTCAGCCGGAATTTGACGGGCGGAAGTTCCTTGTGAACGGTCCACAGTGGGACCGCCTTAATACGACCATATCACCCGACAGGAATAACATACAAGTAGAAAGACACTTCCAGGCTGACCCAAAGACTCTTGATCGGATGCGGATGCTCGGATCACAACGAACCGGACAGCAACTTCCTGATTTATCATTGTATTACGAAGTTATAATTGCACCGGATGTCACGCTACAGGAAAAGCTGGAGTTTATTTCTCAAATCAACTCACTTGACATTATCGAAATTGCTTACTTCCCAGCCATTCCTAAACTTCCCCGCGCGCCCACTCCCAATTGGGAATCATTGCAAAACTACCTTCAACCGGCGCCGACCGGCATAAACGCCTATCATGCCTGGAGTTCCCCTGGCGGCAAAGGCGATGACATCAAGGTGATCGATATTGAAGGCAACTGGGTGGAAAGTCACGAGGACTTGCATGGCGGCACTGATCACTTTCATATTGCAGGATCAAAAATTGTAGACCCCGGCTGGTGGAACCACGGCACGGCTGTCTTAGGTGAGATTGCAGCGGACTCAAACAGCTTTGGTATGACCGGCATAGCCTTCAACGTTGAATTAGGCACTGTTTCAATCGGCTCAATGTCCGTAGCCAACGCCATTAATACTGCTGTGGCCAATTCCGATACGGGAGATATAATTCTCATAGAACTCCAGATTGGCGGCCCGAACGGGGGAGCTTACGTGCCCGTCGAATATGAACAGGCAACATTTGATGCTATTCTACAAGCGAGCTTTCTTGGCCGCATTGTAGTCGAAGCAGGAGCCAACGGTTCACAAAATCTCGATGATACATACTGGTATGGCCTGCTTTTCGATCCCAACTATCGCTTCTCAGGAGCCATCATGGTAGCTGCCTCCGATGAGAATCACTACCCGGCTTCGTTCACCGATTATGGCGAGCGAATGGATGTCCATAGCTATGGTACCTGGAACGTGTACACTCTCGGGTATGGGGACTTGTACGGAAGGGATACGACCAATTATTATACGGCAGAATTCGCCGGTACCTCCAGCGCCTCGCCGATCATCACTGGAGCTTGCGCAGTGCTTCAAGGAATCAACAAGGCTGCTCACGGAAGGGTTCTTGATCACAATGAAATGCGCTCACTTCTGCAAGATTTCTCAACACCTCAAGCACCATCGTCCAAAAATATCGGTCCGATGCCTGACCTTGAGGGTTCGGTAGATCAGGTTGTCGGTGTCTCTTTCTATGCCGACTCGACGATAGGTTGGGTTCCCTTCCCGGTTCAGTTTTACGCTTCTTCAGGGCTACAGGTTGATACCTGGACATGGGATTTCGGTGACAGCGATTCCGCTTTTGAGCAGTCTCCCCCACACACCTATGAGAGCCCGGGCATGTACACAGTGAAAGTTGAAATTAATTCCGGGGGAGACATCCTCTGTTCTGAAAGACCTAATTACATCATCGCTCTTGCCGATTCGTTAATCGCTTGGGATACTGCAAGCTCACCGGGTTCCTCGGTTGAAGTAACAATTTATGCCCACAACACCATACCCATACGGTACTTTGAAATCCCGGTGGAGTTTTCGGGGACTTTCGATATAACGATAGACTCGTTTTCGACGGTAGGCTGTCGAACTAATTATTTTGAGGAGCAATCATATATCCACTATGACGCCGGTAACAAACAAGTGACGATCAAGCTGCAAAGTTCCACTTCCGGCACTGCCCCCGATCTTAACCCTGGCACAGGGAAAATCCTGAAACTTTATTTCGAAATCTCCGCTTCTGCTCAAGCCGGGCAAACAGCATCCATTGAGTTAGACGGTTACAGCTCATATTCGCCTCAGTTCACCGGAAGCATCGCTGAGTACCAGCCGGTACCAATTGAAGGAATAATTTTCCTGTACCCCAAGCGTGGCAATCTCGACGGTGTACCCGGGATTACTATAAGCGACTTAACATACCTCGTGGATTATTTATTCCGAAGTGGGCCATCTCCTGATCCTCTTGGATTGGGCGATGTAGATTGTTCCGGCTCTGTAAATATTGCTGATTTGACGTACCTTGTGAGCTATATGTTTGCCGGCGGTCCTGAGCCCTGCGACTGGTAGGTGAAGTTCTCTTCTCAGTCCGACTAATATCGATCAACGGTTCACTGAACACTCAGTCTTGCCCAGAACCGACTGGATTCTTTACCACTCGTTCGCGGAGCATTGGCCGACTACTCTTTGATCGCCACAGAGCTTGTTTTAACTATTTATGCGAGAAGAAGTTGGATTGCTTAATCTGTCAGTGATTCGAGCACTAATTCGATTTTTTTTGGTGAAAAACCTTGCAAACGGAAAACTTTTATTGTAGTTTTTCATAGTTGATGTTGAAAAAAATCAATGAGGGCCATTAAACTATTAGAACGTTAAGTTCGTTAATGAAAGAACCTTAAAAAAAGCGTAATGTGAAGTGTGAGGATCATGGGATATAGAAACTTTGTAAGAGAGGGCGCAGTGCTCGTGTTTTCTGTCGTGTTGGCAACATCCGTTTTGGGCCGCACCAAACTTGACACCGTGGATATCAAAGGCTTCGGCAGAAATATGGCAACCTATAGCCCGGCATACTGCATTGCCGGTCACAGGGTCGGGAAAATAGTATTGGGGGTTAACAACGCTGGGACTTTCGGTACCGGCTTTATGTCAGGGGCTGATTGGTTTACCGGGCAATACGTCCCCTCCTGCGAATACCCAAAGCGCTCCAATATTCAATACCTTTTCGCCGGCGCCATATGGATTGGAGCCGTCGTAGGACGTGACACTCTGGTATCTGTGGGCGCTGACGGTTGGCAGCACACTCAGGAAATGTTTCCCGAAGAAGCACCACTCGGCTATATGATCAAGCGATCTATCATTGACCCATCAAAACCGGAATATGAAGGGGCCATTTCCGAGGAAGACTACATCTCGGTCTACACGGATACTATTACCATGGGGGTAGATCCTGACTACTTTGGCCGACCACACAAGCCATTATATATTGAGGTAACAGACGGAAATTACGCTTGGTCATATGCCTATGCTGAAGACTTTGTGTTGTTTGATTACCAGATAAAGAATATTGGTCAGAACCGCCTAAAAAACGTCTATATGGGCCTTTATGTCGATGCTGATGTCTGTTATAATTGCGAAGGGACGAATGGCTTTGCTGATGACATATGTGGGTTTAGAGACACTATGAGAAGGCAATATGGAAAATGCGAATACATAGATACGGTGAATATTGCCTGGATTGCCGATAATGAAGGCGATTTTAGTAGATTACCATCTGAGCAGACACCTCATGTGACCGCTACCCGTATTGTCCGTACACCGGCCACAAAGCTGGATGTCTCGTTCAACTGGTGGATTAGCAATGGCTCGGCTCCTCTGGACTTTGGGCCACGGGAGAAGGATACGGTGGGCAGATTGAAGGACTGGTTTCGTGATTTTGGAACTGGCGGTATAGGGACGCCGGAAGGAGATGTCAACAAGTATTACGTTCTGCGCAATAGAGAATTCGATTACGACCAGGTTTACACCTATACCATCACCGAAAATGACACGCTGTGGCAATACCCGAGCAACCGGGGCCTAGCGGAAGATTTTGCAGACGGTTTCGATACTCGGTATCTCTTATCGTTCGGGCCATTTGATATTGATCCGGGCCAAAAGCTCCCGATATCCTTAGCGTATATAGCTGGCGAGAACTTCCACACCTACCGCGATAACATCTATAACCTTCCGGACGATCCGGACGCATTTTACGACAGCCTTCACTTCGAAGATTTGGGTACTAATTCCATGTGGGCTTCATGGATTTACGATAACCCGGGCGTAGACACTGACGGTGACAAATACTTTGGGAAATGCCGATTTTGTGTCACGGACTCGACGGTTATAGGCTCGACAATGGTGATAGATACCGTGACCTTCGACACCACGTGGGAAATCAACTATAAAAGCGTTGACACCATCTGGTACGAAGGCGACGGAGTTCCCGACTTTCGCGGGGCCTCTCCACCTCCGGCGCCTGACTTCTGGATTGAGCCATCGGTTGGTTCGCTGCATATTCGCTTTAACGGCACCCGTTCTGAGACTACAAAAGACGTCTTTTCTCGTCTTATTGACTTCGAGGGGTACCGCATTTACATCGCCCGTGATGAGCGGGCCTCCAGTTACAGTGTTGTGTCGTCGTACGATTTGGAAGATTACAACAAGTATGTCTACGATACGGTCAAGGGGGACTTTGAGCTCGCAGGCATCCCCTATACGTTAGAGGTGCTGCGTGCGATCTACGGCACTCCTTTCGGCAATCCGGATTTTGACCCTTTGGCCTACAGCCGAACCTCCCCCTTTGTTCATCCTCATTATCCTGACTCGATATTCTACTTTGAGCCTCAAGATTTCAACCAGTCCCAGCTTGGCCTGCCGGGCGGCATACGCAAAGTGTATCCAGATCAGCCCTACCCGTCGAGCGTGGTCCCTGATTCTGCCCGACCGGACGAGTTGACCGAGGAAGGGTATCTCAAGTACTTTGAATACGAGTATGAGATTCACAATCTCCTGCCGACTGTTCCCTACTGGGTGAACGTAACGGCGTTTGATTTTGGTTCTCCCTCCTCGGGCCTGGGATCGCTGGAAAGTTCGGTGACGCTCAGAGCCAAAAGTGCCTATCCGCTCAGTTCAGTGGATGAGGTGGCGCGTCAGAACCTGAAGGTGTTTGTATATCCCAATCCGTATCGTATTGATGCTGGATACCGCGCCTTAGGCTTTGAGGGCCGCAACACCCCGGGAGCACGTCCCGACGATCGTGTTCGAGCGATTCATTTTGCCAACTTGCCGGACAGTTGCACCATACGGATTTTCACTCTTGATGGCGACTTGGTGCGTGAGATTAAACACGAAATGGATCCATCAGATCCTAATGCTTCTCATGATACATGGGACCTGATCACGCGTAATACGCAGATGACGGTCTCCGGTCTGTACTACTGGACAGTGGAAGCAAAGAATGGTGAGACCCAGATTGGCAAACTGGTCATCATCATGTAAGCAGCGCGGATGAGCGATGTGCGCAATCTTCTGAAAGGCCGTCGACGAGTCATCGTCGAGATGGCCTTTTTTATGTTCTTAGTAGTAGGCACCACCACTCCTCAGAGCATAAATCCAAAGATTGACAGGCTCAACAAGTATCGCCAGCTACACCGGCAAGCGGCCAGCGGGCCGATTGTCGAATATACAGCCCACAATCGCGGAAATATTCAACTGGCGATTGCCAACAACGGCACCTTTGGAACCCTTGGAAGCACCATCCCCGACCCTTTCACTGGCGATGCTATCCCCTCATGCATCTATCCCAAGGGTAGCAATATCGTCTACCTGTGGGTAGCGGCCATTTGGATTGGCGCCATTGTAGGTCGCGACACCCTTGTTTCATGCGGCAACGAAGATTGGTATCGCACCACCGAGTTCTGGCCGGATGTTAAACCCTTCGGAGACTTTGTTTACAAATCCATAGACATTAACAGTCCCTTTTATGACCCCGATGCTTACTCTGAACAGGACATTCTATGCGAGTATAATGATACCAATACGGCTCCTAATTTAGTCGAACCGGACCCATTTAACAATAAACCCCACAAGCCGCTACACGTGAAAGTCAACCAGAGATCGATGGTGTGGAGTTACTCCTATGCCGATGACTTCATTTTGTTCGACTATCAGGTTCAAAACATAGGTGAGAAAGAACTCAAAGACATCTACATTGGAATCTACGTTGATGGTGATGCTTGGCATACATCCAGAATGGGACCGCAGGGATGGGATGATGACATCGTCGGTTTCTATCGCACTCATCCTGCCGCTGAGGGTAGCGATTGCGTTGACACGGTCAACATTGCGTACACGGCGGATAACAATGGTGATCCAGATGAAACGGGCCAGTGGGATTACCGATCCCCTCGCAGCGCTGTCGGCGTACGAATTGTCCGAACCCCGGCTACATCTTTAAGGTACTCTTTTAACTGGTGGATCATTAATTACAGTGACCCTGCCCGCGACTTTGGTCCGCGCCTTCAGGGGACTGAAAACAACCCTTTTAGAAGTTTTGACACCAGATTGGGAACGCCTGAAGGAGATTGTAATAAATACTATGTCTTAAGTCATGAGGAATTCGACTATGACCTTCTGTTCACGGCCGTAGACCAAAGTAATGAGGGCTGGTTGCCTCCACCCCAGAACGCTGCCCAATATGCCCACGGATGGGACACACGGTTCCTGTTGTCCTTCGGACCTTTCGATATCAGTCCCGGACAGAAACTGCCTATATCATTCGCCTGGGTGGGAGGCGAGAACCTCCACGTTAGCTCATCTGCTTTTGAGAATTTATTCGACCCGTACAACCCGTACATCTACTATAACACTCTCGACTTTTCCCACCTAGCCACAAACTCCCGCTGGGCTTCCTGGGTTTACGATAATCCGGGCATCGATACCGATGGCGACGGGTACTACGGTCCAACGAGAGTGTGTTGTGATTCATTTTCCGGAGTTTGCGACACATCCTTTTATGCCGGTGACGGTGTCCCTGACTTTCGCGGGGCAGGCCCACCGCCGGCACCAAAGTTACGAATTATACCTTCCGATGGAAAATTAACCGTCCGCTGGAACGGTTTTTACTCAGAGAACACACCCGATATTTTCTCCAAAATCATCGACTTCGAAGGATACCGGGTGTATATAGGCCGTGATGACCGCCCCACCAGCTTTTCGGTGGTTGCCTCATATGATAGAGAGGACTATAACCGGTATCGATATGTAGAAATAACTCAAGACAGCATCGCCTGGCTTCTTGAAGAGACTCCTTTCACTATTGATTCACTACGCACAATGTTCAACGATCCCGAATTTGACCCGCTTCGTTACACCAGGGCCAATCCCTTTAGCTTCAATGGTGAACTTTACATTTTTAAGCCCCAGGATTACAATGTCTCCACTCTATCGTCGACCGGTATACACAAGGCGTATCCTGACGCCTTCAACCCCGGCCCTGACTCATCCCAATGGAGTCCGGAAGACATTACTGAGGAGCATGGCCAATCACTTCCAAAGTTTCATGAATACGAGTATGTCATCGATAACCTCCTCCCTACTGTGCCGTATAATGTCGCCGTTACTACTTTTGACTTTGGTTCCCCGACAGTGGGTCTGGCTTCTCTTGAAACCGACCCAACCAACAACACTGTAGTTGAATATCCACAACCGCCGGCCGACTCGATCGAGAAGTATAAATTGGACGTTTATGTATACCCTAATCCGTATCGCATTGATGCTGGGTATTGTGCCCTGGGGTTTGAGGGGAGACTTGATCCTGACCGTCCGGATGATCGAGTACGTGCGATCCATTTTGGCAACCTTCCGGCCAAGTGCACGATTAGTATATACTCACTCGATGGTGATCTGATAAAGAAAATCTACCACGACCGGAGCCCCTGCGATCCACAGTCCTCCCATGACCAGTGGAACCTTATAACGCGCAATACCCAAACAGTTGTTTCAGGGCTTTACTATTACGTCGTTGAATCGGAAAATCGTACCCAAATCGGCAAGTTCGTCATCATAAAATAGTAAGGCTATTTCCCAAGTAGCAGTGTTATTGTGGGGCATTTATCTCAGCGGGAAGCTTCCTTTGAAAGATCAGGTAGCCTACACCCGGTACCACTGCCAGAGACGAGATAACCAGCCAAGCTACAGCGGGAGTGCCGCCCAAATGATCGAGGATCAACCCACCGTACAGTGGGCCAAACGACCACCCCGCAGCCACAAAGAAACCATAGATGCCCATGTATCTTCCCATTCGCCCCGGCGGCGCCAAGCGCGAGGTAAGAGTCAGTGATGGCGGTGACATAAATATCTCCCCCATCGTAACGATCGTCATAGCCAAAACGAAATACTCAAACCCAACCAATATCCCCACCAGGCTGTAGCCGACGACATAGAGAAAAGCTCCCCAAGCCAACTGCGTAGTCAGGCTGAATCTTGAGAGTAATCGTGTAACAGGAATCTGCAAGAATACGACTAGCAAACCGTTTAAGCTAAACAGGAAACCCAATTGCGTTTCGGAAATGCCGATCATCTCCACCGTGTAAACTGAAAAAGGGAGGATTAACTGCGCCACAACCAGGTACAAAAGGAAAATTAGGATCGTATGTCTGACCAGGAAGGGATCGTCTTTAATGGCAACTATATCCGTGAGCTTAAAACGATCCATTTGCCTGTCAGTCTGCGCCACTCTTAAAAAAACAAAGAAGATCAAAGCGGAAAATAACGTGACAATAGCTGCTATCAAGAACAGCAAGGCGTAGGAAGAAGTCGCCAGAAAGCCGCCTAAGGCCGGTCCTGCTGCCCAGCCCAGATTCCCGGCAGTGCGGGTTATGGCATAGCCTTCCAGCCTTTTTTCTTTTGGCGAGATATCCGATACCAAAGCGTTGGCTACCGGTTGGAAGACAGCCCCAAAAATGGAGTTGACTCCCAGGAAAATGGCACACCACCAGAAACCCCAGTGCCAGTGGATTGCCGCAGCCAACAGCACAAATACAACAGCACGAGCATACTGACTGGATATCAACAGCCAGCGTCTTTCAATCCGATCGGATACCTCTCCCCCCACCGCTTGAAACACTGACCGGAACACAGCCATGACACCGAAGAACAGGCCGATTTCAGTGATTGACAGACCAAACTCGGCGTGGAAGTAAATGCCGATAAACGGGATGGCAGCGGCAAACCCGAGGGCACTCACAAACCAGCCGAGCGAAAGAATCCAGAGATTCCGGTCAAACTGGCGAAGGTAAGCGAGGCTCTTGTTCCACATTCTTAGAACATGGTAAGATTAAGTCAGGCTGAAGGCAAGCACATGGGGCTGTGAAGCATGGTGAGCAAGGTCGAAGTATGGTCTCTTCTGCTGACCGTTGGAGTGTCTCTTGATTTATCCCCGAGGCGGTCGTCCGATCAAATTCCTCCCAGTGAAGAAGCTTATGGTACTCTAATGTTCAATAATACCTATCTTTATTACTCAATAAAACACCTCCATTCATCTTCATGAGTCTCTCTCACCGTTCTCGCTTTATAATCATAACTGAAACCATGCGCTTTGATAACATTTCTTCCACGTTGAGATTTTTCGGGAATTTCAATATTAACATCAATAAGTGTGTTGGCAGTAGGACTCTTCAGATTAACACATTTCTTAATGCTTCCTTTTATGCCCATTCTATTATATTCAAAGGCAGTTTGTTTGGTTGTGTCTACCGATTCCCACAAAGGTGTTATTGGTCCAATTTCGATTTTCGGTGTATAGCCATGTGGCTTTTCTGGTTCTATTGTAAGAAATACCGCATAAGAATAAACAGTGTTCCCTAGTGAATCCGGCCAAGGCAAAGCATAGCTTCCACTAACAGGAACTTGGAGGGTTATTTCGTCTCCTTTTTTGATCTTGTTACTTGTCGTATATTCATACCCATTGCCATTATGAACAACTCTATTCATAGGCCATGTTGGAATCGAGGTAGTATCATTGGGTAGTTTAAGAAACGATGCATTCACAGTTCTTCTCCCATTGCCGGTGATCGTTGTTGAAATTTTGTACGTAGATGTTTTATCTCCTTCTAAAATTCCTTGGTATATTCTATGAATGTTCATGGGGGACAAATCAACTCTAAGTATCCTTTCAGGATTTATACTTGATATATTAACAACAACACTATCCCTTTCATAAGCAACAGTATCAGGATATCTAACACGAGTAATAAGAGCTTCAAGCGCTAAGATCAATATACCATTTTTTGAATCCAAATTTGCTGGCATAGCATACCAATAAGGTTTAACGGCTACATTAGTTGAAAAGTCATGATCTTTTGGATCACTATAAGGGACTACAACATGTATTGCTCTCGCCTTAAGTGTGTCTTCTTCAACAGGAACTGTTCTGCTCAATTTCAAAAGTTGTCTTCCCTTCTCATCCTCAGTTGCTGGAGCTTCAGGAGGCATTTGAGCTAAAATAGCAAGAATCTCTGAAACATTTGTGTCTGGATTCTCGATAGCTTGAAACAGTTGCTCACGTGGATTTGACAATACACGAACATCGCCATACATATCTATTATCTTGGCGAGATAAACTTCCGACTTCCCAGGGAAATTAAACCATATTAAATTGGACATAGCGATGTCTACTATTTGTTCTGGGCATTCGAGATGTCTTAAGGATAAACGAAACAGGTCATTTTGTTGCGCATTCTCAGTATAGAGATATGGAAGGATTCTTGAATTAATGCATTTTGACATTTTCAAGAGTTTGTCACGGATATGGCTTCCTTGACCTGATTTAGGATCAATTCCCCCGAATACTATTTCAAAAATTTCATCTGCTTTTTCATAATTATTTTCTAAATCTACCGTTTTTAGTTCTTGAAGCTCATGCCATATCGAAGAGCCTTTTCCTTCATCTAAGGCAATCATTTTTGTATACTCATAGGCTAATCTGTAAAACATAGCTGTGGGGCTTCTCAATCCTCCTTTGCCACCATACTCAGTTGCATATTTCAGTACCCAGCTCTTTAAGTAAGTATTATCTCCAAATTCCGTGGAGAGATTTTCTCTCATTTGTCTTTCATTTATTGGGCTCGTTCTAAAATAAGGGTTTTTGAAGCATCCTATATTAACGAGTATTACAGTAAAACCTACGATTACAGTTATAGATTTTGCCATTTTTGTTACCATTGAATTCATAAACTTTACCTTGACTTCTAAACGAATTCAGGATTCATAATGTTTATTATTAATTAGTCAAAATCGCCATGCCCTCTCCTGTAAGCGGTCGATAACTCGATCTACCATCTTTCAACGTCTCTAACACAGCCTCCCCAGGCTATGCCTGCGGTTATATATAATCCGACCGTGTGCTTTCTTCTGACAGGACAAAGAGGTGTTTGTATATCATATGGGGTCAGCTCGCGAGCTTGGCCAGGCGGGCGCGGGCATCTTTGATTTCTTTTAGCTCAATCTCCGGATTGCTCCAGTATTTGAGCATCTCCTCGTAGTTTTGGATCGCCTCTTCGGTGTTTCCCAGCCCCTCATTGGCGATGCCAAACAGGTACAGGACATAAGGATAGTGGAAACCGGAAGTCAATTCATGGCGGCCTGAGACAAATCGCTGCAGGATTTCAATCCCGCTCTCATACTGACCGGATAATACCCTGAGATAGCCGGCTGACCTCACATTGCCGCCAGCCTCCTGTTGTTGCTGCTTTGCCAGTTCTTCCCTTGCTTCAATCATGGCTGCGGTATCAAGCTGACAATAAGCTTCAAAAAGCTGCTCAACAAGGTCAGCCAGCGGCCACAGATTGGAGGGTACCCGAGACTTGAATTCATCCAGAGCTTTCTTAAAGATCGGTCTTGCTTCCGCTTCGGACTCGTGATGTATACTTACCAACGTAATCGGATAGTCTAGGCGCTGAAAGGGATTCGCCCATTGAATAAACAGCGGCCACATTGGGATGGGAAATCTGGGCGGCCGTTTGGGCTTCTCGCTGAAAACGCTTCTTCCTCTCAGTGTTACCAAAAAATTCTGACGTTAGAATTTTCAATGCCACCAGGCGATTCAGCTTCTGATCCTCAACCAGATACACCTGACCCATGCCTCCTTCGCCCAACTTTTTCACAACTTTGAAATTGCCGATCATCTGGCCGGAATTTAACATGCTGTATCCTTTTTCAAGAGAACCATGGTAATGTCGTCCGAACGGGGTGAGTCTTGGACAAACTTCTTAATATCATCCGTTAAACACCGAGCTATTTCATGAGGCGGCTGATGCCTATGATTGGTAACCAACCGCTCTGTTCTCTCATCGCCGTAGTATTGATCGTTCCTTTCAGCTTCGGTAACGCCGTCGGTAAAGACAATCAACAGATCCCCGTCATACATCTTCACCGTTTCCTCGGTCCAATCGCTGAAATTGAAAGCGCCAATCATGGTACCGCAGGCTTCAAGATATTCCACCTTTCCCTCCTTTCGCACCAGTAAAGGCGGATTGTGTCCCGCATTGCAGAACATTATCGTATCTTCTTTAGGGTCTACCAATCCAAGGAACAAGGTGGCAAAATCTTCCGGAGCGCTGTGGTTGAACAGTTGCATGGAGACCTGTTTAACCGCCATGGATAAATCAAACTGACTGTTATCGTATAATATCCTAAAGGAAGCTAAGATATTTGACATCAGAAGCGCCGCCCCCATTCCCTTCCCACTGACATCAGCTACCATGAACAAAAGCCGTCCATCGGGCAGCAGGGCCAAGTCATACAGGTCTCCGCCGACCGCCCGACATTGCTCTTGATAGGCATGAATTTTGTACCCGGGGAGTTCAGGAGGCTCCGGAGTGAGAAGGTTCCTTTGAATTAACGAAGCCCGCCTGATTTCTGACTCAATCACCTGCTTCTCGCGCCGCTCCGTGAGCAAGGTGTAGTTCAGCATTCGGAAAGCAATAAGATTTCCAAAGGCAGCTAACAGTCGCAGGCAATCATCATCGTATCGATGTTGGGGGTTGGTAGTATCGGTGTACAAAATTCCCAAAACCTTCCCCTCCACAAACAAAGGTACAGCCATAGCCGATTTCAGTTCTGACATGATGATAGATTGTTGCGCCGCAAAACGCGGATCAGTTAGCGGGTCAGTGATCAGGACAGAGTTTTTCTCAGTCAAGATCTCATTGACGATCGTTCGGGAAAGATTAAACGAACCGGGGTCTTCTCCGCTAGACAAATGACTGGCGGCCACGTAGATGTCTTCCCGACCACTGGACGTGAGTAATACCGCCAGTCTTTCAGCAGGTACAGCTTTCGCAACTAGGGCCAGCGAGCGTTGTAACATCACCTCTCTCGGTTCCGGTAGAATAAGCATCTTCGCCATCTCGAATAGAGTGGGCAATACTTCCGGACGATCAGTTACCTTTGCCGGCAGAGGTTGAAGAGCATCTTGGATCGACAAATAGACTGACTTTTCAGGATCAGTCGTGGCAAGTAATTCGGTTGTAGGCACTTTGGTCAGACCGGATGACGGAGGTTCATCGCTAACAGCCAACTGGAACTCCGTGTGACCAAACATAATATGATCCCCAGGTTTAATCTGAATACGAGAAGTTACCCTTCCTCCGT
>Ga0315551_10001570_pt1 | contig 17210 bp, 19 predicted proteins | sample SalMarSW160290MG_FD_203678 | JGI IMG/M metagenome (GOLD analysis project Ga0315551, IMG submission 203678) | Salt marsh sediment microbial communities from the Plum Island Ecosystem LTER, Massachusetts, United States - Salt Marsh Sediment SW1602-90 ...
CTGCCCGAAATGCTTGGAAGAAGTGTGCAACACCTTCAACCGTGGTAAGTAACCCATCTGTATCGCCTGTCTGGTTAGTGAGAAAACACCTGTAATAACAGCCTGCGAAGCGATGATAGTTGCACAAGTAGCGAGGATAACCATCGGTATCACCGCCCATGATGGCACCATTGCATAAAACGGATGGTACGCTTCTGACGGGCTCGAAAGGAGTAGAGCACCTTGGCCAAAGTAATTGATTAAAAGAGCGGGTAACACGAGATAGAACCAAACTAGTCGAATCGGTTTCCGGCCAAAATGGCCAAGGTCTGCATAAAGAGCTTCAGCACCAGTTACCACCAGAAACACTGCGCCAAGAACAGTGAATCCGTGAAAGCCTGATTTGACGAGAAAATTTATGCCGTAAGTTGGAAGAAGTGCCGCAAAAACGCTGGGATGGTGTATTATCTGCCGGATCCCGAGGATAGCAAGTGTTACAAACCAGAAGAGAATGATAGGACCGAAGAGGGTTCCAATTTTGGCAGTTCCTCTATGTTGCAGAAGGAATAATGCTGAAAGAATAATGAGTGTCATAGGTATCACGAACTGTTGAAACTTAGGAGTAATGACCTTCAAACCCTCAACAGCACTCATGACCGAGATAGCTGGTGTGATCATACCATCACCGTAGAGCAAACACGCCGCGAAAATCCCCATACTAATCATAAGTAGACGCCGCCTAGAGGGTGACTCTGTCATCCCCCTTATAAGGGCGGTTAGCGCTATTACACCGCCCTCTCCTCTATTGTCAGCTCTGAATATAAAAGTTAGGTACTTGATTGAGACAATAATTGTCAGTGCCCAGAACATCAGCGAGAGAACACCAAGCACGTTTTCGTGGTTGATAGCAATACCATACTTTCCATGAAAACACTCCCGGATCGCGTAGAGTGGACTTGTACCTATATCGCCGAAGACAACGCCGAGCGCAGTCAACGACAGTGCCGCGAGGGAGTGCTGTTTGTGTGCAACGTTACGATTATTCGATCCGTCCATGTATTAACCCAATCTCCTCGATATGCCACGCCCACTACAGGTGCTTTCCTGATGGTCGCTGTGGCAAGCACATCAAACTGTCAACGGATATTGTACAGAAGGATCAAAGTTATGTCCTCAAGAACTTTCACTGAAACAATAGGATGTAGTAAGATTTTAGATCGAAATTCGTTCGCGATATGGCCATAATACAGTGTAAGTCCTTGTGCCATAACGCGAGTATAGGGTTCGTTTCTTTTTCACCTCCCGCCTCACGCTAGCATCGAACAGGCCCAGATCACGTGCAAACGTGACCTGAGTCAAATCAGATTGTTCTGTTTTCTCAGTGTTTTTTTGCATTGCTGATTCGAAGGTCGATATCTAACCGTCTCGTAACAATGACAGCATGCAGTCCGCTCCGTCCAACGACTCTCTCATATTCGGGCTTACTGCCGGGGAAGTCAACTTGCCTGAAAGACGCGGTTCGAGGGCTAAGAGCTCGGACAGGTAGTTGGGCAGGTCCTTCATAAGCATCCTTTCAAGAACTCAGCAAAATGCCAAAGTCATGTTACAATTAAAAACTTATAAAAGTTCTTGACCACAGAGTCATAATTGACTATGTAGTCAGTTATGACCGAGAAGTCAATTAAAAAAACAGCGTCTGAGGCTGTCGACAAATCCAAACTACGGCTTAGCCGACAGCAGAGGCGGGTCAGCCGAACCAGGGCAAAGTTGATGGGTGCTGCCCGAGCGGTGTTTACCGAGAAGGGCCTCAATCTGGCCACGATCGACGACATCACGGAGCGAGCTGACGTCGGGAAAGGTACATTCTACTACCATTTTCGCAACAAAGAGAAGCTCATCCGCGAGCTCATTCGGGACTTGATGCGCCAGCTGGCCGATACTATTCGGTCCGAAGTCAAAGGAACGACCAATCTGGAGGATGTGCTGGACCGCATCATTCATACCCATGTCGAGTTCTTCAGTGATCGCTGGGCGGATTACGTGCTTTACTTTCAAGGTCGGGCTGACTTGACACTGGAAGAAGGTTACGAGGGGATTGAATCCCCCTTCGTCGGGTATCTCGAGTGCATCGAGGAAGTGGTAGATTCCGCCATCAAACGCAGTGTATCGTCTTCCAATCTTAGGCGTATCGCTTGCGCGGTGGCAGGGTTCGTTTCCGGATACTACTCCTTCGCACTCATCGAGATGAAAAGCAACCAGATAGAGAAATCGATGCAGTCAATGAGGGGAGCTTTAGTCGCCGGCCTTGCCGAGTTCATTAATGAGGCAGCGCCGTGATACTCTATAATGGCAAGAGAAAGGTCTATCAGTGAAAGTAGCCATAGTCTATAACCGTGATAGCCAGAGAGTAATCAATCTCTTTGGCCTCCCGAATCAGGAAAAGATCGGCCTGAAGACCATTGATCGAATAGCGGCCGGATTGAAGAACGGAGGGCACCAGGTAAAAGCTATTGAGGGAGACAAAGAGCTCGTGAACAACCTGGAGCGTTTCATGCCCCGTGTTGTCAAGGGCGAGCTCCCGGGGCTCGTATTCAATGTGTCGTATGGAATGCAGGGGCAAGCTCGCTACACGCACGTGCCAAGCATACTGGAAATGGTTGGTATACCCTATGTCGGCTCCGGTCCGCTGGCGCATTCTCTTGCACTGGACAAAGTTGTGGCAAAGATGATATTCAATCAATATAACGTGCCGACACCAGATTTCGCCGTGATGGAGTCACCGAATTCCCCGATACCTGACATACCTTACCCTTTGATAGTCAAACCAAAGAATGAAGCTGTGTCTTTTGGCATCCGCGTGGTTAATAACGAAGAGGAACTGAGGGAAGGCGCCTCAGCCATCTTTGACAGGTTTCAACAGCCGGTTTTAGTCGAGCAGTATATTGCGGGTCGCGAGATAAACGTGGGACTTCTGGGGAATAATCCGCCGGAGACACTGCCGCCCGTGGAACTGATATTCGGCAAAACCGGTCCTGCCGTCTACACGTATGAGGACAAGACACGGGAATCGGGTCGAGAGATAGCTTGGGAATGTCCGGCCAACGTTCCCACCGAGATTTCCAGACTAGCTGCGGAAACAGCAAAGCGTGCCTTCGCTGCACTGGGATGCCACGATTGCGCTCGGGTCGACATGCGGTTGGACAAAAACGGTAACCTTTACGTCCTCGAGGTAAACAGCCTGCCCAGCATGGGTGAACACGGATCCTACACGATAGCGGCGGAACGAGCCGGGTTAGGCTTCAATGAACTGGTGTGTCGGCTGGTTGAGGTTGCGTCGGCCCGGTATTTCGGAACCCCGAGTCCGCCGGAGATCAGTAATCGTGTCACAAACGTCGGTCACAAGCTCTTCTCGTACCTCGTTGAACGACGCGACGAAATCGAGAAACGCTTGCAGGAATGGTCGCGTATCTCAAGTCGCACCTCCGATCCCACGGGCATCCACGGGGCAAACCGATTATTGGCCGGCTTCTGTAATGAGTTGGCCTTATCGATAGTGCCTGGTTTGACCGACGATCGGTCGGTGTGGACGTGGCAGACGAAGGACGGATTTGACGATGGCATCCTTCTGATCGGTCACCTTGATGTGCCATTAGATCTCAATGCACCGACGCAGGCCTTTCGGCGTGATCCGGAGTGGTTGTATGGGGAGGGCATAGCCTCATCCCGGGCTCCTCTCGTATGCATGCTGTACGCCTTGCGTGCTCTGCGAAGCCTCAGGCGCCTGAGAAACATCCCGTTGGGTTTGCTGTACTACACTGATGAGGGACGCGACTGTCGCTATAGTCACCACATCATTCGTCAGGCGGCAACGCACGTTCGAAAGGTGCTGGTCCTCCGTCCGGGCAGTCTGGAGAACAACGTCATTGTGCAGCGTCGTGGCTGGCGCGAATACCGCTTCATCGTCTCCGGAACGCCTCGCCGACTCGGCAAGCTGTACCGCAAGCGAGGGGTGCTCCGCTGGACCGCCGCCTGCCTCGATGAGTTCTTCAAGTTGACATCGAAAGAACAGCGTGTTGCAGTGGCTGCCAGAGAGATCAAGACTGACGCCTACCCGCAACTCCTGCCGCATCGCACGGTCTCGACGATCTTGGTCAGTTATCTCGAGGCAAAGACCGCTGATGCCGTCGAGAGTCAAATGCGGGAAATCATCACGACGAAGGAGTTCCAGTGCAGCCTGGAGCTGATTGCCGACCGGCCGGCGATGCAGAAGAACAAGCGTACCGATGGTCTCTACAAGCAACTGAAGGAAGTAGCAGACGAGTGGGATATTCCTTTGGACCGCGAATCCTCCCTGTATCCGTCCGTGGCAGGATTAGTCCCTTCATCAAAAGCGGTCATTTGTGGTATGGGGCCGGTAGCCCGTGATGTAGACACGCCGAATGAGGCAGTTCTTCGGTTGAGCCTGATGCAGCGAACTCTCTTACTTGCGCAGTACCTGGCCACTCAGATAAGGAATAAGGGGAAATGACGTCACGACCAAGACCATCGGTTGACCCAGACACCCTCGATTTAACTTCACCGCGTATTAGAAAGCCCCAGAGGTACGCTATCTCGCAGTATGGTATGGTGTCCACGCAGCATTACCTGGCTACGGAAGCCGGTGTCCAGATGCTTGCCGACAACGGTAATGCCATTGACGCAGCTGTGGCCGCCGCTCTGGCTCTGTGCGTATGCGAACCGGCGGCGAGTGGTTTAGGTGGACAGACCTTTCTCATGATACATCGTGCCAAGACCAGAAGAACGTTCGCTCTTGACGGCTCGTCGTTTGCCCCTCACCGGGCCATTCCAGGCTCTTTGTCAAGGGAATACCGCAGAAGGGGTTATAAGGCCGCGACGGTGCCAACCACTCCTCGCGTCTTGGCGTATGCGCTCGAACAGTATGGATCACTTCCCTGGCAACGGGTTCTGGAACCTGCCACCAAACTGGCGGCTGATGGATTCGAGGTGTCAGAGCTGCTGCATGCTCTCACCAAGCGAGAACTCAAACATCTTCGCGATGGAACAGCTGCCCCACACTTTCTCAAGAGAGGTCGCGAACTCTATCGCGTTGGTGAGCGGCTACGTCAACCAGTGCTAGCAAATACATTAAGACGATTGGCCGAGCGAGGAGTCGACGACTTCTACACTGGCAAGATTGCCAGAGCAATTCATCAAGATATGGTCAAGAATGGTGGCCTGATCAGACGCGATGATCTGGCTCAAGTTCAGCCCCCTTTAGAGAGACGGCCGGTTGCCTGTTGGTGGGATGGCAAAAGAATAATGACTATGCCTCCCCCAGGTGCCGGACGTACTCTAATTGAAATGCTCAATATTGTGAGCCATCTACCGAACAAGCTTCAGCGATTGAACACACCGCAATCAGCCCTGATCGTTGCCAGGGCGATGCGTCAGGCATACAGGGACCGTCGAGATAGGGCCTATGATCCGAATTATTACGCGCAGATATCTGACCGTAAGATGCTCAGTCCTGAGTATGCCGAGAGGATCGCTAAGCGAATTCGATCGGCGGGCGAGACCACACATTTGTCCGTTATGGATAGATTCGGAAACATGGTTGGTTTGACACAGTCGATCGAAAGAGTATACGGTTCCTGTTGCGCATCGGAAGAATTGGGATTCCTTTACAACAACTACCTAATGGCCTTCGAACATGAAGACATTACACACCCATACTACCTACGACCCGCTGCTGTTCCGTGGGCAAATGTTGCTCCCACTATCGTGTTTCGGGGGCGGGCACCTTGGCTGGTAATTGGCTCACCCGGTAGTGAACGTATCACAGCTTCCATTTTTCAAGTTCTCTTAAGGCTGCAAAGGCAGTCACCGTTGGAGGCGGTAGACGCCCCGCGAATTTACTGCAACATTGCGGGCAAGGTATCGTTGGAAGCTTCTCGTATGCGCAGTGACATTCCAGGGCATTTAGAGAGTTATGGTTTTAAGATCGATGTCCGCGATCCCTATTCGTTCTATATGGGATGCGTCCAGCTGGTCTTACGTGACGGGCCGGATTTTACCGGCGTCGCAGACCCGAGAAGAGACGGCGCGGCAGGTGGGCCGAGGCTGTGAGTTTGCCCCTGCTCATATCAGTTCCGCATGCCGGCCGGCAGGTTCCCCCCGAGGTGAAACGGATTAATCTGCTCTCGGTGGAGCAGATTATTGAGGACGGGGATGAGGGAGCGCACGAAGTCTATGCGATACAAGACGAAGTTATGGCCTTTGTTACCACCAACATTGCGCGGGCGTACGTTGATATGAATCGGGAGGAAGACGATCGCGGTTCTGATGGTGTTGTGAAGACCAAAACCATTTATCAAGTGCCCATTTATCTGCATCCTTTGCAAGAAAAGCATATTCACATGCTTCTTACGAGATACTATCTGCCCTATCATCGGAAGCTCAGCAGATTGGCCAACGACATTGTACTTGGTATAGACTGCCATACTATGGCTGCTGAAGCACCGCCAATCAGCCCCGATGCTGGAACTGAACGGCCACTTGTCTGCCTGAGCAACGCCGACGGCACTTGCCCTCAAGATTGGTTTAGTCTGATGGCAGACTGCTTGGCTGAAACCTTTCGATGTAACGTAGCCCTTAATGAACCGTTCAAAGGAGGATCTATCATTCGATCACACGCATCTGAGCTCCCTTGGATGCAATTAGAGCTGTCGCGGGCCCAGTTCATGGACGCGAAAGATAAGAGATCGCGGGTATTGAGTGCTTTTCAAAGGTGGTGTACTGAGGTTGAGAAGAAGTGAGCGTTCGGCAAGGAGATTTCCGCATATGAAGAGACATCATCGCCCAATGTCCAAGAAGATTGGCCTGATGCCGGGAAGTGTTGTTTATCTCTGAGAGCTGGATTTTCGCTTTGGCTACTTGGCGCTCTGGGGGAGGTAGTATTGCTTGTGGCCGGATGCTTTGGTTCCTCCGCCGCAAGAGATGTTATAGAATGTCAATATATAAGGAGTGAATAATGGATTTTCATACAATCTGGGAGTCGATTCAAGATTGGTTAGAGGTAAAGGGCCTCAAGTTTGGGCTGATCATACTGTTGACGGTCTTTGCGCTGGCAATTGCGCGGGTTGTGGCTCATCGGCTGGTCGCTGTTTATAAGCGCCGACATGTCGACCGTGAACATCAGAAACGCGCTGAGACGCTCGGCTCAATGTTCCGATATGCCTTGAGTATCAGCGTCTTCTTCATCACGGCTATGCTGCTTTTGGACCTGTTCGGTGTCAGGCTCGGACCGATGTTGGCCGCTGCTGGCGTGGTCGGCATAGCAGTGGGCTTCGGTGCCCAGCACCTCGTCCAAGACGTCACGAATGGTTTCTTCATCATGCTGGATGATGAGATCCGTGTAGGCGATGTCGTAAAGGCGGGTGGCTCATACGGTACGGTGGAGCGAGTTGGTTTGAGACAGACTGTTCTGAGGAGTATAGACGGTAGCGTTCATTTCATACCTAACAGTAAAATCGATGTCGTCATTAACATGACTAAGACCTACTCTTACTGCATGCTGGACATCGGAGTTGCATATAGAGAGGACGTTGACGAAGTCATTTCTGTAATGCGAACTGTCGAAGAGGAAATGCGGGCAGAAGAGCCATATTCCGATTGGATTTTAGAGCCTATTGATATCTTGGGACTGGATGAATTCGCGGAATCCGCTCTAATCATAAAGGCCCGCATCATGGTGAAGCCGATACGGCAGTGGAGGGTGAAGCGCGAGTACAATCGTCGACTCAAAAAAGCCTTTGATCAACAGGGAATTGAAATACCGTTTCCCCACCTCACTCTGTATATGGGCCAGGGTAAGGACGGTAGCGCGCCGCCGCTTTTCGTCAGGGCTGATTCAGTGTTGCGCCGCACCGAGGGAGGAGCTTGATGATAAACTCCCATTTCAATCTCAAACCAGGGCTGACACTTGGCCGAAACTACTTCGTAGTGGAATTTTTGGGCGGTGGCTGGGAAGGTGAAGTCTACAAGGTCGAGGAGCGACGCACTGGAATTATCCGGGCCGCTAAGATCTTTTACGAAGGCCGCAGGCTCTCCAGCCGGCAACTACAGCGTTATACAAGGAAGCTGCACAGGCTGAGACAATGTCCTATCATCACTCAGTATCATCATCGCGATGTGGCCAGAGTTGGACGCGAACAGGTAGAAATTCTAGTCTCGGATCTTGCCGACGGCGAGATGCTGTCGGCTTACTTAAGTCGACAACACCAGAAACGGCTAACGTCATTTGAGGCGCTGCATCTCCTGCACGCACTCGCCACCGGCCTTGAGCCGATTCATTACCGAGGAGAGTATCATGGGGACATTCATTCCGACAACATCCTTGTCAAGCGGGTCGGACTTGGATTTGAGGTTAGCTTACTTGACTTCTTCGACCTCGGTCGGGCAAGCCGTGAGAAGATACAGCACGACGTGTTCGACTTAATTTCAATGCTGCATGAAATGATCGGCGGCGCGAAGTATTACCCGCGCGTCAGTCCCAATATTCGCCGGATTGTTATGGGCCGCAAACACAGTCTAATTCGCCGGAAGTTCAAAAACGCCAGTCAATTGAGAATCGCTATTGAAAACTTGGAGTGGTGACACACTGGGTGAAAAAGGGCAGTCATATCTCAGGCACAGTACGACGTAAATCCTTGAGCAGCAGCCAGAGCATACTATCCGCTCTTCTTCAGGCAAGATAACTCTTTGGAATTCAATAAGGTACAGATTGCTTGCGAGATCTTAACTCTTCTCTCTTATGTAGCTAATCGATTATCCCATAATAACTTACATTGGCTTGTGACAAGTGCGGTCATAGATTCGGCACATACCAGTCTAGTACTCGCCTGACCATCCTCCAAAAAAAATGCAAACTTCCCCAAAAAAGTTCTTGACAAGCCTGTCGAGTTAGACGATAACGTCTAAAACGACAGTAATGTCAGATTGGACTGATAAGTGGAATCGAAAAAGTCACAGGCGACAAAGGGAAAACAGTCCCGACAGCAGCGACGGTATGGAAGGACCCAAAAGAAGGTGCTCGATGCTGCCCGGTCTGTTTTCACCGAAAAAGGGCTCGGAGCCGCGACGGTTGACGAGATCGCTGAGAGAGCGGACGTTGGCCACGGCAGCTTCTACTACCATTTCGAAAGCAAAGACAAGGTGATCAGTCATCTGGTAGAGAATATCCTCTCGGAGCTGGTTGAACTGATAGAAGCAGAGTGTGCCGGCCAGACAGACCTTGAGCCAATGCTGGACGCAATGATCGGCACTCACATAAGGTACTTCAGCAAGCGATGGGAAGACTTTGTGCTCTACTACCTGGGCCGCGCCGACCTGACACTGGAGGAAACGCACGAGGGTCTGGAAACCCCATTTCTGAACTACATTAGTAGTATAGAGAAGCTCATCGATTACACGATACCGGAGCCGATTTCCAAGCCTCGACTTCGCCGCTTGGCCTGTGCTATCGCCGGCTTCATTTCCGGATATTACTCGTTCGCCAGCGTATCGTCGACCAGTGAAGATGTTGATAAGGAGTTTATGTCATTAAGAAAGGCTTTTGTCGCCAGCCTGGCCCGGTTCGTAAGGGAAGCTTTGCCGGATAGCCAGTCAAAACAGTCAGAGGCCAAACCACCAACAAACAGATTGAAGGGTTACTGATATGCAACTCACAAAATGGGAACCGCTTGGCGGTCTCACTAGTCTCAGACGGGAGATGGATCGTTGGTTGCCATTTGAGTTCGGTTCACGAGGAGACATCGGCTGGACACGGGGAAGGCGGCTTTAGGCCCACCGCCTGATTCACGTATCCCCGCAGCTCGTGCATGAGGGTTGCGCAAAAAAGAAAACACATGAAAATTGAACTGAGAACCCTGGGGGATTCGACAAGTAGACCGCGCGATCCGGTCCAGGGCTCGCCAATCGCGAGGTGTGGGCGGAAAGCCCACCTCAAGGCTTGGAGTCGGCCAGGTGGCCCGAGCCCCCTGGCGGAAGATGAAAACGCAGTGGCCTGGTGTCACTGTTAGACGAAACGGAAGTGAAGTTATGAGAGAAATCAACAAGAGAGAGTGGTTGCAGTTCTGCCGCGACATTACCCGACTCAATCAGTTCGGCAAAACAGAGGTGCGCCAAGAGGAGATGAACGGAGAGAATTCTGTCCTCTCTGAAAGTGCCCCGCTTCTGGGTCTTGAATTAGTTCGCAAAGGCAGAAAGATCACAAGCGTAGCAGTAACGCTGGGCCAAGCCAATCCCAATGCACTTGCCGCTCCACCCATCATGCTGGAGCAGCCGGAGAAGATAACCCACGAGGTGGCTGCGAACGGTCAGGACGAAATAATCGAGGTGCAAAGCAAGAACGGATCCAGACTGGCACTGCGTGTTTCTCCACACACGACGGAGCAAGACTACGGAGCCTTCGTCAGCGAGCTCGCCTATTCGCTTTCTGAGATGCGCGGTTTTGCACCTGGCCATGATCAGGATGACTGGTTCACGGCCGAACGACTGATCCGCGAGGTTGCGCTATCGGGCGACTAGAAACCTATTGATATGAGATATTAACAGGAGATTTGGCAATGAAGCTGAAGCCACTCGCAGATCGGGTGATCGTGAAACCGATGAAAGGAAACACCGTGAATACGCCAAAATGGATGTTGTTGATTGCGGCCGCTCTTTTGATGGCCGCTCCCTGCTCAATCGGCTCAATGGAGGACACGGGAGATTCGATAGACGAGCCAATTGAAGAGTACGAATCAGACGATGAGGTACTGCCGATCGTCGGAACGGCAATTGAGTACGGCTCGCTGAATACCCTGGTAGAGCTCCTGAAGAAATCAGAGCTTGACAAGGAACTGAAGGGTGATGGACCGTTCACTCTCTTTGCGCCGGACGATTCCGCTTTTGCCCGACTGACAGACAAACAGCTCAGGAGGTTGACGTCTGACCGTCAGCGCCTGAAGAACGTCCTTGCGCGACATATCGTGAAAGGACAAGCCCTAGTATTTGGAGACTCTAAAGACTTGACAGTTGAGACTATGTGGGGGGAAAAACTCACGATCCGGGTGTCTGAAGAAACTGTACAGGTGGGTTGTGCCACCTTGATTGACGAAGAGATCGAATGCAACAACGGTGTTATCCATGTAATCGACGCGGTCCTGCTGTCCAAGAAGGGTCTACAGAAGGACTAACGACAGAGCGCATCGGCTGGAGCTCCGTATCTACCGGCGTTCCGGATGCGCTCGCAACCAACAACTTGTTTGGAGAAACAAACAATGAAAGCAAACTTCGTGGCTGGTGAATCCGTTAAAGGGGCCGTGACCCGACTCACAGCCTACCGGCAGCTGAGACGATTCAGTTCCGATGATATCAGGAAGGCCTGGGGATTGGCATGCAGTTTCGACATCTGTGACTGCAATCCGGATACGATTCGTGACGCCGAGGCCATCAAGAGATTTGTCCGCGAGCTATGTGATCTGATCGAAATGAAGCAGTTCGGGGACTGTGTAGTGGTCAACTTCGGAGAGAACGAGCGCGTAGCTGGCTTCTCGATGACGCAGTTGATCGAGACGTCATTGATCTCGGCCCATTTCGCCAATGCTACTAACACGACCTACCTGGATGTCTTCAGCTGCAAGCTGTACGACCCGGCCATTGTCGAGGAATTCGCAACTAAGTTTTTCGGTGGTTCACGCTGTATCGCACACGTGAACCTGAGGTTGTAATCATGAAAAGAGTTCGCGTTGTGACAGACTTGGTTGAATGCCGCGAACTCTGGAAGCAGCTGATTCCACAAGAGCAGCTATCTGATCTGTGGGAAGTTCGCGACTGTTTCCAGCGGCAATACGGTCACAAGCCCTACTTCGTAGTGTGCGAAGACGAAAGTGGCGTCTGCGGTTTCCTCCCGCTCAGCCGGAATCAGGAAACAGGCAGCTATGTTTATTTCCCAGGCGAAACCTGGTCAAGTAAGACATGGCTTGAGCAGAATCGACTGATCGTGAGGGACAGTTCAGTCCTCAAGTATATGCTCAGTCTGGTGACCGGACCGTACTACCTCCGATATCTGCAGCCGAACGAGTGGACGGTTGGGTTGGGTCAGACTGTGGATGAGATCGGATTCTACTTCCTGCCACCGCATTACGATTATGACATAAATCAGTACTACTTGGAATTCTCCGGTAAATCCGTCAAGCGGTTGAAGCGGGAAATCGAGTCGTTTGAGTCCCGCGGTGTTGAGTACGTCTACAACGAGGAATCCGATTTCGAAACCATGGTAGCGCTAAACCTGAAGCGTTATGGGGTTTCATCCTACTTCAGCGATCCAAGGTTCCTTCGGAGCTTCCGGAGCCTTCTGCATCTTCTCACTGCCCGGGACCGGTTGCGCCTGACGAAGGTGGTCATAGCGGGAAAAGTGGCTGCCGTGGACATGGGATGTGTATTGAACGGCACGTACACACTGCTAGCCGGCGGTACACATCCGGACTTCCCTGGTGTGGCCAAACTCATCAACCTCTATCACATGAAATGGGCCTGTGAACAACGGATTGACCGAGTCGATTTTCTGTGTGGCGACTTCAACTGGAAGACCCAGTTCCACCTAACGCCAAGACCGCTTTACCTGCTTACCGGACAAGGCGGGTTAGTTGACCACAGAGAGAGGTCAATCGGGAGACCCTGGCACTTGCCACGAATCGGGTTGACGGCCGGGAGCGTGAATCATGTATGACACCAGAGTACTTGTGATTGGTACGACCACGGATTACGTCGCTCACATACACGAACGATATCCAGGTCGGGCGTTGTTCATCACAAATTCCAACCAGCATGCAGGCCGTACCGAGAGCAGGTCGGATGATGCCTGGGAGGTTCTATGTGAACTGTCGAAGACCGACGAGGTGTTCGCTGCACTAGGCGATCATCTCCACCGGTGGAGACAGACTCCTTCAGGAGTGGCCTGCTACGATTGCGAGTGGCTCGGTATTGCGGCAAGGATTGCCCTGCACTATCACCTGCCCTTCCCTTCAAGTGAGTCGGTACACCTGTGTCGTAACAAGCACTTATCGGAGCGTAAGTGGGCTGAATGCGGGCTAAGGTGTCCGAGGTCGGAGCTGGTCCACACAGGCTGGCAGGCAATTCGGTTTCTCGAACGGCTAGGCCGTTCGATAGTCCTGAAGCCACTTTCCGGAACCGGCAGCGAGCTGACGTTTCGATGCGACGATAGCTATGATGTAACACGTGCTTTTCAGGCAATCAAGGCCGGACTCGTACAAAGGCAGCAGTCTCCCCTCTACCAAACGGATGTGGGGAGTGCCCGTCCGCTCGATCCAAGGGATGCAATACTGGCCGAGGAGTTCGTTGTAGGCCGGGAGTACAGTTGTGACTTTGTAATCGATGGTTCTAGGACAATTCTGGTTCGTGTGGCAAAGAAGCTTCGTGCACCGGAGCTTCCCTTTGGAACCACCCTCGCGTACGTCGTACCGGCACGACTACCGGGATGGCTGGACCATCGTTTCCTCCAGGAGCGCTTGAGAGAAGCCGCCCTCGCGCTTGGCCTTAAGCGCGCTGTTTGCATGGTCGATTTCATCGTAAGCCAAGAGGAAATCGTTTTTCTAGAACTGACGCCAAGAATCGGCGGAGACTGCTTACCGCCACTTATACACCGAAGCTCTGGGATGGACACGCTCGGGTTAGCGCTCGATTTTGCCGAGGGTCGTCGACTGAACATCCCCCCGAGGTCGCAGTGGCACCAGTTTGTCGGTTTGCGTCTCTTTGCCACCCGCGCAGGGACAGTTAAGGCTGTGGATCCAACTAGTTTGTCGACTGACCGTCGCGTCAAGGTGACCTTCATCAAGCGATCGCCGGGACATCACATTTCGCTGCCCCCAGAGGATTACGACTCCTGGCTGCTCGGGCACGTGATCTTTGAGCCTGCGGCCAACGAATGCCTTGTGGACCAGTGCAAGGATCTCAGATCAAAACTCGTGATTGATGTGGAATCGTATCATGACCAGAAGTTCGCTTGGTTTCATACTGCGAGCCGCCGAACTGCTCAACCAGCAGACACCGCGGCTTGACGAACCAGAACTCAAACGGTTTGTCCAATCGTTCCTGGATCGCCGGGAGCTGTTCCTCAGGATTGCGCGCGAAACGGGCTCACCTTTATACCTGATCGACACGGAAACACTGACAGCGAGGGCAAAGCAGTTTAAGGAAGCGTTCTCTACTGTCATCCCTGACTTGAAGGTTTACTACGCTCTCAAGAGCAACTCTCATCCGCTGATCGCCACTACCTTGATCAACGAAGGCATCGGGCTCGATGTATCAAGTGGGTTGGAGTTGGAAACGGCTCTTGACTATGGTGCCAAGAGCATTGTATTCAGCGGTCCAGGCAAGCGGCAAGACGAACTTCAGCTTGCTGTCACGCACGCCGACAGTGTTACCATCCTACTGGATAGCTTCGGAGAACTTGAGAGACTGGAGCAGGTTGCAGCCGAACTCGATGTCAAGATACGGGCTGGTGTACGCTTAACTACTGACGAGTCGGGAATCTGGCGCAAGTTCGGCATACCGCTCGACCGCCTCGAGCACTTCTTCAAGAAAGCGAAGATGTGCAGGTTCATTTCCCTTTGCGGCTTACAGTTTCACCTTAGTTGGAACTTGAATCCGGAACCGCATGCCGTCTTCATAGCTCACCTCGGAGCCGAACTGCGAGGACTCGAACCGCATCATCGTGAGAAGATCAAGTTCCTAGACATAGGCGGTGGTTTCTGGCCGGAGCAAGGCGAATGGTTGCAGCCAGCCGCAACTCCTCGAGGGATGTTGCAAACTGCGCTTTCTGAGAATCCGACAGGTCCACTTGAGCATTATAGGCGAGCTGCCTCATCGATATCAGATTTTGCAGGCCACATTGCCCAAGCACTCAAGAAACAACTGCCGAGTGACATGAACTGCACGATCTTTACAGAGCCGGGTAGGTGGCTGTGCAATGATGCTATGCACATACTGCTCACCGTGGTTGATCGCAAGTCTTCCGACGTTGTCATCACCGACGGCGGCACCAACGCTGTGGGCTGGGAGCGATTTGAGACGGATTACTTCCCAGTAATTAACCTGTCGCGACCAAACCTTCACGAGCACGAATGCTTGGTCGCCGGATCGCTGTGTACTCCGCATGACATCTGGGGATACAGCTACTTTGGAGATGGCATTAGAAAAGGTGATGTTCTCCTCGTACCGAATCAGGGTGCCTACACTTACAGCCTGAGACAGCAGTTCATCAAGCCGTTGCCGAACTGCGTAGAACTATCCCGCGGTAGGTCTGGGGAGGAACTAACCGGTGCTAAAGACACTGTCCCTATTAAGAGACCTGTATCGTGAAAACCATGGCGGTACAAGCCAGTGCGGTCAGCAGACACCTTTCTCGACCAACAGTAGCGGACCAGACCAGCACGCTTTCCTTACTCGTCTGGGAAGGCGCGTACGCCAACGTCTTCATTGTCTTGACCGGTGGTGCCTTTCTCACCGTCATGGCCATACTTCTTGGGGTGAATGACTTTGAACTCGGCCTTCTGGCTGCTGCACCGTTTCTGATGCAGAGTGTGCAATTGCTGTTGTCGTACTTGTTCAGAAATCCTGCGGCCTCAAAGGATCAGGTCGCCTTGACCCTGGCGGTCAGCAGGATCGTCCGGCTGGCAGTCTTACCGCTGCTGTTACTCAGTGGAGCCTGGCGGCTACAAGTGCTGATAGGGATCATGGTTGTGTCGGGACTGCTTACGATGGTCTCTTGGAGTGGTCTCCGGACGGGCGATGGGTTTGTTTTGCCAGCGACCGTTCCGGGGCCACGGACGTCTGGGTGATCACGGTCAGCGACGGTAGACCTTAGGGTGAACCCCGAAAGGTCAGCCGGAATATGGGCGGGATTATTCCTCTGGGCATTATTGGTGAGGGGTCGCTGTACTACGGTCTGGAAACCGGAATTGTCGATGTCTATGTAGACGTGATTGACCCGGAAGCAGACAGAGTGCTGACCTCGCCGAAAAAAGCGACTTATACTATCTTGCGTTCATTAATCAAGTGTATTATCATTTCGGTTGGACATAAAACCAGGGAGGCCGAAATGACGGAAGAAATGCTGGAGCGGTTACTTGCTCTACAAAAGCAGGCCCGAAACATCAGGGAATGGCGAAGGTTGGAGGTGGTCTGGTTGCGGGAGAAGCTTGGGCTAAGTGGCCTGGAAGTATCAACAGCCCTAAGCTACAAACTTCAGACCGTACACGCCATCTGGCATCAATGGACGAAGGAAAAAGAATCTCTCTTTTGCCGGCCCTTTCCCGGCGGCCGCAAACATGCCTATCTGACGGTGGAAGAAGAAAAAGAGTTTATTGCTCCCTTTTTCCGAAAGGCAGAAGCCGGCGGAGTACTTACCGTTGCCGAGATCAAAGAAGCCTATGAAAAGCTGGTCAACAAGAAGGTTCCCCCGTCCACCATTTATCGCTTGTTGCACCGGCACGGCTGGCGGAAGATAGCCCCTTGCAAGAGACACCCGAAAAGTGACCTGGAACGGCAGGAGCAGGCAAAAAAAACTTGATACGCCTGGCGACGGATACAGGCAAGGCGGCGGCCAGTACGCTAGGAGCGGAAGGGATGCCGGTGCGGCTCATGTTCATGGACGAGGCACGCTTTGGCCGGATCAGCGATGTGCGCCGTTGCGGGGCGCCGCCGGGTGTTCGACCTGTTGCCTTCGCCCAGGTAGAGCGGGAGTACAGCTATGCCTATGCGGCTTTGAGTCCCTTTGACGGTGAATTGGTAAGTTTGGTGTTGCCTACAGTCAACGCGGAGATGATGTCGCTCTTCCTCGAGGAAGCATAGCGTCAGTATCCCGACGAGCAGGTGGTAATGATCATGGACCAAGCCGGTTGGCATAAGGCCAAACGCCTTAACGTTCCGGATAACATAACGTTGCACTGGTTGCCACCATACAGCCCGGAGTTAAATCCTGTCGAGCATCTGTGGGACGAAATACGGGAGAAATGGTTCTACAACCGGGTCTTTGAAAGTCTTGAGGCGGTGGAGATACAACTCATAAAGGCTCTTCGGCACTATCTGTCCTCCCCAGCAGAATTCAGCTCCTTCACACTGTTCCCATGGATGCAGCTTGATTATTGAATGCGAAATGGTCTAAGACC
>Ga0315551_10001572_pt1 | contig 17193 bp, 18 predicted proteins | sample SalMarSW160290MG_FD_203678 | JGI IMG/M metagenome (GOLD analysis project Ga0315551, IMG submission 203678) | Salt marsh sediment microbial communities from the Plum Island Ecosystem LTER, Massachusetts, United States - Salt Marsh Sediment SW1602-90 ...
TATATCGGGGAGGTTGCGGTACTTTTCGTCGCAGTCCAGCCCGTAGCCGACGATAAATTTATCGGGGACGGCAAGCCCCCGGTAGCCGATATTGATTATTATCCGCCGCCGGTCTGCCTTATCGGTCAGGCTGCATAGCTTCAGCGAAGCCGGCTTTTTCCGCCCCAGGTAATCGAGGAGAAAGGCAGCGGTGAGGCCGGTGTCTATGATGTCCTCAACAACCAGTACATGCCGCCCCTTGAGTTTGGGCAGGGCGCCCGGCGCCATCCTCACCGCCCCCGAGCTTTCCGTCCCCCCGCCGTAGCTGGAAATCCGCACAAACTCTATTTCCAGGGGGAGGTCAAGCTGGCGGACGAGGTCGGCAAGGAACATAAAAGAGCCCTTTAATACGGCTATCAGGAGGGGGTTTTTATCGTGGTAGTCATGCCTTATTTCGGCCGCCAGACGGCTGACGGTAGCGGCTATCTGCTCACTGGGGATTAGCTTTCTGAGTTTAGCTTCAGAACCCATAGCTAACTGAGATTATAAACCCTGCTTTTAAGTCTGTCCATTAGCCTTACTGTCCGGTGATGATTTTGCTTAAGCGGCTGGGGTTTATCTTTTTCACTTTAACCAGCGGCAGCAGCTCCACTACATCAGACCGGCGGGCAAGTTCCGTGCCTGGGGTCAGCACGGCGGCTGTCCCAAGGGCTACCGCCAGGCGGCAGGCTTTGGAAAGCGACTCTTCGTTAGCCAGCTTCAGGGCTAAACCGGCGATAGTGCAGTCACCGGCGCCCACGGCGCTCTTAACTTTCACCTCGGGCGGGACTGCCGCTATAACCTCGTTATTGGTGGCGGCGATGATGCCCTCTTCACCCCGGGAGATAACGGCTATTTCCACCCCCATATCGACTATATCGAGCGCCCCCTTGATTATGGCGTCTTCGTCGGGGAGCTCCCGCCTCAGCAACTCCTCCGCCTCCCGGACATTGGGCTTAACCAGGTAGGGCTTGGCTTTTATGCCCTCGGCAAGCCACTGGGCGTCCGAGTCCAGGATAGTCTTCACCCCGAAGGTTTTAGCCTCCATAATTATGGAGTAATAGACATTACTGGGGATGCCCGGGGGCAGGCTGCCTCCCATCACCATTAAATCGGGGCTGGGGCGGATGCGGCGCATTTTCCGCTGGAACCTTTCGAACTCGTCCTTGGTAATATGGGGTCCGGGAGCGTCGATTCTGGTCTGACGCCCGGTTTTGCTATCGGTGATGATAAAGTTGGTCCTGGTCTCCCGGTGGACAGGGGTAAAGCTAAAGGACACCTCCTCCTCATCGAGCAGTATCTCCACCGTCCGCCCCACCGGCCCGCCGATAAATCCGTAGGCCACCGTTCTGCCCCCCATCTCGTGGATAGCCCTGGATACGTCTATCCCCTTACCTCCGGCGTAGCGGTGCAGCCTTGACCAGCGGTTAGTCCCGTCCATCACCAGACCGTCAACGGTAATGTGCTGGTCGAGGCTGGGGTTGAGGGTTATGGTGGCAATCAGAGCTTCTTTCATTTCAGAATTCCCGGTACCATCCTTCGGCGGTCGGGGCTAAGCTGTCGCCGGTCAGCCCCAGCTTCTTATGCCAGGGGGTGGCGTATTTGGCGGCAATCTCGTTCAGTTTCTTCAGCCGGTCGGCCCCCACCGTGTCCAGAAACTTGATTCTTTCTTTGGCTTTATCGAGGTGCATAGCCTCCTGCCAGATAGCCCTCCCCGCCAGAAAGCCGGAAGCGCCGCCCCGGCAGGCGATTTCCACCTCCTGGCAGAAGGTCTCAAAGTCCACGGCGGCGCTCAAGACCACCCAGGGGACCGCTGCCGCCTCATCCAGCTGCCGGCAGAGGTCGGTGAGGCTGGCATTATCCTTATTATAGCGCGGGTCGCCGGGGAACTCGGATTTGAGCACATCTATGGGCAGGTTGCTTATATGCCGGGCGGTTTTGAGTACCATCTGCTCTTTTATCTTAGCGTAGTGGGCCGGGTTTCTGGTCTCCTCGCCGACGGGATAGCTCAGCGGCTCCACCACAAAGGGGAGGTCATACTGCTGGCATTGCAGCCCGATTTGCTCGACCACGTCCATCAGCTTGTTGGCAAGCTCGATTAAGTCGGGGCGGTAGTAGACCAGGAACTTGGCCGCCGAAGCGCCCATGCGTTTAATCTTGGCTACATTCCAGTCGTCCAGCAGTGCGGTCAGGCGTTGTTCGCTGCCCCCGATGTAGCCCGAGGCTTCGAGGCTGACCATAAGCCCGGTGCCCTTGGGCAGGGCGCCGCGGGCGAGGCACTGGGCGGCGCCGAAAACCGGGTCGAGCAGGACGGCGCTGGCGTAGGGGGCAAGGTGAGAGCACAGCTCCAGCTTGCGCTCGACCATTTCCCCGTAGCTAAGCTCTGCTCCCTCTCCTATTATATGCTGCAGCGAGCCGCGGTGGTCCATGGCGCACATGGTAAAGATGCCGTCGTCGGTGGCTAGCTGCTGCAGGCCTCTTAATTTACCGATGGTCAGTGTTTTCATGTCTGTCGGGCTATTATGGTATAAAAAACCGTTTTAATCAAGGGTAAACCCACCCCGTTTTATATCTATTCCCGCCCGCCGCCCTTTTATGGAAACGGGCTAAAGCCCTTTTTACCCCTCCCCCTGTAGAGTGGGGCGATTGTTTCCTTCCCCCTTTTAAGGAGTTGAGAGAAGTATCACTTCTGTAGGGTGGGAGGGTGGGAAACAAAACACCCTCTAAAAGCGGGACGAGACCCCCCGATGTAAAGAAATAATATTCCCTCTGTATCTTTCTCCGCCCTATGGGTTATAATTGGTCAACGCTTTATTGGAGTTAAGATATTGCCCTGGTTCTACTATATCGCCAGAGGCTTGCTCATCGGGCTGTTCAAGCTGCTTACCCGCTGGCAGGTCAAAGGCAGGGAAAACATCCCCAAGGAGGGGCCGGTGCTGGTGGTGGCTAATCACCTCAATCTGGCAGACCCTCCCCTGCTCGGCGTCAGCCTCAACCGAAAGGTCATCTTCATGGCTAAAGAGGAGCTTTTCCGCTCCTCCCTCGGCGCCTATTTCGTCCGCGGCCTCGGATCCTTTCCGGTGCACCGGGGCAAGCTGGACAGGCAGGCGCTGCGCAGCTCCCAGCAGGTACTGGATGACGGCATGGTGCTGGCTATGTTCCCGGAGGCGACCAGGAGCCGCAACGCCAGGCTCAAAGTGGCTATGCCCGGCTCGGCATTAATCGCCTGCCACGGCGGTGTGCCCATTCTGCCGGTGGGCATTACCGGCACCGAACAGCTTAAGGGTGGCTGGCTCTTTCGCCGCCCCCGCCTGACGGTTAATATCGGCAAGCCCTTTCAGCTGCCGCCGGTGGACGGCAAACTGACCCGGGAAAAGCTGGTTGAGTACACTGATATAATCATGCAGCGCATCGCCGAGCTGCTGCCCCCGCAGTACCGGGGAGTCTATGCCGGGAAGGTAAAAGTTTGAAGATTGAAAAAACCGAAGAAGTAGGCTTCTGTTTCGGGGTCAAGCGGGCTATCGACATGCTGGAAAAGGTGGTCGCCGAACGCGGTGAGGTGGAGACGCTGGGGGCGCTGGTGCACAACCAGCAGGTGCTGCAGAGGCTGGCTGGAATCGGCGTCAGGGTGGCTAAAAGCGTGGACGATATCAAGGGCGATATGGCGGCAATCAGCTCTCACGGGGTAACCCCGGAAGTCGAAGAGCAGCTCAAAAAGCGGAATATCGGCATCATCGATACCACCTGCCCCTTCGTCAACCGCCTCCAGAACGCCGCCCGCCGGCTGGCTGAGGGCGGTTTCTTTATCGTTATCTACGGTAACGCCGACCACACCGAGGTCAGGGGTGTCCTCGGCTGGGCTGAGGGCAAGGGTATGGCAACCCTGGACGAAAAGGACATCTTTAAGCTCGACCCCCTGCCCCGCCGCCTGGGGGTGCTCTCCCAGACCACCCAGATACCCTCCCACTTCGTCGGCTTTGTCCAAAGGCTCATTGACGGCGCTTTCGTCAGGGACTCGGAGATGCGCATTATCGATACCATCTGCCACGATATACGGCGCCGGCAGGCTCAGGCTCTGGAGCTGGCGGGGAGGGTTGATTTAATGCTGGTTATCGGGGGCAAGGGCAGCGCCAACACCAACCGCCTGGTGGAGCTGTGCTCGGCGATTAGCGAGACGCGCCTTATCGAAACGGCGGCGGATATAGACCCCGCCTGGTTTAAAAGCAAGCAGACCATCGGGGTGACCTCCGGGGCTTCCACCGCCGAAGTTACCATAGACGAAGTGCTGGCAAGGCTCGGCTCCCTGGCTTAGGGCTCTACAGCCCCATCTCTTTAGCCACCACCTCCCGGTAGAAACCGGCGTCGCCGAAACTCACCTCGGCTGCCTTGGCGCGCCGGGTGTAGTACTGCAAATCGTGGTCTATGGTCACGCCGATAGCCCCGTGAATCTGGTGGGCTAGAGCCATAACCCGCTGGCAGGCTTCCCCCGCCCAGGCTTTGGCGATGGCTACTTCCTTTGTGCAGGGCAGCCCCTCGCTGAGCATCCATGCCGCCTGGTAAGTAGAGAGGCGGGTGCCGTCGACATCGGTAGCCATGTCGGCGCAGTAGTGCTGGATAACCTGGAAGCTGCCGATAGGGCGCCCGTACTGCTTTCTATCCTTGGCGTATTCTACCGTCATGTCCAGCGCCTGCTGGATGCAGCCGGTCATCTCACAGCACTTGCCCACCGCCGCCCGCTGGATTATCTTCTCTATTTCCGGCCAGCCCTGGTCCGGTTCTCCCAGGATGTTATCCTTGGCAACTTTCACTTTATCGAAGACCACCTCGCACAGCTTGTCGTTGGCGATTGTCTTTAAGACGGTGGTGCTTATCCCCGGGCTCTTGGCGTCTACTATAAACAGGGTAATCCCTTTTCCGGTTTTAGCCGCCACCAGCATGTAGTCGGCGATATTGGCGTCGGGGACAAAGAGCTTGGTGCCGCTGATGGCGTAGCCATCGCCCTCGGCGGCGGCTTTAGTCTCGATGCCGCCTTCTTCGTAGCTGGCGCTGGGCTCGGTCAGGGCAAGGGTAAAGATGGCTTCCCCGCTGGAAATCTTGGGTAAATACTCGTCTTTCTGTCCGTCAGTACCGATATCCAGAATGGTAAAGCCGCTCAAGACCACTGAAGAAAAATAGGGACCGGGCAGGCAGGCTCTTCCCATCTCCTCCAGCAGCATGGCTAAATCGAGGAAGCTCATATCGCTGCCGCCGTACTTTTCGGGGAAGGCCAGCCCCATCCAGCCCAGCCCGGCCATCTCTTTCCACAATTCTGGTGAGTAGCCTTCCTCGCTGTCTTCCATCTCTTTAACCGTGGCTTTAGGCAGCTTGTCAGCCAGAAAGTCGCGGGCCATCGTTTTTAACATTTCCTGTTCTTCAGAGAGAGCTAAGTTCATGATTGCCTCCTAATTCAATCTTACGGTTAATTTATTGGTTGGGCAGCTCCAGCTTTCTCAGCGCCAGTATGTTCTTCAGCACTTCCGAGCTGCCGGCTTGCAGGCTGTAGCCCTTGGAGGACAGGTAAGAATGATAGGCCATGCCGCGCATCGGCACCCGCTTTGATTCCGGTGCCAGCTGTCCGTAGAGCCCCGCTATCTCGATGGCGGCGCCGGCAAGGTGCTGCTCAAAGGCGGTGCCGTAGGCTTTGGACATCGATGATTCCCAGTTGGGGGCGCGCCCCTCGTCCATAACCACGGCAACCCGGTACATGTGCAGCCGCCCTATCTCAAACTCTATTCCAAGCTGGGCGAGCTTGGCGCGCACCATCGGGTCTTCGGCAAGCGGCTTGCCGTTGTGTTTGGTCTCTTTAGCGTACTTGATAACGGCGTCAAACAGGGGGTAGTTGGCCATCAGCCGCTCCATGCCGCTCCGCTCGTAGTCAAGCTGGTTCAAAATCTGGTAAAAGCCCCGGTTCCGCTCCCCGATGAGGCAGGTCTTGGGGATGCGCACGTTCTCAAAAAATACCTCGTTAAAGTGCACCCCGCCGGTAATATCATGGATAGGGGCGACGCTGACCCCGGGCAGGTCGGTGCTGAAGAAAAACTCGCTGATGCCCTTGTGCTTGGGGGCGTCGGGGTCGGTGCGGGCAACCAGGTAAATCCAGTTCATGTTACTGCCGCCGCTGGTCCAGGTCTTCTGCCCGTCGATGATAAAATCGTCGCCGTCCTCGGTGGCTTTAGTTTTAAGAGAGGCAAGGTCGCTGCCGGCGTCGGGCTCACTCATCCCCAGCCCCACGTAGGCTTCGCCCTTCAGAATCATGGGCAGCAGCTCTTTCTTCTGCTGGTCGGTGCCGTAGTGGACGATGGCGCCGCCTATCTGGCGGTCGGCAAACCAGTGGCAGGCAGCCGGCGCGCCGTAGCGCAGCATCTCCTCGGTCAAAATCAGCCGGTCGACGTAGGAGCGCTCCTGCCCGCCGTACTCTTTAGGCCAGGTAAGACCAATCCAGCCCTTCCCGGACACCCGCCTGGTAAACTCCGGGTCGTGCCCCATTATCCATGCATCGCAGCTCGGCTCCCACAGCCCCTGCTTTATCTCCCCCTCCAGGAAATCACGGATTTCCTGCCGGAATTTCTGCTGCTCCTCACTCAGTCTAAAATCCATGCTTTTCTCTCCTTATCACAGTCAGAGTACTGCTTTATCCCTTTAAAATTTAAGTTTTGCCCGGCTTTTAGCTGGTCTTTATCGCCAGGCAGGTCACCGTCCGGGAAATGCCGGCGATGGGGTGGATTTTGCTGGTCACCAGGTCGCCCACGTCGTTCAGGTTCTCCTGCTCGATAACGGCGATAATATCATAGGGACCGGTGACGATATCCACCGATTTCACCCCTTTTAGCTTTTTCATGGCGGTGGCTACTTCCTTGTTTCGGCCCACCGCTGTTTCGATAAGGACAAACGCCTTGGCTAACATTGGGTTCACCTCCCTATAATCAGTTATTAACTGGCGGCTATCTAGTTTAGCATATTTTGGCGGGTTATGGCTAAAATTTTATAACCCCGGCTCGCCGGCGGCTAAGCTGTGCCCGGGAAAATTTTAATAACGGTCTGGCGCAATGTCAAGATTAAGACCGCCTTGACAGTGGGTGGCTGGCTTGGCTTATAATGGACTGATTCTTTATTGGACTGGCAGCTTGTAATTCCACTTGAGGAGGGGCGTTTTGGACTATTTCTTAACCGAGCAGCAAAAGGAAATCAAAAATCTAACCCGGACCATTGCCGAAGAACAGGTATTGCCGGTGCGGGCGGAACTTGACGAAAAGGAAGAGTTCCCCTGGGAGATAATGAAAATCCTGGCTGATGCCGGACTGTTCGGCGTCTATATCCCGGAAGAGTACGGGGGGCTGGGGGGCGGTCTCCTTGACCTCTGTCTGGTGGTGGAGGAACTGAGCCGGGTGTGCAGCGGCATCGCCGTCAGCTATGCCGCCAGCGGTCTGGGAACATTCCCCCTGCTCGAGTACGGCACCGATGAGCAGAGAAAGAAATACCTGCCCGATATTGCCAGCGGCAGGAAGCTGGCTGCCTTCGGTCTTACCGAAGCCGACGCCGGCAGTGACCCCGGTGGCATCAAGGCCACCGCCCAGAAAACCGATAAGGGCTATATCATCAACGGCACCAAGCAGTTCATCACCAACGGCGGCGATGCCGAGGTTTACACCGTCATCGCTTTAACCGATAAGACTAAAGGCCCCCGCGGCGCCAGCGCCTTTATTGTCGAAAAAGATACCCCCGGTTTTACCTTCGGCCGCAAGGAGAAGAAGCTGGGCATACGCGCCTCCTCAACCAGAGAGCTGGTCTTTGAAGACTGCCTCATCCCCGCCGAAAATATCATCAATCGGGAGGGGATGGGCTTTATCCTCACCATGAAGCTCCTGGATCGCTCCCGCCCCGGTTTGGGCGCCCAGGCGCTGGGTCTGGCGCAGGGGGCTCTGGAGGCGGCTATCGACTACGCCAAGAAGCGTATCCAGTTCGGCCACCCCATTTACGCCCAGCAGGCGGTACAGCAGATGCTGGCGGAGATGGCGATGAGGGTGGAGGCGGCGCGGGCGCTGGTCTATTCCACCTCCCGGATGGTGGACAACGGTATTAAAGACTTCACCAAAGAGTCGGCCATGTGCAAGGTCTTCGCCTCGGACACGGCCATGAAAGTCACCACCGACGCCATGCAGATTTTCGGCGGCGTCGGCTACATGCGCGACTATCCCATAGAAAAGATGTTCCGCGATGCCAAGATTACCCAGATATACGAAGGCTCCAACCAGGTGCTGAGAAACGAAATCGCCTTTAAGATGAGGAAGCTCAAGGTGTTGGGAGGATAGCTGTTTAAGCTTGACAGTGGGCGTCACGGTCAGCCTATTAATAGAAGACTTGTTTTTCGGAGGGGAGGCGGCAGGTGATGAAGATAAATGTAGCCCAGTTACTCCGGGCGTCCATAGGCTCGGTCAGAGATTACGAAATAAAACAGGTTATAGATATCACCGGTGACGGTGTTGACAGTCTGGTACAGGGTAAGGTCAGGCTGATGCGCACCAACCGGAGCATACTGGTCAATGGAGAACTGGCTACCGAGGTAGAGCTTACCTGCAGCCGCTGCCTGGGCTCGTTCAAGTGCCCGCTCAAGATGAAACTTGAGGACGAGTACTACCCCACCGCCGACGTGGATACCGGGGTGGCCATAGCCTTGCCCGACGAGCCGGGCTGTTTTACCGTTGACCGGCAGCATGTCCTTGACCTGACCGAGGCGGTGTGCCAGTACGCGCTACTGGCTATTCCCATGAAACCGCTCTGTAGAGAAAATTGCGCCGGGTTGTGCCCCTTTTGCGGTCACAATCTCAACCAGGGGCCCTGTGGCTGCTCGTCCAAAGCAGCCGACCCCCGCTGGGCGGAACTGAGTAAACTTAAAAAAGAGAAAGGAAAGTAGTATGGGGGCTTTACCGAAAAGAAAATACGCCAAGGCGCGGCAGGGTAAGCGCCGGTCTCATCTGGGCATGGTCATACCCTCCCTGGACTTATGCCCTCAGTGCCATAGTCCCAAGCTGTCCCACCGTGCCTGTCCTACCTGCGGCAGCTATGCCGGCAGGGAGGTCATTGAAGCCAAAAGCCCGAAGAAACCGGCGGCGTAACCGGGAGGAATGATTTGCCGCAAGCAGTAAAAACCGCCCATGTCTTCCCCGGGCAGGGTTCCCAATCGGTAGGCATGGGCATTGACCTTTACCGGAACTATGATGCCGCCAAGGCCGTCTTTGAGCAGGCTGACGAGTCTCTGGGCTTTCCTATTTCCAAATTGTGCTTTGAGGGGCCCGAGGAAGAGCTTACCCGGACGGTTAACTCCCAGCCGGCTATAGTCACCGTTAGCTTTGCTTGTTTTGAAGCCGCCCGCAGCCTTAACGGGGCATTGCCCCCGGCTGCCTTTGTCGCCGGTCACAGCCTGGGCGAATACACGGCGCTGGCGGCGGCGGGCGTTCTTGATTTTGCCACCGCCGTCTACCTGGCACGGGAAAGGGGGCGGCTCATGCATGAAGCGGGCCAGCTCACCCCCGGCGGCATGGCGGCGATTATCGGCCTTGACGGGGAGCCCCTGGTTGAGGTCTGCCGGCAGACCGGCGCCCAAATCGCCAATCTCAACTGCCCCGGGCAGATAGTAATCAGCGGCGCTAAAGATAAGCTGGCTAAAGCCATGGAGCTGGCAAAAGAGCGGGGGGCGCACCGCGTCATCCCACTCCAGGTAAGCGGCGCCTTTCACACCCCGCTGATGCAGCCGGCGGTAGACGGCATGGCGCAAATTATCGCCGCCCTTGACTTCAAAGCCCCGTCCGTGCCCATTATCGGCAACACCACGGCTCAGCCGTTAACTACTGCTCTGGCGGTCAAAGAGGAGTTGCTGGCTCAGCTGTGCAACTGCGTCCAGTGGCAGCGCTCGGTGGAATATATGGTAAAAGACGGCGTATCAACTTTTATTGAAATCGGTCCCGGCAGGGTGCTGGCAGGTCTTATCAAGCGGATAGACCGGGGCGTTAATATCATAAATATCGGCAATGCCGAAGCGGTCAAGAATATGGTGCAGGGGGTAGAATAATGAATCTCTCTGATAGAGTAGCCATCGTCACCGGCGGCGGCCGGGGCATCGGGCGCGCCATCGCCCTTAAGTTAGCTGAGGTGGGGGCGGTGGTGGTGGTATCCGATATCCTGGAAAAAGAGGCGGGGGTGGTAGCCGGGGAAATCAAATCTGCCGGCGGCAAGAGCCTGGCTTGCCTGGCTGATGTCAGCTCGGCGGCGGATGTCGCCCGCCTGGTGGATATAACCGTAAAAGCCTACGGCCGGATTGATATTTTAGTCAATAACGCCGGCATCGCCCGGGACCAGCTTTTGATGCGGATGCCGGAAGAGGACTGGGACAAGGTGCTGGATGTGGACTTAAAAAGCGTCTTCCTCTGCACCAAAGCCGTTCTGCGTCCCATGCTTAAAAAACGCTGGGGCCGGATTATCAGCCTTTCCAGCATCGCCGGGGTCATGGGCAACCCGGGGCAGGCTAACTACGCTTCGGCAAAGGCCGGCGTTATCGGCTTTACCCGGACGGTGGCTAAGGAGGTCGGCTCCCACGGCATCACTGTTAACGCCGTCACCCCCGGCTTTATTGAGACTGATATGACCGGACAGATAAAAGAGGAACAGCGGCAGGAGATTAAAAAGCTCATCCCCCTCGCTCGTTTCGGCACTCCCCGGGATGTGGCTGAGGCGGTCGTCTTTCTGGCTTCCGAGGAGGCGGGCTATATCACCGGGCAGGTTCTGGCGGTCAACGGGGGCATGGCTATTTCCTAGTTGCATGGCCGGGACAAAATGCATAATAATAGGTTAAATTGGGCGGGTAAGCGATGGGAGTAAGGCGCAGAGCCAGAGCAGTAGCTTTACAGGTATTATACGAGTTCGATTCGGCCGGGCATGATGTCGAGGCGGCTTTAGCCCGTCTGCTGTCTGGTGCCGGGCTGTCCGATGAGGACGCCGACTTTACCCGTGGGCTGGTCAACGGCGTTATCCGTAACCGGGAGCAGATAGATAAGCATATCGGCAAGTTCGCCCCGGCCTGGCCGCTGGAGCAGATACCCGTCGTCGACCGGAATATCTTAAGACTTGCAATATTTGAGATTTTACTTGATAATAATGTCCCAGTGAAGGTCGCCATCAATGAGGCGGTCGAGTTAGCCAAGAAATTCGGTAGCGATAGTTCGTCGAGGTTCGTTAACGGGGTTTTAGGCTCGGTTAGCGCCCTTGCCGCTAGAAAGTAGGGAGGTAAAAGATGCCCACAGTCTTTGACCGGATAAAGAAAATAGTCGTCGAGCAACTGGGAGTTGAGGAAAGCGAGGTCGTGCCTTCGGCCAGTTTTGTTGACGATTTGGGTGCCGATTCCCTGGACTTAGTCGAGCTTATAATGTCTCTGGAGGAGGAGTTCGGCAAGCCTGACCGGAAGGTCGAGATACCTGACGAGGATGCGGAGAAGATAGTAACCGTCCAGGATGCCATTGATTATATTCACGAGCGGGGCATCAAGGACTCTTAGCTAAATAGGTTAAAAGCCTGCCTCCGGCAGTGTAAATCTTTAGCCTTTATGGGTGTGTCCCCACCCCCTTTTATATCTATTCCCGCCCGCCGCCCTTAAGTGGAAGGGCTTTAAGCCCTTTATGCTATTTTTCCTCGATAACTATCCGCTTCATTACGTCGCCGTTCTTTATCTGCAGCAGCACGTCCATACCCTCTATTAACTGCCCGAACACCGAATGGTGCCCGTCGAGGTGGGGTTGGGGGGGCATAGCAGATGAAGAACTGGCTGCCGTTGGTGTCGGCGCCGGCATTGGCCATGGACAGGGCGCCGGTGACATGGCTGTGGCTGGTGAACTCATCTTTAAAGGTGTAGCCGGGTCCGCCGGCTCCGGTGCCGGTGGGGTCGCCCCCCTGGGCCATAAATGGATCAGGCTCAAGCATAACGCGGTGGAAGGTTACGCCGTCGTAGAAGCCCTCGCGGGCTAAGAAGACGAAGTTGTTTACCGTTACCGGCACGTCGCTGGCAAACAGCTCCAGCACCAGGTTGCCTTTTTCGGTCTCGATGGTGGCGGTGTAGCTTTTGGCGGTGTCAATCTGCATCGCCGGCGGGGCTGAGTATGTTTTGGGCTTGGGGGTTTCCGTGGGCGTTTCCGCGGGCGTTTCCCCACCGGGGCAGGCCGCCAGTGGGAGTATCGCTGAAATCAGTATTATGCTGGCTATACGGGATAGTTTCTTTAGTTTCATCAGTCCGTTTTCTCCTTGGTGTAGTTCTTTTCTCTATACAGGGTAACGATTTTGAGGCTGTTTTTCAACCCCGCCCCTTTTTACATCTTTACCCGCCCTCCGCCCGTTAATGTAAAGAGGGGGCTAAAACCCCCTCTTAAACACCCCCTTTTATTAGCTCCCCTTTTCCCCACCCCAAAAAAAAGGGGCTTTAAGCCCCTCTTGGACTGCCTGTGTATTGACTTACTTTGGCATGCCTCCTATAATTGCCCTACTCTAGTGGAGGTAGAATTGATATGAAATGCCCACACTGTCTACAGGGTTTCCACTATACCTACAGCCACAAAAAAATTGACGATGATAAGCAAGGTTCTTGGTTTGTCGTGTCTTCTTTATGCCCCGAATGTAACAACCTCATCATAGAGCTATGTCTTGGTAATAGAGGCAATTATGACCCGATTGATGAAAGCCAAAGAACATCGAGGAAATTCATGGTTTGGCCAAAAGGAAGCTCTCGCCCCCCTTGCCCAATAGAAGTACCCCCAGAGTTTGCAGAAGACTACACCGAAGCATGTCTTGTGCTTCCAGATAGCCCCAAGGCCTCTGCTGCCTTAAGCAGAAGATGTCTTCAACACATACTGAGAGAGAAGGCTGGGGTGAAGCAGTCAAATCTTTCCGATGAGATTCAAGAGATACTAGACAGTCAGACATTGCCAAGCTATATAGCGGAAATTGTAGACTCAATTCGCGTTGTCGGAAACTTCGCCGCACACACTACGAAGAGTAAAAATACAGGTGTGATAATAGATGTTGAAGAAGGCGAGGCAGAACTAAATTTAGACGTTATTGAAGCTCTGTATGACTTTTACTTCGTACAGCCTGAACTTATAGCTAAAAAGAGGGCTGCTCTCAACCAGAAGCTGCAAGATGCAGGAAAACCACCAATGAAATGATGCCTTTGGTTGTTAATCAAGAAGCTAACTGACAGGCTTAAACGTATATCATTAACAAGGCTCCCAATAACCCAAATGTGATAGCGAGTGCCAGCCTGGCTAACCATTGCTTTCTCTTTGGAAACTTCTCCGCTATCACCTGGAATAGCATGACAACACCGGCTACATAAAGGCCTATACCAATGCCTGATTCCAGTCCCATGATACTCCTCCTGTTAATGCAGTCTTAAGCCCCTTCCTGCTAAATCTCTAGTTGCCTTCGAAACATCTCCATTCCAATATCAAGTCGATTCAGCACGTCCACAAAATCATCAGTCACCAGTTTATCCATCTCCAATTCATCACGTATAGCTTTCAGAGCAAATTCAATGACCACCGCCCACATTGCCAATCTAGCTTTATCCTGTTTACTTGCTTTATTTGCCACAACACACCTCCTTTCCTAAAACAGTATACGCTTCATTCAACAAAGTTTAACAGTCAATATCCTCCCTAGACGCTTCCTGACCTCATACTCTCCTTTACATAAAGTCAATAACAAACCCCCGTAGCTGGCTAGCCTCGGATTGTTTCCTCCCGGTAAATTCGCTTTTGTCTCATCGGTGCCGGTCTATCGCTCTCAGCGCCCCCTCAAGCTTCCCCTTCCACCCCTTATCCCCCTTATAGCTCAAACTGAGCTGTCTCACCCCCATCCTTACCCCGTCGGGCAGGGCAATTTCCCGCTGCTCCGGGCTAAAGCGCATTCCCTCCAGCAGGCGCAGGACGATAAGCCCGTCCTCGGTGGTGACGGATTCGACTCCGGCTTTTGCCGCCAGGAGCTTTATCCTGACCGCGTAGAGGAGGTTTTTGACCTCCTTGGGCATAGCGCCGAACCTGTCCCCGAACTCCTGTGCCAGCGCCTCGAGCTGCTCTTGTTTATCCATCCGGGAGATGCTCTGGTAGAGGCTGAGGCGCGTCTCGACATCGCCGACATACTCATCGGGTATATAGGCTTTCAGCGGCAGGTCGATGCTGGGCGCGGGCAGGGGAGAGGGTCTGAGCTTTTCGGGGACTCCCGCCTGCCGGGCTTTGCGGTTTTCCACCGCGTCGGCTAGCAGCTTGCAGTATAGGCTGAAGCCGACGGCGCTGATATGCCCGCTCTGCCTGGGTCCCAGCAGCGTTCCCGCCCCCCTTATCTCCAAATCTTTGAGGGCGATGCTGAAGCCGGCTCCCAGCTCGGTGGCTTCGAAGATGGTCTTTAAGCGTTTCTCGGCGGTGGGGGTGAGCATCCTGCCCCTGTCGAAGAGGAAGTAGGCGTAGGCGAGGCTGGCGCCCCGCCCCACTCTGCCCCGCAGCTGGTACAACTGGGTCAGCCCGAACCGGTCGGCGCGGTTGACAATCAAAGTATTGACATTGGGCATGTCCAGCCCGGACTCGATGATGGTGGTGCAGACCAGTATATCGCTTTTGCCCTGGCTGAAGTCGCTCATGACCCTTTCCAGCTCTCCCTCCGGCATCCGCCCGTGGGCGACGGAGATAATGGCTTCGGGGATGAGCGACTGGAGCTTATCGGCGACATAGTCTATGCTCTCCACCCGGTTATGGACGAAGAAGGCCTGTCCGTTGCGCTCAAGCTCTCTGAGGACGGCTTCCCGCACCAGCCGCTCGTCGTAGCGGGCGACGTAGGTCTTGATGGGCAGACGCTGGTCGGGCGGTGTTTCCATGGTGCTCATGTCCCTCACCCCCACCAGCGACATGTGCAGGGTGCGGGGGATAGGGGTGGCGCTTAAGGTGAGCACGTCCACCTCCTGGCGCATCTTTTTGAGATACTCCTTGTGCCTGACGCCGAAGCGCTGCTCCTCGTCGATGATTAACAGCCCCAGATTTTTGAAATTTATGTCCTTCTGCAATAAGCGGTGGGTGCCGATGCAGATATCGACGCTGCCGCTGGCTAATCCCTCTATAATCGCCTCCTGCTCTTTAGCAGTTTTAAAACGGCTCAATACCTCGATTCTCACCGGGAAGGCCTCCAGCCTTTCTTTAAAGGTGCTGAAGTGCTGCTGGGCGAGGACGGTGGTCGGGACTAATACCGCCGCCTGCTTGCCGTCCATCACCGCCTTGAAAGCGGCTCTAACTGCCACCTCGGTCTTGCCGTAGCCCACGTCCCCGCAGACTAGCCGGTCCATCGGCTTGTCCTTCTCCATGTTGGCTTTGACCTGCCCCTGCACCTCAATCTGGTCGGGCGTCTCCACGTAGGGAAACGATGCCTCCAGCTCCTGCTGCCAGACGGTATCCCGTGAAAAGCTGAAGCCGGGCACCACCTCGCGGGCGGCGTAGAGGACTAAAAGCTCCTTGGCGACCTCCTCCACCGATTCCCTGACCTTCTGCTTGGCGCGCGTCCACTCCTGGGTGCCCAGCCGGGACAGGGTGGGGGCATGGTCGCCCCCGCCGATGTAGCGGTTGACCCGGTCTATCTGGTCGGTGGGCACATAGAGCTTGTCGTTGGCGGCGTATTTCAGCAGCAGGTATTCCTTCTCGCCGTTGCCGCTGCCGAGCTTTACCACGCCGGCGAATTTGCCGATGCCGTGCTCGACATGCACCACGTAGTCGCCGGGGGTAAGCTCGATGAGGAACCGGTGGTGGGGCACTGGCCTTCTCTTGACCAGCCGTCGCTGCTTGATAAAGCCGAAAACCTCGGCGTCGGTAAGCAGGTGGGTCTCCCCATTCATTACCCACCCCTCCCCCAGCAGCCCCTGAACTAATGTCAGCGAGCCGGGCGGTGGTATATCTTTTATCTCGCTGACCGGAGAGGCTAAAATATCCTCCTGCTCTAATAGCTCGGCAAGGCGGCTGGCCTGGTGGCTGACGATTATTAATCTCTGTTTCTGCTTTAGCAGCTGTTTGGCTTTTTTGACCAGCGCCGGCAGCTGCCCGGCGTAGCCGGGGGCGGTGTTAAAGTTCAGCTGATAGCCCGCCTCGTCCTTATCAATACCCCAGGCGGTCAGCTTGAGGTGCGGCTTCTCTTTTATTTTGGGCTCTAATTCTGCCCAGTTAAAATAGGGCTTGGGGAAACCGGCGGGCAGCTCATTTCTCTCCATTTTCTCACTGCGCAGCTGTTCGGCCTGCGCCTCTAAATCATCAACCGCCTGCTCTATATTCGTTGCCTCGTCCAGTATTAGAAGGCAGTCCTCGGGCAGAAAGTCCAGCAGGCTGTCGGTGTCGGGCGTCCCTGCCAGCTCCGCCGCCGGGCAGACGGCTATTGACTCTATAGAATTAAGCGAACGCTGGGTTGCCGGGTCGAAGAGCCGCAGGCTGTCGATGGTGTCGCCCAGGAACTCTAATCTTGCGGGCAGGTCGCTGGTGGGCGGATAGATATCCACGATGCCCCCCCGGCGGCTTACCGCCCCCGGCACCTCTACCATATTTTCTATCCGGTAGCCGATGTCCTGCCATTTCCCGATAAGCTCTAAAGGCTCAATCTCCGTTCCCACCCCAATAGTGTGGCAGCCGGCGATAAAATCTTTATACGGCGTCAGCTTAGCCATCAGCGATGGGGCGGAAACAACAATCAGTGGAGGCTCATCCCCGTTTATGCCCGACAGCGCCGACAGCACCTGCACCCGCTCCAGCCCGCCGGAGGCGTCGGCGGCGGTGCGCTCGTAGGGCAGGGCATCGGGCTCGGGGAATAGCTTTACCCCTCTTAGGTTACTCCAGGTCACCAGCTGCTCGTGGAGCTTCTGGCAGTTCTCCGGCTGGGCGGTGACCACCAGCATGGGGCGGCGCAGGGCTTTATACAGGGCGGCGATAAAGTAGGGCTTGGCCGCCTCCAGCACCACCGCGCCGGTGCCGCCGCTTTGTTTTTTCAGCTCTTCTAAAAGCTGTTTGTACTCCGGCGTCCCCTCGATGAGATGCAGCAGTCTGGTCAGGTTCAACTTAATTCTCCCCAAATGCCTCT
>Ga0315551_10001575_pt1 | contig 17183 bp, 16 predicted proteins | sample SalMarSW160290MG_FD_203678 | JGI IMG/M metagenome (GOLD analysis project Ga0315551, IMG submission 203678) | Salt marsh sediment microbial communities from the Plum Island Ecosystem LTER, Massachusetts, United States - Salt Marsh Sediment SW1602-90 ...
TTCCTTTAACTGTAGGGACAGTGGCTGACAACGACACAACGGTCGCTGCGGCAACGGCTATTTCTTTATACGAGTCAATATCCAGTTGACGGTCGGACATGTTGTTGTCGATAAAGCTGGTGTATGTTTTTCCGGCCGCAAAATCAGGATGCGTTATCACATCGATCATAAACTTCTTGGACGTTTTGACTCCGAGAATCTTGTAGTCGTTGAGAGCCTGAATCATTTTGGCGATGGCCAGCTCGCGGGTGGGGGCGTGGACAATCAGTTTGGACATAATAGGATCGTAGTCGATACCGATTTCCATACCGGCCTGTATCCCGGAGTCGACGCGGATACCGGGGCCGACCGGTTCGGAGTAGTGAACGATAGCGCCGCTGGAGGGAAAGAAGTTATTCTCTCCGTCTTCCGCGTAAATGCGGCACTCAATGGCGTGGCCGCGCTGGGTAAGGTTTTTGAACTGGTCACTGAGCGGCAGGCTGGCGGCAATGCGAATTTGTTCAATTACGAGATCAGTGTTGGTTACCATCTCAGTGACGGGATGCTCCACCTGAAGGCGCGTATTTACCTCAAGGAAATAATAGCTGCCGCTCTCGTCGAAGAGAAACTCTACTGTCCCAGCGTTTGTGTAATTGGCTGCTCGTGCGACCCTTACAGCATCGGCTCCCATTTGTTGTCTAAGCTTGTCGTTCAGAGCTACCGAGGGGGATTCTTCAATAATCTTTTGGTGCCGGCGCTGGATGGAGCACTCGCGTTCAAACACGTGGGTAATGTTTCCGTGATGGTCAGCTAAGATCTGAAACTCAATATGCCGCGGACTGACGATAAACTTTTCCAAATAGACAGTGTCATCATCGAAAGCGTTTTTTGCTTCCCGACGCGCCGCTTCAATAGCACTCGCCAAGTTATCCGCCCGTTCCACGATCCTCATTCCCTTACCGCCACCGCCGCCAGCCGCTTTGATCAGCACCGGATAACCGGCTTCTTCGGCGGCCTCTTCAAACGTGGCCATATCCGTAGCGGTTGATTTCATGCCGGGAATGATCGGTACGCCGGCCTCAGCCATCTTGATACGCGATTCTATCTTATTTCCAAGAAGCTGAATCGCTTTCGGAGAGGGACCGATAAATGTTATTTTTTCTTTCCGGCACCGCTCAGAAAACGCTGGGTTTTCTGCCAGAAAGCCATAACCGGGATGAATGGCATCGCAGCTGGTCTGTTTGGCGGCATTGATGATCTTGTCAATGTCGAGATACGACTCCCGCGGCGGTGAAGCGCCAATGTGGACAGATTCATCGGCATAAAAGCGGTGCTTGCTGTTCTTGTCCGCATCCGAATACACCGCCACCGATGGAATCCCCAGCGTGCGGCAGGCATTCATCACCCGTATCGCAATCTCCGACCGATTGGCGACGAGAATTTTGTTGAACAGCAAACTCATATTTTTCATTTCCCGCGCCGTCACGAATCCTTTCGTGACGGCTATTTCATGCAGTCAGGAAAGGATTCCTGACTGCGCACCAGGAATTGGCGACGAGGATTTTTTTGAACAATAAACTCATATTTTCTTGTAGGGCAGGTGCCCTGTGCACCTGCCTATTTATTTCTTTCATCTACTTGGCAGGATCACAGGGATCCTGCCCTACAATTGCTACCGTCAGGTCACACGCCTTCGGCGCAAGACCTGACGGAACAACAACGCGATCAGCAATTGTTGCACTGACGTTTTCCGGTGGTCTCAAACGTTTTTCTCAGTTCCCCCGGAGCATAACGAAAAGAAGAATGAGCACGAGAATGACCACAACTGCACCAATTGTGACAGTGTTAATTGTCTTCATGACACACTTACCTCCTTAACTCAATAGGTTCTCATCTTCGCGGCCGGCAAACACTCCGTCATTCCTGCGCAGGCAGGAATCCGGTTTCTGTAGGTCAAGACCCTCGCGGTCTTGACAATCTTTTCTTCTCCTTTGCATCGTCAGGAGCGCAAGGCTCCTGACCTACTCAATTTACTATTCCACCCACCTCGGCTTCCTTTTATTCAAAAACGCTTCCATCCCTTCCTGGCCCTCGTCGGAGATGCGAAGGCGGGCTATCAACTCAGCTGTGTATGGTTTGTACTCTTGGGGTGTCATCGAGGGAACTTCGCTGATGAGCTTTTTGGCTGCCGCTACCGCCTCAGGCCCGGATGACAGGATGAACCTGATCAACTTTTCAACATTCGTATCAAGCAGGTCATCGTCAACAACCTGACTGACAAGCCCCACCTCGTGGGCACGCTCAGCGCTCATCCGTTCGCCGGTAATAAACAACTCCCTCGTCTTCCCCTCGCCGATCTTCTTTATGACGTAAGGACCGATGCAGGAGGGCACCATGCCTATTTTTACCTCCGAGAAAGAAAACACCGCCGACCGCGACGCGACCGCAATATCACAGACCGCTACAAAGCCGGTGCCGCCGCCGATGGCCGCACCGTTGATCCTGCCTATCACCGGTCGCCTGCACGAATAGATGTTGTGAAACAACTCGGCCAGGGCTCTCGACTCGGTGAGATTTTCCTCAAACGACTGATTGATTACTGAGCGCATCCAGTTCAAATCGGCCCCGGCGCAAAATGACTTGCCAGCGCCTGTGAGCACAACAACACGAATTTCATCATTCTTTTCGATCTCATCGAAGACCTGTTGCATCTCGGAGAGGACAGTCCCATTGAACGCGTTGTGAATCTCCGGGCGGTTGAAGGTGATGTAGGCGACCCGGTTCTGCTTTTCGTATCTAACAGTTGTGTAATTCATACCTCAGTCAGGAGCACAAGGCTCCTGACCTACTCCAACTGGCAGGAGTCGGAGACTCCTGCCCTACGATATTTACATTCTAAACACGCCATACTTTTGGTCTGGAATGGGTGCATTTAATGACATCGAGATGGCCAACGCCAGCGCTTCGCGCGTTTCCGTCATGCCGATCATACCGTCATCCCACAGGCGCGCACCGGAGTAGTACGGCGTGGATTCGTGTTCATACTTTTCGATAATCGGCCGGCGGATAGCGTCGATTTCCTCTTGAGACAGTTTACGCCCTTCCTTTTCAAGTTGTTTGATTTTGACCGTGGCCAGCACATCTGCGGCCTGCTCACCGCCCATGACACATATTCGGGCGTTGGGCCACATCCACATCAGCCTGGGGAAATACCCTCGGCCGCACATGGCGTAGTTTCCGGCACCGTACGAGCCGCCCACGACCACTGTGAATTTGGGAATGTCGGCATTAGCGACGGCGTGAACCATCTTGGCGCCGTCACGGGCGATCCCCCCGGCTTCGTACTGACGCCCAACAATGAAACCGGAGATGTTTTGCAGGAATATGAGCGGAATCTTGCGTATAGTGCATAGTTCTATAAAATGCGCTCCCTTTACTGATGACTCCGAGAATAAAACGCCGTTGTTGCCGATTATTCCGACCGGATACCCCATGATCCGTGCAAAGCCGGTCACCAGGGTAGCACCGTACAACTCCTTAAACTCATGGAAGCGGGAGCCATCAACGAGGCGCGCGATGACTTCACGAATATCATACGGCTTGCGGACGTCGTGCGGGACTATGCCGTACAGTTCATCAGGGTCATAGTACGGTTCTTCGGACTCGGTGCGGTCAAGCTCGGTGCGTGGGGGCCGGTTCAGATTCTGGACGATATTACGGCAGATCTGCAGCGCGTGCTCATCGTTCTGGGCGTAATGGTCGGATACACCAGAGGTGCGGCAGTGGACATCAGCGCCACCCAGCTCTTCGGCAGTCACCACCTCGCCTGTAGCCGCCTTCACCAGCGGCGGGCCACCGATAAAAATTGTACCCTGTTTGCGAACAATGACAACTTCATCCGACATGGCCGGCTGGTAGGCGCCACCCGCTGTGCAGGAGCCCAACACGGCTGAAATCTGCGCGATCCCTTTGGCTGACATATGCGCTTGATTGTAGAAAATCCTACCAAAATGATCCTTATCGGGGAATGTACCCGACTGCAGCGGCAAAAAGATGCCACCGGAGTCAACCAGGTAAATGCACGGCAGGTAGTTGGCTTCAGCGATCGCCTGGGCGCGAGCATGTTTCAAGATGGTGATTGGGTAATAGGTGCCTCCCTTGACGGTGGCATCGTTGACTATCACCATCACTTCCCGACCGTGTACGCTGCCGATGCCGGTGATAATACCTGCTGCGGGAGCTTCATTATCATACATGTCATAAGCGGCCAGGGGGCTTAACTCGAGGAAAGGAGTATTACGATCCAGTACACGCGCCAGGCGGTCTCTAGACAGCAGTTTGCCCCGGTCGGTGTGGCGCTTGCGCGATTTTTCCGGCCCGCCCAGTTTCACTTTTTCCAGACGTTCTTTGAACTCAGTGTGGAAGGCTTTGTTTTTTTCGTGGTTTTCTTTATATGTATCTGACTTCATGTCAACCTTTGATTCAATACGAAACATACTTAGCCCTTCTGGCCCGGGTGATTATTTGCCGGCAGGACGAGGTTGTCGCTCCAGCATACGCCCAGATTTATGATTAAGATCCGCTCGTTCAATCTTGCAACAATTTCCTAACAATCCAATAAGCCATTGCCTGGCAGCAGATAACATCGACACCTTCGGCTATCGGCTCAAAAATATATGCTTCTTAATTGGGTTTGTAAAGTGGTAACGGTGACACTGGAATGTTTGAAAAGAATAATAGAACTATTCCTTATTGTGTTCGGTCGGGAATGCCCTGAGCTTAGCTGGCTTTCAGAGAGGAAGGGGTATGATTCCAGTTCAGGTCGTGATACAATTCCAACCACTTCCATTTGATTTGAGACCACGAGTAGTTTCCGGCTGTCAATTTAGCCTGCTGAGAGAGCTTTTGTACCAGCTCGGGTGATTCAACCAGCTCGATAATCCGGTCCGCCAGCCCCGAGGGGTCGTTGGGTCTCACGAGAAGCCCGTTGACACGATCATTGACGACCTCTGGAATGCCTCCAGCTCCGGTTGTCACAGCAGGCAAGCCCACGACCAGAGCTTCCAACAAAGAAGTCGGTAGGCCATCAATCGATGAGGCGTTTACATACACGTCAGCTTCGGCAAAGAGGTCAGCTAACTGATGGGGGCTAACCCCTCCGGTAAAATTAATTCCGTTTAGTTTTTCTTTTGCGACCAGCCACTCCAGCGACTCCCGTTGTGAACCATCACCGACAATGACCATTTCCGAACGAGGGTACTTCTGCTTAACAAGCTTAAATGCTTCTATCACACATGAAATGTTATTTCTATTCTCAAGAGAACGAGCGACGATTAGTTTTGGTTGAACGGAGGTGATTGTGCGTGGGCGAAATATATCTCTATTGACGCCGTCAGGAATTACCTCGACAGTGACATTGTACCGAGAAAATATCTCTGCCAGATAGTTCGATGAGACAAGTATAGTATCACAGAGGTTAAGAAGGGGGAGAAACCACCTGCCGGTTCTCTCAAGTTCTACTTCAGCTTGATTTCGATGATAGCTCAAAACCACTTTTTTGCCGAAAAATCGCCCCAGAACAAGAGACGGCACCAACTGGAGAAAAGAAGACATCTCAGAGGGGAACATGAGGTGAACAATGTCATATCGTGGTATGGAGTTCACTAAGTCTCTTATGCAAGCTAATCGACTTGCCGGCTTCGAGAACAGGTCCTCTTTGGAGAACTTCCTTACTTGCGTTGAGGCTCCGCTATTGTTCCAGAAGCAAACTCTGACTTGCCAGCCTTTTTCTCTCAGGAGGTCCCAAACGACATTTAGGTGACATGACGCCGCCTGATAACCACTATTGCCAGACAACACCAGCAAAAGCCGTGGTTGTGGATTCAAATCTTCACGATCCACGCTGGCAGGTTGAGCAATGTCACTTTCCTGTGAAATAGCCATCGGTAATTACCTAAAACAATTGCCGGCAAATACACTTCCTTTGCTTAACTTTCCGAAGTGCCTCGCTATTATTTTCTACCCCAAATCTGTGCGCTGGTTTTTGATTTTTCTGTAATTCGCCAACAGCATTCTGCCGGCGATAAAGATTTGCCTTTACCGATAAAAGCCGGAAAACATAGAAATTTCAGATTTGACATGGCAAGGGATCACTTAACAACGACAGAAGCTGGACAACTGCTGTCCATATCCTCTTGTAAGGAAGATAGTTCACGGATATGGCGAGAGGCTTGAAGTTCAATCCGGACCCGGGCAGAAAACGACGTTCACCGTACGTGTACCGCTTTCATCAGCAACGGCATGGCCCCTGATGAGCAGAATTCAAAGATACCTGCTCGGCAAGCGCTGTTAAATTTCCTTAGCTAATTCCACAATCCGTTTGTAGGGGAGGGCTATCCAGCTTTCCGCCTGAAGAGCGCCATTGGCCAGGCTTATCATGGAAACTTTTGCGGCCACCTCTTCGTCAGGAGCCTCATAAATGTCCATGAAGTCATACTTCCCCAAAAGACCGTAGTGGGCAACAAACTTGACCTGGGGACATTTCTCTTTCACCTGATCCAGCCAGGCGCGGCCGATAGAGGCTCTATCTTTCATTTTAGATGTCACCTCCGGCGAAAGTTTGGTCATCAAAATGAATGTCTTCATCTTTTTCCTCCAATGATTATCAAAATTGTTTACCCGGCAAAGAACATCTCACAGTCAAGTGGCCTACTGTTTACGGAAGAATAGATATTTTCAGGATCGGCTCACAATAAACCCATTCCAAAGGATACACTGCTCTGTCTGGCCACAGTAGAGAATATAAGTAAAGGCCAACTGTTGTCTACTATGAAATGACGTGCCGGTGATTGAAGACGGATGTTCTGGGTTGGAGAGCTCAATAGTATATACTTGGCACAAATAAAAAGCTCGCCTCACGGCGAGCTATGATCTTTATGGAGCCAAGGGGGGTCGAACCCCTGACCTCTTGACTGCCAGTCAAGCGCTCTCCCAACTGAGCTATGGCCCCATTCTTTCAACAAAATAGTATAACCTCATCTTCGGAAACTGTCAATCAATTGTTAACGCAAAAGTAATACAGCGATAGTTGATTACCATACTGCTTTTGACAGCGCTATAAACTACGGACATCTTCCCTTTCGCCTGATGAACTATGTGTTGGAAGTAGGCACCCAAAAGGTGGAGGGACAATAGTGAGACCCTGGATAAGGTAGTCAACAATGTCTAGCCTTGTTACTAATCCGTTGCCTGTTATAGTGTTGTATTGAAAGGTAGGGAGAACAGACTATAGCCTGAGACCCACAGACTCAAACGCCTCACGGAATCCTTGTCGGTGTGAACATGCAACTGCTCAAAAACAGATTGTAATGGCCTGTTATTGAGTGGGGCATGCATTTCTTGTTTACCTGTAAATTCTTAATCAATTGGCATAAAGAATCTTAAGGAAAAGACGATTATAACACAAAGGTTTAAACAACGGCGGGCATCGACTCTGCCTAGTCAATGTTCGCAATCGTAAACGATCCAAACTAAGGAGTAAGGTATGGCTATGCGCAGAACCTTTCCCACGAGACACCGTCCTTACGTGCCTCGCAGCAGGTCGCCGCGCCGAGTGGCACGCCCGTGGACCAGAGAAGAGATCGCATTCATGCGCAAGTTCTATCGGAACTACGAAACAGCATGGATTGCCCGTCAGCTTGGACGCACAGTTTATTCTGTTCGCTACAAAGCTGTTGACCTGAATATTCGTAAAGCCAGTCCGACGATCTGGAAAGGCAACACCGGCAATGCGAACGCATTCCGTCGTCCTACGACTGGACGTTGGGACCAGACAACCTGGACACGCAAAACTCGTCCCCGTCGCTCAACGCGGACCCGGACAATGCGTGCCATTACCCGGCGCCGGACGCCTCGTACCGGCAAGCCTCGTCGCACTAACCGTAACTACATGTAAAGTGACGAGCCACTAATAGGACTATAAGGGAACTTTTCTCTATAGACCCGCCTTCAATAATGAAGGCGGGCCTTTTGTTTTTGGAACGTATGAAGTATATTTCATTAATTGGCATGTCGATATAGAACATAGGAGGAAAGAATGGTCGTAATCAAACATGAGAACATTAAGCTGTTTGATGTCCAAATGGACGGTACGAAGGGGGCGTTCAAGGCAAATGTTATCGGCAAACCAGAGGGCTGGCCGGATCATACGCTGAGAGTGTTTCGCATTGAAAGCGGAGGATTTACACCGCACCATCAACACGACTGGGAACATGTCAATTATGTAATCAAAGGACGTGGGCGTCTTCGGATCGGGAAGGAGCTTTTCGACCTGAAAGAGAAGGACTTCGCTTTTGTCCCGCCCAACACCGAACATCAATATGTGAATACTTACGATGAGGACTTTGAGTTCATCTGCATCGTACCCAATAAGTAAACCTTTAGGTGAATCCAAGCCACAGTCTTTTGTAACCTGCTTTTTAATCGCTTGCATTTTTTTGCGGGACAAATTATATTCGTTCCGGTTCAGGTTGGAGTGTCAAAAAAGCCTGACTGGTGGTGCTGTCAAACTACAGCGGCTTAAAAATAAGAGTAACCTGTTACTCAATGCGCCATTAGCTCAGTTGGTAGAGCAGCTGACTCTTAATCAGCGGGTCCGGGGTTCGAATCCCTGATGGCGTATTTTTTTTATTTTAACCGATAACTCCTCGATTTCCAAAGAATCACTGAGCATAGTAAAATGGGGTAGGTCACTCCGAAAGAGGCTGTCTCACAAACCCGGCGTTCGGTCGGGTCTTGCCTTTGGCTTGCTAAAGTTGTGACCCGACCGATAAGGAACTTCTGTGGTCTGTAAGCAGTTGGAAAATCGCTCGCAGGGTCACACTCCCGACTTCGTCGTGACCAAGACCCTGCGAAACACCACAAACGCTCTTTTGGGACGGCCTCGAAAGTTGTGACATAAGTTTATTGTTATCGTGAAGCGGGAGCATCAATTCTGGAGAAAGTATCTACAATTCCACGTAGCGGCATGCTTTCCGCATACCGCGAATTGGCGAGAGACAAACCCTCATCGCCATACGCGAGGTACGGTTTCTATCTTTTGTTTCAACCTCGTAAGCATCTCCATGAGACGAAAGATGCTTTTCCACTTGCGTTACTTCTTGAGAAGCGCTTTATTTAATTGTTGCCGGGCCTCTGTAAAACCGGCAGTAAAAATAAGAAGAACGGACAGGTAATAGATGAGTAAAAAAGAAGCAATTCCAATTGGGATAATTTTTTTGGCCACTGTGGCTGTCTGGTATTGGAGTTCCTCTTCAACCATCTCGTCGCTTTCAAATCAATCACTGCAAGCTCAGGCTTCGACCGAAAAGACGAGCGACTCAGGGACAGTCACTGACAGCATCGGCAAGGATACCAGTAGCCGTGGTACACCAGAGATATTCTTCCCGGAAAAGTCGTACGATTTCGGCACCATTTCCCAGGGCTCAACGGTGTCGCACAAGTTCGTGGTTCGCAATACTGGAGATGCACCGCTACAACTCATAAAAGCCAAAGGATCGTGAGGATGCACAGCGGCCGTCTTAAACAAGACTGCCATTCCCCCGGGCGGGGAAGGAGAAATAGAGGTTACTTACAAAAGTGGTCGCCATACAGGTAAGCAGAAAAAAACTATTTCCGTTATCTCTGATGACCCAGCCGACCCGACTACAAGTATTTATGTAGAAGCTTTGATTGAGGTTGAGTTTGATTTTGATTCCTATTCCCTCAGTTTTGGTAGTGTTTCCCAGAACGATTCTTTGACCAAGAGCGCCTTTATACAGGTCAAGGATCCCAAGAAAACCAAGATCACCGATATTACCACTTCTTCGCCATTGGTTACTGCCAGACAGGTGAAACCTCCCGTTTTAGAGGGAAATAAAACCAAGATTGAAATAGAGGTGACTCTGTTACCAGGGTTACCTCCCGGCCGGCTCTCTGAGACAGTCACTGTCCACTCTAACCTGAAGTCCAAGCAGGTTGCCACTTTGCGTCTCTCTGGATCAATAATCGGTGAGGTCGAAGTGACTCCTGAGAATCTGCGGTTTATTATCAGAGATTCAGTGAATCCAGGGGATGAAAGCACCACACAACGCCTGGTCATTCTTAACCGAGCAGAGGGAACGCCGCTTCACATACTTGGGGTGAAAGATCAGAATGACCGGCTGCGGTTAGTCCTCAGGACGGTTGAAGAGGGGCAGAAGTACGAGCTAACAGCGGCTCTGAAGCAGGAAGCCCCAAGCACAGGTTCCAATTTGAGCGGTTCTATACTCATCACTACCGATAACCCCAAGCAGAAGGAAATTACTGTCAAGTATAGCGCGTTTTTTTATGGGAAATAGACCGAAGTAAACAGTTATCGGGCGCTAAGAACCAACGAATAGGGGGCTTGTAAGCTATCATTATTGATATGAGTATGAATCACACCTGATATCCAAATACAACCCCTATGGATTTCCGGGTGTGCAAATAACGAACAGTGCCACTTGCCCCTGCTGCTATTAATTCCTTGACCTTTATTACCGATACAATGAAAGATAAGTGCATCCTGTAACACACAGAGTACTACAGCTATGGCGAAAATCGATCAGCTTTTGCAGATCGTCAAAGAAGCAAAAGCAACGGATTTGCATCTTGCAGCCGGGAGTGTGCCCATAATCAGAGTCAACGGGCAGCTTGAAAAAACCAGGCACAAAAAACTCACCACGGAAATTATCAAACAGCTCATCTATGAAATCCTGTCCGACGACCAGATCAGAAGGTTCGAGAGAAGCGGTGATCTCGACGTAGCCTACAGCGTGAAAGGTGTGGCACGGTTTCGCATCAACATATTTCGGATGTACAGAGGTATCGGAGCAGCTGTCAGGCTTATCCCCGACCAGGTCCTTGATCTGGTTACCCTTGGCTTTTCCAAAACAGTTTCCAAAATGGCGGAAAGCAAATCAGGGCTGGTGCTGGTTACAGGGCCAACCAACTCTGGCAAGACCACCACTCTGTCATCAATGGTCGACCACATTAACACCAATTCTTCCAAGCATATTATCACCCTCGAAGACCCGATTGAGTACGTCCATACCAACCAGAACTCACTGATAACCCAACGTCAGATTGGCCTTCATGCCGAGTCGTTTGCCTCAGCGCTGCGAGCGGCTCTGCGAGAAGACCCGGACGTCATCTTGGTGGGGGAACTACGTGATACGGACACAATTTCCCTTGCCATTACCGCTGCGGAGGTCGGTTTGTTGGTTCTGGGGACATTACATACCTGTACCGCCGCGGGGACGATTGATCGGATAATTGATGTATTTCCCCCCGATCAGCAGCAGCAGATTCGGATCATGCTGGCCGATACCCTCATCGGCTCTGTTTCCCAGCAACTTCTGAAGCGTGCCGACGGCACCGGACGGGTGGTGGCGTATGAGCTGTTGATCCGCACCAGCGCCATAGCCAACTTGATCCGTGAGGGGAAGACTTATCAAATTCCGAATGTGATACAATCAAGCCGCAAAAAGGGTATGCGCTTGTTGGACAGTCACCTGAAAGCCCTGGTTGATTCTGGTAGCATTTCGGCTGAAGAAGCGGTGCGAGTGGCTGTGGACCCGTCGCAGTTTTATGAGAAGATTACGCAGGACGAGTCGGAATTGGTGGGAGTGTAAATGGGCAAGAAGGCGCCAAAACACAGATTAGATGAGATTCTCATCAAAGAAGGTCTCATATCTGAAGCTCAGATAAAAGAAGCCCTCATGCGACAGAAAGCACATGGGGGAAAGTTTGGCTCCCAGTTATTATATCACCGATACATAGATGAAGCTGGCTTGGTGAAAGCGCTGGCAAAGCAGTTCGATCGTGAGGGGGTGGTGCTGTCCGGGTTGGAGATACCGGAGACGATCATCAAGTTTATTCCTAACAAGGTTGCCTTTGCTCGCAAGGTTATACCTTTTGATTATGACCCCGAAAACAACATCTTAAAAATAGCTTGCGAAGATCCGACCGACCAGAATCTTGTCAATGAACTGAACTTCGTAGCCCGGGGGAAAGAGGTTAAACTGTACGTTGCCGCCGAACTCGCTTTGAACACCGCCATTGCTAAACATTACCTGGGGCGAGACGTTTCCCTTGACGACAATTTATTGCTGGAGATTCCCGATGAGGCCACCGAGGCGGGCACGGTGCCGGTTTCTTCCTTTGGAGAAGCAGCAGGTGCGGCTGATGACTTCCGCGAGACGATTCTGCTCGTTACCGATGAGGAATACTCCGGGCCGCTTTTGCAGTCTATTCTGGAGCGAGATAACTATCAGGTGGTAGCGACTGATTCAGCCGATGACGCCATCGACTTGATCGGTGGCAGGCAGTTCCACTCAGTGTTCATAAAAGATACCGTCTCCGGAGACTATATCGACCTGATTGACAGATTGCGCAAGACATCACCCCAGACAAGTGTGCGTTATTATGAATCGGCCTCATCGCTGGTGTTAAATGAGGACGCTACAATCACAAAAGGGGATCTGCTTATAAAAAGTCTTGACCTGTTTACCTCGCTGTTGTCATCGAAGTACAAACTGCCCACTAACCATAGCGGCATGGTAGGGCAATATGTCGATAAATTGTGTCGCAAGATCGGCCTTCCTGACAAAGAGCGGCTGATGATAACCTGCGCTGCCTATTTACATGATCTGGCCAAATTCTATTACCGTATCGAAAACAATAAAGATTACCGCGCGACTATTACCCTCACCGCCAAGTTTTTGGAATCGTTGAACTACTATCCGTTGGTTGTTCAGATGCTTCGTTCCATGTACGTCGACCTCGGGGGGAAATATACCAAACGTCTTCCCGTGGAGATCCTCGGCGGCAACATTGTTACTATAGTCGACCTCTTTTGTGACAATGTCCCACTTACCGAGCGGTTATCACTTGACAGATTTGAAGCCATCAAGAAGAAATTACGCGACTTGAGCGGAAAACTCTTTTTGGGTGAGGTGGTGGAAGCGTTTATTGTGATGATTCAGCAAGAGATACTTCAGCTTCAGACAGTCACGAAAGAGTGCCAGGTTATGATTTATGCGAGTGATGGTGACTCACTTTTTCCGGTCGAACTTCGCCTCAAACACGAAGGATTCAGGACAGTGTCAGAACGTTCGTTAGATTCTTTTATCGATCTGTTTTTACGCAGTCAACCGGATATGGTCGTTTTGCTCCTGCCCGGAAAGCCGACCGACGTTTCACGCGTGGTACAAGGTCTCTCAGAAAAGGGAATAGACTTCACAAAAACCCCCACATTTGTGATGGTGGAAGACTCTTCAACTTCCGGGCTGACCAACTTGTTTGAAAAAGGAATTGAGGATATCATTACCCTTGAGGGGAACCTTGACTTACTCATAGTCAAAATGCATAAAGTTCGAAACAGGATTCAGACGGAGAGCCAAGAAACAGCAGCTGGAAAGCACACCGGAAGCTCCCGTGGCCGTTTGTCAGATATGAACTTGATTGACCTGTTGCAGGCTTTAGGACCCAGCCGCAAAACGGTCAGGATTACAATGGTGACAAGAGACTCTGAAGATGGGGAACTTGTCATATATCTCCGTCAAGGGAACATCACTTACGCCCAGTTCAAAGAGAAGGTCGGTGCGGAAGCAGTGTACGAAGGTATTGCCTGGATTGACGGAGTCTGGACCGTCGAACCGGTTTCAGCCAAGAGTCTCCCCAATCCAAACAATGAGCTTTCCAACGAATCGATCCTGATGGAAGGATGCCGCCTTCTGGATGAGAAAGTGAGAGCCGGTCAGCTCCTTTGAGGGGCACCTGTTCCCCCGACTGTTTTTACCACCCATCTATGTCCTGGTTGCCCGCCTCAACAGATCAATCTTGACTCGCTGTCGTCTCCGGATATCCTGAGGAACTCGTTTGTAATACTGCGCCGCTCTTCGCGCAACTCGTTCAGCTTCAGCATCCATCGCCAGTTTCTCATAACATTGGTACAAGCGATAGTCGCACTCGATGAGGTTGAAATAGTTTCCTGGATCCGTTGCTACCCGCTCGCGAAGCAAGCGAAAGGTTGGCAGGGCATTCCGGTAATCCTTCTTTTCAAAATAGGCTTTCGCCAGCGGCCAGAGGAGAGCTTTGCCGTCAGGATACTTTCTCAACATTTCGTGACAACTGAAGATTACCGAATCATATTCTTTTATATCCAACTGGACCCAGATCAACGCGCTGCGAGCTGACTCTTGCGAAATAATTGACGAATCAGTCGCCAGATACAGCTCGGCAATCCCTTTCTCACGTTCGTCTTTGAACAAACCCACCCAGCGCAGGACTCCTACTTTGGCAGATTTCCAGTAATGATATAACCCGAGACCCACATACAGATCGTACAGGCTGCTGTCGTACGCCAGACCCCGCTGGTACTCACTCTTAGCCTGGCGGGCCAGATTGATTGCCTTGATAAACGAGCCAAAATGCGATTCCCATAAGGCCCGGTACGTCTTGGCATGCCCCGAAAAAAGACACATCCAGGCACACGTAGAAGCTGAAGCAGTATCGATTATATTTGAAGCCTTTGACAGGATAGTGTCAACGAGTCGATTTAATCGGTGGCTATACAGGTTTTCTTCGCGGTCTAACATTTCGCTCGTGAGATTGATAGCTTGGCACAGATATCCAATCGGATGATCAGGGTATTTGTCAATCATTATAGTCGTCAGTGACTCAGCTTCGTGGAACTTATCATTGTAGAGTAGTTGCTGTGTCCGGACTAAAAATTCGGTTTTGGTACTGTCAAGATAGTTGTCAGCAAAAATGGGAGCGGTAATCATCGTCAATACAGTTGTAACCATCGATACTAAAGATGCCCGTTTCATCACTTCCTGCATTGCCCACAACACTCCTGCAGGTAGAGACCTTCCTGCTTATTCTGCCTAATTCAGAAAAAGGCCGGACTTAGCCATCATATTCTGCCAAGAACAGCAACGGATACGTGATATGCAATATTAAACTGGTTGAGATTAGGTTGCAGAGTGCCCCGGGATAAAATCGAGGAGCTCGACGCTCTGATCGGTCGTGGCCGTGATGATCACTGCTGAGTTGGTTTTATGATAGACCAAACGGCAGCCGCGACAATTGTAATCGTAGAAGCTGATATGATGTTTCTCAACCTTGGTGTCTTTGAGATCATCCGGTATCTCAAAGCAATCGCATGGAGCTACAAAGACCGATACTACCTCATCATCATTGCAGTAAACAAAATGTGCCATTTCAGCTCCCATGATCTCTTCGGTCTGCCCTCCAACCAGAGAGAAGCCGACGACGCTGGGAGAGACATCATAACCAAGCTTGTCACGGGCAAGTAGAATTGTCAAAAAGGTACAGGAATCATTCTTAAAGGCCCCGGGATCATCGGCCACGGCCCAGTGAGCTCGCTCAAGAGGGATGTATAGAGTCTGTTGACGATAAAAATCACGAGCCCAAAATGCCGCCGCGATCAGAATCACCAGCAAAGCCGCTGCCGCTAACATGGCAGCGGTTCGCCTAAAAAAAGGATGACCCTCTATTGAGGCTTGCCTTCGGTCGATTTCATCCAACCTGACCAGAAGTTTTGATTTGAGGGTGTTCAAGCTGCGGGAAGGTTGGTTGGCTTTTAGTTTTTCATTGAGAAAGTCCTGGATGGCGCCTTCTATCCGGTATACCTTAAAGCACTCTTGGCAATGCTCGAGGTGCTCTTGAACTTTTTTGACATCGATTTCGGAGGCTTCTTTATCGATTATTGCATACAGTAGACTCAGCGCTTCCTGACAGTTCATTTTGTGCTGCTCTTGATATAGCCGTTTTTGACCGCATAATCCAGTAAAGCCTTCTGCAACAGCTTCCGCCCGCGATGCAGACGGGACTTTACAGTACCCAACTGAAGGTCCATTATATCCGCAATCTCTTGATACGAGAATCCTTCAAGGAAGGACAGAATCACCACCAGCCGGAAGTCATCAGGCAAGTTTTCAATGGCATTTTTTACATCATCGTCAAAAATTTTAGCGAAAAACTGTTGGTCAGGATTTTCAGTCGTGCTGTCGGCAGCCAGTTGTCCGTAAAGAAAATTATCGTCCAGCTCGTCAACGTTTACGGTCAGTGGCGAACGGGACTTGGAACGATACTCGTTAATAAAGATGTTTGTCATAATCTTGAACAACCAAGCCCGGCAATTCGACCCAGGCTCAAATCGATCCCAGAATCGATATGCCTTGACATATGCTTCTTGCACCAGATCTTCGGCATCATTTTCATTCTTAGTCATCCGAAGCGCTGTTCGATAGAGAGCTTCCATGTGAGGCAAAGCTTCGGCTTCAAAGCTTTTACGTTTTTTCAACTCTTCGGCTTTACGGTTGGCCATTGAGCAAATCCTCAACCTGGCGCGACCGGTAAAGCATACTTAGGCTTACTTTCCATAACATTTTGACCGGTCGTTGGGTTCCCCTCGACAGCATAATTGTCCTTTCAGAACACGGTATTGACTTATATAAGTCTAAGAAAGAAATAGCAACCTCCACTTACCTGCAAAGATTATAGATAACGACCGACCGCTTATTATGCAAGATTTTTCGGCAATTTTTTGGCTGCTTCACTTATCCGAACGAACACGTTACGGAGTGTGAAAATAAAAGTGACAAGAAGGATGGATTCCCGTTTTCACGGGAATGTCAAGGTCACTTCCATTCCCTCATCCAATACATGAGAGACAACATTTATAAGGCTAACGCCCAGCTCTCCAATTCCAACTGGGGTAGTATGTTCCCCTGCCTACGATTATGAAACATATCTTCCTGTTATTCGTTAATATCTTTAAAGAGGTTCTTAGAATGAGGAGTAGAGGGGGAAAATGAAACCGAGTATAATTGTAGCGTTATTAGGCGTTGTTCTTGTGGGTTTGGGTGTCGTACTGCTGATAGAATCTGTCCACGTGGGACATATTATACCCATCCTCATTGGTGGTGCGCTGATATTTCTCGCTTTGCACAGGGGTCGTGTGGCTACTCTTGTATTTGGCCATACCTGCGTTGTGGTCGGGGCATACATGATTACCTGGGGAATTCTGTTGTTGCCATATTCCAAACCAACGTTGGCCCATATTCTTGGCCGGCCTCTTTTCTGGGGGATATTTTCACTGATGGGCGGCATCTGTG
>Ga0315551_10001580_pt1 | contig 17139 bp, 4 predicted proteins | sample SalMarSW160290MG_FD_203678 | JGI IMG/M metagenome (GOLD analysis project Ga0315551, IMG submission 203678) | Salt marsh sediment microbial communities from the Plum Island Ecosystem LTER, Massachusetts, United States - Salt Marsh Sediment SW1602-90 ...
TCGACGTAGTCGTCCAGCATCTGCTTCGTCACGCCGGTGAAGAACATGCGGACGCCGTAGCTGTCGCCGCTCTGGCGGCGCTGGGGCATGAACATGTCCAGCTGGCCGGGGAAGTAGGGGATGTCCGAAGGCATGTCCGAAGGCCAGGCCTGGGGCCCGCTGCCGGGAATGGACGGCCTGACGAAATCGCTGGGGTTGTCGCCGCCGTTGCCGCCCTCGTCGCTCGAGCTGCCACCCGAACCGCAGCCGGCCAGGCCGATCGCCAGCACGACCGCCAGCGCGGCCACGACCGAAACCAGTCGGGCGAATGCTCCCATCCCTCGACTCCTCCTTCGAGCAGGCATTCTAGCCGCCGCGCGGGCGAGCCTTCGGCCCATCCTGCCTCCGCATGCGCGCGCGACGCTCGGGGGTGGCGCGACAGGCGGATAATCGGGATGCGCAAAGGGGGAAACCGATGGCCGAAGCGACGAAGCCCGCCGAAGGAACGAAGCCCGCCGAAGGAACGAAGCCCGCCGAAGACGCCAAGCCGGCCAGGAGCGCCAGGCCTGCCCGCCGGACGGACAAGCTCAACCTGCCGGCCCTGCTGGACGCGGTGCGCATCCTCTCGCCGTCGCGCGATTCGGGCGTGCACGGCGAGGAGCACTGGCGGCGTGTCGCGATGAACGGCCTGTACCTGGCCGACGAGGTGGGCGCGGACCCGGTGATGGTGGTCCTCTTCGGCCTCTTCCACGACTCGATGCGCTTCAATGACTTCCACGATTCACAGCACGGCACGCGGGCCGCTTTCCTGGCCTGCTGCCTGAACGAGCAACTGCTGGGTCTCCCGGAGGCGCAGATGGACGTGCTCTACACGGCCTGCGCCGAGCACTCTGGCGGCCGCCCGACGGACGACATGACGATCGGGGCCTGCTGGGACGCCGACCGCCTTGACATCTGCCGCCTGGGCGACGCGGTGGACATCCGCCTCATGTCAACCGTCCCCGGCCGAACCCTCGGCGCCCAGAGACGCGCCCAGGAGTTGCTGGAAACGACCCCCTCCTGGGAGGAGGTCTTCACTCGACTGAAGGACGGCGAGTAGGCGGAGCGAAAGCCAGCCCAGGCCTCCTCAGGGGCTGCCGACCGTGACCTCCACCACGACGTGCACGGATCCCGAGTTGTCCGAGTAGCAGCAGAAGCGGTTGGATGTCCATGTACTTCGAGGCGGTCAAGACGATCTACGCGACCGTCAAGGACGAACCCTTGAGGCTGCTGAGCCAACGCCAGAAGCGGGGCGGCTAATCTAGCCTCCCAGGAGGGCCGCCGATGTTCAACCTCTTCAAGAGCGAGAAGCCGAGCCTGGGGCTCGTCTACTTCGAGCAGGTGTCGCCGTCCGGGGCCAAGATGACCGCGCGCCTGAGGGCGGCCGGCATGGAGGTAGCGCCGGCGGGCAGGGAGAGCAAGGAGGCCACAGCCGCGGATTCCGAATGGGCCTTCGAGCTGAGCCACCCGCAGCACGGCAAGGCCACCGTGCTGTTCAAGAAGGGCGGACCGCCCGCGATCGGGTTCCTGGAGTTCAGCCAGGCGCTGACGAACGAGGAGCGGCAGGCGGCGGTGGGGGCCGTCGAGGCGGCCCTGGTCATGGTCCCGGCCGAGCGCAAGCACGTCCTGCGCGATCGCAAGCGGCTGCTGGGCTTCATGCGGGCCCTGATGGGCGACGACGGCGTGCTGGCCGTGGACCTGGCCAGCGGCATGCCCTGGTCGCCGGCGGCGCTGGACGACGAGCTGGCCCACGACGCGGACCTGGATCCGGAGGCGCTGTACGTCTTCCACGCCGTGCAGGAGGCCGAGGACGCCGAATCCGCGCCGGTCACCTGGCTGCACACCCACGGCCTGGCCGAGCTGGGCGGCTTCGACTTCGACATCCTCCGCCCGAACGAGCTGGTCGTGCAGCGGGCCAACGATCCCCTGCGCGCCCTGGCCTTCGCCATGCTGGAGGGCAAGATCTCCGAGTCCACGGCCTCGTTTCCGCTGATCATCCCCGAGGGCGCGGTGCGCCTGGTGCCCGCGGCCGAGTTCATGCGCGAGGCCTCGCCCGAGGATCGAGCCCTGCGCGGCATGGGGCCGGAGACGACCGACGCTCACAACGAGAATCGGGCCGTGGTCTGCGAGCCTGCCGGCAAGGGGCTGTTGCGGTCGGGCAAGCCGGAGCCCTCGCGCCTGCTCTCGAAGGACTTAGACGACGGCTCGATGCTGGCCTTCACCACCGCCGGTACCGAATTGATGGCCGAACGCGCCCGCGGCACGGTGGGCGTCTTCCGCCGGCTGATGGAGGAGTTCGCCGACCTGGGCGTCAACCCGCTGGTCAAGCTCGGCTTCGAGACCAGCCAGGCCGGTTCGAACGAGCACCTGTGGTTCCTGGTGCACCCCGAGGGGGCCGAAGGTTCGGCTGCCCCCGAAGGTTCGGCCGGCCCGGGCACCGTCGACTGCACCCTCATCAACGAACCCTTCGACGTCGCCGGCATGCAGGAGGGGCTGCGCGCCAGTCAGTCGCTGGACCGCCTCACCGACTGGACCATCATCACCCCCGCCGGCTGGATCACGCCCCGCACCCAGCTCGCCGCCCGCCAGCTTCGCTCCCTGCCGCCGGAGGCCCGCGCCGAGCTGGCCGCTCTCGTCCGCGAGAACAAGGAGTAGCCGCTACCCCGCGCGGAGGCCCCTTCTCGTGCTACTGTGCGCCGCACAACTGGAGGACCAGGGAGGAGCGGCAACTTGACGGCGAAGAGTGGCGGCGACGCTGGCGCGCAGAGGGCCGGCGCGCAGCACCCCACCGCGCAGCACCCCGGCGCGGCGCACGAGACGGGCGCCCCGGATATCGATTCCTGGGTGACCTATCGGCCCGAGCTGAAGGTCCTCGACTGCACCATCCGCGACGGCGGCCTGGTGAACGACCACCACTTCGACCTGGACTTCGTGAAGCGCGTCTACGAGACGGCAGTCGAGGCCGGGATCGACGTCCTGGAGCTGGGCTACAAGGCCGACCGCAAAGTCTTCCCCGAGTCGACCGCCGGCGCCTGGAAGTGGTGCACCGAGGATGACCTGCGGCGCGTCGTGGCCGATCGGCCGGACGGCATCAAGCTGTCCGTCATGGCCGACGCCGAGCGCTGCGACTACCACACCGACATCCCGCCGCGCGACCAGAGCGTCATCTCGATCATCCGGGTGGCCTGCTACATCCACCAGGTGCCCACCGCCCTGGACATGATCAAGGATGCCCACGACAAGGGCTACGAGACCACCTTCAACCTGATGGCCGTTTCCACCGTCCAGGAGCGCGAGATGATGGACGCCCTGGAGGTGGTCGCGGCCAGCCCGGTCAAGGTGATCTACGTCGTGGACAGCTACGGCTCGTTCTACTCGGAGCAGATCCGCGATCTGACGACCAGGTACTTCGGGTTGGCCAAGGCGGCCGGCAAGGAGGTGGGCATCCACGCCCACAACAACCAGCAGCTGGCCTACGCCAACACGATCGAGGCCATGCTCAACGGCGCCACCTGGCTGGACTCCACGATCCACGGCCTGGGGCGGGGAGCGGGAAACTGCCCCACCGAGCTGCTGCTGGGCTTCCTCAAGAACCCCAAGTTCCACGTCCGGCCGGTGCTGCAATGCGTGGAGGAGCTGTTCCTGCCGCTGCGCAAGGAGCTGGACTGGGGCTACTCGATCCCGTACATGCTGACCGGCCAGCTGAACATGCACCCCCGCCTGGCGATCCAGGTTCGCGACAGCGAAGCTCCGGACGACTACGTCAATTTCTACGACCGCCTGACCGAAAACACCGACTAGCGGCGGGGGACGCCGCTCCAGCTTCCCGCGCACCGCCCACATCTGCCTGCGGACGAGGTGCGTGCGCGCCGCTCCGAGCCCGTATCGGTTCTATAGAATGCGGCGTGTTCGGCGGGCTGTCTGAGGTGGCCCCGCCGATGGCGGACTCGGAGGATGGCCCGCGCCGCAACGGGCGGGCCAGAGGAGGGGGGCGTCGGCTCCCCAGGCTGAAAGGGGTTCCTGATGCGCACCCTTCGCCGGACGGGCAACTCCCGCGCCCTGAAGCGGCTGGCAGGCGTCGCCGCGGTTCTGGTCCTTGTCGTCACGTCGTTCGCCGATGCCGCGGCCGCCGAGGCCGCGACCAGGATTCCACCGAACTCGTCCGCGCCCCTTCTGACCGCACCGGGCGTCTATGAAGGCGCCGTCGTCGACGCCAACCCGATCAGCCCGGTTGCCCAGGCCGGCGACAGCGCCATCTCGGACCCGCTGGCCGGGGCCCAGCTACGCACCACAGGGGCTGCCGCCACACCCCCGGCGACGCCCACCGAGAAACCGGACCTGCGCAAGGCCTACTCGAGGGTGGTCCAGTACCCCGACGGCAGCTCGGTCATCGATTACTCGGCGACGCGCATCAACTACAAGGACGGCGACGATTGGCTGCCCATTGATCTGAGCCTGGCTTCCACCTCCAGCGAGCCCGGCTTCGACCACACCGAAACTGCCAACGACGCCGACATCTACTTCAACCTCTCCTCCCCCTCCGATCCCATCGCCAAGCTCGTCGGGCCCACGACGGCGACGGTTCGCGTCCCCGGCCTGGGCGCCAACCAGAGCGTCCCCGGCCATGCCATCGGCTATGCCGGCACGGGCGCCTCGAAGGTCACCGTCGATCCCACCGCCGACGGCTTCCGCATCGGGGCGATCCTCGAGAACAGCTCGGCTCCCAACACCTACTCCTTCGCCCTGCACCTGGACGGCACGCACCCCGAGCTGTGGTCCCAGCACAGAACCGTCCTCATCTACACGGTCTTCCAGGCGGTAGGCGTCATCTCTGCCCCGACGGTTGTCGACGGCACCGGAGCGGTGGCGCCCGCCGACGCCGTCAGCGTCACTCTGGACAGCAGCGCCCCCGGGCTCCAGCCGGGCGAGACGCTCGTCAGCTACACGATCGATCCGGACTGGCTCAACGACGCCAGCCGTGTCTACCCAATCGCCCTCGATCGATCGGTCTGCCTCCAGTTCGGTGAAACCAGCACCTGCACCCTGGACGCGCCCAACCGGCTCACCTACATCGATATGGGCGGCATCGATCAGGCCATCAACACGACCTGGGACGAGGACACCCACAGGCAGATCTGCCAGATCCTCGAGAGCGCCACGGACATCGACGTCTGCGTTGACCCCGCCGCCCGGTACGAGCGGCTGGCCCATCAGGGCGCCACTGTCGTCGTCGAGGACGACGACGTGGGCGCCTTCACGCTGGAAGGCGAGAGGCTGTGCAGCCTGTACCTGGGCACCGAGGTATGCAAGATCGGCACGTCCGATGGGGTCTATACCCAGCGGCTCATCCTGAGCAGCTCCGCTCCCCAGACGTACTCCAGACGCGTGACCGTGGACAGGGGCTCCCGGGTGGTCCTGGCGAACGATGGCCAGTCGGTATTGATGTACAGGCCTGGAGCCACCATCCCGTACAGCACGGTCTATGCGCCGAGGCTTACCGACGGCCAGGGCAACCTTGCCCCTCCGGACGCCATGACGGTGACGATCGTGCAGGGGCCGGATGGCTGGGGGACCAGCACCTACACCATCACCTACACCATCGCCATCGGTTGGACCCTCACCGCGTCCTATCCGCTGAACCTGGGCGTCAACGTCTGCCTGCAGTTCAACCCGGACAGCCACTGCACCCAGGGCAAGTCCGCCGTCGGCTACAAGGAGACCTACCTCCAGAGCGCCGGCGGCACAGCCAGCGGCTACGGCCCAGCCGAGTACGTCGGCTACGACTCCACCATGGGCCAGACGCGGTCTCAGATCTTCTTCCCGCATGAGGACCTGCCCGGTCTCGGAACCGACCCGCCCAACGCCGACGGCTCCCAGATCGAATCGGCCACGCTCAAGCTTCACGTTCAGGGAAGCAGCGCCTCTCAGCGGCTTCGGATCACCGGCTCGACTGAGAACTGGACGAACTACACCACCTGGGGCAGCAAGCCCTCGATCGACGAGGACATCCACGCCGACGTCACCGTCGACACGGGCGCCACGGATGGCTGGGTGGCAGTCGATGTCACGGACATCGTCCAGGCTCGCTACACGCGCAACCCCATCGACTGGCAGAAGGAGTACGGGTTCACCCTCCAACTCCTTGACGAGAACGGCGAGGAATGCACCGAGGCCACGGCCGGCTGCTCGCTGCTGCACGTCGACGGCGTCCGGCGGACGGCCTTCGTCCCGGAGTTGACGATCAAGTACCGGACGCTTCACGTTGACATGGCCTTCGACGCCGAGGTCGGCGCCGACTTCGTTCCCAACAAGATGCCGGCCGGAATGGTCACCCGGCTGCCGGTCAAGGTCACCAACTCCAGCTCGGGCTTCGATTTCACCAGCTGCTCCGAGAATCCGACCGACTGCTACAAGCTCGGCTACCGCTGGGCGAACGCTTCCTTCTCCGCCTGGGCCAAGCAGCCTGACTACTCATACGCGGTGGCGCAGGATCTGCCGGCTACGATCGCCGATGGCCAGACCAGTGCCACGATGATCCTGGAGGTCACGGCGCCACCGGCCCCGGGCCTCTACGACCTCCGCCTGGACCTGGCCCACTGGGTCAACGGCCGGCTGGTCTGGGCCTCCGACTGGGCCACACCCTCCAAGTACTTCTCCCGCAACAAGGACGTCCTCTCGCCGACGAACGTGCGCTGGACGGGCAGCTCGGTCATCCACCGCGACGACTTCACGGTCACGGTCTTCCGCAGCAGCTCGGGCAACGCCAAGTCCGTGTCCCTGCCCGATGGCACCTCTATCGCCATTGACGCGGTGACGGGGGAGGCCGCGTATGCCGGCGGCGGCACCATCGGCTTCTCCGATCTCGGCGGCGACGTCGCCTTGGCCTACTACTACAAGAGCGCCGATGCCCAGCTGTGCGACGAGCTGGTCCTGCGGGCCTGCGGCTGGGGCACCAACTGGGACGAGCGCCTGGCCCCGGGTGGCAACGGCGCCCTGTTCATCTATCGCGACGCCAGCGGCACTGAGTACCCGGTCAGCATGGGCCCGGACGGCCAGCTCATGAGCGGCGCCGGCGTCCGGATCGACCGGCCCAGGCAGACGGTCCTCGACGACAACCTGATCACCGGCTGGACGCTGATCGACGATTCCTATGCCCTGCCCGATGCCGAAGCTACCTCGTCCGGCGATCCCGACGGCGAGGACTTCGCGGCCGACAAGGCCGCCGACGGCAACCTGGACACCTCCTGGTCCACCACCGCCGCGCTGACCGACGGCGCGAGCCTGACCCTGACCTGGTCGACGGCTCAGAGCGTCAAGAAGGTCTACCTGGAGGCCCGCGGGACTGGCGCCAGCTCGGTGGACGGCAACCCTGCCGCCACTCTGTCGCTGTCCGACGGCACCACCTACCCGGTCCCCAGCCTGGCGGCTACTGCTTCGACAGTCATCGACCTGGGCGGCACCAGGTCCATCACCTCGCTCACCGTCACCTTCGACGATGAGGCCCCCGGCGGCAGCTCCGCCCACCCGGGTTGGGCGGAGGTCAGCGCCCTGGGATCGGCGCCGGCCGGCGCCCTTCCGGAGCTGACTTCGGACGCGTCCGCGACCGGGATTCGCTCATACGCATTCCCCGCGGCCAACGTCGGCGGGGCGAGTCTGCCCGTCTCCGTGCCGCTGGGTCAGTACCCCAGGGTTTCCTTCTACGCGCGTGGCGGCGGATCGGGCGTGGGCGTCGGCTTCCTCGTCATCGACACCACTACCGGAACCGGCAACTGGCTCATCTACACCGTCGGCCCGAGCATACGCGTCACCAAGCCGGGTCTGGTGCTCGCCATCGGTGGCGATGGAGCCGCCTGGCAGCACGTCAGCCGTTCGCTTGCCGACGACGTCCGCAGCCACAGCGAGTACTTCGGCGGATCTTCGTACGACGACTACAGGGTGGTCCAGCTCGGCGTCTTCGGCAGCGGCGCGAGCGGCCGGAGCTACTTCGACGACCTGACCTTCGACGGTTTGGCGCCGAGCTTGATGAACGACGCTCTGCCCGCGTTCACCGCCAACGCCGGCCTGGCAAGTCTCAACACCAGCGATCGCTCTGCCGGGAGCGCCTCGATCGAGATTTCCCCGGCGGCCATCGAATCCTCGCCCTCATTGAGCGGGATGTCGGTTCGCCTGACGGCCTTCCCCTTCGTGGCCTGGTCGTGGCGCAAGGCGGACGGCGACGGTGTCGCCATCACCTTCGATGTTCGCGACACGCGAACCGGCGATACCGGCCAGCTGACCTACTACGCCGGTCCCAATCCGCCCACCGCGCCTGGCCAGGTCCTGCAGATCGCCAGCTACGCGCCCAGCGTCTGGACCACCGTCCGGCGCAACCTGCTGGAAGACGCTCGCCAGGTCCTGGGGTTCTTCAACGACCACGACACGACCGGGACCTACGACGCCCCGAGCGGCAGCCCGACCCCCGATCCTGTCGTCCTTACGGGCTACACCCTGTCGGCGATCGACGGCGACTTCGCCCTCTTCGACAACCTGTACGTCTCTTCACAGGCCAACCCGGGCGCCGCCGCCAAGGCCGGCTACGACGACTTCGTGGTGACGCTTCCGGGCGGCGTGACCCACCGCTTCAACCTGGACGGCAAGCTGACCGCCCTCATCGATCCGTCGGGCAACACCACAACCCTGTACTGGACCTATGACGTGGCCGCGGCCCAGGCCGGCGGTGACCCCTACAAGCTGGATCGCGTCGTCGCCCCGTCCGACTACGACCCCTCAAACCAGAGCGCGAGCCCGCTGCTGCGACAGATCCTCGTCGAATACGGAGAGGACAACGTCCGCTTCTACGAGGTCGTCGGCAACTTCGACGCGGCCAGCACTCGCTATGCGGAGTTCGGCCTCGATTCCCAGGGCAACCTGGCCCGGGTAATTCCGCCTGCGGTGACCGGCGTGACGGACCCGGCCGGCCCGTATGACGCCGGCGAGACGAACCTGACCCGGGTCTCGGTGGGGCAGACCCCCGAGGTCGTGGTCGGGACGATTACCACTCCGGTCAGCCTCACCACGGCCCAGGTCACCGCCGATCTGTACCTCTCGCAGAACCTCGGCACTTCGCTCAAGGCGGTCGTCCGCCTCCATCGTGGCGACGAGAACGGTCCCGTCGTGGCGACGCAGGAGTTCACTTCCAGTGCCAGCAGCACCAGCGGCGAACAGAGCCGCTGGTACCGGGTCGTCAGCGACAGCGCACCCGGCACAACCTACACCCTCACCGTCCAGGAGACGGGCGGCAGCTCCACTACGGAGATCTGGGTCAGAAGCTGGCACCTGACCGTCCTGGGCAGCGCGGCCAGGGTAGACAACCCGACCACTCCCACCCGGACGGGGGCATCGTTCGCGCCCGTCACCGCCAGCAGCACCGGCCCCACGACGCTGGGGACCGGGCTCACCGAGCGTCTGGTGACCACTATCACCACGCCCGACACGGCCGGCACGGCGACGATCGACGTCGACGTCTCGATCCAGTCGACCGGCTACTGCACCAGCCGGGCCCAGGAGATCCGGGTTCGGCGGGGCGGTATCGGCGGTCTGGTCGTCGGCCAGTTCGAGTCCAAGGGCACGGCGGCGCGTTGGGTCGAGACCATCACCGACGAGAATCCGGGCACCGTCTACGCCCTGACCGTCCAGGAGACGAAGTGCTCCTATGCCACCACCAAGGTGGACAGCTGGTCAATCTCCGTGGCCGGCAGCTCTGCCGTGGCCCAACCCCCGGCGCCCGACATCACAGCCAGGCCGCCGCTCGTGCCCCTCGGCACGACGATCGTGGCCATCGACGAGGTCGTGCGACGGGGGATCGGCGAAACGCCCGTCGCCGCCATCGCGGTGCCCAGGGGAGCCGTCACCGAGCGGCTCACCGTGGACTTGTGGGCCTCCGGCGTGCCCCCGCTGGGTAGCTACGTCAACCTGCACGTCAGAGTCAAGCGGACCGACCTGCCCGCCACAAAGGCCATCTGGGCGGACTGGGGTGGTCCTGTCGACCAGATCGAAGGCCGGACCAGCGGCCACAAAGTCGAGTTCACATGGACCTCCGACGTCCTGCCGGCGGGTGTGTATACCCTCTACGTCGAAGGATTCGCGTCGGTCGACATCTACACCAAGGAGATCACTTTCACCGCCACGGCCTGGGGGCGGCCGGAAGTTGCTACCCAGTACTGCGCGGCCTCCGGCAGCGAGTCCGGTTGCTACGCCTACGGCTATGACGGCCAGCATCGGCTGACGAGGGTCGTCGATCCCCGCTACGACGGCGCCTCCTCGGAGAAGAGCGAGTTCTACACCGACATCGACTACGACGAGCTGACGGTCACGCCGGCGGTCACCGGTCAGCCGCTGCTCCGCATTCTCTCGTCGGATGCCGGGCCTTCGACATCCGCCCTTCGACGCATCAAGTGGCAGGACGCCGATGCCGTCGACTTCGGTTACGCGGCCTATGAGGACCTCACCCCCAACAGCGTCCTCATGTACCAGTACGTGCTCGTCCCGGTTGCGTCGGCCCCGTCAGACCTGCTGGCCTCGTACGCCGTCGACGGCATCAACAACGTCACCAGCGAGACCCGCTACCGGCTGCCGGGCAACGGCGGAGCGATCACCGTCCGCCGCGGCACAGACGCTGCGGCCGCGCTGGACAACTACCTGGATCCCCTGGCCGCCCGCGCGGTCAGCTGGAGCCAGACTTCCGATCAGTACGCTGCCTCGGTCGCCGCCGGCAACCCGAATCTGTACCGCGACGAGATCGTCTACAACGATCTCCAGGAGCCCGTCCGCGCCATCACGACCGTGGCCAACCGTGCCGGAGACCCGGTCAAGCAGGTGAACGGGAGCGCCTACGACGCGGCAGGTCGCCTCATCCAGAAGTCCGACAACTACTACCTGGCCAACGTCGACTTCGAGAACGGCACCAAGGGCTGGACGGTCGGCGGCGCCGCCGCGATCGATCGAAGTGTCTACAACAGCGGCTTCGCCTCGCTGGCCCTGACCGACGACGCTCAGGCTTCCCAGACGGCCCAGCTCCTGCCGGGCCAGACCTTCCTGTTCCAGCTCTCCACCAGGGCCGGCAGCGATGGAACGGCCCGCTACGTCCTCAGCTACGAGCTGGCGGGTGGCGGCTGGTCCGATCTGCTCAGTGGCACGAACGGCGCCACGAGCTGGGTCACTGCGGCCAAGCAGGTGACGATCCCCAGCGACGGCACCGGACTGGTCCGCCTGGGCCTGTCTGTGGACGGCACCGGGACCGCCTACTTCGACTCGATCAACTTGCTGACGCAGTTCAGCACCTCGAGCTACCGCTCCAACGGCCTGCTGGAGGCCACCTCGGACATCGCCGGCAGGGTCAGCAAGCTCAGCTTCGCCAGCGAGGAGCTGCCTCTCATCCCGCAGGACCTGACTCCCTACCCTGCCATCGCCAGCGACAGGTTCTACTCGCGCACCTCCACGATCGTGCTGCGGGCCAACATCGACGCCCACGACTGGGGCGACACGTCCATCGGGATCCTCTGTGACGGGTCGACCGTCGCGCCGACTCACACCTGGACCGGCGTTGAGGGCCTCGATGTCTACGTGTTCTTCAACGACCTGCTCTTCGTAGACAACTACTGCCAGGTCACCACTCATGCCCAGTGGCACGGCCGGATCAACAGCGGCACCGTCATGTTCGGCGCCCAGTCCAAGGCATACGCGGGCCCCGATCTGGTCGACGTGCCCATGGGCAACTACTCGGCGGAGACGCCGCTGACCGCGCCCTTCGTGGTCCAGACTCCCATCGTCACTGCGGACATCTACACCCAGTACAACTCTGGGGCGGTCCAGGCCTACACCGCGTTCGTGCGCTGCGCCGATGGCACCGACTACGGCACCATTCCGCTCAGCAAGAGCGCCCACATACCGATGACGGTTGCGGACCCGCGCATGGCCGGCCAGACATGCCGGCTCATGGTCTCGGGCCAGAGCACGGCCGCCGTCTACAGGCTCCGGGCTCTCGTGGCGGTGAACGGGACTCAGCTGCCGCCCGATCTCGGCGCCGTGCCCAACATCCTGCCTACCTCGATCACCGAGAACTACCAGACCGGTGTCTACGACCCGGCCCATCCGGACCGGGACGTCACGACCGAGATCCGCTACGACGTCTGGGGCAAGGTCCGGTATGAGTGGGACGCCGACGGCGTTGCCGGGTACAAGGTCTACTCGGCCAACCAGCGCGACGTCGTAGCCGGTCGGGACGGCAACGGCAACGTCCAGACCTTCAGCGACTTCGATGCTCTCGGCCGTCCCGGGACGATCACGCCTCCGGCCGGCTCGGCCGAGGCCACGCACGTCAGCTATGGCTTCTTCGGCCCGTTCCAGACGACCTATCCCGACGGGACCAAGGATCGAACCGTCTACGACGCTGCCGGCCGGCCCATCGTCAAGTGGGCCAACTACGTCTCCGGCCAGCCCGCGGCCGGTTCCGACGAGGACGTCAAGGCCACGGTCGCCTACGACGAGTACGGCCGTGTCCAGTCCACGACCGAGGACGCGGGCGTGTCCAACGCCTCGACGGAGTTCACCTACAACCTCTTCGGCGACGTCGTCACCACGACCGAGCATGCCACCGCCGGCGACGCCGGCCGGACCGCCACGGTCTACTACGACGCGCTTGGCCACGCCGCGGCCACCCGCAACCCGATCGCGCCCGCCGGTGCCCCGGCCCCGCTCTGCCCTGGAGAGACCGGGATCCGCTGCAACACCCTCAACCTGTTCGACCTGAACGGACGGGTGCTGACCGAGTACGACGCCGGTGGCGTCGCCACCGACTTCTACTACGACCTTGCCGGCCACGTCGTCCGGACGGTGGTCAACCCCGCTGCGGGCCAGACCGGCGCCGACAAGAACGTCGAGTCGCTCGCCCTGTACGACGTCGTGGGGCGGCCGATTGCCGTCGCCGAGCCGGAGGCTCAGGTCGCAGGCTACACCGGCCCGGTCACGCGAATCACGCGGACCGTCTACGACGCGCGCAACCGCGCCATCAAGACGATTGGCCCCGACGGCAGCTGGTCTCGGACCGACTACACGCCGGGCGGGCGCGTCCTGCGCGTCTCGAGCGTCGGAGCGCCGGGCGAGACCGACGCCGACGTGGTCTGGGCGAGGACCGTCTACGACGCCGGCGGACGGCCCGTGGAAGCACTGTCCAACACCGGCAGCGACGGCACGCTGGGCTACGCGGGCGACGGTTTCGAGGGCGACGCGGCGACCTCGGTCTGCGCCGACGCCGCGAACGGCGCTCGCAACGTCGTCGTTCCCAGCGGCAGCGCCGGCGTCACCGCGCCCACCGGCGCGCGAATGCTGCGCGTCACCGCGCCCCTGGCGGACTCAGGCCTGATCTGCAGGCCGCAGGGCACCTATCTCGAAGGCCACGTCTACAAGGCGAGGGCCCGGGTCAAGGGCGAGGACTACTCGACCATGAAGGCCGTTCTCGGTCAGGACACGAGCGGGGCCGCTAACTCCGTCACCGTGTCCGCGACCATGACCGGCAACTGGCAGTGGGTCGAAGTCACATGGACGCCGACGGCCACGACCAGCGGCTGGTTCGAGCTTCTCCAGACGGGCCGCGTCCTCTACGTGGACGACGTCACGGTCTGGGATACGACTGCCTCCATCCTGACCGACGTGCCGGCACTGACGGTCTACGACTCAATGAGTCGCACCGTCGAGACCGTCGCCGTTCCCGGCAGCGCCGGCGATCCCGCCCCGGTCGATCAGTCCACCTACGACGTCATGGGCCGGGTCACCTCGACCGTGGCCAACGTCAAGCCCCTGCTGCCCTCCGACGCGGTCGATGCGAACCTGACGTCTGCCTATGCTTATGACAACCTCGGCCGCCAGGTCCTCGAGACGAGCCCGGCAGGCGTCAAGAGCCGCGTGGAGTACAACCGCCTGGGCGACGTGGTCGCCTCCACCGCCAACTACAAGCCGGGCGATCCCGACCCGTCGGCCAACGTCAGGTCCACCTTCGCCTACGATCTCCTCGGCGAGCTGACGGGCACCTGCTCGCCGGAGCAGGTCAGTGCCGGCTGCAATCCGGCTTCGGGCACGGATCCGCGCGCCTGGCACTACGTCTACGACGCCAATGGCCGGCTGACCAGCCAGACGCCCGCGTCCTGGAACCCCGACGGCAGCGGCCTGGTCGCGGTCGCCTCGACGGGTTTCGTCTACGACGACCTGAGCCAGGTCGTTCGATCCTGCTCCTACACGTCCGGTGGCTGCGCCAACGCTCTGCGCCACACCGATGCCGACTACGACGCCGTCGGCCGCGCCGTGGCCACCCGCACCTACGCCGGCGCCTCCAGCGACGAGGCGAGTCTCCGCATCTCCGCGACAATCGCCTACGACCAGGCCGGCCAGACGCTGTCCCAGACCGTCGATGCCTCTCGGATCGGGGGCAGCGTCGGAACGGTGGGCTACGAGTACGACATCGCCGGCAACCAGACCCAGGTCTCCGGCGACGTCGCGGCGACGTCCGCCACCTACAACGTCGATGGCACGGTCGCCTCCCGGACCGACGCCACCGGCACCAGCAACTTCAGCTACGACGACCTGGGCCGGCTGCTCATCAGCGCCGGCGACGGCTATCCCGGCACCATCTCCTACACCTGGCGCCTGGACGGCCAGCAGGCGACCGAGACCAGGCCCGGCGGCCTGCTGACCACCTTCAGCTATGACGGTATCGGGCGGCCGATCGGTGCCACCGTCGGGTCCAAGGTCGCCTTCGCCAGGACCTTCGACCGCGCCGGCAACGTCACCTCCGAGACGCAGTCCATACCGGGCGTGGCTGGCGACGCGGGCCAGGGTATCGAGCGCTACACCTACGACGACCTGGGCCGGGTCAGGACCGCCGTCCTGAGCGGTTCGGACGGGCAGCAGGTCTGGGAGAAGGACTACTGGTACGACCGGGACTCGAACCGGGTCAAGACCCTGGACGGTGGCGTCACCACCGTCTACGAGTACAACGCCCTGGACCAGATCGTCAGCTCCACCGCCGGCGGCGTGCGCACCAACTTCGACTACGACGTCTACGGCAACATGACCTCGTCCTACCTGACGAGCGTGGTTGCCGCGGACACGACTCCGCCCAGCACACCGACCGACCTGACGGCCACGCCCAGCTCGCTGACCCGCATCGATCTGGCCTGGGCGGCCTCGAGCGACGACACGGCCGTGGTGGGCTACCGCGTCTACCGGGACGGGACCCTGCTGGCCACGACCGCCAGCACGGAGTACGCGGACACGCCGCTTACATCGGGCTCGACGCACTCCTACTACGTCGAGGCGGTGGACACCTTCGGCAACGTCACCGTGCCCTCCGACACCGTCACGGCCACCGCGGCCAACCCTGCCGGCACGCCCTCCGGCTACTACGCCGAGAACAGCCCGCTTATGACCCGTGTCGGCACGCCCACGAACCAGGGTCTCGCCGCCGCGAATGCGCGTGACCTCGATATCGACACCTACTACACGACCAGGGGCGTGGACTTCACGCTCTCCGGATCCGGCACCCTCACCATCCACCAGTTCGGCGGTGGCACGGCCTCGCTGACCATCGACGGCGTGCCCGCCGCCACGCTGACGGGCGGCTGCGCCGTGGACAACCCCGTCAGCTTTGCGGTCAACGGCGACGGCCCGCACGACGTCCAGATCCGCGGCCTCAGCTGGCACTACTGCCCGGCCCTCAGCGGCTACTGGGGTTTCGATGGCATCAACTGGACCTCGTCCGACCCGGACAACGTCATGGGCCCGACTACCACCGGCTACTACGCGGAAGACAGCTCCCTGGTCTTCCGGGCGGCGGTCAACCCCACCTGGGACTACACCGGCTTCACCGCGGCCCAGGACGGCGACACCGACGTCTACCCCGGCAACGACAACTCCTACGTCATCATTCCCGTCAAGGGCGCCGGCTCGCTGACGATCCACCAGTTCGGTGGCGGCACGGCAGTCCTGTATGTCGATGGGGTGTCTGCGGGGACGTTGACGGCCAGCTGCCAGGCCGACAATCCGCAGACATTCAGCATCACCGGCGACGGCCAGCACAAGGTCAAGATCAAGACGATCCGAGACCACACCTGCTCGCCGAAGAGCTCCTGGTCCTTCGACGGTTTCGACTGGGCCAAGGCCCCGCCCTCCGAGGACTTCCCCCCGGCCGACCTGGTCGCGTCGGTTCCGGCCGCCGGTCGCGTCGACTTGTCGTGGGACGCGCCCACGGCCCTGGTCGACATTGCCCGCTACGTGATCACGAGGGACGGTGCGCCCCTGACCACGGTGGCCGCTTCGTCCACTTCCTTCACCGACCAGACGGTCATGCCGTCCAGGACGTACGAGTACGCCGTCGCGACGGTCGACATTGACGGCAATGTCAGTACCGCGACCGACCCCGTCTCGATCACGACCCTGGACGCGCCCTCAGGCCCGCCCTCGGCGGACCAGACGCCCCCCACGACGCCGGCCGACCTGACGGTGACCGAGCTCGCCTGGAACCAGATCGACGTCAGCTGGACCGAATCCACCGACGACGTCGGAGTCGTCCGCTACATCGTCGAGCGGGACGGCGAGCCCCTGTCCACCGTCGCCGGCACCGCCACGACCTTCACCGACTGGAGCGCCCAGCCGAACACGACCTACCTCTACACTGTCCTGGCCGTCGATGCCGCGGGCAACGTGAGTGAAGAGGCAGGACCGATCGGCGGCCGGACTCCTCCCTACTCGCTGCCGGATTCCGAGGCTCCCACGGCTCCGGCCGACCTGGTCGCCAGCGTCGTGTCCCCGTCGAGCATCTCGCTCGAGTGGACCGGGTCCACGGACGAGACTGCCCTGCAGGGCTACCGGATCTACCGCGATGGGACGCCCGTCGCCACCGCGGCCGATGCGGTCTACGTGGACGTCGGCCTGGCCGGCGGAGCCACCTACACCTACGAGGTCATCGCGATCGACGCCGCCGGCAACGAATCGGCCAGGTCGGCGCCGGCCTCGCAGACTCTGCCTCCCTCGACGGACGTTGAGGCGCCCTCGGCGCCGGCGGACGTCGCCGCGACCGCCAACGCCTGGAAC
>Ga0315551_10001582_pt1 | contig 17127 bp, 12 predicted proteins | sample SalMarSW160290MG_FD_203678 | JGI IMG/M metagenome (GOLD analysis project Ga0315551, IMG submission 203678) | Salt marsh sediment microbial communities from the Plum Island Ecosystem LTER, Massachusetts, United States - Salt Marsh Sediment SW1602-90 ...
GTCAATTCGATAGGCGTAAACAGAAGCCAAAATCGGGAAAAACAAAGCCAAATATTTACCCGAAAAAGTTACAAGAGCACAAGAGCAGAGGATTCTCGATTCTGGATTCTTCCGCCTTCGTCGAGACTTCGGCGGACAGGCGATACTCGATAAAACGGACCGTTCCGATTGGCACAGGCAGGTTAAAGCGGTGATAGACTTAAAATTGCCTATTTTAACACAATTGGTCTTGAATTTGGGTTCGTTCGGTAAAAACAAAGCCAATTTTGGGCTAAAATTGGGTTCGTTTTGGGTTCGTTTGGGTTCGTTTTTTTGGCAGGAAAAGGCAATTAAATTGCCATAACTATTTGTAATGCAGGTAGTTACAATCATTTCGTAATTTTTTAAATTGGGTTCGTTTTGCATATTTTTGTTATTTTTGCGCGCCGTACCCTCGCCGCGAGCAGCGAGGCTAACCGAAGTCGCCGTACCGGCGACTGCTAAACGGGACAAATTATTATGATATAGACTGATAAACATTCGCTACTCCTTGTTAATAAAGAATTTACGAACTTAATTGTGACTTGAACTGCTGTTCTTTTTCGTGCGGAACTCCGCAGCCCCATATCGCGGGGCCTCCCCCAGTTAGGAGGATTGTACCAGATAGGTGAGTTTTATCAATAAAAAAATAAAAAAAAGAATATAGAACACAGGACACAGAATACAGAGGACGGAGATCAGAAGACGGATGGCGGATGACGGATAGCGGAGGACAGATGGTGGAGGACGGGATAACGAAGATTTTGATATGCGATTGACAAATACGGCTGGCGGGTATAGGCTATCGGTTCAATTATGCTGATTAAATATCAAAATAAGGGATTGGAAAGATTTTTAATAGCGGTCAATGTTCTGGCGGCAGCGGTGGTGGCCGCCTCTTTTGTGTGCCTGTTCGGTTTTTATGAGCCGCTTTTACCGGAAGCCTTTTTATTTGCCGTTCAATTTGTCCTTCTTTTTGTTTTCATCGGAGAGAAGTTCATAAGGTTTTTCAACTCGCTTTCACGGAAGGATTTTTTAAGGAATAACTGGTTCGAGATACCTGTTCTTTTTATTCTTATAATTGTTCTTTTCGGGGCCGGCAGACTGTTCAAAGAGACTGACCCTGCTGCGGTCAGGCACGTTGCGGTCGGCATCTACCTTGTTCTGCAGGTGGTTACGAAGGTCTGCAGGACGGTTGTCAACCTTGCGGCTACCGGCAAGAACCCGACGCAGACTCTTATTGCAAGTTTTCTTATTTTGATTTTTACGGGCGCGGGTTTTCTTATGCTGCCCCGCTCAGCAGCAAAGGAGAATATAAGTTTTGTCGATTCGCTCTTTACGGCTACGAGCGCTACCTGTGTTACCGGCCTGATAGTAAAAGATACGGGCAAGGATTTCAGCCTGATGGGTCAGATAGTTATACTGTCGATGATTCAGCTCGGCGGTCTTGGGATAGTGGTTTTCGGAGCGGTTTTTGCTCTGCTTTTGGGCCAGGCGCTTAGTCTTCGCGAGTCGGTGGCAATGCAGGATTTATTAAGTGCGCAGACCCTGGGCAAGATAGGAAAAATGATTGCTTTTATTTTCGGGGGGACAATATTAATCGAGGCTATCGGCGCGGTCAGTTTATTCGGGATGTGGGATAATGTGGCTGAGTGGACTGGCGATATAAATCAGCAGTGGTTCTGCAGCATATTTCATTCGATTAGCGCTTTTTGTAATGCGGGTTTCAGCCTGTTCAAAAGCAGCTTTATTGGTTACAGCGGATGCTGGGCTGTCTATGTGGTTGTTTGTCCTTTGATAATTTTGGGTGGACTGGGCTTTGGCGTGCTTTATGACCTTGTCAATCTCTCTGCTGATAAGATGAAATTATTTTTTGGCAGGTGGTTTCGCAAGTACGGCAGTTTCTTGGAGCAGGCCCCCAAGACTTTGCGGCTTCAGAGCAAGATTGTGCTGACTGTAAGTGCCGCTTTGATAATTTTAGGGGCGATTGGTATTTTTGTGTTCAGCAGGTATTCGGTGGGCACCGGCGGCGGGAGTAAGGTTGGTGTTCTCGATGCTCTGTTTCAATCGGTTACGGCGAGGACGGCGGGATTCAATACATTTAAGATTGACCAGATGTCCGTTTCGAGCAGGTTTATTTTGATATTGCTTATGTTTATCGGCGGCTCGCCGGGTTCGACGGCTGGCGGTATCAAGACGGTAACGCTGGCGGTTGTAGTTATGACCGTTTTCGCGGCTCTGCGCAAGCGTGAAGAGGTTGAGATGTTCAGCCGGTCGGTGCGGCTGGCAATTGTTGGCAGGGCTTTTACAGTTACGCTGCTTTTTATTTTGGTACTTTTTAGTGCGACGCTGGCACTGAGTATTACCGAGAAAGCGAATGGTTTCGATATGTCGCAGATATCGTTCGAGGCGGCGTCGGCTTTGGGAACGGTGGGTCTGACGACGGGCATAACGCCGTCTTTGACAACGGCGGGCAAATTGATTATCATTGTTACGATGCTTATCGGCAGGTTGGGGCCTTTGACACTGCTGGCGGCACTTACGTTTAATATAAAACCTGCTCGGTTTAATTATCCTGAAGAGGCGATAATTGTCGGGTAAAATTCGTCGTGCGTATTGCGTATCGCGCAAAAAGCGAACACGCTACGCGATACGAAAATAGGAGCATATAAAATGAAGCGTTTTGCGATAATGGGATTGGGGCGGTTCGGTAAAAAACTGGCGATAGCTCTGGCGATGAGCGGAGCGGAGGTTATAGCGATTGACAAAAACAGAGAGGAGGTCGAGCTGATACGCGACCAGGTCAGCCTGGCGGTCCGGCTGGACAGCACGGATGAGGAGGCTCTTAAGGCACAGGGCATCGACAAGGTCGATGTCGCTATCGTCAGCATCGGGCAGGGGACAGGCAGAGGTTTCGAGTCGGCGGTGTTGACGGTGGTTAATCTCAAGCAGATGGGCGTCAAGCAGATATATACGCGGGCTGAGGATTTGATAGCCGGCCAGGTGTTCGAGAAGATAGGTGCGACGGAGGTGATTTATCCGGAGATTGAGTCGGCGCAGCGATGGGCGTATAAGCTGATTGCGCCGCAGATTGGTGAGAAGATTGACTTTGCGCCGGGCTACAGCCTGGCTCGCGTGAAGGCGCCGGCGAGTTTCGACGGCAAGACGGTAATGGATTTGCAGCTTCGCCAGAAATATAATGTTAATCTGGTTTCGATAAAAAGGGGTGAGCACGGCAAGAGCAAGAAGAGCGATAAGAGCGAGAAAGACGGGATAATCAATGTCCCTATGCCGAATACGATCATCTACAGGGATGATATTTTGATGGTTGCCGGCTCTGATGCCGACCTTGCCAACCTGCCACAGGAGTAATTCGTGGCTCGTCGCTCGTGACTCGTATCTTGGAAGAAATAAGATATTAAAAGTAAAATATTAAATATACATATTAAAAATGAAAAAGTAACTGCTGACACGGATTCCGCATATCATAAAGACTATTTAATTCGGTATTTTCTCAGCAGGTTGAGGAGGTTTTGCATATCGTCAGGGATGGGGGCTTCGAATTTGACCTGTTTTTCAGTTGTTGGGTGTTTGAATTCGAGGCTGAGGGCGTGCAAGGCGGGGCGATTGATGAGCGGCTCCTCAACTTCTGGTTCGGCATCTTTCAATTGCCAGAGATAGACGAATTTTCCGCCGTACATATCGTCGGCGACTATGGGGTGTTTCAGGTGAGACAGATGAACACGTATCTGGTGAGTTCTGCCTGTTTTGGGAAAAAGTTTGAGCAGAGAAAAACCGCGGAATTCCTCGAGCACCTCATAAAAGGTTACAGCTTCTTTTCCGTTTTCCGGCCTGACAGCGTATTTTTCCCTTATTTTCGGATGTATGCCGAGCGGGGCGTTGATGCGGTCCGAGGTTAGCTGGGGCGTGCCGTGAACAATCGCCAGGTATTCTTTTTTTGTTTTTCGGGTTTCGAACTGTTTTGCGATTTTCCACTGTGCGATTTCGTTTTTGGTAACGACCATAACGCCTGTGGTATTTTTGTCGAGGCGGTGTACGATACCGGGGCGGAATTCGCCGAGGCCGCTGGAGAGTTTGTCGCAGTAGTAGCTAAGTGCGTTTACAAGTGTACCGTGCAGATTGCCCCTTGCGGGATGAACGAGCATATCCGCGGGCTTATTGAGGACAATGATGTCGTCATCCTCATAAATGATATTTAGAGGTATATTTTCCGGCGTGATTTGTTTTTCTGGCAGTTCGGGCAGTGATAATTCGATTTTGTCACCGTGGGAGAGCTTGAAGCTGGGTTTTACGAGTTGGCCGTTGACCTTCGCTCCGCCGGCTTTGATAATTTGCTGGAGCATTACTCTGCTGTAATTGCCGAATCTGCTGTGCAGGTATCTATCAATTCTTCTTTCTTTGACTGAATGGCCTACGTGAAGTACCAGAGGTTTGTCCGGGTCATTGGGAATGTTGTTTGTGTTATTTTGCTTCACGATAAATATTTGTAACACGGACAAGATGTCCGTGTTACTTCGGTTCGAGCCAATTTGTATCTATCATAGTCATCAGGTCTGTGGGTTCTGTTTGTTCGTTTACGTCCGGCGTCGTCGGCTGCAACAATTGCGGCGGTATTGTTTCGGGTTTTATTACGGGCCTTGGTGCCGGTTTGAACGCTATTTTTTCTTCGTATCCATCCATTGTTTCAAGTCGCAGCTTCGCCTGAGCAGCGGCTGTTGTGATTTCAAGCTCGGCAGAACCGGCGATTTCATTATAAATTTTTTTGGCCTCGTCGAAATTTCCGAGCTCTTCCTCGCAAAGTCCGAGTCCGAATTTGGCTTCTGCGACGAGCGATGGGTACAGTTTTTTTGCCTTGTCTTCGTCGTTCGGTGCGAGGATATTCAGCGTTTTTTTATAGGCGTTTTTTGCCTGGTTTATCTGGCTTTTGAGTTCGTTTTGGTCGGGGCTTTTGAGACGATAATGCAGCTCGGTTCGCAGTATCTGGCCCTGCTCGATTAATGCGACGGCAGCGGCTTTTATGTTTTTTGTTGTTTGTGCGAGTGTCGATAACTCTTTGGCCAGGTCAAGAAGCTGAAAAGAGGAGTCCATTCCCTGGGAATAGGCGTAGAGAATCCGTGCTTTCCTTTCCGACAACTGGGTGAGGACGTGTGTAAAGTATGTTTTTTTTCTGACCTCTACGACATTTTTCTGATAGTTGTACCAGAAGTAATAACCTCCAACGACGACTACAACGACAGCGACATAAATAATTGTATTTCGATTTTGTCTGAACCATTGCGGCAGGTTTGCGAGCCACTCTGCCAAATCGTTGGTCTTCAGTTCGTGGCGGTGTTCGGTTTTCATATTTTTGCCTTTCTTTTCACGAAACAACTGTGTCCGTGCCATTTGTAACACGGACAAGATGTCCGTGTTACGTCAGGTTAGATTATAATAAAATTCGTTTTGGCTTGCAATATCCTTAACTGTCAATAAAATCGTAGCCGGTTTTTGACAGAAAGGGTTCAGATGTTTAATAAAATGCGAGTGCGCTTTATGCTTCATTATATGCTGCGGGGCAATAGAACATTTTGGCAGGTTCCTTTGCTGGTTTTTATTCTTTTAAGTGCTACGGTATCCGGCGGCTCTGAGCAGTTGGATAAGAGCAGGTATATTACGATTGATGAGGTTCAGGCGGGTATGAAAGGTTATTGCCTTAGCTGCCTTAAGGACACCGAGGTTGAGAAGTTCGACCTTGAGGTTGTTAGCGTGGTTTATAATATGGACGCGGGCAGGGATGCAATTTTAGTGAAGGTCGATGATGAGCGGTTTATGCATTTGGGTGTGATTGCCGGCTGCAGCGGCTCACCTGTTTATATTGACGGCCGGCTTGCAGGGGCGATGGCTTTTGGGTGGTCGAACAGCAAAGACCCGCTTTACGGGGTGACACCAATCGAGGATATGCACGAGGCTGGTAGTGGCGGCGATTCCGGAGAGGATTTCGGGGCGGGACTTTCCGGTGTTATTTTTGATTATACCGAACCATTGAGCTTTGCTGAGGTTGACAGGCGGTTCAAGGATTTTCTGGAATCGAGAAGTCAATATTCGGGCGGTATGCCGACTTTGAGGTGTCCTGTTGTGATTTCGGGTCTGCCAGCGTCCGTAGTAGAACAATTAGGTTCTGAGCTTGAGTCTTTCGGGCTTATGGCAGTTGCCGGTCCCGGCGGGGGCAGTTCAAAGAGCGGTGCCCGCCTCGCGGCGAGGCCGCGGGCTGCGGGCAGTTCTGATGTGAAATTGGAGCCGGGTTCGTCTCTGTTGGTGCCTTTGGTGACCGGTGATATAACAATGATTGCGACTGGGACGGCAACGGACGTTATAGGTGATGTGGTGTATGGTTTTGGTCACGGTTTGTTGACTTACGGGCCGGTGGATTTGCCTATGGCTACGGGGCAGATTCATACAGTTGTTGCGAGCAGGGTCCGTTCCTTCAAAATTGCCAGTATGCTCGATGTAGTCGGTGCACTGAGAGTTGACGAGGCCACCGCAGTTCGGGGGCGGATCGGGGCGGAGGCTTATATGCTCCCGATGACTGTAAAAGTGGAGCGTTATAACGATACCGAGCAGAGGACATTTAACTGCAGGGTTGCTTACAATCGGCTGCTAACCGGCAGTATGGTTGGCGCTGTGATAAGCGGGGCAGCTCTTTACGGCGGTGATTTGCCGCCTGATAATATGCTTGAATATAAAGTAAGCATCGGTATCGAGGGGGCAGGGAGGATTACTTTTGAAAATATCACGACGGATCAGGGTATTGATGATGTATATATAGAGACGGTTAATTCGATACGGCTTATTATGAATAATCCTTTCAGGCGGGTCGGCATAGAATCTATAGATGTAGAAATCCGGATAAAGCCTGAAGATGTTGCCTCGCATATATGGTCTGTTCAGGTTTCTGATTCGACGGTAAAGGCCGGTGAGGCGCTTGATGTGGAAGTAGTTGTGGAATCAGTATTGTCGCCGAAAAAGCGTTTGCGGTACAGCATTGCAATACCTGAAAATTTGGAGGCGGGGGAGTACAATCTGATTGTTTGCGGGAGCAGAGAATATTTGAAATTTCTGAATCAGGCTGTGCCGCATAGATTTATGGCGACAAATTTTAAGACACTTATTGAGGCGATGAAAGAGATATTGTCTGTAGAGCGTGACAGGCTGTATTGTATTCTGGTGCTGCCGGCCGGCGGTATTGTGCTGGAGAGGGCAGAATTGGGTGATTTGCCTGATACCAAGGCGCTTGTTCTCGGCGATTCGAAAAGGGCGCTGGAAGCGCAGCCGTATCGGCACTGGATTGAGCGAAGCTCAAGGACGGGGACCATTATCGAAGATAAAAAGGCCCTTAAAATAAAAGTTGAAGAATAACGGGAGCTGGAAGTGGAGAAAAAAAAGCAAAAAGCTATGACGAGAAACGGCAGATGTCACCGTATTATGCTGTTTTATGTTTTCGTTTTTTCAGTTGTAATTTTTACGGTTGTTTTAGATTGTCCGGCGGTCAATAGTAAAATTACGCGGCACAGCAGCGGTGCGGAGCTGCTCAAAGGTGAGGTTGAAGATGTCGTGGTCAGCTCGAAGGGGACGATTCAGCTCGGCCGTTCCGCAGAAGTCCTGGTCTCCGAGTTCGAGGATATTAATGAGCCGTGGTCTATAAACTGCATTGTTGCAAGCGGGCCTGCGATTTATTTCGGCACCAGCCCCAATGGTGCAATCTATAAATACAGTCTTGGAAAGCTGCAGAGGATTTATCCGGCTGAAAGTGACGACAGGCAGCAGGCCAAGAAGGGGAATTCTGCGGCTGAATCGCCGGGAGAGGTTCAGGAAAGTAATGAACCCAATGATAAAGGTGCTGAAAAGGGCGAGGTGGTCGAGGCTGAGGAGCATCTGACCAATGAGCATATCTTTGCAATGGCGACGGACGTGTCGGGAAGACTTCTGGCGGGTATAAGCGGGAGGGGATGCAGGCTTATACGCTTCAAGGCGGGTAAGATGGAAACAATATTTGAGCCCAATGACGCCAAATATATTTTTTCCATAACAACCGATGCGAAGGGTAATATCTACTTAGGGACCGGGCCGGAAGGCAAGGTCTATATGCTCGATTCCTTCGGCAAGAATGCTCAGGTTATTTATGAAAGCAAGGATAAAAATATACTTTCTTTGACCGCGGACAGCGACGGCTTTGTCTATGCGGGCGGTGACGGCAGGGGGCTTATATACAAGATAAATCCCGGGACGAAAACGGCGAGTGTTTTGTATGATAGTGACGAGCCGGAAATTACGGCTTTACTTTTAACAAAGACAAGTGACTTATATGCCGCGGCGACGTCTGCTAAGGTTGTCCAGACACAGGCTAAATTTGCATCGCAATTGTTGCTGGCCGCCGGCCGGCCCGAAGAACCATCCGACGAAGAGGAAGCAAATAAAACGAGCGGGACAAGTACTAAACTTCAGGTAGCAAATTCGAGAAAAACGAGCGATGAAAAAAAGGCTGAGAGGCCTTTGGTTATTCCGAAGGGAGCGAAGCCCGGGACCGTTAGTTTCATATACAAAATAACAGGAGCGGGTTACGTTACAGAGGAATTCAAGGCTGTTGCGGTTTTATTCTGTCTTGCTGAGCAAAATGGTCAGCTTTTTGTGGGCACTGGTAACGATGCCGAGCTTTTCAGTATCGAGCCGGCGACGGAACAGCAGACGGTTGTTTATGAGGACAAAAAGGCATCGCAGATAACGGCGGTGGCTGTTTTGGGTGATGAGGTTTATTTAGGCACGGCGAATCCTGCGAAGCTGATAAAGCTGAGCAAAAAATTCTCCGCGGAGGGTACGTACAGCTCTGATTTAATCGATGCGGGCCAGCCTGCACGTTGGGGTAAGCTTCAAATCGAAGCTGAAATACCTTCCGGCTGTAAGGTGCTGGCTGCGTGCAGGAGCGGCAACGTCAAAGACGTCAATGATTCGAGCTTTTCGCAATGGAGCGAACCGGTTGAGGTCAAAGAGCCGATTGAGCTTGACTGTCCGGTCGGCAGGTTCTGTCAGTATAAGCTTGTTATTCAAAGCCCTGACGGCAAAGAAAGTCCGGTTGTGCGGGAAATAGCCGTTGCCAGTACGGTCCCTAATCTTGCTCCGAAGGTCGAATCTGTCGAAGTAAGCCGACTTGAGGGGGCCGGCAAAGAGGGTGTTTTTAAGATAGAGTATAAGGCCGAAGATGAGAACAGCGATAAACTGATTTATAAAATTGATTTCAGGAAAATCGGCAGAAGTAACTGGATTGAGATTGAGGATGAGACCGAAGCGGCGAATTTCGAATGGGACAGCAAAACTGTCGAGGACGGCAGGTATGAAGTAAGGGTGACGGCCAGTGACGAAAAGAGTAATACGAGCACGGCGAAGCTTTCGGGCAGCAGGGTCAGCGACCCTGTCGTAGTGGATAATACGGCGCCGGTGATATCAAAAGCTGATGTGAAAGCCCAAAAGGCTAAGGTGATATTAACTCTCGAAGTCACGGATGAATTTACCGTCATCGGACAGGTTCAATATACTGTTGACAGCAATACCGATTGGATCGGCACTGTGCCGGAAGATTCGGTCTATGATACGATGAAAGAAGAGTTTGTGATTGTGATTGAAGATTTGAAGGCCGGTGAGCACATCATTTCTGTTAAGGTCAGTGATGATGTCGGCAATACAGCCTATAAAACGTACGAAGTTAATTTGACCGGAAGTTAAGAGTGTCTCGAATTATCGAGTTTGAAGAAATTGAGCGGACTGTTGAGTCGCTTTGTGAAAGCCTCTGTTATGAGTTGCCGCAGGACGTTCTGGAAGGGCTCAAGCAGGCTGTGAGGAAAGAGAGCAGCCGGACCGCAGTGAAGATATTGGAGCAGCTTATCGAAAATGCCCGCATTGCAGCGGAAGAAAGGATACCGCTCTGCCAGGATACGGGTCTTGCGGTGGTTTTTGTCGAGCTTGGCAGTGAGGTTGTAATTGCGGCTGATAAGGGCGGGACAATTATTGATGCGATTAATGCGGGCGTTGCCGGCGGCTATAAAAACGGTTTCTTGCGAAACAGTGTCGTTGCCGAGCCTCTCAGAGAGAGGAAGAATACCGATTCAAACACACCGGCTATAATTCACCTGACAATTGCAGCAGGCGACAGGCTGAAAATAACTATTATGGCCAAGGGTGGCGGCTGTGAAAACAAGAGCCAATTCAAGATGTTTCGCCCGACTGCTCAGAGACAGCAGGTAATCGACTGGGTAGTAGAGGTTGCGAAAGAGGCAGGTGCCGATGCGTGTCCGCCTTTTATTGTCGGTGTCGGTATCGGGGGTAATTTCGAGCACAGCTGTCTTCTGAGCAAGAAGGCACTTTTGCGCAAGCTGGGTCAGAGAAACAGTGACAGATTTTATGCTGAGCTTGAGGAGGATTTACTTTCGGCGATTAATGCCCTTGATATTGGCCCACAGGGCTTGGGCGGAGTGACAACTGCTCTGGATTGTATGGTCGAGGCGGAAGCCTGTCATATAGCGTCCCTGCCGGTGGCGGTAAATATCGAATGTCACAGTCACCGGCACAAATCCGCTGTCATTTAGCGGCGTATCAATTGATTTTTATTTCTTATTTTTTTCCATACCAAAGTGTTCAGGGTATTTGTATTTTACCTGATATAGCAGCCAGAGTGCCTGTATTGTTGTGTGTGGATTGGTTGGTTTGGATTTAAGTACAGGTCTTCTGCCTGAAGTGAAGCAGAGCCATTGGTCGTTCCATCCTCCATCCATATCCTGGTTTTCAATTACCCTTTCGATCCAGCGTCTTCGAATTTTATCGGGGTGTCCAGCCCTTAGAACGAAGGCTATTCTTTGTATGTAAATGTCAACGACAGCGATATCAGAATTAAGCTGTTTTACTATTCTGTTAGAGAGGTGTTCGATGAGCCGCTCGATATTGTCATTAGATAACGATCTTTCGCGCAGGTGTATGATAGCCCAGAGCTGGTGAGTAAGCTTTCTGCCCTTCCATTTGTTGTAGTCAAAAAGCTCGATTTGCTCAGGTGTTATATCTGTCTTTTCTTTTCCGATAGCGTACAGTATCCATTTGTTATCTATGTTTTCTTTTTCGATGGTATTGCTGAATTCCGTCTGATTTATCGGCCTGTTCGGGTCTATGAGTGCTTTCCAGCAGTCGGGCTTTGAGGGGATGAACATAAAGGAATTAACTATTTTTTTAAGAGAATCAGTTTTGTGCATTTTGTCACATTCATCGAGCATTTTCAAAAGCGCAGCGTTCGGTGTCTCAAGGATAGCTTTTTTATTCAGCAGTACCCAGGCAACAGCCGCATCAATTGATTCATCAAGTGAATTTGAAAAACTCTCGTCGGATTTGATAGATATGTTATTATAAAAAAGGGCTGCCATTTTGACAATGAAGCAGAAGATAATAAAAAGAAAGAGGACTTTTATTGCGAAGCGGAACTTTCCAGACTTTATTTTAGGTATTAGTTTTTTGGCTACAGATGTTTCATTATGTTTTTCAGCCATCTCCAGAGACTCGCTTATCATAAATATTATACAATGATAACACTATCTGGAAATCTATCAACTTAAAATGGAAGTGTTTTCGATTATTTGATTGTTTGCTGAGGGTCTGTTTGTTATATTTATCGTCCGTTTGAAGCTGAAGTTCGATAGAAGGGGCTGAAATGATAACAGAAGTCAAACTGGCGAAGCTGAGCAAAAATATGGAAGAAGCAGCCATAGTAGGTTTTTCTGTCAAGGTCGGCGACGAGGTTAAGAAAGGGGATATACTTTTCGAGATTGAGACCGACAAGGCCTGCGTTGAGATTGAGTCACCGGCTGATGGTTTTGTCAGGCATATTTTTGTCGAACCCGGTTTTGTAGTTGGCGTGGGGACAGCGATATTACTTTTGGCTGATAGGAATGAGGATATTCCACGTCGGCTTTTGGATTCGTTAACGGCTGCGATACCGCCTCAAGAGGACTATGGTAAAGGTGAAGTTCAAGCGGCGAATCAAAAGTCCGTTGCCGAGGCGATTAGAGATTCGCTGTCAGCGGCTGATAAGCAAATAAAGCTCGGTGACACTGTGCCGCTTACAAAGCTGCAGAAGATAACCGCAGAAAAAATGTTGGAATCCAAAAGGCAGATACCCTGTTTTTATCTGAATGCGAAAGTTGATGTCACTGAATTGGTGGATTTGAGAGCAGAGCTTAACCGCAAGGGTGATGTGAATATTTCGTATAATGACTTTATTATCAGGGCTGTTGCGGCCGGCCTGAAGCATTTTCCCTTGATGACAGGCAGTTTGTGTGGCGGAGCTATAAATCTTGCAGAGAGTATCAATATAGGTCTTGCGACTTCCGTATCCGATGTTTTGTACGTACCTGTGATAAAACAGGCTGATAAAAAAAGCGTTGCGGAAATTGCCGCTGACAGAATAAAGCTTGTCGAGAAGGCTCAGCGGCATAAGCTTAGCCCCGAGGAGCTTGAGGATGGCTGTATTACGATAAGCAACCTCGGCTCTTTCGGTGTTGACTCGTTTATTCCGATAGTTGTTCCCGGCCAGTGCAGCATCATCGGTGTGGGGCGGATAAACGAGGTGCCTGTGCCGGATGACGGCGGCTTTGTTATAAGAAAGCAGATGAGTCTGACTATCGCGGTTGACCACAGGATTGCAAACGGCTCTTACGCATCTGAGTTTCTGGATTACGTTAGAAAATATCTCGAGGATAGTTCAAACTTTCGGGCGGAAAATATTTGACCTGCAGGTTGCCATTTTGGCAGCTAAAAGCACCATTCCAAAGCCCTTTTTTTGGGTGATAACCCGTATTTTAAGCAGAAATCGCTGTTTTTAGTGATTTGGCACGATGTTTGCGAATAATTAATTAGAGACTGAAAAATGAAAATAGTTACAAAACGGTTGAGTTGAAAGGAGGTGTTTATTATGTCACTAATACCTTATAGAAAAAGAGACAGAGGTGATTTGGCATCTCTTCACAGGGAGATGGACGATTTGTTCAATTCATTTTTCGGCGGCTGGCCTACAACGGCGCTCGAAGGCAGGGTGTGGCCCGCAATGGATGTATCCGAGGATGAAAATGAAGTTTTAGTAACAGCGGAAGTGCCCGGCTGCAAAGCCGAAGACGTTGATATAGCTGTGCACGGAAACACGCTGAGCATTACGGGTGAGAAGAAACAGCAGCAGGAGAAAAAAGAGAAAGGCTACTATCATCTCGAGAGGTCATACGGCAGCTTTCGACGTGAGCTGACACTTCCTGCCGATGTGGAGACCGCCAAGGTCGAGGCCGTTTGCAAAGACGGAGTGCTTTCGATAAAGCTGCCGAAGGCTGAGAAAGCCAAAGCCGTTAAGGTCAAAGTCAAAGGCCAATAGCCGCTGTAGAAAAAACTTATTGCTAACAGAAAATGCCGCTCTTAATATAGAAGAGAGCGGCATTTTTTTTACAGACGGTGTGTTTTTTCCTGTTTGTTTTTAAGGCGTGTCCGAGAGGTCAAAATATACGATTTTTATATTGATAGGAGCGTTTTTTGTCGTTTAGTCCTATAAAAAGTAAAGGTTTTAGTAGCTTGTTGCCGAATAAAATGTTAAGTATAATTACATTTTGTAAGTGACGAACGGCTTAAATGAATTCTTGTTTGAGCTGTTGTGAGGTGTTTCTGTTTTGTGAGAGCTCACAGGATGGGCCCTCAGAGCGGGAGAAATGCTATGAGAACAATAGCGGTCGTTAATCAAAAAGGAGGATGCGGGAAAACTACTATATCAATCAATCTGGCCAGTGCGCTTTCCGAGCTCGGCAAGAAGACGCTGCTGGTAGATATGGACCCGCAGTCACATTGTGCCGTTGGTCTTGCTGTTCCCGAAGAGCAGATTGAGCAGAGCATTTACGATGTTTTGATAAGTAAGAGCAGAAACGAGCCTATTAAGCTGACCGAGATACTCTGGCAGATTAGTGACAGGCTGGATTTGGCACCGGCGAGTATTGACCTGTCGGCATTCGAGCAGCAGATGGCGGGTGTCGCCGCGCGTGAAAGCTGTCTGAAGGACGTTCTTGGTGAACTCAAAGGGGAGTTTGAATACGCGGTAGTTGACTGCCCGCCGGCGGTGGGGCTTTTGACTTTTAATGCGCTTAGAGCAGCTACCGATGTCGTTGTGCCGGTGGAGACCGGATACTTTTCATTGCACGGGCTGAGTAAGCAGCTTGAGACGCTGAACATTTTATGCCAGCGATGCGGACAGCAGATTAACGTCAGAGTTGTTGCAAGTATGTATGACATAAGGACAAAGATGGCTCGTGAAATTATGGCTGAGCTGAGGTCCTGCTTTGGCGAGAGAATGTTCAGGACGATAGTGAATTTCAATACGAAGCTGAAAGAAGCGGCCAGTTTTGGTCAGCCGATAGGTGAGTATGACCCTGCCAGCAAGGGTCGCAGCGATTTTATTGCGTTGGCTGAGGAGGTTGTCGCTTCCGAGAGTATGCAGCAACGGCGTGAGCTTGTTAACTCTTTGTCGAGCCAGCTCGATGATATCAGCAGTAGTGCAGATGAGCTGCTGAAATCTGCAAAAGCTGTTGAAGTGGCAGATGAGCCTGCTGTTGATAAACCAGCAGTGGAGGAAATACCACCTGCGCAGGCGGAACCGGTTATAAAAGAACCGGCGGTAGAGCAAGAATCACCTGCCCAGATGGAGCTGGTCGCTATAGTAAAACCTGTCTTAACCAGCCCGCCCAGCCCCCCTGATAGTGAGATTGAGGAACAAAGAGAAACTGAATCATCTGAAGCTTCTGAAGAGATTATCAGGATTGAACCTGAGGATGCGGCAGCTACTGTCAGTATCGAAGAGAAGCTTTCGGATTATTACGGAGTCAGCCAGATGAATGCTGCTGTTGTGTTCGTAACCCTTTATCCTCGTGCCAGCAAGGTTCAGATTGCCGGTGACTTCAACAATTGGCAGCCTGAAAAGACCGAGATGCAGAAGGTTGGCGACAGCGGCGTCTGGCAGACACAACTGAACCTGCCGCCCGGAAAGCATCAATATCGTCTCGTCGTTGACGGGCATTGGCAGCAGGACCCCTATAATGAGCGTACTGAGCTGAATCCTTTCGGAGGTTTCAATTCGGTTATCGAGGTGAAATAAACAGCCAGAAATTATGTCCAGCGCTTAAGCACTCTTGTTCATATGCCTTTTTGTTACAAGAGCCTTGTTTACGTTTAGTTTCAACAATTATTTCCCGTTTTTCAAGAATATTTTGTTGTTAAAAAAGTTGATTTTTTTCTTGCTTTTTTGCCGGATTAAGAGATAATTGTTTTCGAGAGGGGTGAATTTACCTAATTAACAGCAGCTGTTTTTTTAGTTTATTAATGATGGGTGCTCGCAATATTTTTTATTGTGTTTCTGCATTTATTATTGCAGCGACAGGTTGGATTTGCCCTGTTTATGCGGTGCATATTCATATCTATGGGGGTGATTTTGACCTTCGAATTCCGGAAGAGCCGGGCGAAAACTACGGGAAGATGGCTGACGCAATTATAGATATTCAGGACGATTATATTATCTCCGACCTGAATGTTAAGGTTAATATAAGCCACAGCAATGTTTTTGATTTGCAGGTTGTTTTGATAAATCCCTCAGGAACACCCGTTTGTTTGAATATGTATGGATTAGATGATTTTTTTGAAGGCCCTAATTATATCGATACAATATTTGATGATGAAGCCCTTGTACCAATAGAGGAGGGCGAAGCTCCTTTTACCGGCCGATTCAGGCCGAGAGATAGCCTGAGTGTGTTCGATGGCGAGAGTATTTTTGGCGAGTGGCGATTGCATATTGTTGACCAGTTTCCTCATAATTGGGGAAGACTGGATTCTTTCGAGCTGTTAGTTTCGGCACCTGAACCGGCTACTGTTTTTCTGCTGGGTTTCGGTTCGGTGTTTATGTTGTTAAGAAATTCAAACAGAAGATTTAAGAAACATTGAGAGTCTTTGCTGTTGTCATTTCTCTGATGTAGAACTTTCATAATTTTCTGTCTAATTTACGGTAGCTGATAGCCTCTGCGATATGTTCGGGTGCGATTTTTTCGCAATCGGCCAGGTCGGCTATGGTTCGGGCGGTCTTGCAGATTTTGTCGTGTGCACGTGCGGAGAGGCCGAATTCGGTCATTGCCTGCTTGAGAAGCATTTCAGAAGGCGAATCGAGCTCACAGAACTTTCGAACCTGTTTGTGATTCATGCGGGCATTTGTCGTCACCCTGCCGTCACTGAATCGCTTCGTCTGAATGGACCTTGCCTTTGTTACCTCTTTTCTTATGCCGGCAGAGTCCGACTGAAGTGTTTTCGAACGCAGTTTGGTGAAGGTTACCGCGGGGACATCTATGTGCATATCGATTCTGTCTATAAGCGGGCCTGAGATTTTCGATAAGTAGCGCTCTATCTGGCCGGGTGTGCATTTACATCTTCTGGCGCTCGAGCCGTAAAAGCCGCACGGGCAGGGATTACAGGAGGCAACAAGCAGGAAGCTGGCAAAGTAAGTTATAGTTCTTTTTGCCCGAGATACGGTAACGGTGCCGTTTTCGAGCGGCTGACGAATCATTTCGAGAACATTTCGCGGGAACTCGGTGAACTCGTCGAGAAATAAAATTCCGTGGTGGGCAAGCGATAGTTCTCCCGGTCTTGGAAAGGTTCCGCCGCCAACGAGAGCAGGGCCGCTTGCCGTGTGATGCGGTGAGCGTATTGGTCTTGTAGCCATCAGAGCCTTGCCTTTCGGCAATAAGCCGACCGAAGAATAAATGCGTGTTGTCTCGAGCGACTCTGTCAGTGTCAGCGGCGGCATAATCGTAGCCAACCTCTGAGCGAGCATAGTTTTTCCGGCACCCGGCGGTCCGAGCATCAGGATATTATGGCCGCCGGCTGCAACAATGGTCAATGCCCGCTTGACGGACTCCTGTCCCTTTACATCGGAAAAATCCTCATCGTATCGGCTTTCGATGTTAAATATCTTTTCGATGTCGATAGTGGTGGTTTCCAGAGGTAATTGTCCAT
>Ga0315551_10001584_pt1 | contig 17116 bp, 16 predicted proteins | sample SalMarSW160290MG_FD_203678 | JGI IMG/M metagenome (GOLD analysis project Ga0315551, IMG submission 203678) | Salt marsh sediment microbial communities from the Plum Island Ecosystem LTER, Massachusetts, United States - Salt Marsh Sediment SW1602-90 ...
CTGCGCAGGGTGTAATAGGTATGAGAATTCCAGGTGGTGAAAGCATTGTTTCCTGTGTAATAGGTGATGAGAAAATAAAAGACCTTATATTCATAGCGGATGACGGGCATGGTAAAAGAGTTGCCGTATCGGAGTTTAGAGAGACTAATCGCGGAGGCAAAGGAGTTATCGGTATGAAAATCGCGAAAGGCAGAAAGCTGCAGCGAATGGTTGGGATAAGTGCCGAAGAAGAACTGATGGCAATTACGGAGGCAGGTAAGATTATAAGGCTGAATTCCGAGGACATCAGCAGACAACACCGTAATACCCGGGGAGTCAGGGTGGTGTCTGTAAAAGGAGAAAATAGAGTAACGGATATCGCGATTGTAACGGAATGATGGAAATCTCGCGCGTAGATTTCTACTCCGGAAGTAAAGGAGAAGAATCTCCGAGGAAGATATACACCTCTTCAGGAACAATAACAGTCGATAGAATAATAGAAACAAAGTTAGAAGAGGATTTTCATTCCAAAGATAGGAAAAAAGTTTTTATTTTTCAAAGTTATCAAAAAGACTTTTATCAACTTAATGTTTGCCGGCAGTCTTTCGAACTTACGAAAATAGAAGTAAAAGGAAAATAATTTTTTAACGAGTGAAGAAAAAAATAAGGGTACCAATTCAATATAGTAAAATATCTTAGGAAAGAAGGATTTATAGTTAAATAAAATCAAAGATTTTATTGGTTAGAAAGTTAGGACGTTAGATCGTTAGGTGGTTAAACCCAACAAACCCAATAAACCCTACGAACTCAATAAACCTGGTTACACACGAATAACACGAATTTTTTAGTTTTGTTTTTACTAAATCCTATACCCAATTTTACCGATCAGCTATTTGCTTTCTTTTGGAAGGCTACTTCTCATAGACAGCAGTAAAATTATATGAAAAGTTTAAACCAATTCTGACGTTATTGCTTGAGTTTTCGTCGGCAAAGATTTGTTCCAGCTTGATAAAGTAAAGATTAGCCTTGAGCAATTCAGTTTTGTATTCAAAGGCTAAGTTTGCGTCCCTTCCGTCTGCTTCGAGAAGAATGCTTATCGGATTGTTCAGCCTCATTTTAAGTCCGGTAAAAAGCCCCAGAGCCCAATTTTCATGGTTTTCGCTGAAGAGAACGTCGGTATTGGGAACAAAGCTTCTTGGTCCATATCCAACGAATTTTCCGCGACCTATTCCTAAAGTTATTTCAAATTTTTCATTGAGATTTTTCGTGGCAACACCATAAAGAGAAACGATTTCAGGAGGTCTATCAAGATAGCTTTCATCGTCGTAGACTTCTTCCGAGCCTGCTGGGGAGATAAACTTATTAAGCGCCAGTTCATAAATACCTGCAGCTATGGAAGGTCTGTTTTCTTCCTGTTTTAAAATTTGATAGGATATATCGAACGCGAAGTCAGCTCCATTGTACCATTTGAGAGCTGTATTTAGTTCTTTGTATGTGTACTCTATTCCAATATTAGGGTCAAACCCTACTACGCTTTCACTCTTTGTGGCGAAGTTCATGTCCAGATTAATGAATAATCCATCCGTGTAATTAGCTGTTGGTATATCTATGTAAGAATTATAATGTAACATCTGGGAATCAAGGGAAAGAAAGCAGAAAAACAATACCAGCATCAAAAATTTTTTCACTTAAAGCCTCCTTATTTTATTTTTTTCGAAAAATTATTTCCGAATTTCATCTAACTATAATTTTTTGCTACTCCCATTTACCGAATAGAGTTACATAGAAAGAAAGGAGAACAAGTTTTACGTCAAGCAAAAAACATTGTTTCTTTATATATAAAAGATCGTATTTAACCTTGTGTTCGGTTTTCGCTTCCCTGTCGGCGAAGATTTGAGCTATACCCGTAAGACCGGGTTTTACAGTAGTTCTTTTTGAGAAATCAGGGACTTCTTCGAGACTTTCATATTTGCTTCCTATAATTTCAACGTCCGGGTGGAAAGGACGCGGTCCGACAAAACTCATATGCCCCATGAAAATAGAAAGCAGTTGAGGCAGCTCGTCCATTGCCGTAGCCCGAAGTATTTTGCCGACTCTACTTACGTGTGAGTTATAGTCTTTCCTATTTTTCATGGCAGTGCCGTTGTGGGTGTTTTTTCCCATTGAACGGAATTTTAAAACGTAGAAAATTTCTCCGTCTTTGCCTACTCGCTTTTGTTTTATAAAGATGGGCCCGCCGCTTTCCATTACAATCCCAACAGCGGAAAGCGCCCAGACGGGAAGGGAAATTACAAGTCCAATCCCCGAAAGAAGGACATCGAATACCCGTTTGGAAATATTTTTTGACTCTTTTACAATATCAATATTCATTTCACATTTGCTACTTTAACTCATTAATTATAAACAAGATAGCAATAAATTTCAACCCCTATTTCTCTTTTTTTCATAAAAAACAGACCGCGCACAATTTATTTCTATAAATACCCCTACAAGTATCATTCCTCTTTTTTTGGTATATAAACCATTGCCAATAAGGTACTTATATGGAAAAGTTTGAAATAAGTACAGGGAAACGTCTTTAAAATATGACGAAAATCTTAATTTTTTGTCAATATTTCCGAATTCGCGGTGTTCTGCTTGCATACGGGTTATTATTTCTTTCTATACAGGATAAATTGGGCTCTTCTGTTCTTTTTTCTGTTTTCTTCGGTGTCATTGTCTGCTATCGGTTTTCTTTCTCCGTAAGCTTCCGTGTTAATCCTGCTGGGCGCTATGCCGCGTCCGATAAGGTATTCCTTGACGTTTTCCGCTCTTTTCTCGGATAGCTTTTGGTTGTCTTCATAGGTTCCGATATCGCAAGTATGTCCGACAATTATCAGGTTGATATCTTTGTCATCTCTTATTAGTTCGACTACCCTATCCAGAATGCCGTATGCTCTTACGGTAATATCGAATTTTTTGAAGGGGAATTTTATGCTTATACCTTCTACTGTATTTTTTATATCTCCGAAATTATCTACTACTTTAATAGAGTCTTTTGCTTCGACAGATTTTTGGGGAATTTCTTTTTTGCTTAGTTCTATTGTGTATAGGTTTTTACTTATTCCTCCTTTTACCGCCATCTCGATTTTTCTATCGACATAGTTAGTTGCTGAGATGTGTGAGGTATACATGCCGGGCTCAAGAGAAAAGGAATGAATTTCTTTAAACGCCGAGGCTTTAACGGTGTCTCCTTTTTTATTAATTATTATTGTGTGTCCTTTTACCGGTTCTCCGTTTTCTTTATCTATTAGTTCGATTACAACAGGAAATTCTTTCTTTTCTTCTTTCTTAACTCCTTCTTTCAAATCCATTATTTTATAAGATAGATTAAGACTAACACGAGGTGAAAGATCGGATTCCTCGCTGAACAATTCAAGTTTGTTCAAAGCCAGCGTTCCTTTGACTAATTCGTTTTGATATTCTATTCCGATATTCGCGTCGCGTCCATCTTCTTCGACAATGAAAGATAAATTATTCGGGAAAGTAACTTTTATTCCGCCGAAGAGCCCCATAGCCCAATTTTCGTGGTTTTCATCAGAAAACGCGTCGGTATTTACGTATTGGCTTCTCGGTCCGTAACCAATAAATCTACCCCTGCCTATTCCGGCTGTCATTTCAAAATTTTTACTTATTTTTTTTGTTCCAACGATGTACGCGGAAGCAATCTCCGGAGGTCTATCCGTATAATTTTCGTCGTTGATAACTTCATCCGACCCTGCGGTAGAGATATATTTACCGGTAGAAATTTCGCTTATTCCTAAGGAAAGACCGGGAGAACCGCCGCTATCGGAAAGTATCTGATAGGAGAGGTCGATCGCGAAGTCGGCACCATCATACCATTTCAAAGCTCCCCCAAATTTATTATATGAAAAATCGATTCCGATATTAGGGTCAAACTTAACATCATTCACATCTTTAATAGGGTAACTCGAATGTACATTAACATACAGTCCCTGGGTAAGACTGGCTGTGGGTATATCTATGTAAGATTCTCTTTTCATTTGATAAGCATTAGTTGTAATCGATATTATAAATAAACTTATAATAATTAAACGTGTCAAAAAACACACCTCCTTATATATAGTGTATTCTATAGTAAAATGACCGTTTTGTCAACCCAGGTTATCAATTTTTTAGATTTTTGCTACAAAGACACCAAGATAATAGGACGCAGATAAACACAGATTTACTCAGATTTTTTTATTTTGTTTTTTTTAAGCTAAAACCTGACACCTAAGACCTAATATCCCCCTTGACTTCTACTCTGTAAATCAATAGAATACAGAAATGACAAAACAAGATAAAGGTACAAACTCAAAAAAAGTTTTAGTAACAGGCGGAGCCGGTTTCCTGGGTTCTCATCTCTGCGAAAAATTATTGGGAGAGGGTTTTGATGTCATCTGCATGGATAATTTTTTGACTGGAAGAATGGAAAATATCGAACACCTGTTAGGAAACGAGAATTTTACCTTTATAGAACATGACGTTACCACATATATAGACATCAAAAGTGACTTAGATTACATCCTGCACTTCGCGAGTCCGGCAAGCCCAATAGATTATCACCAGCACCCGATTCACACATTAAAAGTAGGCGCTTTAGGAACGTATAATTCTCTCGGTTTAGCAAAAGACAAAAAAGCCGCTCTTCTCCTGGCATCCACATCCGAGGTATACGGCGATCCACTTATCAGTCCTCAGAGCGAGGAATACTGGGGGAACGTAAATCCGGTCGGTCCGCGAAGTGTTTACGACGAAGCCAAACGTTACGCTGAGGCGATTACAATGGCTTACCACAACAAACACAATATCGATATTAGAATCGCGAGAATATTCAACACGTACGGTTCGAGGATGAGAATCAAAGACGGCAGGGCTCTACCGGCTTTTATGTGCCAGGCTCTTAGAGGAGAACCTATAACGGTTTTCGGAGACGGTTCTCAAACCCGCTCATTTTGTTATGTAGACGATTTAATCGATGGAATTTACAAATTACTTATGTCCGATATCAACTATCCCGTCAATATAGGAAATCCTAACGAAATCAGCATTCTTGATTTCGCGAAAGAAATTTTAAATTTAACAAAAAGCAAAAGCAAAATCGTTTTCAAACCATTACCTGTTAACGACCCCAAAATAAGAAGACCCGACATAAGCAAAGCAAAAAAACTTTTAAACTGGGAACCGAAAGTTTCGAGGGAGGAAGGTTTAAAAAAAGTCCTCGAATATTTTAAGAAAGAACTAAATCTTTAAAAAAAGTAAAGAACGATTTAATTTCCTAATAAGCTCCTTTGCCGAAAACAATTGCTTGCGGTGTCTGACTTAGAAGATGTAGATCAAACCACAGGTTTCTGTTTTCGGTATAATATATATCAAGAAAACAAGATTTTGTAAACGGTAATCTGGCTCTTCCAAAAACTTGCCACGCTCCGGTAATACCTTGTTTTACGGAAAGTCGTTTTTTATGCCAGTCCGAATACTGAGTAACCTCATACTCGAGGGGAGGCCTGGGGCCAACTAATGAAAGATCACCTTTTAAAACATTAAAAAATTGCGGGAATTCATCAATACTTGTTTTCCTTAACATTTTACCCCATGAAGTTATTCTTGAATCATCCATAAATTTAAAATTTCTGTCACTGTCTCCATTTATACAACCTTTCACAAACTCTTTATGAGGTTTATCATCAGAGGATTCAATCATAGAACGGAATTTTAACATTTTAATAATCTTTTCTCCTTTACCAACTCTATTCTGCATGAAAAACACTGGCCCTTTGGAAGTCAACTTAATTCCTGCCGCTGCAATAATCATAAAAGGGAAGAAAATAATTATTGCCAAAATCGCACCCATAACATCTATTACTTTCTTCATAAAACGATAAATCTTTGAATGACCGCTCCATCTGAAATAAACGATTGGCACACCCTCAAGATATCCCCAGTAGTCAACACCGTCAATCCCAGTTAAAAGCGGAGAGAATAAAATCACAGGAACTCTACCTTTAAAATAAAAAAGGGTCTCAATCAAAGTCTCCCATTCTTCTGTAAATGTAGAAATTATAACCGGAAACCCCTTCTTTACATAGTTTTCAATCTCTTCTCTATCTTCTGAAATTTTCTTTATAGTAATACCTGAAACCATGTGATGCTTTGACCAGTCTCTAATATCTCTATAATTACCTTCAGGGGCGTACAGCACGACTTCCCTACTGGGTAGAAGTATAGAGAAAATAGGAATGAGGATGGTTCTGGTAAAGTACACTAATAACGAAAAAATAAGGAAAAGAATTAAAATCGAAACCACTTTTTGAGTATGAAAAGAAGAGGATACCCACAACCAGATTAGATAAAGAACAAAAGTATATCCTAAACCTTTTATAGTCCTATAAATATATCGGAAACGATTTAAAAATACAAGATAATTGTATAGATCAAGATAAGCAAATATTCCAACAACAAGTAAAGTAAAAACGATCACTTCTAAATAAATACTCCTTACAGACCCAATTATTCTTTCAGGGACAATATTATAGGTTATAACAATAGAAACCACAGCGAATAATATATCAAAAAATAAAAGTAAAAGTTTCTGTTTTTTCCAGATTATTTTTTCCTCTCCTTTACTATTTAGACTCAAAAATACGCATTTAGTTCCATTTTAATTAAATTTTCTTCGGCGAAAAACAATTTATAATATTTAATACATTAACAAATTTTCAGATTTGTCAAGGGAATAAGTATACCATTAATATAAAAAACCTGCATTATTGCTCTTTTACGAAATTTTCCTCGAGGAGTTTTGGCATACCATAAATGGTTTTAGGGTCAAGAGAATCGTATTCATAATACGTACCTCCTTTTTCTCCATCAAAAATGTAATCGGTACTGATATAGAAAAATTTAGCAGCTATGTTTCTCACTGCTATAGAGAGATCCCTTGTTCCAAGTACATTTACTCTGAAGGTTTTTACCTTTTCTTTCTCACAACAATACACATTCGTGTATGCTGCAGAATGAACCATTATCTGTGGTGGAGAGGGTTTCCCCTCCCCATATACATATACCTAAACCACCGCTTGATTTATTAGAAGTTTTGGTTATTATCTGCTACTGTCACAGATTAAAGCACCGTCCTCATATTTTATTATAATGATACCTTTCAAAATAGTTAGAGAAACACTTTTTAATGACCTGGCTCTCAGAAAATAATAGACTCCAAAAGAAAAAAAGAGAAAAATCCAGAGGAAAAGAATAATAATCAGTATCTAGGTATAATGACTAAAAGAATGGAGTTCAGGGAGAGTTAAATTCTGAGCTCTAATGTAGTAGGCAGCAATAAAAAAACATTGTAATAGCTAAATCAAAAACAATTGCCAACTTGGAAAAAATATATCTTTGCAGCTTTAGCGTTTAGGTTACCATTTTCAAAAATAGATTTTCATATTTCTCGGTCACTGCATCCCAAGAATAATTAGCCTGTACTCTTTCTTTAGCTTTTTCTCCATACATCCTGATAACTTCAGGGTTTTTTATAATATACTCGATCTTTTCTTTTAAATCCTGAGCATTATTTTTCTTATAAATTATTCCAGCATCGTTAATTACTTCCTTATTTCCCTCAGTTCCGTTAACCAAAACACAGTTTCCAAATCCCATAGCGCCAACTAAAGCAGGTGGGGTACCACCAACATCACTTGCATGAACATAAGCAAAAGTAAAACTATGAAGTTCCTTATAACCTAAACCAAAAATATAACCAGTAAATATTATTCTTTCATCATCTTCGGCCAATTTTTTAATGTATTTTTTGTACTCATCAGAATATGGGGCATCACCAACGATTATCAATTTTTTTTGTGTTTGAACTTTTTTAAAAGCTTGGATAACAATATGAGCATTATTTTCGGGTTCTAAACGGCTCACATATAAAATATAATTTTTAGGTTGCAAATTAAACTTCCTTAAAGTTTTGGTGGTGTTCACTTTTCCTATATTAGCGCCATAAGGAATCATGACAGACTCTTTTTTATAGGTTTCCAGATAATATCTTTTTATAATTTCCGCATCAGAAACAATTACATTAGGGAATTTAGTAGCAAAATATTCTCCTATGCGGTGATATAGTTTTCCTATCCAACTCCATTTCTTTCGTAACCTTTCTATTCCATCTACATTTAAAACAACCTTTTTACCAGTTAATCTTGGAATAAATGCAAAAGGACTATTTACTGCGTTAAGCAGGAACACAATATCATATTTAAAAAAGCAAGAATGAATTATTGATATAAAAGTATGGACAACAGTATCAAGATATTTGTGGCTTATTGTAGGTAAAATCAGCAACCTCGCCCCTTTGTAATAACTACCTGTGTAATCAATGATATTTGACCTGCCGTAAACAGTAACCTGGTGCCCTCTTTTGACTAATCTTGGCGCTAATTCCTCAACAAAAGTTTCAAAACCGCCATAATTAGCAGGAATGCCTCTTATTCCCATAATAGCGATTCGCATACATACCATCCTAAATTTTAATAACTTTAAAAAATTGAAAGAAATACTGTCTATAAGTATCCTTGATAATAATCCTCTAAATATTCTTTAAGTGCGATCTTCCAATCTCGCATCATATTAAGGCTTCGTAAATTTAATTTTTTATTTAACAAACGTTCTGAGGTAGGGCGTTCGGCAAAATATTCCTTTTTGAAAAATTCAGATGATACTTTTTTGATTTTAATTTTTTTCTGTAAGTTGAGAAGCTTAAGTAATTCCTGTGCCACTTCCAATCGACTTGTCACATCACCGCATACCATATTATAGAGACCCCAGAATTCGGTTTCTAAAAGAAGTTTAACATTTTTTGCAAAATCCTGTGTGTAAGTTGGCGTACCAAACTTATCATCGACAATAAATAACTCATTTTTTCCCATCTTAATCTGTTTCATCAATTTTTGAATGAATTTTTTATCCTTTTTGGGTCCCCCACCCATCATCCATCCAGGTCTACAAATCAGATACCTTTTTGCATTTTGCTTTACAAACATTTCTCCAGCGTATTTCGATCGAGCATAATGCCCTAAAGGATTAGGAAGGTCCCAATCATCGTAAATTTCTTTTTCCCCATCAAAGATTCCCGCTGTACTAATATACAGAAGTGGAATATCGAGCTCATTTGCAATATAAACAGCATTTTCAACTGAGAGTGTATTCGTTTCATATGTTTCATTAGGATGTAATTCGCAGTATTCTAAATCTGTAAAAGCTCCTAAATGAAAAAGGTAATCAGGTTTGAATTCATAGACGTCTCTTTTATATTCATCAAACATTCGAAAATCAAGAAAAGACAGCCATTTTTCATTAATATCAATATCAGTACATTTTAATTTATATACTTTTTTAAACTGTTTATAAAAAGCATCACCTAGCATTCCAGCACAACCAGCTATATATATCGACTTCATATTGCCCTCTAACACTCCCTTCTTTATTTAATAATTTCACAAGATTATTTATCAAAGACTCAATCTTGCTTTTTAAATCTTTCTGGCCATGGATATCACTGTTCCAAGAAGTTTGTGGCTCTAAAACTATAAAGAACAATTCCTACATATAGATAATCCCATCTTTAAAATTACCATAAAATCTTTTTCTTATCCCTATTGCTTAGGTGTTTGATGCTCTTCCCTATATGTGTGAATATTCAGTAAACCATATCGAAAATAATATAAGATAAAACGATAATCTTGTCAAGGGAAAAATTGGAAATTTTTCTTTACGGAATTACTACGATCCCGAATTAAGCCCCGATCGCTGAAAACTCGCCAAAATCCAGCTGATAGCAATACTATTATCACAGAAACATATTCTAAAAAAAATCTTAAACATCAAATTTTTCTTTTGACAAGGAATTTTTTTGTGTTATAATATGGCGTGTTAAATAACACACCATATTATTGATGTTACCAAAAGAGGAATGCAATGGTAGTAAACAAAAGAGAGAAACTTATCAAAAATCTCATAGATAATCTGGATTCTCTTATTGGTTTGGTGGTAATGTATCGGCTGAAGCGTGGAAAGAATTGTACCTGTAATAAAGGTAAACAGCATATCTGTTATTATCTATCTGTCAGAGAGAAAGGAAAAACAAAGAATCTTTACTTACCGCCAAAAGCAGTTAAAGAAGCGAAAAGGATTCGCAGGCAATATAAAAAAGTGAAGACAATTCTAAAAGAGATTTCTAAAACCAACTATGAAGAATCAGAGAAGAAGTATCCAACCGGAAAGCCAAAATGATTCAAGGGGCTCTTAAGACTTAGAAGAAGAAAAAAATAGTAGATGAATTTATCCCTATTATGTAGGAATAAACAGTATTGTTCTTACTTGGCAAAAATATCTATCAGAAGGAATAAATCGTCTTGAAAGGGAAAATGAAAATTTAAGGAGAGTTTTTGAAATAGTTAAAGAGGAGTTTATCAAGAAGGACCGAGCGATTGAAGAAAACAGATTAAAGTTGGCTATGCAGAAGAGTATAGTAAAAGAGCGTGACAAAAAGTATAGAGAGATTAAAGAAGCAACTAAAAAATGTAGCGACAAGGTTCAATTTGCTTAACAATATGGTATTTGGTAAAGAGAGGGAGGAGTATATATTACAATGTCCTTAGACACAATTTTTCGGGTAATTCTAAACAAAAATACATATACATAGATTACATCCATCTACTAGAGAGCATCAGATCATTACCCTAGTTCCTTAACGGATCACTTCATTTCTTAGTCCAATTCTAATTTTACCAATATATTCCTTCATAATGTGCTTTGGTTTTGACATTTTCTGTGATACGAACCAAATCAATAACAATTTGTTCTTTTTTTAGCTTGTCAAAAATAGTAACAAATTCTTCTGATTTGTTACCAACAATAATAACTTCTGCAAAATCAACTATTTCATCTAAATCATCAACTATTAAGGAAGAAATATGCGGTATATGTTTTAGTATGAATTCTTTATTTGCTCCAATTAAACAAGATAGAGAGATATTCCTATCGTAAATTTTAACTTTGTACCCTTTTCCCAGAAAAAATTCTGTTAATTCAATCAAAGGACTCTCTCTAAAATCATCCGTATCAGCTTTAAAACTTAGTCCTAAAATACCAATTTTTTTCTTTTTTAATTTAACTACCCGTTGAGCAAGGAGTTTTATCTGCATTTCATTACTTAAAAGAATTGAGCTTAAAACAGGAAGTTTTATGTTTAACTTCCCGGCTTTAAACAAAAAAGCCCTTAAATCTTTCGGCAAACAGGAACCTCCAAAGGCAAATCCGGGTTTCAAATAATAAGAGGAAATATTAAGTTTATAATCCTTACAAAAAATCTCCATAACTTTATGACTTTCTATATCCAGAGACTTACTAAAAATTCCTATCTCATTAGCAAATGTTACTTTTAAAGCATGAAAAATATTATCAACGTATTTCACCATTTCGGAGGTTTTTATATCAGTCCTAATAAGCGGAGCTTCAATTTTCTTGTAGAGATTTTCCACCAAATCACCGGTTTTCTTATCCTGCTCGCCAATAACAATTTTAGGTGGATTAAAGAAATCATCTACAGCTACTCCTTCTCTTAAAAATTCAGGATTGAAACATACTCCAAAATCTACGCCGGATTTCTTACCGGATTTCTCTTCTAAAATTGGAATGATTTTATCTTCTATTGTTCCAGGGACAACGGTACTTCTATAGATAACTATCGAATAATCGTTTTTATCTTTTAAAGCAATTCCTATTTCCTCAGATACCCTCTCAACAAAGTTTAAATCGATATCCCCGTAATCATTGGTCGGCGTCCCCACAGATACCATCATAAAATTACTATCTTTTACTGCTTCTTTTGATGATACTGTGGCTTTTAGTAATCCCTTACTTACACCGTCTGCGATATATTCCTCTAATTCTTTTTCGATAATCGGACTTTTCCCCATATTAATCGTTTCTACTTTCTCCGGGTTTATATCTACCCCAATAACTCTATAGCCCTGAGATGAAAAACAGGCAGCAGTTACACATCCCACATATCCGAGACCAAAAACAGAAATACAAATATCAGATTCGCTCATTACCTACCTCCTTGAATAAATCCAGCTATTCCCGAGCATTTTCCGCAACACCAATCGTTTCTATTTTCCGGGTATATATCCACTATAATAAACCTACACCCTTGAGAAGTAAAACAGACAGAAGTTAAAAACCTCACATATCCTAGCCCAAAAACACTGATTTTCATAATTCTTTACATCCTTTCAATAATATCCAGGAGTTTCTTTCCGGAAGAACTCCAATTAAACTCTTTTACATGTTCCGTACCACGTTTTATTAAATCCTCTCTCAACTTTTTATCATTAAGTATTTTATACATAGCGTTTATAATCTCTCCAACGTTATAAGGATTTACCACAATTGCCGCCGACCCAGCTATTTCTTTCAACGAACTACTATTCGAAGTAATAGTAGGCACACCGCTTGCCATAGCCTCTAACACCGGATTCCCAAACCCTTCATATAACGAAGGGAATACAAACAACTCAGCTCCTCGATAAATATAATAAAGATCCTCATCTTGTACATAACCTGTAAAAATTACTCTGTTTTTCAAATTTCTTCCTTTTACTTCATCAAGTAAGATTTCATGTTGAAAACCCATACCTCCACAAACCACCAAATTCTCTTTCACTCCTTTTCTACACAATTGTTCGTAAGCCTTAACTAGACGATGTATATTCTTTTGAGGATGCGTCACCGTACCTACATACAGAATATACTTACCTTTTATCTTATATTTTTGGAGTATCTGTGATTTTTTTTCATTATCAATATTTTGACTTTGTTTAAACATTGGATCGATACCATGGTAGATCACCTGTATTTTTTCCATAGGTATCTTCAATATTTCATTTATATCTTTCCTGGTATTATTGGAAACAGCTATTATTTTGTCCGCGTTCTTAGCTGTTAAAGGAATGGTTGCTTTTCGGTAAATCATCCGCAAGAAAGATTGATTGGGAAACTGATATTCTATTAAATCACGTATAAATACCAAAAGTGGACAAAACTTCCGACCTACAAAAATTATGTTAGGAATAATTAACAAATCGATTTTATCTTTAAGAACACGGTAAGGAAGAAAAATTTGGTTCCAGAGAAGATTATAAATAGGCTTCTTCTTAGAAACATTGTAATAAACAATTCTAAAGTTAGGGTTAGTAATTGGCAAAATATTTTTATTATCTCTATTTAAATAAATAATATATTCGTTCTTTTTATCAATCTTTTGCAATTCTTTTAAATAGCATATCGTAGTCCTTCCGATTCCGGTTAATCTTGGACCAAAATATCCCGCCACAGCAATTCGCATCTATTTACCTCCATAAGACATTCCGTTTAACTTACTCAAGATAATAGAATTCAATTCTCGATACCTTTTAGACCAATCGTTTTCCCTTGCAAACTTCACATATTCATCTTTAGAAGTAGATTTCAATGCCTTTCTTATTTGGGAACAAAATTCATTTTCCGTATGCGCAAAAAATACCGGAGCCGATATCCTTTCCAACTCTTCCCAGGGTCGGGCAACCACGGGCAATCCAGCAGCCATATATTCATATAACTTGATTGGGCTAACACAGTCAATAAATTTATCTACTTTAAATGGAATTATGCCTGCATTCGCATGCTGCAAATAAGATGGTAACGATTCATATTTCTTAAGACCACATATGTAAACATTATCAAGGACGTCCAAATTAGATAAATCTACGTTAGGCAAACCCAAAACAACAAATGAGTACTCCGGCATTTTCTTGGCACAGTATTCGATTAAAGATTTATCAAACCAGTGATCAATTGCGCCCATGTATATTATTCTGGGTGAAGGAATATTTTTATACTCTGGGGGTATTGTTGTAACAGATTTATTGAAAAATTCAAAATCCACACCATTGGGAATATAGTATACATCTTTTTTCCTGACTTTCTTAATTTGATCGAAAAGAGGATGCGCGGTAACAACAACAGCATCCGCAGTCCTGATCATCTTTTTATGAATTTCAATTTGGCTAACAGGTGTTCTCCGAAACCCAAAAATATCATCCGTAACTCTATAAATGAAAACTTTATGTTTCACAATTTCGGTAATCTGCCATAAAAACAAATTACTTACCAATAGGATATCTACTGATAAAAAATTGTGATTAGCTAATACTTTCCGCAATGAAGGCATAGTTAGCGTCAAACTGTGTCTGGCAACAAAATCCGATTTAAGCAATGGTAAATTGTACATAGGGCTCAAGGTAAACGGTTGATATACTTCAGTCCTCCTGTGTAGGGAATGAACTCCCTTCATGGAGTATTGAATTTTCCTGATATTTATTCCGATATTTCTTAATTTAAGCAAATGAAAAAGAGAAACAGGATCAGACAAATAAAATATTTTATTTCCTGATACTCTTTGAAAAAACTCAGCAAAATGAGCCGCACCTGTATGATACTTAAATTTTGGGACGCTCGCGGCACATATAAGAATTTTCATCTTGTTTTCCTCTTAATCTTAGGGGCGGATACAATGAAACCTAATAGAATTAGAAAATAAAATTGCAAATAAAACATAGGAAGATTATTAGGAAGTTCAGAAACTATAAGCCACACCAGAGACCAAGTAAGCGCATTAGCTATCATGGCACCAAAGCTCTTAGAATTTGCATACCTTTGCAATAAGGCAAAGATGATCCCATATATAATCATACCGATAATCAAACAAGGATACCCGCCATTAAAAAATAACTCTCCTATAATTCCAAAGCGTGCTGTGCCTCCTACGAAGCGTGAACCTAAATTTATTTCTTTAATATCGAGAAGGGTATCTCTAAGCTTGGATTTATATAATTCTTTGGAATATCCTAAAAATCCAAAAACCTCATTTGGAATAGCACTTATCCAAATTGCATCTAAAGTTTGGATATAAGGAGGAGAGTCTAATAATGCAGCCATTGTACGGAAAGGAGGAAGTAAGACTCTGAAGAAGCTTACAGGTAAAGGTTGTTTAGATATTTTTTTATATGTTTCTAATCCTCCCCTTAAGTGAGTATATTCTGCAAGAAGAAAAATAGCCATTACTATAACAATCACATATTTAAGCCTTAGAAGATCTTTTATTCTTACTTTCCTTATAAAAGTATTATAATTTAAAATATATATAACAACTGGAGTAATAAACCTCATTTTTGATCCATGCAGAACAAAAAGAATAAAAGTAATAGCAACTAGCAGACTATCAAGAATCTTCTTGTTTTTTGACCTGTGAGACCATAAGAGTTTTATTGTAGTTAATTTAAATCCCAAAATAACTGAAGCAGGGTATAAAAATCTCGTTAGGATAAATGACATTGGATGAGCTATGATTTCGAATCTAACTTGATCAGGTAAAATGGAAAGCATTGGGAATTGGAATCCAAAAAATATTCCATAAAATGCGACGAAAGATACTACGTTAACGGTAAGTATAATGTCACATGATTTATCTAATCTTTTTATATTTAGTTTCCTTTTGGATCGCTTGACTATCTTACTCATAGGGGAAACCAGATAATATCCAGTTAACAGGAAGAAACCCGCCACTGTATACAATTGAAAAGCGAATTCGAAATTTGCGTTTTGTCTCCAAAATCCGTAAAATGCTAATACTTTATACCCTAAATATGAAACCATGGATGAAAAAACCATAAACAATATCAACATATTTATAGGTTTAAATATATCCATCTTCTTTTTTACATTCAGTATAAAAAGAAACAAAAAGGCTTCAAATAACCAAACAAACAACCAAAAATATTCGTTCATAATCTCCCTCGAGTCAAAGTTGACTTATACCTACTCTTTGTGCTTTTGAGCGACATAAAGAACATCCCATGATAAGTTTCTTATCTTTAAAAACAAGTTAATCGCATCTATCATTACAATGCAGGCAAATAAAAAAGGGCGACAGGCAATGGCATAAGAACTATGTAATAGTCCTGCTCCAGGTAACGTTTTTTCGATTCGGAATCCAACTTGCTTGAGAATTTTCTTCCACTCACTGTCAGTCTTAACACTTATATGCCCATATCCCTTCTCCCCACTCTGGGATAAATCTACATCTAATTCCAGCTTTTTCTTAGAGTCGTTACCCCGCTTAAAGAAAGTGGCTTTGGCTAAAGATATCAAGGAGGTAAAAACAGAACTCCTTTTAGGAGGAGTAGTCATTATCAAGTATCCACCATCCATAAGCAAACTATAGATCTTATCAAGAAACGGCTTCGGCTCTGGTATATGCTCTATAACTTCGGAACAAATAATCAAACTATACTTTTCTTCGGTAATCCACTGAATGAAATCTTTTTTTAAAAAATTACAGTTTTCATATTTTGACTTAAAATATTCTTTGCGATCAATGCAAAACGAAATAAATGTATCATCAATATCTATTCCTTGAATTTTGACCTTTGTCATCCCAAAAATTTCTTTATGCCTTTTTGCTATATCAAATACAAGGTTACCTTGGTGACACCCTATATCTAATATTTTGATTTCCTTATTATCAGAAAACGGCAACTTTGAAGCTAATTTGCGCACCTGTCTGATAATATATGAATGCTTTAAAAACAATGTATATTCATTTGTATAGTTATCTATAACGAAAAGATTATCCAATCTTAATTCGTCTTTTTTAAGCTTTGTTATTTCACTTACTGTTCCATACCAATTTACAGGCATACCAAACCTCCATACTTTTCAACTCTTAGAAAGTAGCTTTCTCATTTCTTATAAAACTTTTCATGTATCTTTCTGAATATCACTTTTTCATTTTTCTCGATGGCAATTAATTTTAGTATCAACCAATACTCGATTTTTTTTCGAAAACCCTGGAGAATTTTTTGTTATCCTGCAATCTACAAACATAGTCTTTCTGATTGTATAAACTCAAATTTTGCATTAGTCGGTAGCTTTGATTTCAATGAGAAACAAACCATAGAAATTTTTTCTTTCTTTCCATATGTAGGTGAAA
>Ga0315551_10001586_pt1 | contig 17112 bp, 15 predicted proteins | sample SalMarSW160290MG_FD_203678 | JGI IMG/M metagenome (GOLD analysis project Ga0315551, IMG submission 203678) | Salt marsh sediment microbial communities from the Plum Island Ecosystem LTER, Massachusetts, United States - Salt Marsh Sediment SW1602-90 ...
TGCAGCACAGTGTGCTATAATTTACCGATTCGTAATTTCTGAACCTGCCATTATTAATACGGCAGGAGTTACCGTACAGGTTGTGGACTTCACCATAAAAAGAGATAGCTATGCAGGTAGATAAAAACGAGATAAATACTATGGGGGGAAAGAGTTGCCGCCAACGAATCATAAAGAGCTTTTAAAGTGGATTGATGAATGTGTTGCGCTCTGCCAGCCTGACCAGCTTGTCTGGTGCGATGGCTCAGCCACTCACGCCTGCGCCATGCCGGAAGATTTGGTATTCTGCTATCCAGACGGTACTCCATTACCACCTAATAGTGTTACCAAGGCTTTCCACAGGCTGGTTAAATCTATGGGGATATCAGGGGTACGTCTACATGACCTCCGCCGCACCCATGCCACGCTCATGCTGAGGCAAGGTGAGCATCCTAAGGTCGTAAGTGAACGGCTAGGGCATAGTTCGGTAGCAATAACAATGGATACATATTCCCCTGTCCTACCAGGGATCCAGGCAGCAGCAGCCCGGCGCTTTGATGGGGGACTACAGAGGACCGCAGGAGAGGCGTCATCAGAGAAGGTTGGTTAGCAATTGGTTAGCAATTTTTATTACCGCTCGGTTCTATACTGTCAATTTCGTATCTAAATTTGGAGGCGACGACCGGATTCGAACCGGTGAATAGGGGTTTTGCAGACCCCCGCCTTATCCACTTGGCTACGTCGCCTCTGGAGCGGAAGACGAGATTCGAACTCGCGACCCTCTCCTTGGCAAGGAGATGCTCTACCACTGAGCCACTTCCGCTCTTCTTCTATTCAACTGGTGCCGAAGGGGGGATTTGAACCCCCACGAGCTTGCGCTCACTAGCCCCTCAAGCTAGCGCGTCTACCAGTTCCGCCACCTCGGCACTGGCTTAGCTGGCAGGAGTGCGAGGATTCGAACCCCGGACCGGCGGTTTTGGAGACCGCTGCTCTACCAACTGAGCTACACTCCTCCGTTCAAGCTTATTATTTTAGCATAGCTGTCAATAAATGTGAAGCAGGTCGAACATGGCTCCTCTTTCATGCCGCGCATTCCTGTCGTAAACCTGTGGCACAAGTTTACTGTATCGATGACCGCTGGTCAAACTGCCATGACTCCCGCTGTTTGACGAAAAGGGAGCTCTTATCGTAAAGTAGTGGGAGCAGTTCATGTCATGAATCACCACGTGGCTGAATTGACTGGTTAATCACACAATAAGAAGGAGGTGCAGAAATATGCCATACGGCTCGGGCAAATATACCTACGAACTGGTGGATGGCTGGGCAAAGCTGCCCGAAGGGGCATCACTCCTGGATGTCGGCGGTATCAGCGTTGATGCACAGGACAGGGTTTATGTGCTGAACCGGAGCGCCGAGCACCCGGTAGCCGTCTTTGACCGTGAAGGCAACTTTGTCACTTCATGGGGCCAGGGGTTGTTCAAGCGCGCGCACGGCAGCGGCGTTGGTCCTGACGGCGCCATCTACTGCACCGATGACAGGAACCATACCGTACGCAAGTTCACCCCGGAAGGGAAGCTGCTCATGACGCTGGGCAATGAGGACCGGCCTTCAGATAACGGCTATGTGCAGGAGTGGTTCGATTTCTTCTGGAGCCTGACAACGATTGCCAGGGGCAGTGAGCCATTTAATCGCCCTACCGGCGTAGCGGTAGCCGACTCAGGTAATATTTATGTCGCTGATGGATACGGAAACGCCCGGGTGCACAAATTTACCGCTGATGGCAAGCTGCTGCTATCGTGGGGTGAGCCGGGGTATGCTCCGGGTCATTTCCGGCTGCCGCACAACATAGCAGTGGACAAAAAGGAGCGGGTATGGATTACTGACCGGGAGAACAGCCGCATCCAGATTTTTGACAGCAACGGGAAATTCCTTGACCAGTGGGAGAACGTTTTCCGTCCCACCGATGTTTGCCTTAATGGTGAGGGCGTCGTGTTTGTCTCCGAGTTGTGTCTGCGTTTGAGCATATTCAGCCCGGAAGGTGAGCTGCTGGCGAGGTGGGGAACACAGGAAAACAAGATTGATAAAGCTCTGTTTGTGGCACCGCACGCCATTGCGCTTGACTCCCGCGATGATATCTACGTTGGCGATGTCGCCTGGACGCACAGTAAGGTTGACCGCGGCGCAAGAGTGCTGCAAAAGTTCGCCCGCAAATCATAGTTGATGTATTGAGGCAGGAGATACCATGGCCAGAAAAAAAGTTATCGTGCCCGAGAGCATACACCCGGCAGGGCTGGAAATCTTGCGGCAGGAAGCTGATGTTGTTAATTTAGCGGAGCAGCCGGGACAACCTTTGCGCGATTACATTGCTGAGGCGCATGCCATCGTGGTCAGGGTGGGGAAAATCGACAGAGAACTGCTGGAACAGGCGAAGAACCTGATGATTATCGCCAAGCACGGCGTTGGCTACGACAATATCGATGTTGAAGCGGCCACGGAGAAAAAAGTAGTGGTTATCAATACGCCGCTGGACAACGCCGAATCAGTGGCCGAGCATAATCTGGGCCTGATGCTGTCCATAAACAAGAAGATAGCGTTGGCTGACCGGAGCATCCGTCTGAGCAAATCGAAGTCGCGGCAGGAGCTGGTCGGGGTGGAGCTGAAGGATAAGACGCTGGGCCTTATCGGCCTGGGTCATATCGGCTCCACGCTTGCCCATCAGTGCCAGGGTGGGTTCGACATGAAGGTCAACGCCTATGACCCGTATGTTACCGCAGAAAAGGCCGCCAGTCTCGGCGCCACCAAAGTGGAGAAGCTGGACGACGTGCTGCGCGATGCTGACTACGTTGTCATCTGCGTCCCGCTGACCGGGGAGACGGCCAACCTCATCGGCGCCAGGGAGCTGAAGCTGATGAAGCCTGACGCCTTTCTGGTAAACAGCTCCCGGGGTGGCATCGTTGATGAGAACGCCCTTTATGACTCCTTGGTCAAAGGCGGAATCGCCGGGGCGGCGCTGGACGTTTTCCTCAAAGAGCCGCCGCCTTCAGAGCACCCTCTGTTCAGTCTGGACAACTTCATCGGCACGCCGCACATCGCCGGCGGGACCCGTGAGGCGATGCGGCGGATGGCGACGACATGCGCGGAGGAAATTCTGAGGGTGTTCCGCGGGGAAAGGCCGAAATTCCCGCTCAACCCTCAGGTGCTTGATTAGTCGCTATACGGGATAGAAAGGGAAGGGGGAGCGTCTGTTTCTCTGCTCCCCTTTTTTTTGTTTCTGAATCCCTGAAGCCGAATATCGCTAGATAATGGTCATGCCGCCATCAACCAGCAGCGTCTGGCCGGTGACGTAGTCGGATGCGTCCGAGGCCAGGAAAATCGCGGCGCCGGCGTAGTCTTTAGGATAGGCTTCTCTCCCAATCGGTATGCCTTCAAGTATCTTTTTCAGGTCATCCGGGTTCTCTTGAAAGTATTTCTGGTTAATTGGCGTAATGGTCGTCCCGGGGCCGATGGCATTTACGTTGATATTATATCGGCTCCACTCGAGGGCGAGGGCACGGGTCAAATGGGAAACACCGGCCTTGGCGGCGGCGTAAACTCCACGCCCCGGCTGTACAATCTGTGACAGGACGGAGGAAATATTGATGATTTTGCCCTTTTTCCTCTTAATCATCTCCCTGCCCACAAGCTGGCTACACAGGAAAAGGCCCCTCAGATTGGTATTATGAATGGTATCCCATTCATCTTCCTCGAACTCCTCCAGCGGCTTCCGTATTATAACGCCGGCGTTGTTGACCAGGATATCGATTTTCTGGAACTGGTTCATCACCTTTTCCACCATAGCGGCAATGGAGGCCTTCTGGCTGACATCGGTGGGGATGGCTATGGCATTGTACCCTTCTTTCTGCAGTGATTCCGCAGCTTTCTGCCCCTCAGCGGCACGTCGGTTGGCGATGACCACGGTCGCGCCGGCGCTGGCCAGGCCCCGGGCGATGCCGAAGCCGATGCCCTGGCTGCCGCCGGTGACAATGGCGACCCTTCCCGACAGGTCAAACATGTTCATCTTGCTGCCTCCTTACTTCAGTTCCTGATGGAATTTCTTCAGTTTATTTTGAAATTCTGGCCTGTCCCAGACCTCCGGATTGACCAGTGTCTCCGGCTTTTCGCCGTCAATCATCTGGCGTATCTGCTGGGCAATCAGCTCCCACATGGTGATATAGAACTCGTCGGTGAGGGCGATGGAATGTGGGGTGACGATGACGTTTTCCAGCTTGAGCAGAGGGTTGTCCGCCGGAGTTGGCTCCTGCTCGTAAACGTCTATGCCGGCGCCCTGAATCCAGCCTTCCCTCACCGCCTTTACCAGCGCCGCCTCGTCTATGACCGGCCCGCGTGAGGTATTGATAAGGTAGGCGGTCTTCTTCATCTTCTTCAGCTCTTTTTCCCCGATAAGATGACGGGTCTTTTCGCTCAGGGGACAGCTTACGTTCACGAAGTCGGACTGAGATAACACGGTGTCCATGTCGACAAGCTGCACATCGACATCTTTGACCGCATTCTGGGTGATGTAGGGGTCGTAGGCGATGTGTTTCATGCCGAAGGGCTTGGCCAGCCGGAACACCTCATGACCGATATTGCCGATGCCGATTGAGCCCAGCGTCTTTCCAGCGAGCCCGATGCCGGGATAATTTTTTCTCCCTTCGTCCCACTTGCCGGCGCGGGTCACGATGTCCTTGGCGCGGAGGCGCGTTGCCAGGGCGAGCATCAGCGCCATGATACCGGTGGCCACCGGCCGGCGCACCGCTCCCGGGATGATGAAGAGGGCGACTCCGGCATCGGTGCAGGCGGGCACGTCCACCATATCGTAGCCGACGCCGCCGCGGTGAATGGAGAGAATCTGGTCATTTCCGGCAAAGGTGCGTGTCGTCCAGTAAGGAGCGAAGGAAATCACCATATCAAAACCTTTGACCTGCTCCGGGGTAACCTCCGTCAGGTATTCTTGAAACTTGTCCCACTCCACGTCTGGCAGCGAATCCAGTATTGAAGGGCCGGGTCCGGGGCTAACCGACCTCCCTCGCTCATCGAAGAGGTCGCGGGTAACGGCCACTCTCGCTTTTCTGCCCATGTTACTGTTCCTCCTGCTCACTTTTTATGCAGTGATAAGACAAACCACCATCAGCAAGGTTACTCAAACTTCCCACTCCATGTCAAGGGCGGCCAGCGGAAAGACGTTATTTTAATCCGCTCTGTTTATTTGCGGTTCAGAAGACATTGCTGGTATAATTGGGTGCGCTCTTCGTTAATACACGGCGCAGGACGTTAAATGAAAGCGGAAATCATTTCCATCGGCACCGAACTGCTCCTCGGCGAGATTGTTGATACCAATACCCCGTACCTGGCCAATCAGCTAGCTGTACTCGGGATTGACCTCTACTTCACCTCGGCCGTGGGTGATAATCCAGCCCGGCTGCAAGGCGTTCTCAAAAAAGCCTGGGACAGGTCGGATATCATTTTCACCACCGGAGGTCTCGGCCCGACACAGGATGACCTCACCCGCGATGCCGTTGCCGCGCTCCTGGGCGAGGAGATGACGGTAGAGCCGCATTTAAAACAGGGCCTGGTCGATTTCTTTGCCCGGCGGGGTATAGAGATGCCGCAGAGCAACATAAGGCAGGCAATGCTGATTCCTTCGGCCACGGCGCTGGTCAACCCGCAGGGCACCGCCCCGGGCTGGTGGGTGGAAAAAGACGGGGAAATAATCGTGACCATGCCCGGCCCTCCGGGGGAGATGCAGTATATGTGGGAGAACCAGGTTCTGCCCAGATTGCAGCAGAGGACGGGCGCGGTCATCATGACGCGCATGATAAAGACGTTTGGCACGTCAGAGGCCAAGGTGGACGAGATGCTGGCTGATTTAACACCCTCTCCGAATCCGACGCTGGCGACCTATGCCAAGCTGGACGGCATCTATATCCGCATCGCGGCGAAGGCGGAAAAGGAGGAAACAGCACGGGAGATGATTGCCAGGCGTGAAGCCGACGTCAGGGCCATTCTGGGCGATATCATCTGGGGAGTGGACGATGATACGCAGGAGGCGGTGGCGGGCCGAGTGCTTGTTGAGAAAGGCCTGTCACTGGCCGTCGCCGAGTCGTTTAGCGGCGGTTTCCTGACCCATACGCTGGCCACGGCGGCAGATAGTGAGCGCTATTTTAAGGGCGGTTTGATTGCCACGACCAATGAGGTGAAAGTAGCGCTGGGTTTAGACCCGAAGTTGGCCGGTAGCGAGGACAAGTCTGAGGTGGCCGGGGCAATGGCAATCCTGGCGCGTCAGAGGCTGGATGCCACGGTCGGCATTGGTATCGAGGGTGAGAGCCGTGCTGAACCGGAAAGCGGCATGGTGCCGGGCACGGTATTCATTGCCATTGACAGCGATGAGGCTAACTGGCATGCCGTCCAGAGCTATTCCGGGCGGCTCTACCAGATGAAACGGAGAGCCGCTTACTACGCGCTCTTTGACCTGGTGAAGCTATTAAAGGCGTGAGAGGCCCCTGTTTGCCTGCATTCCATCACGTGTCATAACGAGTATTCTCGCTTGCTCCCGAAAAAGGGCTGGCGTATAATCAGAATATCCTTGTAAAGGAGGCAGACCGAGCAGTATGAAAGCAGTTGTGAAAGAGAAAGCAGCTCCCGGAGCTAAACTGATGGATGTTGACGTGCCGGAAGCGGGACCGCGAGACGTCCTGCTCAAAGTGAAAGCCGCGGCCATCTGCGGCACGGATATCCACATCATGGAGTGGACTCCCTACGCTCAGGCCAGAATCAAACCGCCGATGATTTTTGGCCACGAGTGTTGTGGTGAGGTGGTGAAAGTCGGCGGTCAGGTAACTGACATTGCCGTGGGCGACCTGGTGGCGGTGGAGACACACATACCGGACGGAACCTGTTTTATGTGCAAGACCGGACTCCAGCATATATGCGAGAAGATGGCAATCATCGGTGTGCACGTTGACGGCGTCTTTGCCGAATACGCCAAGATACCGGCCGTCTGCTGCTGGAAGCTCCCCAAGGACACCAATCCCGACCTGGGTGCCATTCTGGAGCCGTGGGGGGTGGCGGTCAACGGCATTCTCAAGGGAGAAGTTAATAATCGAAGCGTTGCCGTATTCGGCTGCGGACCTATCGGGCTTATGGGGCTTGGCTCCATCCATGCCTGGGGCGCCAGCAGGATATTCGCCGTCGAGCCTTCGGAAACGAGGCTGAAAATGGTTCCCCAGTTTGCCCCCGATGCCGTCCTGCTCAATCCGGCAAAAGAGGACGCGGTCAAGGCCATTCTTGATGCCACCGGCGGGCGCGGTGTTGATGTCGCCATCGATATCAGCGGCAATCCCAAGGCCATTCAATCGACGTTCGCGGTCGTGCGGAGGGCGGGCAGGGTCAGCCTGGTGGGGCTTCCTTCCGACCCGGTGACGCTTGACCTCACCGCCAATATCATTTACAAGGAAGCCAGGGTCTTTGGCAGCACGGGGCGGATGATGTGGCAGACCTGGTACGAGATGAAAAACCTGATGGATTCGGGGAAGTTTGACCCGATGCCGGTCATCACTCACCGTATGCCGCTGGCGGACTTCGCCAAGGGAATCGAACTGGCCGCAAGCGGAAAAGCAGGCAAGATTATACTCTACCCCTGACGTGAGAGGATATTGGTGACAGCACGGAAGCTGGGTATCGTGGCTGACGACCTGACCGGCGCCATGGACAGCAGCGGCTATTTTGCCAGCCTCGGGTTCAGCACGGTGGTGGCGCTTGACCCCAACTTTTCCAGCGATGCCGCGGTGCTGGTCATTACCACCAACAGCCGCGCCGAAGACCCGGAGATTGCCCGAGAGCGGGTGCGGCAGGCGATGCAGAGTATGGCCGGGAGGGTGGTGTACAAGAAGATAGACTCCACGCTCCGGGGAAACATCGGGGAGGAGCTGCAGGCGGCAGCTGAGGCGATGGCCAGCCAGAAGGTGGTGGTGGCGCCGGCTTTTCCGGCGGTGGGGCGGACCACTGTGGACGGAATCCTGCTGGTGAAAGGGGTACCGGTGGCGGAAACCCAGTTTGCCAGCGACCCGATATCTCCGGTGAAAGAATCGAGCATTCCCAACCTGCTTGAGCAGTCCATGCGCTGTAAAGTTGGCCGTGTTTCCGTCGCCGATATTGAAGCCGGGCCGGAGGCCCTCAGACAGACCATCAGCAATAAGCCGGAGAATGTCGTGGCCTGCGATGTGATGGAGCAGGCTCACCTCAGCGGCATCGCTCAGGCGGCCGCGCTTGCCGGAGGACACTGGCTGCTCTGCGGCTCCGGTGGCCTGGCGCGAGAACTGCACATTCTAGCCGATGTAGCCAGAACGGAGAAAAAGCAAGCCGAAGAAAAAGCAGTCGGGCCAGCGCTGGTGGTGGTCGGCACGAGAAACAAGGTGGCTGCCAGCCAGTTGCTCAAAGCCCGTGACAAGCTGGGCATCCCGATATTGAACCTGGAAGTGAAAAAGCTAAATATCGAAGATATCCTGTCGGGCAGGCTTGGAAGCGTATCGGGGGAGACCGATAAATTAATAAGTGAGGGGAAAGGACTGGCCATCTCATCGACCTTCTCCCGGTATGTCCCGGCCCTGAAACAATCTATAGCCGGAATTATGGCCGAGATTGTGGCTGGCGTTCTGGCTTCCCATAAATTTGGCGGCATATTCCTCTCTGGAGGGGACATCGCCGTGGATGTCTGCCGCCGGCTGCAGGTATCGGCTATTCAGGTTCACGGTGAGGTTGAGCCCGGAGTACCGGCCGGTGAGCTGCTCGGCGGGCAGTATAGGGGGATGAGGGTGGTTACCAAGGCGGGTGGCTTCGGTACGGAAGAGGCGCTGGTAAAGTCAATTGCATATCTGGAACGAGGTGAGTTGCCATGAGCGAAAAAGATAAAGCGTTGTTAGCCATCACGATGGGCGATGCCGCTGGCTCCGGGCCGGAGATAATCACCAAGGCGCTGGCCGAGCCTGAGGTGAGAAAACTGTGCCGGCCTGTGGTAATCGGCGATGCCGCGGCCATGAAAGAGGCGTTCACCTTCACCAGAGCTCCCGGCGAGGTGAAAGCAATCAAAAACCTGGCTGAGGCCAGATTCGAGGACGGCATGGTTGAGGTCATTGATTTACATAATATTGAGCTAGATAGGCTGACCAGAGGGAGAGTTGACCCGATGGCGGGGAAGGCGGCCTATGAGTATATCAAGCTCGGCACGGAAATGACCCTGGCCGGGGAGTCAGACGCCATTGTGACCTCGGCGATTAACAAGGAGGCCCTGAACAAGGCCGGGTATCACTATGATGGGCATACCCAGTTGCTGGCCGAGCTCTGCGGCGTAAAAGATGTGGCCATGATGCTGGTCACGGGAAACCTGCGCGTCAGCCATGTGTCGACCCACGTTTCGTTGCATGAGGCGATAGAGCGGGCGCGCCCGCCGCGGATACTCACCGTGCTCAGGCTCACCAATGCGGCGGTGAAGCAGATGGGCATCGCCGAGCCCAAGATTGCCGTCGCTGGCTTGAATCCCCATTCCGGCGAAGGAGGTCTCTTCGGGGATGAGGAGATAAAGTATATTGCGCCGGCCATTGAGGAGGCCAAACAACAGGGGATGAACGTCATCGGGCCTCTGCCGCCGGACTCGGTGTTCCTGCGTACCTATGAAGGGCAGTTCGATGCGGCCATTGCCATGTACCACGACCAGGGGCACATTGCGGTGAAGATGCTCGGCATCACCCACGGGGTCAATGTCACGCTGGGGCTGCCCATTATCAGAACGTCGGTGGACCACGGTACCAACTTTGGCAAGGCGGGAAAGGGCACCGCTGACCCGACCAGCCTCATCGAGGCCATCAAGCTGGCCGGCGTGATGGTGCAGAACCGCAAGCGCCTTGCCAAATAAGAATAACATTTTATCCATATTAGGAGAGAGCGATGGTGGACAAAAACAAACCCCTTATTGCCGTCACACTGGGTGATATTACCGGAATCGGGCCGGAGATACTGGTCAAGGTCATCGTTGAGGGGGCGCCGCAAAGCTGCCGCCTGCTGGCGGTGGGAGACGCGCCGGTCTTACGTTCCAGTTTCAATGCGCTGGGGGCGAAGTTTGATTTGCCCGTTTTCCAGAATATTGAAGAGGCGGCGGCGAGCGATGCTCAGGTTATGGTGCTCGATTTAGCCCAGGGAGGCGGGGAGTTGCTGGCCCTGGCGCGCCCTCATCCCGAAGCCGGGCGGATGGCCGCTGAAGCCCTGATTCAGTCGGCAAAATGGGCCAAAGAAGGCAAGGTAGACGGGGTGGTCTTTGGCCCTCTGGTGAAAGAGGCCCTTTACCTGGGCAAGCAGAAGTACAATGACGAGACGCAAATGATGCGCGAGCAGCTGGAGGCACCTTTGATGAAGTCGGTGGCCAAAATCGGCAATATTTTCCGCGTTACCATTGCCGAGCATGTCCCGCTGCAGAAAATCCCCGAGTTCATCACCAGAGAGAATGTCCTCGAGGCGATTGAGATACTGCATGAAGCCCTGATGACGTACGGGGTGAAGTCGCCGCGCATCGCCGTGGCGGCACTCAATCCGCACGCCGGCGAGGGTGGTCTGGTGGGCCGGGAAGAGATTGACCATATTGCCCCGGCCGTAGCAGAGGCCAAGGAAAAAGGCATCGATGTCTACGGGCCGATTCCCGCCGATACCGTTTACGTGCGCGCTTTCAAAGGGCAGTACGATGGCGTGGTCAACATGTACCATGACCAGGCAAATATCGCGTTAAAGATGGCCGGTTTCGGTGAGATTGTGATAATTTTTGCCCGTTCACCGGTCATTATCACCACGCCCAGCCACGGGCCGGCCTATGGTAAAGCGGGAAAGGGTACCGCCGACCACAGCAATCTGAGGGCGGCCATAGAGGTGGCGGCGTCGCTCGCTCAGCAGAAGCTGAGGCGATAGGCGGGGTTACGTGATATGTTCAGCTCCCGCTTTTTTCAATAATCTCAAAGAGCACGCCATCCGGGCCTTTGACAAAGGCGGCTTTGACCCCCGGCCCGGGCTGGAAAGGCTCGGTGACGACCTCGGCGCCGTTGGCCTTAACGGTAGCGATAAACGTATCCATGTTGTCCACCTCAAGGCCAAGGTGGTGCAGCCCGTATCTCAAGCCTGTCCAGTCTTTATCGGCGCCGGTAGCGCTGGAGATTCTCACCGGTATGCCGCCAAGGTCTATGTCGACTAGTCGCCGGCCGGCGCTCTCCATCTCTTTGATAACCCTGGCGCCCATCGCCTTGGAATAAAACTCGATTATTTTATCGGGGTCGGGGGTGGTGATATGGGTGTGTTCATGTTTTAATGCCATTGCCTTATCTCCTTTCTCGTTGCCCGTATTGTATTCAGGCACTGTGCATATGTCAAGGGCTACCGTGCCGGGCAACAGAATGTGGCACCGTTTGAAATTGGGGGCTGGATAATAGTAATATTAATCACGGTATTGAGGTAAAAAGCAAAAAGCAATTCAGCTATGGTAGACTGGCAGGTAACCGCAGCGACAATCTACTGCGATGACGTTGACGGCGAGGTAACCATAATCGTCCACAGGGACGGTTCGGCACAGTGTGTGGGGTTTGCCAGATACGGTGAGCCGGACAGGGACACCGCCAGATTAATGAAGCAGAAAAGCCGGCGACTTAAAAGGCAGCTGGAATGTACCGGTCCCGAGTGTCGCCGCGTTACCCAGTATCGAGACCGGCTGTTTGCCGAAAAGGCGGAGCCGGCAAGTCCGGCTGATTCTTCATAAAGAAATGGCTCAGGATAGCAGCGAAAATAAGGTCAAAATACGCATCGATAACCTCTCTCTCTCTTTCGGTGGTGTTAACGCTCTGATAGACGTGAGCCTTGACATACGGGAGAATGAAATACTGGCCATCATCGGGCCGAACGGCGCCGGCAAGACCTGTCTGCTGAACTGTATCAATGGCTTCTACAAACCGCAAAAAGGGGAGATATATTTTGGGGAACGGAGAATCACCCGCACCCGCCCGGACCGGGCGGCCAAGATGGGTCTGGCGCGCACATTCCAGAACATCGAGCTTTATACCGGCCTGAGCACCCTGGACAATATCATGGCGGCGCGACACGTGTTGATGAAGCAGAACTTCCTCAGCAGCGCTCTGTATTTCGGGCCGGCGCACGGCGAGGAGGTCAAACACCGCCAGACGGTGGAGGATATCATCGATTTTCTGGAAATCGAGCCGATACGGAAAAAGGTTGTGGGCATGCTGCCCTACGGCATGCGCAAGCGCGTGGAGCTGGGGCGGGCACTGGCCATAGAGCCGAAAGTGCTGCTGCTTGACGAGCCGATGGCCGGGATGAACCTGGAGGAGAAAGAGGATATCGCCCGCTTCATCGTCGACATCTTTGAGGGGCAGGGGGAAACGTATGCCGATTCACCGGTCCTCCGTGACGGCGTGAACTGCATAGTCCTGGTGGAGCACGATATGGGGGTGGTGATGGACCTGGCGGACAGGATTGTGGTGCTCGATTTCGGGCGGAAAATCGTGGAAGGTTCCCCTGACGAGGTGAGAACCAATCCTGAAGTTATCGCGGCTTACCTCGGCGAGGAAAAAGGCTGACCGCTCTAGAGTTTACTCCCAGGTTCGTTCATCAACGATTTTCGGCTGCTCTTCTGATATAGTTCCCCCGGGGACAAAATCGATTCCGTCCGGTTTAATTCGACAGATATTCTGCAACTGCTTGCTTAGTTCACCGGATAGCTTCTGCTTTTCCTCAGCGCTCAGCTCATGCTTGAGCTCAACTTTAAGCTTCATGTCATCGCGCTGCTGGTGACGGGTCACCACGATTTGAAACCGGGCCACTGGCTCAAAGCTGAGGCAGACCTGCTCCGCCTGGCGGGCGACCACGAACATGCCTCTCACCTTGACGGCGTCGCTGGCACGGCCGAGAATGCCGGTCAGGCGATGGGCGGTGCGGCCGCAGGGGCACGGTTCAGTGATATATGACGACAGGTCGCCGGTGCCAAAGCGGATGAGGCCCCAGTTTCGGTTGTGCAGCGGCGTCGCCACGATTTCGCCAATTTCTCCCGGGCCGAGCTGCCTCCCTGTCTCCGGGTCAACGATTTCTATTATATATTCGTCCATGAGGTGCATCCCCGATTTCTGGCGGCACTCGTAGGCGAGGGCGCCTCCACTCTCGGTAACGGCGTAGGCCTGATAGGTGTCTATTTTATAGTCGTTCTCAAGCGTTTCCCGCGCTGACGGGGCCAGCATCTCGCCGGTGAACCAGGCGCGTTTCAGGCGCAAGTCTTGCTTAATGTTGTAGCCCATTTCTTCCGCCCGCTGGAGCACGGTCATCAGAAAGCTGGGCGTGCCCACGAAGCCGGTGGCTTTCAGATGATGCATGGTCTGGACCTGAATATCGGTGTTGCCGGTACCAGTGGGAACAGCGGTGGCACCGCAGTCCCGGATGGCTTCATGAAAAAGGATGCCGGCGGGGGACAGGTGGTAGGTGAAGGTATTCACCACTATATCTCCCTTCCTGAAGCCGGCGGCCCAGAAGGCCCTGGCGAACCACCGGATGCCTTCATGCTGCACTGGCTCGTAGACGGGGCCGGGGGAAATAAAGACGCGGTCGATGTCCTCCTGAGGGACGGTGGAGAAGCCGCCGTATGGTGGATGAGTTCTCTGTCGTTCGATGAGGTCGGTCTTTCTGGTTATGGGCAGCTTTGGCAAGTCCGTGATTGTCTGAATCTGGTCCGGTTTGACCCCGGCAGTATCGAGCATGTCTCTCACGGCTGGAGCATGACGGTAAGCATGCTGTACCGTTTCTGCCAGCTTCTGGTTCTGGTACTTTTTCCTCACCTCGGCCGACATCGCTTCCAGGTCATCAAAGAATTCATCAGCTCTCTTTTTCACAGCCATCGCTTGCGCCTCTTGTAGTGTTTCACCTCACGGTAGCTCTTCTTGGCCCCCATGGCAGATAGACCCATGTAGAATTCCTTCACGTCCTCATTATTCCTGAGGAAATCCGCCGAGCCATCGAGGACGATGCGCCCGTTCTCCATGACGTAGCCGTAGTGGGCAATGCTGAGCGCTATCCTGACGTTCTGCTCAACGAGCAGCACCGACGTTTTCTGTTCCATATTAAAACGGTCGATAATGTCATAAATCTCTTCCACGAGGAGCGGCGCCAGGCCGAGCGACGGCTCGTCAAGCATCATCAGCCTGGGGGCGGCCATCATGGCGCGGCCGATAACCAGCATCTGCTGCTCGCCTCCAGAGAGGTAGCCGGCGGTGTTGCGGCGAAGGTCTTTGAGCCGGGGGAAGTAGTGATAGACCATCTCAAGGTCCTGCTTGACTGCGTGGCTGTCGCGGCGCTGGTAGGCACCGACCATCAGGTTTTCCTCCGCGGTTAAATGCCCGAAGACGCGGCGTCCCTCAAGCGCCTGGATTATGCCCAGCTTACCTATCTCTTCGGCGCTTTTGCGGTCTATCCTGTCATCGTTCCAGACGATGCTGCCGTCGGTCACCTCTCCCTCTTCCACGTGGAGAAGGCCGGAGATTGCCTTGAGGGTGGTGCTTTTGCCGGCGCCGTTGGCGCCGAGAAGGGTAACGATGGCGCCGTCCTCCACGCTCAGAGAGACGCCGTGCAACACCCGTATCACGTTGAGATAGGTGACCTCAATGCTATTCAGCTTGAGCATAGTTTCTTATTCTCCACAGGGGGGCGCCGCCAGAGCGGCGCCCCTATCCAGTGCTACTACTGACCAAACCAGTCAAACTCCTCGTATTTGACTACCGGCGCTTCAATCCAGTCGGTTATCGGGACGATTTGGCCACTCTGTATCTGGAAGAGCCTGACCGATTTCGATAACCGGTTATCTCCGGGACTGTAGCTTACCGGACCATGAAGCCCACCAACATCGTAGTTGTCCAGTTTCTGGATACCCTGGGTCTCCACCGCCTGCCAGGCTTCCTCGCCGCCTTTGGCCAGCACATCATAGCCGGCGTTTTCTACCGCCAGTCTCAGAATTTCGGCTGCGATTAAGCTCTGCGCCCAGGAAGTAATGTAGTCCATGTTGCCGTAGTCTTTGGGATGCAGCTTCTGGCAGTACTCCGTCATTTTGGCCATACCGGGGACATTGTCGCCCCAGTTCACGGTGGGGAATACGCCGTAGACGCCTTCCACGACGTCAGCCCCGGCGATGTCCACCAGTGCTTTGGTGATGCCGGCGTGCCCGAGCCCGATGGTAACGTCGGGATAAAGCCCGAGGTCAACCGCGTTTTTGATGATGACGGCGGTCGGTGCCGGAGTGCTGGAGATGTAGATGACGTCAGGACTTGACGCCTTGATTCGGGTCAGAGAATCCATTTCCGAAGTGGTATCCGCCTTGTGCTCGTCAACGGAGATAATCTCAACACCCAGCTCCTCGGCAGCGGCTTTGGAAGCGTCAAGGGCTCCGTAGCCGGTGGAATTATTGAGCAGGTGCATCGCCATCTTGGGCTTGCCCGTGCCTTTCCAGACATTCTCCATATAGTATTTGGTGAAGGCTACCCAGTCGTCGCCATAATCAGGCATCTGGCCGTAGATATGCTGCGGTGGCCGGTGCAGTATCGGCGCGTTGAAGGAAGCGATGCCCGGGAAACCGGCGCGGTTGGCGATTTCCATGCACGCTGTCATCATTGCCGATGAAGAGGTGGCGAACAGGACGCAATCCTCATCCATGAATCTCTTGACATTGGTGACCACCTTGGCAGCGTCGTAGGCGTTATCCAGCCATACCACTTCTATTTTATATCCGGCAGCGCCACCCAGCTCGGTATTCACGTACTCGATGGCATCGAGGTTGGCGTGCCCCATGGGCGCTCCCTTTTCTGCTGCCTTTCCCGTTGATGGCGTTGACATGCCTATCTTTATCGTCTTTTCACCGGGGCCGGCGCAGGCGCTGATAACCGGCAGTGCTGCCAGCATCAACGCCAGGCAGATAACCGCGGTTACCACCAGTAATCTCTTGTCTTTCATTTTTTCCTCCTTTCAGTATTGTGGGGCGTTTCTGCTTGAAGTATTACATTGTAGCCTATACCTCCTTCTTCAGGCTAGTATGAGAAAGGCCAGAGTCGATAGGCCGATTTAAGCAATGCCCAGCGGTGGGCAAGCCCCCTCGGCTCAAGTATCAGGAACAGGATAATGGCTAGGCCAAATAACATCGGCGTAACCCCAGTGGCGAACCCGGCGGGGAACATGGTGAAAGTACTCTCCATGAAAGGCACGATTTCCACGGTCAGAATCTGCTGGAGCAGGCGGATAAAGACGACGCCAAAGATAGGGCCGATGGTTGTACCCAGACCGCCGATGATAATCATGCCGATATACAGGATTGACTCCGTCAGGCTGAACTGCTCGGCGTTGAGAAAGCCAATCCAGTGGGCCAGCAGGGCCCCGGCGATTCCGGCCATGAAACAGCCGATGAAAAAGGCAAGCAGCTTGTAATACAGAAGGTTAATGCCCATCACCTCTGCCGCCAGGTCGTTATCCCTGATGGCGATGAACGCCCGGCCGACACGTGTCCGTGTCAGGTTCTTGGCGAAGAACGTGCAGAGCGCGGCGATGCTTATGATAAGGAAGAACTGGCTGGTCTCACTCCTGAACTCAAAGCCGGCGATTGAGGCATAGGGCACTTTAATGCCGACGAAGCCACCGGTTATCGACCAGTGGTTGATGACCCAGATGATGATGAACTGGGCGGCGATGGTGGTGATGGCCAGGTAGAAACCCTTGACGCGCACCGAAGGCAGGCCGAAGATAATGCCGATGAGTCCGGCCATCAACCCGGCGCAGAGCAGGCCCATCAGGAAGGGCTGGTCAAATCTGTTGGTCAGCACGGCGGCGGTATAGGCGCCCACGGCGATAAAGCCGGCGTGGCCGATGGATAGCTGCCCGCAGTAGCCAGTGAGCAAGTTAAGGCCGGTGGCGGCAATCAATGTGATGCCGATGAGGTTGGCGACGCCCAGCCAGTAGTTGCCGAGGTAAAGTGGGGCGGCGAGCAGAAGTGCCAGGAAGCCAATAAACAGCACCCAGTGCGTCTTGGTG
>Ga0315551_10001592_pt1 | contig 17090 bp, 9 predicted proteins | sample SalMarSW160290MG_FD_203678 | JGI IMG/M metagenome (GOLD analysis project Ga0315551, IMG submission 203678) | Salt marsh sediment microbial communities from the Plum Island Ecosystem LTER, Massachusetts, United States - Salt Marsh Sediment SW1602-90 ...
AATGGCTGATCCCAGAATGACTCCGGTCCATGGGAATTCAGCATCTTTGGGTGACCGGATCAGGCTCATCATCGAGTCTCCATGTTCCGTAAGGTTTGCGCTGCATATGGCCTGCAGTTCGCTCCAGCCACCAACTTTCACCAGGCCGATAATCACAATGGTTATGGATCCGATCAACAGGATCGGTGTTTGAAGAATCGATGTATACAATACGGATTTCATCCCACCAATTACAGTATATATGCCCGTTATTACCACCAGCCCGATGGCACCGAACCAGAAGAAATCGATACCCCAGATGGTTTCAATCCCGAATACTTCCTTGAAGACCACGCCGCCGGCATAGACGGTTACAGCCACTTTGGTAAGGACATAGGATATCAGGGAAATGATGGACAACAGGGAGCGGGAAGCTGAATTATACCGTCGCTCAAGAAATTCCGGCATGGTAAACACACCGCTCCGGGCATAAAAGGGAACGAAAAGCCAACCCAGTACAAGGATCATCCAGCCGTGCATCTCCCAGTGTGCCATAGCCATTCCACTGGAAGCACCGGCACCGGCAAGACCCACCAGGTGTTCCGATCCAATGTTGGATGCAAAAATGGATGCCCCGATGGCTAACCACGTAGCATCCCGCCCTGCCAGAAAGTAATCCGACGTAGTGTCTTCCTTCATCCGGCTTACCCATACGATAATTCCAACCAGACCAAGGCCAAAAAGGCCAAGAACGATCCAGTCAAGTGCATGAAAACCTTCCATAAGCGTATTGTTAAATGTGTTACATTAAAATGACTTAAACATTCACCTCAAAATTGTATCCACTATCGAGCAATCGGTTATATTCTTTCTTATCGAATTGATAGAGGTATGCGCCTTTTTTTGAGCTTCCCCTGTCTTTCTCTTCCAGTTTTTTCAGCACGCGGAAACTGAGGATCTTTTTCCGGAAGTTTCTTTTATCGAACTCTTTTCGAAAGATTGCTTCATATAATCGTTGCAATTGAGGTATCGTAAATTTTTGGGGAATCAGTTCAAATCCGATGGGCTGGTTTTGTGCTTTTCTCTGCAATCGTCTCAGGGCTTTATCCACCATGATGTTGTGATCGAAGATCAGTTTTGGGAAATCATTGATGGGGAACCATTTCGCATTGTATTGTTGAGCCAGTTCCTCATCGTAATCATCAATCTTGATCAGGGCATAATAAGCGATGGAGATAACGCGCTCTCCGGGATCCCTCTCAATTTCTCCATACCCCTGTAACTGTTCCAGAAAGACGTTGCACAAACCCGTCAATTTGAACAGGACCCTTTCGGCTGCCTGATCAATACTCTCGTTTTTCTTCAGGAATCCACCCATCAGGGACCACTCCCCTTTTGCCGGGGGAAAGTTACGTTTAATCAATAATAAATTCAGTTCCTTCCCATCGAAACCAAAAATAATACAATCCACAGCTACCAGGAATTTATCGTATTCTGAATAGTATTTGACCATGGTGTTTCAGCTGTTAACCATTGCTTTATTTAACCATCTCCTATCACGGGATTTTGGATACAATCATCACAATTTCCCCGTTAAGTGAGGTTCTGTTCTTGAAGTGTTAAATTTACACTTACCTGGGAAATAATAAAAGAATCAGGCGATTTTATTCTTCCGATTTTTTCTGTGTTGGATCAGGGTGAAAACTGATCAATTATATGGTGCCTGAAGTGTCTATCCAGTCTTCAGCAGCTGGCGTTATTGATTAAATAAAACCCTATTTGTCAGGCAGTTATTTTTTGTTTCCACCTTTATTAAATAGACTCCTGGAGAAACTTTATTTCCATTTGAAGCGGTTGCATCCCAATTCCATTCATGTACTCCCCGGATCAAATTCCCTTCAAACAGCACAGAGACCGTTTTCCCTGTCATATCATGAATGGTAATCCTTACTTCATCCTCCTGTTCCAGGTAGATCTGTATTATGGTAAAGGTATTGAACGGATTAGGATAGATCCGGAGATCAACATCATTCATTCCGGAACGTTCAGGTTCCTCAACGGAGAGTGGTGACCATGATTCGTTGATTGCTCCCGGTGTTCCATGGGTATTTGAAGCATACCAGTTTTCAGGCAGGGTATTGTCCAGGGCAGGATTGATCAATTCCAGGGTAGGTCCTGTTCCGTTGGGTTCGGGGGGCCATGGTGAACTGATTCCATAAAAGACGGAATCGACAAGCTGAAGGCTATCGTCATACAGCCTGATACATTCGCCGTAGCTGCTCAGCCCAAAATCGAAATCACCTGCATGATTTGTCACGTATGGATACAGTGTAACAAACGCCTCTTCATCCCTGCAGGCAACCAGGTAATCATCTACACCGATAGTTGTATTTGAAGGAAAGATGAATTGATGTTCATCATCCGAATCTTTCAGGATCCAACCGGTAAGATCTCTTGCGGAATCACCCCTGTTATAGATCTCGATCCAATCACCTGTATCAAAATAATCGGGTGAATTGTAATTGATCTCGTTAATGACGATGTATTGCAGTCCACTACCATCCGGTTCAAAATTTGCCGTGATCTGTTGATCGGTAGAAACATCCAGAATGAGTGGATTTTCGGCGGATTGTGAAGACCCCGTCCATCCGGTGAACCGGTATCCCGGTTCAGGAACAGGAATTAATGTGATGGGGATACGATCGAAGTATATTCCTCTCCATTGATATCGTTCAGGAATAATGGTATTCAACTTAATCTTACCTGAACAGGCTGGATTAACACCCAGATCCAGGGCAAATGTTCCAGTTAAATTGAATTGATTCCGGATATAAGTTCGGAGATAATTGACCCTGTTCCATCCAAAATTGATCATGCCCTGGATTTCGTTCACCCAGTTGTTGTAGTTACCACCCCATCGACCCAGGTGATCGTGCATCTCTTCTTCAATATTCTGTTTCAGCGTCCGGATGTGGTTTTCCACCTTCTCCGGACGAAAGGTTGAATTCAAGTGATCTGCGAAGCAATTAATAAAATCTATTTTGAACCGGTTGTTTTCCATCAATTTTCTGAGCAGGAATGTTGACCAGGGAGGATTGGGCCACTCCGGTCCATTGGGTTCAAGGGCATAGGCAAGGGTATTGAACGTATATTTTGACGGATCCCAGATTCCAAACCCAAAATCGGTATCAAACATGATCCAGCGCCAGCGTCCTGTTTCTGACTGTGGGCGCCAGAATTTGATGTTGTATCCCGGCCAGTCCCGGTTGTCAAAATAGATCTGGCTGATTTGGTACTTGATGAAGTTTTCGGTTTCCATCATCGATTTCACAACGTTAAAGTTTTGATCCAGTTGCATATCGTTATTATCGATGAAATAGAGCATTGAAAAATAGTGATCGGAACTTCCCTGTATTTTCCACCCGTTCCCCTCCAGCAGATCGATCTGATCCGGATCGACACCATGATTTGAGGCAATGAAATGTTCATTTACCTTTTCGCGGATGTTCAGGATTCCCCAGTATTCACCATTCAGGTAAATTTCAGCCGGCCGGTACGCCTGTTTGTCAATATCCATTTTACTCACCAATTCCGTCATCATCCCATCCCTCATCATCGAATAGTTCCAGTCATTTCCTGAATTTCGCAGGACAATGGCTTCAAACTGATCGATATCTTTTTCACCGAAGATCCGGTAATCGATGTTTCCATAGCCGTACTTGCTCCTGGCAAACAGGGAGAGGGATTTTTGCGGGAATCCCCGGCTCCATCCTCCGAATATCTTCATGCCGGCATCGATTGAAAAGCCGCGTTCCCCGTCCTGTTCGAACAGTTCAATATGGACCGGTTTTTCCCAATCCTGCCAGAAATTGGCGCCAAAATGGGGAAAATCCTGGGAAGCATTTGGTCCCATTACGTACATCCCGTCGTAGTAATCCCACAGGTTTTCAGGGGATGTAGTCAGGGAAATTACCGGCAATGTGTTCTGGATATTGATCAGGTAGGTGTGGGATACCACGCGACCGGGAATTTTCCCATGTTCCAGGATCCTCGCCCTCAGCACAGTGGTGGATTGTATGGGTATTCCTCCGGTATATTTTTGAGAGTAGATGGTTGGTTCGCTCCCATCGGTGGTGAAATATATAGTATCGTCCGGTTTAAAACCGGTCAGGTAAATGGACAGTGTTGTACTGAAAAGTCCACCGGGAACAGAAAAATAGGGCTCCCCGGAGATTGAAGCGTACGTTTTCGTCAGGTTTGGCTCTCCCGGGGTGGCTTGTTGGAAATAGAACAAGCTACCGGATCCGTCGGGGTATTTTCCGCCGGAAATGTCAGTATACATCCGTTCGAAGGCAATGCTGTCAATGATTATGTTCGACGGATCATAGAGATATACCGTCTCTCCTTCCGCATCCAGTCTGAAGTTCGTATGCAATAAAGGTGAGTTTATGTGCAAAACCGGAGGGACCGGGTGGGTAGTTCCGGGTTTGGTTTTCGATCCGATACTCAGGAATGGAATGGCTGTCAGGTCCGACGAGCCAGTGCTATGATTATGTACCTGGATGGCAAGCATGTTCTCCCCCTCCCTGATCAGGTTGTGCAGGGAATCGATGGTGAAGGATTCCGGTGGCAATCCCCGGTAAATCAGGGCTTCGTGATCATAATTATCAGCCCCCTGATCAAACGCAGGGGGTATTCCAGGGATCCCAATGTTTCCCCGTGCGATTTCCTCTCCATTCAGATACGCCACAAAACTGTCATCGTAATCCATATGGAGAATGGCATCTTCCAGGTGACTTGTATCCTCGATCAGGAATTTCTTCCTGATATAGCAAGACATGGTAGCGGAGATCAGGGTTGAGTCATCGTTATCTCCGTAACCGAATCCACTCTTCCCTGAATCCCAGTTCTGGTCATCGAAAGTAAGGGTATTCCAGTCGGCAGGGGGTTCATGGGTCGGGACGAGGTATTTCCACTCATCCCCCCAGTTTATGATGGTTTGCCAGTACAATGGAGGTTCAGTTCTGTCTTTCCCTGAAGCAAAGACCACCAGAAAATCATCGGGATTCAGTATTATCTCAGGGAAGGTCCATTTCGGGAAGGTCGAATCGATATCGGACAGTCCATAATGTTGCAATTGCACCGGATCTGTGCCTGCATTGAACAACTCAATCCAGTCGGAGAATTCTTCATCCTCATCCGGAATTGTCACGGAGTTGGCAGGCATTACCTCATTAATCACAACCTCCTGGGCGGAGGTACTTGCAGTAATGGAATACCAGATAATCAAGACCAGGATCCAACAAACGCTGTTACCCTGTTTCAATGTCATGAAATTGAACTTTCCCGGAATCCGGTTAAAGTGAGTTCAAATACTCTACTGCTCCCTGCGGATCAGGGGAGTAAAAATCTGCCCCGATCTTCCTGCAATAATCTGTGGTCAGAGGGGCACCTCCGACCAGTATCTTTGTTTCCGGGTATTTTTCTTTAATCTCTATTACCGCACCTTCCATGTTCACCATGGTTGTGGTAAGCAACGCTGACATACCCACGGCAGCACCACGATGTTTATCCAGCTGTTCCATGATCCTGTCAACACCAACATCCACACCCAGGTCAATCACTTCCCAGCCATTCCCCTCGACCATCATGGCTACCAGGTTTTTCCCGATATCGTGTAAATCCCCCTTTACGGTTCCTATAACGAACACTCCTTTCCGTTTCACATCCCCGGCCTGGAAAAAGGGTTTGATGTGCTCCATGGCAGTTGTCATTGCTTTTGCCGACATCAGCAATTGCGGAACAAAAACTTTGTTTTCAGCAAACTTTTTACCCACCCGTTCCATGCCCACTTCAAATGCTTTGGAAAGAATGTCCTGCGGGGATATCCCTTCCTTCAATGCCTGCACAGTCAGCTCATCCGCTCCATCTTCCCCCTTCATTTCGGGGGGATAGGGAGATGCTTTATTGATCTTACCATGTTCCACACAGTGGGCTAATCGTACAATAAGGTCGCTCATGATGTATTGTAGTTATGTATAATAAAACTCACAGCGATTCTGTAATCAAAAATAGGATTTTTAAATGACATTTTTCAGGACAACTTTGTCTACTAACTTCCCATCTTTCACCGAGCAACATGCATTACACGACGAATCCGCCTGGCGGAGCAGTCGTTGACCCAGTACCAAGGTTCAGTATTCTCTCAGCCAATCATTAAGGATTGCCATTTGTAATGAATCCGGGTCAGTTACAGGTTCAATGAAAAAGTTGCATATTTTCTTTTTGCTCAATACAACTGCAATTTCTCTTTCAATATCCCGATGTGTAATGATGAAGTGAAGTGTATCCCCCGGATTTCCGGAATCCAGGATTTCATCAAGTTCTTCCCTGGTCGTCTGTTTTCCGTTTATGCTAATTATTTCATCGCCGGAGCTCAGACCGTCATTCCATGCCGGGGAGTTCCATTCAACGCCTGAAATAGTCAATTCCCCATCCCGTTCCTGAAGTGTACAACCCAGATACCCACCCTGTACATCAATAGCTACGGTATCAATGGTTAATCCGGCGTAAGCGAAATACTTCGGATAATCAATTGTTGCAACTGTTTCTGCATAATAAAATATCTCATCGAGTGGGCAACCCGCGAACTGTTCACATACTTCCTGAAATTCTTCATCTGTGAAACCTCTTTTTTTCTCTTTATGAAATTCGTAATATAATCTTCTCATCACATCATCCAGTGATTTTTGGTTTTCGCTCTCATGGCGGATTTTCAGGTCAAGTAACAATCCCAGGGTACTTCCTTTATCATAGTAGGAGATGGTTCTGTTGGATCCATCTGGTTCACGATTAAAGAATTGAATCCAGGTGTCAAAGCTCGCTTCTGTTGCAGACTGAAACAGGTGTCCGGCAATATTTTCATGGTTCATGATGTTTCTTCGGATCTGTTCCTGGCAATCACTTCTGTCTTGAAATCCAGCTTGATTCAAAATAAGGTCTTCATAATAAACAGTTATACCTTCCGATACCCATAACATTCTAGTATAGTTTTCTTTATCATAATCGAATGGTCCAAGTGTGATTGGCCGTATTGTTTTTACATTATATAAATGAAAATATTCATGGGTAATGAAACTGAGCCACCGCATATAACCCCGGGAATTATTCAGGCTGGCAGGATTATAATACACAGCCATTGAATTCCGGTGCTCAAGGCCCCCCATTCCCCTGTTCATAATGATAAAAGTATAATGTTTATAGGGGATTTCACCGATGATGGATGTTGCTGATTCAACAATTCTTCGGAAATCACCAATGAATTTACCCCGGTCAAAATTGCCTAGATCTTCTATAGCAATATGATGGGGTATCCCCTGAAAATCAAAGGTTAATATTTCCTGGTTTCCCAGCAATATCGGGCAATCGTACAACACGTCAAAATCAGGAGCAAAAAATGCATTTGGTGCATTAGCGACAGGATCCAGACCTGTGGAAATTTCGGTCCATTTGCTGTATGGAATAATGGTAACCGTTACCGGGTGTTCAATCTTATTTGCTACGTGCATACAGACTCCTGTTGGAGGGATAAATCCCCTGGAATCATCCAGGTAGGGATCTGCTACGGAAATTCTGAATGCAAATACACTATATGAAACAGTAACCGTTTCCGACATACCGGATTTCACTCTCCAGGTGTTCTTGGTAACTTTTTCCCAGGGAAGGCAGTTGCCTGAGCCATCTTCTGCCTGAAAATTGAGAACATTTCTTGCATAATCCTGGATCCTGTAATAGCCGGGTGCCCAGGAAGGCATTTTGAAATCGATTGTTTCATCGATTATCCCTTCACACCTGAATACCACATCGAAGTAATGAGTATTGGGTTTCTTCATGGAAATGGTGAAGGACATGTTGCTATCTTTTTCCTGCCCTGTTACAGGCAGTGAAACAAGGATTAAAACAGTTATAACAATCAGTTGTTTTTTCATTTTATACAAATCCTATTATTTATTTATTGATTAGTTCCACATTAATGCATCGATCAGTTTTATTTTCAGGAGGACTCTTAGCAAATGGTGCTCGTTGCTCGTTGCTCGGTCCTCGGTACCTGCCGAGGCAGGGTTTTCGGCTCTCAGTTCTCTGTTAAATACAATTAACCCATTAATGTTTAACTTTCCCTCTGCGTACTGCCTACTGCCGACTGGTGACTGTAGGCTGCGGACTGCGGACTTTTTCAACCCGTCCCTCCGTCTCACAGTCTCCCTTGTCAGCCGAATCCGCCACTTTGGCGAAGAAGAGGGATGTTCTATGCTCACCCACCCAGCACCGACCTTCATCCTTAATCAATCAACCTTCATTTTGTTTCTCCAATACCTTGCCTTGCCCACTCCTGTGACATCTGCACTGCCGTCAAAGGCCAGTCCGACATAGTTGGACTGTTGTTCAAACAGTGTTTGTTCTTCATAGAAAGCTTTTGTCAGGTTCACGACGGTAAAACTGAGGGTGTTTCCCTTCCGTTCGGTATAGAAAAAATCCCCGTTGGTTTCAACCGGTCCATAACTGATTTTCCCGGATTCATAGGTATATTTTGGTCTCCGGTAATCCCGGATCATATCCATTCGGAGGTCATTCTTCACACCGACGTGAATGACCCGGTCTCCTTTCCGAATCTCAACCGACATTCCCTTTCCAGTGGATTCGGATCCGATATACCGGATTTGAGAAATCAGGTTTTCAGGCGGTTCTGTGCGTGGATGGGGTATCAAAACGGTCACAAAACCAATGTTTTGTCCCAATTCAAAATGTTGTCCTGTTGTTTCCGATATCACCCATTCATCCTGGTAATACCGTTTTGCCATTTCCGTTTGTTCGATCCGGAAATGAGATTTTGGAAAGTGGATCAGCAGGCTGGTATTTGCATTGAGTTTCAGGTTCCCGATGGAGTCATACCGGGTATCGTACCAGTGATTTCCCTGTTTTATTATCTCCCGGGTATGCCAGAGGTTTGCTGCTGTAAAGAACTCCTCAACCCGGGCTTTCACGATGTCAAACACCACAACCATTTCAGGATCCTTAATATAGGTAATGACCCTGTCCCATTCATAGCCCAGTTTTTCATCGATCAACCGGGTTCGGCTGTAGTCAAAATCGGGGAAGGTAAGAAAATCGATTTTCTGTGTTCTAATGATCCGGTACGATCCGGCGTTATGAAGAAAATCGAGTAACGATTGTCCGGATATTTCCGGATGATCGGTCGGGCTGTATCTCCATTCACCCTCTTTCTGTCCCATAAATATTTTTTCCTGCCGTACACACAACCGGTTATGGAAGTAGTCCTGGCGATAGGCTCCGTATGGTCCGCTCGGCATGAAATCCCGGTAACCTCCGTCGTGCAGCAACACCGATCCGTTCTTCATCAGCAGGACGATGCTGTTTTCATCGGCATGTCCATGGGTCATTTTTTCCTCTTCTACCGGTATAACATCGCGCAGGTAATCTCTGAACAACAATCCTCCATCTCCCTCATCCCTATAGTTTAACAGCATATAGGTAGATTCCGGTGTCCATCCATTCCGGAAAACGATCTTCTTGCCCTGCACATCTTCCATCACTTCGCTACTTAAGTTTTCCGGTACTCTGGGTTTGACATCATCCGTACCATAACGGTAACAATCGAGTAACATATAGGCTAATCCTGTATTCTCTATCCGGTCAAAATCGATGAATTTCCTTGCGATTACGTCAGCGGCCCATTTCAATTCCGGATTTCGATAGATGTTTGCTGCTGCTTCAAAGTATACTAGGTACCGGTTCCAGTTTGAATGCAAGGTTGCATCACCAAAGTCGGGTATCATCCCGTCAGGAGACATCAGCTGAAGGAAATAGTGGGCATAATAATACATCTCCGGGGTTTCAAAAAGCTCCTCCACCTTATTTTTGGCATCGGCATAACCGAGCAGGGCATAGAGCCATACAGCATGATAGATGGTGGCATCTTCAATCTCCCAATTTCCCCAGTTATCAAAACCCAGAGCCTGTTCAGTCATCTTCCAGGTTGGTGTTTCTTGATGGTTTGGTACTGCACGTATTGACCAAGCCAGCGCTTCTGCCCGAAGGGCAGTCCGGTTCATGGGCCCCCACTCCTGTGTTTGAAGGAGGTAATCCATGCTGTGTGCGATCACTTCATCAATCTTTTCCTGCTCTTTTATATTCAGGAATCCGAGTCTTTTCAGGATTTCGTAGGGACGTGCATATCTCATTGTGGTAAAAAAATCGGGAAGAGCCGGTACTCCGTTCCCATAATCCGGGCGCTTTTGGACCGCTTCTTCCGGGTATTCCTTTTTGAAATCATCATAGATCAGCAAGATCTTTTTAGCCCTTTCGGCATATTCCTTCTTTTTTTCCTTTTCATACAGCGTGGCATAGATGGTTGCCATCTCCAGGATCCGTCCGGGCGGACGGTATCCAAAAACGCTCAACGGATCGAGTGTCTCTCGCCAGGCCGCCATTAGCGAATCCATATTTTCCCATGTCCAGTCAGCCGATTTCCTGGCAAATTCCAGGTATTGGTTCATGGGGATGGGTTCTGGGGATTGGGAAAAGGATGCTGTGGTGAAAAAGAGCATGAACAAGGAAATGAATGTAAATTTCTTCATGGTATGATGGTTTTTGATTCGTTATTCGGTATTTGGTTACGAAACCCGGGTCGTTGGTCGTTAAACGTCGGTCGTCTTGTTTCCGTTACCGAATGACGAACTTCGTTTCAACGATCCGTGAGGATCGTTGTACCGATCTCTAAACCCGTTTTACATAACTGCTATAACGGTTTTGTTGTTCCTTTTTTATTAATCGTTTTATTTCCCGACACCCGTTAACCGCATTACGATACGGGCCCTGTGAAATAGCGGAAAACCATGACAAAGTGCCAAGATAAAAAATATTATTTCACAGGGCGGGCTTCGTCACCGACAAACGTAACCGATCTTTTCAAAATTCCATCACACCAAGCTCCCTCAATGCCAGGTAAGCTGCTCCCAGCACTCCTGCTGAATCACCCATTCTGGCTTTCAAAACAGGGATTTCTCCTCTGGGAGGGCCAAAAAAGGATTGCCTCATGATGGGTGGAACATGCTCATACCAGATGGGAATATTCGATACTCCTCCCCCCAGGATAATTGCTTCCAGGTCAAATGCATTGACCACATTGGCAAATACCTGTGCCATGATCTCACAACTCTCCTCGAACAGGGCGTTGGCTCCGGGATCTCCTCCCTGGTATAATTCCCAAATCTGTTGAAGTGACTTTTTTTCTCCACTGATTTCTTGATATCTTCTGCACTGGCTGGGTCCGGAAAGATACGCTTCAGCACACCCTAACCGTCCACACTCACATTTCCTCCCCCGGTAATCGATGGTGGTATGACCTATTTCACCTGCAGCTCCATGTATCCCACGGTATAATTTTTTATCCAGGATCAGTCCATATCCCATACCGGTTCCAATGATAACGGCTAAGACATAGGAATATTTTTCCTCATAGTTCCCAAAATACTCAGCCAGGGCAAGGCAATTGGCATCGTTTTCCACCAGAAGGGGAAGGTTGAATTGCTCCCTTACCCTGCCAATAAATCCCGGTGATTCATAAACCGGGGTGTGGGGTGATCCGTGTAACACATCCTCCACCGGTTCGTGGGTGCCCGGTGTACCCATACCGATCGCTTCAATCGGGTAGTTCTTTGAAACCGCTTTAACAACGGTTTGAATATTCCGGATAACCTGGTCCAATCCTTTCTGGGGTTGGGATAAAACCCGGTGCCTGGACAGCACCTTGCGGCGTGAGTCCATCAGGCAGGCTTCCACCTTTGTACCCCCCAGGTCAATGCCGATGACATATTTTTCTGCCATTTCTTTCCGATCGTTATTCATGGGTGAGTCTGTTCCAGGTTTCAAATACCGTCCAGACATTTTCCGGTTTTGCTCCCGGTCCAAACTCACACTGTGCGATCACTCCTCCCTTCTTGTAGAACAATTGAAACAGTTGATAAACAGCATGCTCAATCTCTTCACGACTGCAATCCGGAAGCATATGCTGACGGTCTATTTCACCCCAGAATGTGAGTTTACCGCTATGTTTTTCGGCCAACTCTTCGATATCCATACAGAATAATTGCGAATTCAATGCGTCAATTCCAACCTCAATGAGGTCAGGGATTATTTCACTGATTGCTCCGTCGGAATGCATGAATACATATTTCCCATACTGTTTTGCAATTTCAATATACTCTTTGTACATCGGTTTGAAATATTTCCTGAAGATGTCAGGAGAAGTGATCAACCCGTGTTGCGTTCCCCAATCATCCATCAGATAGATCGCATCCACGGGCGTTTCTGCCCACGATTCTACCTCTTTGCAGTAGTGCTGATGGATGACATTCAACAGTTCTTTCAATCCCGGGGGTTCCAAAGCCAAGTCCATGAATGCCAATTCCATCGTTCTTATGAATTGAAACCGTTCAAAGGGACGCTGAAAATTTCCTGCCAGGGTAAACTGGTCCGTGTATTTGCAAAACCGTTTGATTTCTTCAACATCAAGGGTCAGAATAGTTTCTGGAGTTTTCAAATCATGGTAATGCATCGGATCTGCAATGAGTGGTTTCTGAACCACACCCATCAACCCTTCATGAATGTTTTTAAATTCACAACCCCATTCATCCACGTAATACCCCGATTTATATTTATTTCCTGATATCACAGGTGGCTTGCTGTAGTAAACCGGTGTCTGCACAACATCATCGGGAAATGTCATTCGTAATCGTTGGGTAAAATCCGGATAATGATCATCCGCCCAGGGAAGAATCCAGATCTGTCGTGGGATTCGTTCCGGGGAATCAAATTCCAGCGTTTTTTGCACCAGGGTTTTGCGGGTCATGTTGCCGAATCATTGTTGTTTAGGGAATCCCCCGTCCGCCAGGCGGACACCCCCTTTTCAAAAAAGGGGGACAGTTTATTGCGTATTAAAAAATCGGAAAATCTCTTCATCTTCTCCCTCCGGGAAAGTACACATAATTTCTCAAATCGATTATTTTACCCGGAACAGCCCAGGGCAGGTTTTCCTCCGAAGGCAATCTGTTGTCCCGGTAACACGCATACAACTCTTCACCGAGACCATCGATCCATAATCGTTCCTTTTTTTCATCCATCACCAGTCTATCCACAGGGAAAGCAGCGATCTCTTCCACTGAATCCTGGACTCCATTAATACACAGAACCTGTGCAGTAGCGGCTTCCGGACCGCAAATCACCGGTCGGTCCTTCCTTACTGCTTTCATTGCTTCGTGGAGTTTGAGGAACTGATCATCGTCCTCCGGGGAACCATAGTCTTTCTTCCTCCCCTCCCGTGTAGTAGCAACGATCCGGTCCTGTTCATCACCAAATGTAACGGTCCCATCTTCAAACTCCAGATGAAACATCGGGCCTCTTTCACAGGCGGTAACGTGCGATCCGTAAAACAAGATTTCCACATCCCCGGATGTGTAAGCCCTGAACACACCGGTGTCGTAATTTTGAATTGAATAGGTTCTGTAACATTCACCCTGTATTTCAGCCGGCTGATCACTCGCTTCCGTTGCCATTCCGAGCAGGTAGAACAGGTTATGGATGAAGTGTGCCATAGCGTTTCCCAGAGGACTATCGAGGACCCATCGTCCCTGGTTGTCCATTAATTTTCCAGCCCATTGATTCCTTTCATAATAGTTTTTCCCCCGGGGCCAGAAACAGAGTGATTTCATCCGTATGGGTTTACCATACCGTCCGGAAATGATGTCCCTTTTTAACTCCTGGATCGCGTTGGAGTAGGACCACTGGTATCCGATCATAATCCATCTGCCCGATTTCTTGCGCGCCAGTAACAGGTCATCGATATCCTGTATCACAGTAGAGAGTGGTTTATCGCACAATACGTTGCTTCCATGCCTCAGTGCGATGCATGACTGTTCGATATGATATTGCATCGGAGAGGAGATGACAACCAGGTCAGCGTATCCTCCCTGGTTGTAAAAATCCGTAAGGGTGTTACAAATAGTAATCCCCCGTCTCTTTATCTCCCGGTATAATCCGGAGTTCACGGCAAAAGGATCAACCACACCGCTCATCTCAATCTCTTCGTCACTGAAATGTTCATACAGGTTCTTCAGGTAATAGAATCCATACCCTCCGATTCCTACCATCAAAACGGATATGCTATTTCTTTCTTTATAGTCCATTCAGGATTTGTTCAATTCCCGTTCCAACAAATCTGTTTCAACTATGATCCTGGTTTTAAGATCGATTGCAATGGTTTTTATTTCAAAGGGTCTTAGTGCAACCGTGCTGGAAAAATCCAATACAGGAATTTTGATTTCTGCTTTCCTCTCTTCCCCTGTCGGCTCAAACAATCGCATCACCAACCGCTCATTCTTTTGGCTCATTTTCAGTGCAGACAGTTGAACGGTTGGATCAGAGATGATCACTCCCTGAAGTAATTTTTCTCCCTTTCCGGTGGGGTAACAACAGAGCCCGGGTGGTGGTTCGTTCCTGACCAGGCTCTCCCTGTGGATTGATTCTCTCCGTACAGAGGAATTACCGGCTTGTATCCAGAACCGGTAGGATCGTTCGCCCTGGTCAATTCGTGGTTCGAACCGATCCTGGGGAGCAATGGGTTGATCTTGTTTTACCGGATGACCCGAATAGGCAGGGGATCGTAACATGGAAATCCTTATTTCCCCGTTATCATAGTCAAATCCATAAGTAGTATCATTGATGACAGTGAGTGCCATTTCCTCTGTCGGTGATTCCAAACCGATCCATCTTTGAGCTACAAGCTCTTCCCGGACCCGGTCAAACTCTTCCACTCCAAAGGTAACCTGCCCAAAACATTTTGCGTTTTCCCAGCCCGTATTGAAAGAAATTTTTAGCATGCTGTCTTTCTCCATCCAGTAGATCCTTGAGTCCACCTCTATCTCATTTCCTTTCAAAGGTATCTTGTAACGCATTGCAGCAAACGAATCTCCAAATCCGAACAATCCTTCAACCACGATCCTGACCGGTCCCTCTTCTATGATCCGGAGGGGAGGGAACCGGTCGGCATCCACACCGGCAAATTGAGCAGCCGATTGGGGTGATAACAGTTGAAATTCTCCCATTTTCTCCAGAAAGGAACGAACGGTCATACCCCATGGATCAGCATTATCCTTCATTACCAGCAGCCGTCCTGATCCCGGTAATAGAATCTTTTTCCCATCAATCTCATAGCGCTGAATAAAACCCGTTGCAGGATTGATCTCTATCTGTCCACTTTGCAGGTTAAAGCTGAATCGGGCAGGTGTTTTAGTATTACCTGAGGAAGGGATCGGGATCTTCTTCAAAAAACAGGAAAACCGGTTCATCGATGATGCCTTTAAATGGGCATTGAAGACAACCCGTTTCCGGTGATCCTGAACGATATTGCTGCTCTCTTTTTCAACCTGTGAAGGGATGAGGTTCCCGTCCGGATCCATAACTTCGGGTATCTGTAGGTAATCTTCATCGAAGTTGGGTTCCTGTGCCTGGAATTCAATAACCACTGTTTCATCGACATCAAAAGGATGGTGATTAAAAAACAACAGCGGAAATTCATCCTGATTTGCCTCCGGCTGACCGGAAAGGTTTGTCATAAATGCTTTTGTCCGCAGACGTCCAAGGATCTCCATTCCATGGTGCAGCCGTTGGATGGCATATTCTTCCACTTCCGGGATGGATGATCCTGGAAGGATATCGTGGAACTGGCAATAAAGCAGGTCTTCCAGTGCTTCCGATAATGATCTTCCGGGATATTCCATCATTTCCTGCAGGTGAGTCAGGGTGCACATTTTTTCGGTAAGGAAGAAGAGGTTTTCCAGCTGTCTGTATCTCTTTTTAACCAGTTGCATGGAGGTATAACATCCAACAGCAAATGGATTAATGCTCTTTTCCACTCTCACGAATTTCTTTACTTCCTTCTCTAGTAAATAAAAATACTCTTCCGGGGTTCCATGGCAGATGGTTCTCTCTTTTGTCTTTTTCTGCAATTCGGAGATCTGCTCACGGTCTTCCCGTGAGGGTCCCCCACCGTGATTTCCAATTCCCCAGAGAAGGAGTCCGTTCCTTCTGCTACTATTCTGTGTTAGCCACTTCCTGATTTTATCGGCAGCCTGACCTTTGCTTGAGTTATAGTGATCATAAGGGCGGTGAGCTAAAATCTCAGAGCCATCGTACCCCACCCATTTGAAATCAAGATCGGGCAGATCAAAAAAATGATGATCGGGCCGGCAAAACAGATAGGAAGAGTAGCCCGATTTTTTTACTATCTGAACCAACCCTCGGGAATGACCAAACGGATCAAAATTAACAGCGGTTTTGGGTTCAACCCCAAATCTATCCATGAAGTATTTTTTCCCGACCACGATTTGCCGGATCAATGCTTCTCCGGAGGGCATATTGCAATCGGGTTGAAGGTACCAGCCGCCGATGATCTTCCAGCTTCCTTCGGTTACCAGCGTCCTGATCTCTTCAAACAGTTCCGGCTCATACTCCTCAACGTACTGATAGAGGAGTGCTTCGTTGTGGCAAAAAACGAATCCTTCATACTCCCGGCAGAATTTTGCCGCAATCCGGAAGGTGGATAGTGTTTCTGCCAAGCCTTCCTCCCACTCCCATAACCACACGGGATCCAGGTGGGCATTGCAAACGAGGATCAGGGTCTTATCGGACATGAGCATTCAAAACAAGACGATTTCAGAATTGTACTACTTCAAAAGTTAATTTTTAAATTAAAGGAAGATAATGATCGAATTCCTAAACTACCTGATGATTTCACAGAATCCGAATATTCATGCCCCCGCTCACTTCGAATATCATTCCGGTGGAATAGTCAAAATTGCCAGTAACAATGGCGGCAACGGTTTTCGCGACATCATCGGGATGACCCCACCGGTCCTGAGGGATTAAACCATCAGCGATCATGCTGTCATACTTCTCCTTTACCGGAGCCGTCATATCGGTCCGTATGATCCCGGGTCTTACTTCAAAAACGCCTATGCCCATTTTTGAGAGACGGT
>Ga0315551_10001593_pt1 | contig 17089 bp, 15 predicted proteins | sample SalMarSW160290MG_FD_203678 | JGI IMG/M metagenome (GOLD analysis project Ga0315551, IMG submission 203678) | Salt marsh sediment microbial communities from the Plum Island Ecosystem LTER, Massachusetts, United States - Salt Marsh Sediment SW1602-90 ...
AAGGCATAGCTATCGAAGGTCTAACTACCTGCTGAACCTGTAGCTTACTTAGCGAAATGATATTTCTAATGAACTCTTCAATTCGCCCCTGTTCCATTCGTTGATTTCTGGCGAACTGCTCAAACAGCACTAAGAACCTGTCTGTGGTTTCTGGCCTGGCTCGGGTTAGTCTCCACATCTCAGCCATTTGAATGGTGCTTTCAGGGGGCACACCATGAACTCTTGCATAGCCAGTTAAGGCTCCGAGCATCCCAGACTCGTAGGTGTTCATGTAAGCACCAAGATTGCGGTTGATTTCGATGATCTCCTGCTTGGTCTATCCCATTCGTTGACCAATTTCAAAGAGAGACCCTTCGATTCTCCCGAACATCGCCTCCGTCTTGACTAATTCCTTGTTGATGTCCGCCCAGGTGTGCACAGTGCGCCAAGCAAAGGCCAGCGCTCCTCCTCCAAGAATCATAGCCCCAAACCGTTTAAAACCTTTAGTTACAGCAGCCATCCTCTTCTCTTCTGCCCGCATAAAGTCTTCGCGCTGCTGTACCGCTCTGGATTGTGCCCTATATTGTACTCCAAACTGGCGCATAATATTGCGATATTCATAAACTTGGTTCTTGGTAAGTAGCGCCTCTCTCTCCATATGTTTGGTGAGCTTCTGGATAGCACCTTCAAGTTTTTCTACTGGTTTAGCCTGATCGGTGAGTTCCTTTAATTCTTTCTTAGCTACGTCAGCAGCCTTACCAGTTTTTAGCAAGCCATCAGCGACTTTCTGAAGTTCCTGAAGTTGTGCCTTGGCTCTTACCGTTATGCCAATCGGTTCCATTTGTTCCTCCTTTAGGTGGTTAAAACTCAACTTCTATAGGGAATAAAGTGGAGAGCTTGAGTTTCATCTGGGTTGTCAATTAGGCGTACTTTTCCACCTGTCTCTCATCCCCTAAACATATAACTCATATATTTTTTTATATCATTCGCCATTTTTCCCCTAATTACCCCTTCCCCTAAATTGCGTAGTTTCTGGCCTGACAATCTCCCTCAGATCTGTTTACCTGCCGATGAGGCGATCTGGCTCACGAGTCTCAGGCCAGCAGAGTTTAGATAGTCGTTCGGCAAACGCTTTTCTTCTCTCTTCTGCAGTGTCGAGTTCATTTATTTCGTTGAAAACCTTCGCCAGGGTATCTACAAATGTATTTAATAGTTCAATTGGGATCAGGGGTGGCGGTTTAGCGTTACCCAACAAATTTCTTAACTTCAATTCAAGCTCATCGTTCGATTTAATTTCTCGGTGGAAAGCAACAACCGCATTCCAGTTCTTATCTTGCCTTGCTCCCTTCATATCTTCCCGCAGTTTCTGTTTCCGTTGCCGTGTAGTATCAATTGCAATTCGCATGAATTGTTCGTTGGGAATATTTATCCTATTCTCATCTACCCATTTCAAGGCCGTACTAACTGTGCGCCTGTTGATGCCCAACTCCTGAGAAATATCCTGTTCAGTTTTGCTGTCTACTGTGTATAAACTGTATATTTTAATATACCTTTCGATTGTTTTTTTTCTCATTGCCCCCTGGGGTGAAATGTAACAACTTCACCTATTCTTTGCTATGGAAAGTGCCAAAATTACCTGGCCTCCATTAACTTGTCTATTCCCCTTGAGATCGTTTGTATGCTTTCAGTTGGTCAATGTAATCTCTATGGCTATTATAAAGCCCCTCTCCAAATTCCTCCACTTCTTGTCCCTCAGGTATAGGATAATCCTCAATGTCTGGTATATTCCCTTCTAACTCGCCTCTAATAGCTTGCGATAAGCTTTCAAATCTACTTCTGATACTTTCTGTCCTTTCACTGAATTCTGACGATAATACCTCATATTCCTCCCTTAAAGCATCGATTTCACTTTCATATTTCCCTTTTATGGATTCCTCAATATCATCCAGATCTGTCTGCAATTCCATTCTTGCATCATAAACTCTGTTATTCAGGTCCTCATCCCGATATTGCGAGATCACTCTCTTCAGAATCTTTCTCATTTCTCCAGGGTAAAGGGCTTCCAAAGCATCCAACTCTGTAGCCCCTTCACCATATTTCTCCTCAAACTTTGTCTTGCGATTTTCGCTTTCTTTAATAGGTGTTCGTGGTAACTGATACTCCTGACATTGCTTCTGCGTTAGGATGATAGGGAACAATCTTACATCAAAATGGTTCATAGAATCCTGGACAAACTTCTCAATTTTGCGTGATACTGCAACAGGCATAGAACGCCCTGCTGGATCAAAGTCAGATATGTAAAAGACGCGACAAGCCTTCTGATGTTGCTCCAGCCGGTCAATTAACCACTGAACTTGGGTAATGCTCAATTCACCTACACCAGTTACCAGGTTCATAAGATATTCCTGACAAAGTGGCTCTAAAATATCGTTTTGAGTGGACTTCTCCGCCCATATCTCCAGGTGGTATCTTTGATCTGCTTCAAAATTCTCAACTCCATAAGACGGCAGCGAAGGAAATAACGGGAGTTCAAGATAATCTCTCCACATACCGGTATTATCATCAATGCTGATATATGGGTATTCTTTCTGTTCCAGATAAATCAAAGGTTTGCTATTTCTACGATCATCAAAACAATGGGGATCAATCAACCCGAGGTGTCTTGCATATTTAGAGGCTCTAATTAAATCCTCCCAGCAGTTTTCTGTATTTTCGTATGGCTTGCGGTTACATCCTCTACCGGTTTAAGAGTGCCTCCTCCAGCTAAAGGTTGTGCTATAGGCCATACAAGTTTACAAAAGGCATTACTGCTATTCCTGAAATCATTAGCTACATCAGCCCTCATATTGACATCCTCTTTCTTTGGCCGTGAGTAGCATTTCATGGTTGATGTCACAGCCTCGAGCCACTCTGCCGAGTTTTGCGGCCATTAAAACGAAAGTCCCCGTCCCTACGAATGGATCCAGCACTAAATCTCCCTCTTCGGTGCTGTGCCTGATCAGCCGTTCAGCGAGCTCATCCGGTTTTTGCCAGGTATGATAGCGATTACCCAGGCGACCATCCGGGGCGTTGATATCCTGCACGCTCCACTGTTCATTCGTTAGGGGACAATTCAAGGGCGGGGCTTCTTTGCCCTTGAAATAAAGAATCGTTTGATAGTTTTGGATGTAGTTGTCTTTTGGTTTGGGTCCGAGAGTATTTCGATATGTCCAGACGAGAAGGCTGATAAGGTCAACATTGATGTCAAATAGTGAGCGGTGTTCGTAGAACATTCTAAGATAGGCGAGGATCTCCCTGGGATAGCTGCCGATACAAATGTATGCCCGGCCAGTGGGTTTTACCTTCTCTAAGGCGGGCAAGATCCAAATGACAAATTTCTCGATGGGATCCTTAATGTCGGTTATGTAGGGGGGATCGGTCAGCAGTAGGTCGCATTGGGGTTGCTTCTCCAGCCACTCTCGGCAACCGGCCAAGTCAACGATAGGAGCATCGGGGGCAGGCTCAACGGCTTGCTGATGTTTGACCTCCTCCTTGGCTTTTATTAATTTCATTTGCTTGTAAGCTGCATTGACATTGCCGGTTTCGTCCATTTTCTCGACGATTGACCTAAATTTTTCAGGATTCTTTTTAGCGGCTTCAATTACCGCCATACGGTTATGGACAGTAGTTTTCCCTTCTCCGAATATTTTCCCAATTTGCTCCATTGACCGGCCAATTTTAACCTCTGTCCGCTGGTGGACAGAGGTTGGTTTGGAAGCCATTTCTGTGCCGCGTGGTGCAGAGGCTAAATCAGTTCTCGTCCCTGGCTTTGTATGCTTCTGAAGCTCTTTGATAAATAATCGTTGATATGCTGCTATCTCAGATTGCTTTAAATCCTCACGCATAAGATTTTCTTCAATTTCTATTCTTTGTTCCAAGGGCAATAAATTTAGCATATTGTAATCTATTTTTGTTTTCATAGTGTTATGCTTGATCAATCATCTTTTCGTGAAATTCCTTTATCCCAATTATCCTCACTGGTACCTCCTCCCAACCCAATTTTTTACACGCCTCTAATCTCCGTTGACCGGCCAACAATTCTCCGTCTGGCGTGATTACAATGGGATGTAACAATCCGACTTCATTTATGCTTCGAGCCAGGGCGTCTATGTCACCTAAATCCTTCCGAAACCGCTTGCCTATTTTGATTGAGTTAATTGCCTGCCAGAGAGCGTGCGTTTGGTAGGTTGTCGGATTCATCTAACCTCTTGTCCTTCTGACCAATTTAGTTTCTTAAGTGCCTGAGCTGAACACTCTCGGCGTGCCTCAGCGGTGTGTAGCTCATTGCATCTATTATAGATGACGACGAATTTATCAATGAAGGCATCGACAAATTCACGTTTAATCATCATCTCTTCCTTATCCTTCAGCATCCCGCGAAGCTTAAGCTCGAACTCATCATGGCACCGAAGCTCCCTTACGAGCCCGATTATTCCATTAAAATTGCCCTGTGCTCTTGCCTTCTCCATATCTGTCCGCAACTCTTGCTTCCTCTGTCGCACAACATCTATCAAAATCTGTATAAAGTCACCACTGGGAATGAAGACCTCAGTGTTGACGGCCCATTTTAGGGCTGTAGCTACTGTTCTTCTACTTACACCTAACTCCTCTGCAACCTGCTGTTCCGTTCGATTGCCCAAGACATATAAATCATAAATTTGGGCATACCGCTTTTTTGTCTTTTTCTTCATCCAAGTCCCCTTAGGGTAGATTGTGCAACTTCATCCTTTAACTCTAATCGGTCGAAAATGCCAACAAAAAAAGCCGCCACAATAGGATAACAACAATCCCATTATCAGCGGCTCTAACTCTGTGCCTTATGCTGAAAGTTGAATTATTTATTTAGAGCAGCCCTAATGGAATAACAGCAATCCCATTTACGGCTGGCTCTAACTGAGTGCCTTATTTGCCGAAAGTAAAATTGATTATTCTCTTATTCTACCTCCGCCCTTCGTCTCCCTTCAATATAAACATAACACTATTTTTTCATCTGTCAACCCCTTTTTTAATTATTTTTGGATTCTTCAGGGTTTTTTGGGGTGAAATACAGGAGCAGCCTGGTATAAGGTTGGGTCTAATGTGAGCCTTTCTTCTTCATCCGGCGAATAGTGAGATAAGCTAACTCCGTTTCAGAACCACTATTTCCGGCTATATCGCGTGAGGATTTATGAGGTGCCGCACGTATGCTCTTCGATGATCTGCCTGAATTAGGGTCTAAACCTGTGACCACTCAGACTTGACTTGGGGGTAAATTTTAAGTATAAAAGTTGAAACAATATTTCATTGCCTTCCGTAAATAGAGATGAAAGAGGAGGAGAAAGAGGTAATCAAGAGGGCCATCTCTGGTGACCAGGAGGCCTACTCCCTCATCCTAAGAAGCTACCGGGATGCGGTCTTCGGCTTAGTCTACAGGATAATCAGGGATAGGGAGGAGGCTGATGACATCACCCAGGAGACATTCATCAGGGCCTTCAAATCCCTCCGCTATTATACACCCAAGTACGCTCTCTCTACCTGGCTCTTTAGGATTGCCACCAACAGATGCATTGATCACCTGAGGAAGAGGAAGATAAGAACTATCTCCTTGGATCAGGGGATGAAGACGGAGAAGGGAGAGCTAAGAAGGGAGATTCCCGATACCTCCTCTCGTCCTGATGAGCTTTTCTTTCAAAAGAGGAGGGTAGTCTCCATTGAACAGGCCATTGGCTCGCTTCCGCCCAAATACAAGGAGGTGATCTACTTGAAGCACAACGAGGAGAGAACCTACGAGGAGATAGCCCAGATCTTGAACCTTCCATTAGGGACGGTCAAGGTGAGGATATTTCGGACCAGGGAGCTTTTAAAGAAGAAGCTAAAAAGCTTTTTATAGCAAGTGGATAAAGCTCTGAATGTAAATATCAACTAAGCAGTCAGATCACCTACTCAGACTATAGGGGGGTAGTAGACCAGGGTTCTACCACCGCAAGGGACGAAATGGCATGGGGCAAACAAGAAGGGTGAGTAGCCAAGCCAAACTAAAGAGGTCAAAATGCAGAGGCATAAAGTTCTTTTTTTAACAACAGTCTTTGTCCTCTTGATCTCCCAAGGAGCAAGAGCAAGGAGCAGATACGAGTATCCCTTCTCCCAAAACCTCAAAATTGAGCCCCAGACCAAAGTGATCATAGAGAATGTAACAGGTGATATAAGGGTAAGCCAGGGGCTTCCAGGTGAGTTGATCATAGAGGGGAGGAAAGTAATCAAAGCTCCTTCCGAGCGAAGTGCTGAGAAGGAGGCAGAGAGGATAAAAATAGAGGTAAATAGAGAGCAGGAGAAGATCCGCATTTGGGTAAATGATAGAGGCCGTGGGGATGAAGTCACCTTTGGAATTGGCCGGAGAGTCTCCAGTCGGGTCGATTTTGACCTCCGTATCTCTCCAGGGTCAGACTTAGAGGTTAGCTCCACCAGTGGAGATATAACAGCAAGAGATATAAAAGGAGGGACAACCGTTAAGACAACAAGTGGGGACATCTATTTGGAGGGTTCCGTGGGGCCAACCGTCCTCCACACTACAAGTGGAGATGTAAGCTTAAAAGGGATAGTGGGGCAGGTCAATATCGAGGGAACCAGTTCGGATCTGGACCTTACAGGCATCAAGGGGAATGTGGAGATAAGTGTTACTAGCGGAGATATCGATGGCCGGGGTATTGAAGGTAACCTCACAGTGGAAGGTACAAGTGGGGATGCACAAATAATCAGGCTTAAGGGGGACTTGCAGATATTCCTCCATTCGGGAGAGGTGAAAGCGGATATTACCCAGGGTGGGGCAAGGGTGAAAACGACCAGTGGTGATGTCTACATCAAAACCACGCTCCAGGAGAATAAAGATTATCAGGTGGACACATCGAGCGGGGATGTTAACTTCAAAATGAAGGGGAACACACCATTTAATCTGGTGATTGACACTGGCAGTGGGGAGATCACTGCCAAAGTCCCCTTGATTATAAGTTCGATTTCCAGAAACCACTTAGAGGGAAGGGTGGGAAAGGGGGGACCAATGGTGAGAATAACTGCCTCCAGCGGGGACATCGAACTTTTCCAATAGAAGGTTCTGTGACAAACCGTTATTAAGAGAAAGCTATCAGTTCACAGGGATCAGTTTCCAGGAATCAGAAAAACCCAGTGACAACCGATGAATAACTGATAGCTGGTCCTTGATCACTGTAAACCGTAACGAAATGTTTAGGAATTTCTTAGAAATTCCTAAACATCAGGGGATGTTTGAAGGGGGTAGGCCCCCTTCAAGGGTGACAGCGGAGCAATCCGAACAAGCGCAGGATTGTGGAGCGCCAGAGGGTCGATAAGACCCTATGGGAAGTTAGCGACCGTAGAGAGCTAAGTTCAAAAGGAGGGATAATGAGAGGAAAAATTTTTAAAGTAAGATACTGGCTATTTATGCTTTTTCTAACTCCCTTGACTGCCTTTGGCCAAGACTCAAGTTTCCTGGACTCCACTTCGGATACCACCCTGGGTAGGGCGACTGAGGTTCAAATTGGAAACGGAGGAATAACCATTGTGAGGAAGAAGAGGAGAGAGAATTCCACTGAGGTTTACATTGACCAGGAGAAGCTATCCAGATTGAGTTCTATTCACCTTTCTGAATTGGACAGCGGAGACATTGTAAAGTTTGGTGAGGCCATCGTCATAAGGGAAGGAGAAGTGGTGAATGGGGATGTGGTGGCCATAGGGGGGGATATTCAGATAGCTGGTACCGTAGCTGGGGATGTAGTAGCCGTGGGGGGAGATGTAGTAGCCAAATCTACGGCCGTAATCAGGGGTGACGCGGTAAGTGTAGGGGGCAAGGTGACCAAGGAACCTGGAGCAGAGCTAAGAGGTTCTAGGATAGCCACTCCCTTTCTTCCTAAGTCCTTCTTTCGCTGGAGCACTATGGGTTGGAAAGGCCCTCGTCCCTATCCTCATCCCCGCCTTTTCGTAGGTGCTCGATTCACCGTAGTTCTCTTCTTCGTCTTCCTCTTCCTCTCCCTTTTGATCACCCTCTTTTTGCCAAATCACATTAAGAGGATAAATGCCTCCATAGAGGGGGGATTCTTGAAGGCAGGGTTGGTAGGTTTCCTGGCCGATATCCTCATCTTGCCGGTCTTTGTTATGCTCTGTATAACCGTTATAGGGATTCCCGTGGCCCTTCTGGTAGAACCGATTGTGCTATTTGTGGCTATGATCCTGGGTTTTGCCGGAATCAGCTTCTTTCTGGGGGAGAAGATAAATCAGACCACAAATTTAACCCTTTCTTCCCCCTTGGCCAAGGTATTGGCGGGGGGGATAATCATAGAACTCCTTCCCTGCTTGGCTGCCCTGACGGGGATAGGAGGGGGGATTTTCTCCCCGATCTCCTGGGTTTTGAACATTGTGGGCTGGTTAACCCTCTACATCGGTTGGACGGTAGGGTTTGGCGCGGTATTTATCACCAGATTTGGCACCAAGCCTCTGTCGCCCCAAAAAACCCAAGTCCAAGAGGAAGAGGTCATCAAGCCTCCAGAGCAGGTGAAGGAGACGCCAGCGGATAAGGTGTAATCACTTGTTAAAGTGAAGCCACGTCGAGCCATTGTCTTAGGCACGGTTCGAAATTGGCCCTCCAAGGGCGGGGCCTCTATCCAGCCCTTGGCCAAAAGGGAACTAATCCCCTTTGGAAACTTCAGGGCAGGGGGCGCTGCCCACCTCAACCCCGAAGCGGATGGCATTCATCCGCCACTTACGAGTGGCGGTATTCTGCTGCATTTTTTATGGAAATATCTGGGATTTTGGTCTATTAACAAAGGGGAAATGGATTTTTAGGAAAAAAATAATTTCCGTATTTGCCTTTTTGGCTATCCTTTCCTTGGGAGTTCAAACCTCCCTTGCCCATAAGTATGAGGAGACCTTTGAGAGGACTCTCGATTTTAAGTCCGGTGGGAAGCTTGCCTTCAGTTTTATAGTTATGCCAATCTAAACCCACTACCCATAATTAGATGATACTTTATTTGAGCATCCTAACTATCGCTTATGTTAGTCGCATAAGAACCTTATCGATGACATGCGGTGTCGCATAACACTCTGACGGCCATTTTCAGTGACCTCTTGATATCTATCCCATCATCTGCAGGACCTGATAGCAAGACTTGCATGTTATGCGAGTCGCATAAGAACATCCGGTCACCCCACCAGTTTCCCGCTTACTTAAAGGCTATCTGCCGAAATGTTAATCCCTCTCGCACCTCCGTTCAGCACGTTGGTAAAGACCATGCGCCATCCTCACATCAACATGCCGTCATCGAGCTTTATGGTCACGCCAGATACAATGACCGAGATTCACACCTCATTTCCGCACCAATATACCTATCTAATAGCCGATCGTCAAGGAAGTTCTGGGAGTAATCTGGACGTAAGTCCTCTGTCTCCGCAGGAGCCAACCAAAAGGGGAGGAGCCCATTCTCTCCTCCCTTCTCAGATTCTCGGTGCTTGAAACACAAGGCTACTTCAGCACAACTTATACTCCTGGCCGGTGAAGCCTGCAATAGGTCTTACTGGGTGGAGAAATAAGGATTTTCCAACACCCCCCCTAGGTCTCGTCGATTTCATGGATATTGCAGATGTTGGAATGATCGAGCGTAGAGGCCGCCTGTGGCTCTTGGATGAAGGGTCGCTTAGCCTCTGGATGCCGGGGCAACTTCGGCGAGAGAAACTTAAGGGCAACGGTAGGGCTGAGTTTCGTGTTCTTTCGAAAGGACAACATGATTTTGGATTCTGTCCTCTTCTCGATCCAAAGGATGAACGGGATTTACTTGATTGCTTTATATCCTGTCAATCCTATATATTCTGTCCAAAGAAAGGAAATTCCTCAGCTTTAAAGTTGTTTTCAGCTTCCCCCCGATCATAAGACATCACACTTATTCTCGGGCAGGAGCGACAGGTTTGAAACCCACACCGAGTCTATCGAATAAGAACGCGTACGTATCAGCATAGAGCGCAATATCCTGGCTGAGGGCACTACCTATTCCCTGACCGGAACCGGAACTCATTCTCAGCAGCACATAGCCCTCTGAACCGGTTGCCGCCTGGAGACATCCGACCATCTTTCGCGAATTAGAAGGATTAACCCGGCCGTCATTCTCGTCGGCCGTTATCAAGCAATCCGCATAGTGTGTTCCATCGGCTACATTGTGATAAGGCGAATATGCATAGAGCGCTCTGAACTGCTCAGGATCCTTAACTGTGCCAAATTCGGTAACGTTAAACTCTCCGTTGGGGTCCAGCTCAACCCGCAACATATCGAGAACGCCCTTTTGACATACGACTGCCCGGAAGAGTTCCGGGTGTTGCGTCATGGTGGCCCCTACCAGCAACCCACCGTTACTACCACCCTTAATGGCCAGTTTCGATGGGTTGGTATAGCCTGTATCAATCAAATACTGTGCACAGGCGGCAAAGTCATCAAACACGTTTTGCTTGTTCGTTAGGTTGCCAGCCTTGTGCCATTCTTCGCCAAACTCGCCACCGCCACGGAGGTTCGCAATTACGTATACACCCCCTTGATTCAACCACAGACTAAGGGTGCGATCGTATCTGGGTGTCTCACTTATGCCAAATCCGCCGTAGCCGTAAAGAATGGTTGGATTATTACTATCCAATTTTGTGCCTTTTCGGCGGATGATATTCATCGGGACCTGCGTGCCATCTTTTGAGATGGCAAACTCGCGTGCCACCTCCACGTCGCTGAAGTCCGCCAGAGATGTGACATATAACGCTGTCCGCAAGGGCTTCCCCTGCGTGGGTTCGTAGGTGTAGCAGGCTGGAGGTTCTAGGTAGCTGGCGTTCGTAAAGAGGATACTGCCTCCTCCCATCGAAATCATCCCCCACACCGATGAAACCGGTATAAGGGATACAAATTCCTGAAGACGGCCCGTTTGATCCAGTACACGAATCTGGGAGGGTCCACCTGCCAGGTCCTGAACATAGATCTTGATGGCAGTGGGTAGGAAATGCTGGATAACCACCTCGCTCTCGGCGACGATTATCTAGGCCTAGGATAGCTTTGTTTTTCCCGGTGGGAGGCGGAGGATCTTGCCCCGGGGAGCATTTTTGTGAGATAGCAAATAGAGAGAATTGTCTGGCCCGAATTTACTCCGAGTGATCATATCTGAAAAGTGGGTGATTTGTTTCCATTTTCCTGAGGGATCAAGTAGATAGTGTGCAAACTCGCCGCCATCGCCATTGGCCACTATCGCCAAAACATACCGGCAATCATCTGATGTTTCGAATTCAATCTCCGTAATCCGTGGAAATTCCTCTCCAATTACATAGGTATCCTCCTCTGTCAGCGTGCCCAATCGATGATAATAGACCTGCTGGTAAAAGCGCATGTCTTCAGGCGGACGTTCGTTTATGCCAGGATAGTGGGTATAGTAGAGACCCGAGCCATCCGCTGTCCAGGCAACATCACCTCCGGCGGTAGGACCGTTAACGCAGGGAATCACATCCGGCAGGCTTTTCCCAGTGGCCACTTCGTATACATGAACATCCCCATCCTCAGTTCCGCCTTTGGAAAGAGACACGGCGACCAGTCCTGCATGGGGAGACACAACGTAAAAATCGATCGATGTTCTGCCTGTCGGATCCAATTGATTGGGGTCGAGAATCACCTGCTCGGTGCTCGGATCGTGCGGCGATTCCATCTTCACAAGCAAGGGTTGATCCTTTGGTGGCTGACGCTTGAGGGCAAACAGCATACCACCGCGGTATTGGAACCAGTAGTACTCTGGCGAAGCCTCATTATACAGCTCTTGCAATCGTCTGGCAATCGGTTCACGGACGGGAATGTGGTCTAATACCCAGCGAGCGTACCTGTTCTGTGCTTCACTCCAACCACAGACCTCCGGATCGTTGCCATTTTCCAGCCATTGGTAGTTGTCGACAACCTCGACACCATGATAGGTGTCGGTAACCGGTATGATTGCAGTTTTGGGCAGCCGAGGCGCATGGCTGGAGCAGCCAGTTACCACTAAACATGTGCTTAATACAAGAAGGGTGATACTCAGTGCTATGTTTGCCTGTCCCTTGATATTCATACGGTACCTCCTTTAGGTGTAGCCTGCCGAGGGGGCAGACGCCTTCTTGGCAATATGTTACTTAGCTTCTCCACTTTTGCCTTGACTTTTTCCTCTGACTGAGTTATTCTACAATTGACGGGATGGCTTGCGTTTAATTATAGACCCAAGTATCACAAAAGGCAAGGAATAAAATCCTTGCCTTTTGCTCAATGTGGGGGTACCTTTGGATTTCCTTATTCGAGAAGGTAATCGCCCTCGGGATCCGGTGGTGGTGGCGGTGGAAATCCTGGCTTGATGATACAGGGCACCTTGTTGCACCATATGGCCATTCTTTTTTCACCTCTTTTCTGTTTGGTGTGCGCCGTTAATCGAATCAACCGCATCTAAATAGTCAAATATCCAGTCTTACAAATGGACCAAATTTCCCGAAATGCCAAATCATCCTGACGCTACTTCAGCACCACCATCTTCCTCGTCTGCACAAAATCGCCTGTCTGACGCCTGTAAAAGTAGATCCCGTGGGCGAAAGAATCCGACTTCTGACGTTTTTAAGTTTCAGTTCACAAAAATGCCATATGCAATTGGACATTTGGCTTTAACCCTTTTGTTCAAGGAATTTTTGCGGGTGGGTGTAACCAAAGGATAATTACATATCGAGGTGAAAATTCGGGGTTTTTTAACGGGCTAAAATTCGCCAGGTATCCCCACCCTGGCTTCGTCTTTCTCTTCTTTTTTCTTTCTTCCTCGCTTTCTCAGGACTGCAAAAGCCCCTAAGATGGAGGCGAAAAGCACTGTGTTTTCACCCAAGGTCCCGTAACCTCTGAAGTCGAGGATTATGGACATAACTATGTTGGCTGCCCCTTTTTCAGATATTTAACGATTAAAAATGGAAAGTAAACCATATAACGGAGTCCGCCTACGGTGGAAATATTTCTCATCCCTCTTCTTACCTCCGAAATAAGTTCACGGACCACAATTTTCTCCTCAACCTCCCCAATCTCCTTCACCATGGCTAATCGGTGGATAGAATAAAAGCCAATTAAGAAAGCGAAGAAGAAGAAGAAGTCCCACTGTTGGAAGTTTAACGTTGGTATAATCAGTTCTCCCCCTGGACTTAGCCATTTTACGGTCAGAGAAAGCTCACGTCCGGCGAAAAAGTCGGCAAATCTACCACCCAAAACAGGGGCAATACCTGCTGCCAAGGAATTAACAAGGCTATTTGCGGCCAAATAGGCTGTGGCCTTTCCCTTTGGCGCTAATTTAAGCCCGATGTTCCCCGAAGCCAAGGTTACCCCTGCTGTGGAAATACCCGTGAAGATGTGTATAGCTACCAATAAGGGTATCGTTAGAATATACTTCTCGGGCATAGTGGTAAAGGTCCAGGCAAGGATGCACAACATGAACAAAGGACCGCTGACACGAAGGACCGATTTGTTGCTGAAACGATCTGAGAATCTTCCCCAGATTCGTAAAAATGCGAAACTGGTTAGTTGACTCAATACTGCAAAAGCGATAATAAATGACATATCCAGTTCTAACCTTTTCAGCATGTAGACCGTGAAAAATGGAGCAGCTAAATTGACGGCAAAATTCCAAGAACCCAAAAACATGATGAGGTTTTTGAAATTGGCATCCGTGAATGGCTGTAAGATTAACTTGAAAATTCTTGTGCTTTTTCCTTTAGCTGGCATAGCCGGTTCTGGTATGGTTGATATGAAGTAAACACCAAGTATACCCGCTAGGAATCCCAGGAAGAAAAGAATTGAATAGCCCCGTAACTCGTAACCAGGGAAAAGTTTCTTCCAGTGGTCAATATAGACTCCAGCGGCCAGGCTAAGGGCAATACCCAATGCCGTCGTTAAAGTCATTCGTTTGGAGAAAAAAGCGCCCAATCGATCTTGTGGCACGAGATCTCGCATCCAGGAGTTCCAACTGCTGTTCCCAACTGCAGCGAAGCCTGCATTTAGTGCTATAGCTACCAAGACCAGGGTTAAACTTGCTTGATGAGGGAATAAGAACGGGATTAAGGCAATTAACAACCAGAACACCCTACTTGAGGCCGCTGCATACATAGTAATTGCTCGCCTGACTCGGTATTTTTCCACCAAATAAATAGAAGGAATCTGAATCAACTGTGCTAAAGGTGGAATAGCAGCCAGAAGTCCAATAGTCGTGTTAGAGGCCCCAAGCTTCAAGGCAAAGGCGACCAAAAAGACGCCTCCCGTCAGTGTTCCCATCGCTTGAGAGGCCAGGCCATCCTTGATAACTGCTCTAAGACCGGACTGGATTTCCTCGCCGGTCAAAGCATCTTTAACTGCGAACCCCATGTTGTCCCCCTGACAACCATAAGCATAAATTCGATAAACATATAGACATCAATCGTCTCTTTGAGCTAAGTATTGCTATCCTCCCTGAAAAGCGCCTTGAGGGTATCAAAAGGGCCATAGACAACAAGTCTGTCGCCCTCTTTGATAAAGTTCTCACAGTTTGCCCCGTTCGATACCCAAGATCACTAATCCCTTTTCGGTTAATCGACATTCTGACAGAGAATTGCCGGCAAATGGACAGGTTTCCTTTACAATTGCTCGCGCCAAACCATAGCCTTCCATAAGATGAAGAAGATCCTCAGTTGCAGCTTCCTCAAAGGCAGCAGATCTCATCAGTTTGTTTTCCACAAAGCTCTCCCATCTTCTCATAAGCTTCCGACGGGTTACAACTCTGTAGATCACATATATCCCTACAAGCAGGATTAAAACATTGATGGGGAGTTTGTAGCCTTTACTTGTAGCAAAGGAGGATGTAGCCGTTACAATAACTGTAACAATTCCGGCATTTCCCAGAATCATAAGCCAAGTGATAATTCGCCGCCTTACCGGATGGTTCATGACAAATTCTGCTTCCTTTGTGGTAAATCCCGTCCCCGAGAAAGATGAAAGGGCCTGAAACCTTGCCCTTTTCTCATCCATACCAGTCATCATCAAGGCGATGGCAGCAGCTCTTACCATAAGAAAAGAGACAAAAATTACAAACAAAGTAGGCAGGAGAAAATATAAGCCCCTCATTTTAGCAATCTTCTATTGAGCCACCCCGGTAAACCAAGGAGGCATGTCTACAAAAATGTGATACTTAGCATTAAGGCGAATCATATCCTGACAACTCATGTTTATCAGTATTTTGTCTTTTGAGCTCATTGGCAAACCAGACCACGCGCTGGGGAAAGGCTATCTCTATCCCCTCTTCTTCCAGAGCCTTTTTTATTTTCCAAAGCAGCTCCATCTTGAGCCCGTACCAATCAGTAATAGGTGCCCAGACCCTTACAATGATATTGACAGAGTTATCTCCGAGATTATCAACAAAAGCCTGCGGTGGGGGATTTTTAAGAGCAAAGGGGTACCCTTCGATGAGATTCTTAATTATGGCAATAGCCTTATCAGCATCATCGCTATAGCGTATTCCCACCACATATCCAAACCTTCTGGCAACATTGCCAACATAGTTGGTTATGCTCGTGGTGAAGACCTTCTGGTTGGGTATCCTGACGTATAGTCCATCATAAGTTCTAACGGTGGTGGAGATGATGCGAATGTCTTCTACAAAACCTCTTATCTGGTCTATATCTACCTGATCACCAATCTTTATCGGTCTCTCGATCATCAGGAAAAGACCAGATACTAGGTTACCTACTATGCTCTGACTGGCAAAACCTATAACTAATCCAGCTATACCTCCAGCAACCATTAAACCAGAGAGGTTTACGCCGAGAATAGTAAGGGCCCAAATTATGGCAATAACGATAATACTGTAGGAAACTATTTTGCGGATAATCTCTAAATGTTCTCTTCCTACCTTATCCTTAAGGGACCTCCTGAGGCTAATGGCCACCCATTTGGATACAAAAACTGCAATCACCATAATCGCCACTACTATAAGAAGGTCAAGAATGGTGACACCGCCGTAGACAACTGCATTGGGTATCATAGACCTCCCTCCATCATAAATTTGCTCGTGGTTATGGCAAGCTTCCTTGCAGTATAGAGCTCCAGAGAGTTCTCCATTCCCTTTTCAAGAGGCGAATCAATGAAATCAGTTTCTGCGCTTCCCTTACCCATTAGCTTTAGCTCCGACTTCATAGAAACCTTTTTATCATTGTAATATATTTTCATGCCATAGGCATTAAAAACAGCCTTGCTTACCTCAATCCACTTGGCGGTTGTATTTCTTATGTTGAGCTGTAATACCCCTTCCTTCAAGGGATCTCCAATGGGTATCGAGGAATGAACCTTACTCCCCCAGTATCGGCAAATAACGCCACTCCTGGGATCTCCGTAGAGGGTAAATTTCTGCTTTGTGATGGTGAAGATATCACAGATTTCAAAGTGTTCATTTTGGGATACGAAGATCCCGATTTCCACGGGAAAGGTGACGAAAACCTCTCTGGTTATCTTGGGCTCAATCAGAAGAGCCTTTTCGAAATGTATGAGGAGATATGGCGTTATCTCTTTGGGCGTGTTCACCGGCTCAATGGGGTTGATGAGGATCTTGTCGTTGGAGGTAAGGAGGGTTTTTTCCACCTTCTCACTGCCGCTTTCTCGTTTGTACACCAGAGCCTCCCCCTCTTTTTTGATATGCAGAGAGATCCCTCCTTTCTCAATTTTTAAAGGCACCTTGTGTAAACCGAACATAATACCCTCCTTTAGAATTTGGGCTATGTGGCGATAGAATCAATCGATGAAGTGAAAATCCGGGTTGCAGGATCTTAATAAGCCGATCTGGCAGAGAAAAAGAGAAAGCCATCAAGGCCCGGTAACAAAGTGGGTAAAAGAGAATGCATTACATCTTCTATGATGCAAAAAGCGTAATTCCCTGTTACGTTTTTTACTTAAGGGAATTGGCGCGATTCACAGGCCACTTCCAGGATATGTGACATTAGCAAAGGTTTCCGTTTTCATTGATGGGGAACCAAGAGTATTTCATCAAGCTTTATTATCATT
>Ga0315551_10001594_pt1 | contig 17085 bp, 16 predicted proteins | sample SalMarSW160290MG_FD_203678 | JGI IMG/M metagenome (GOLD analysis project Ga0315551, IMG submission 203678) | Salt marsh sediment microbial communities from the Plum Island Ecosystem LTER, Massachusetts, United States - Salt Marsh Sediment SW1602-90 ...
TCTGATGACGCTCGCGGCGCTTTCCTGTGGTGAGAAGGCGCCGGAGGCCAAGCCGAAGTCCTATTCATCACCGCCGGCGATGATTATCGATACCGGCAAGCAGTACACGGCGACTATTGAGACGGAGAAGGGGAATATGGTGGCGGAACTATTCGCCAGCGATGTACCGGTGACGGTGAATAACTTCGTCTTTCTGGCCCGGGAGGGGTTTTATGATGGCTCCACATTTCACCGGGTCATACCGGACTTTATGGCCCAGGGCGGTGACCCAACCGGCACGGGAACGGGCACGGCCGGCTATCGCTTTGATGACGAGTTTACCGGACACAAACACGAAGCCGGGGCGCTCTCCATGGCCAATAGCGGGTCAAACACCAACAGTGCCCAGTTCTTCATCACGTTTACGCCGCAGCACGGGCTTGATAATAAGCACACCGTCTTCGGCCAGTTAATTGAGGGTATGGATGTCCTGCAGAAGCTGACGCCGAGAGACCCGAGCCAGAACCCGCAGTTTGCCGGCGATAAAATACTGCGGATAATTATTGAAGAAAAGTAGCTAGATTGGCGCCCCGAGCATCCTGAGCAGGCCGCGCAGCCCCCAGTAACCAGCATAGGCCACGGTCATGCCCTTGATTGTTTTTCCCACCCAGGTGATAATAAAGTATCTTTTGGCACCGAAGCGCAGTGCGCCGGCGGCCAGGGCTGCCGGGTAAAAGAAAGGGTTAAGTACCGCCGCCAGCACGAAGAGAATAAGCCACCCCCTCCGCTCCATCAGGTTCATCAGTTTCACGTAGGCATTGTGCAGTCGGCTATGGGTGCGGTTATATAATAAGGCCGAACCGCCACCGTATCCGGTCATGTAGATGGTCAGTGCCCCAATGGTCTCACCCAGACCGTTGGCAATGCCGACCAGCCAGGTGTATTCCATTACCCTGCCCAGGGCAAAAATGACGGCCAGCATCGGCACCGGGACAATAATCGTGGCACCACCCAGAACGCTGATGAGAAGCGCTCCGGCATATCCATATGCTCCAAGCGCCCGCACCCACTCCCAGTAATAAACGACAGCCGCCGCCATGAGTAGGGTCACTACGATACCGAAGATACCCAGGAGGTAGGCTGCCTTGGTGGAGAACTTCTTTTCCGGTTTCTGTTCCGCCATGCCCCCCTATTCTACCCGAACTTTTGCCTGCTGGCAAGCTTTGGCGGGGGCAGCAAATTTTGGTGCCTAGGCGGCTGCTTTAGCAGAAATACTGGCGACGAAGGTCAAACCTTCGTCGCCAAGGTCAACTTTCACCGTGTCACCCTCTTTGAATTCTCCCCTGAGAAGTCTGGTTGACAGGGGGTTTTCCACGTGGCGTTCAATCACTCGCCGCAATGGCCTGGCACCGAAGACCGGGTCATAGCCCTCCTTGGCCAGCCATGATTTTGCTTTTTCGGTGAGCTCTATATCCAGCTTTCGCTCGGCCAGGCGCTTCTGCAGGTCCTTGACCATCAGGTCGACGATGCTCCTCAGCTGCTCCTCGGTGAGCTCGTGGAAGACGATGGTCTCATCGAGGCGGTTGAGGAATTCGGGACGGAAGGTCTTCTTCACCTCGGCCATCACCTTTTCCTTCATCGCCTCGTATCTCTGCTTTTCTGTCCTGGTCTCATCTTTGCGTGGGGCGAAGCCGAGTCCTGACTCGCGCCTGATATGCTCGACGCCGGCGTTGCTGGTCATGATGATGACGCAGTTCTTGAAGTCGACTGTCCGGCCGTGACCGTCGGTCAGTCGCCCATCGTCCAGAAGCTGGAGCAGGCTGTTGAAGACCTCGGGATGCGCCTTCTCGATCTCGTCAAGAAGGATAACGCGGTAGGGACGCCGCCGGATCGCCTCGGTAAGCTGGCCGCCTTCCTCGTAACCAACGTAGCCGGGAGGGGCACCGATGAGCCGGGACACGGTATGCCGCTCCTGGTACTCGGACATGTCAAGGCGCACCATGGCGTTCTCATCATCGAAGAGGAACCAGGCAAGGGTGCGGGCCAGCTCGGTCTTGCCGACGCCGGTGGGCCCCAGGAAAACGAAGCTGCCGATGGGCCGCCTCGGGTCTTTCAGTCCGGCACGGCTGCGTCGGATGGCCTCGGAGACGGCGGCGACGGCCTCCTCCTGGTTGATTAATCGTTCGTGGAGCCTCTCTTCCATGTGGAGCAGTTTCTCCGCCTCGCCCTCCAGCATCTGGGAAACGGGGATGCCGGTCCAGCTGGAGATAAGCTGGGCGATATGCTCCTCGTTCACCGTCTCGCTGATTTTCTCCTGCTTGAGCCATTCGCTCTTGGCCGTGTTGTACTTTTCTTCCAGTTTGAGCCGTTCCGCCCTGAGCTGGGCCGCCTGCTGGTAGTCCTGCCGCTGCGAGGCAGCTTCCTCCTCATTGGTCAGCTGTTTCAATTGCTGCTCTAAAGACCGGATTTCCGGCGTGGCGCTTTCAGTGTCGATACGAATTTTACTTGCCGCCTCATCGATGAGGTCAATTGCTTTGTCCGGCAAGTGTCTATCTGAAATGTACCTCTGGCTGAGACGGGCGGCGGCCTCCAGGGCCTCATCGGAGATTTTGATTTTATGGTGCGCTTCGTACCTGGGCCTCAGGCCTTTTAGAATCTCTATGGTGGCGTCAACGGTTGGCTCGCCTAGGAAAACCGGCTGCAGACGCCGCTCCAGCGCCTTGTCCTTTTCAATGAACTTGCGGTACTCGTCAATGGTGGTGGCACCGACGCACTGCAGTTCGCCGTGGGCCAGTGCCGGCTTGAGCATGTTGCTGGCGTCAATGGCGCCCTCGGCGGCACCGGCGCCAACCACGGTGTGAATCTCGTCGATGAAGAGAATGACCTCGCCCTGGGCCTGGCGAACCTCGTCCATGACGGCTTTGAGGCGTTCTTCAAACTCGCCGCGGAACTTGCTGCCCGCCACCAGCGCGCCCATATCAAGCGCCACCACACGCCGCCCTTTGAGGGAGTCGGGGACATCATCGGCGGCGATTTTCTGGGCCAGCCCCTCGGCGATGGCGGTCTTGCCCACGCCGGCCTCACCCATGACCACCGGATTGTTCTTGGTACGCCGGGTGAGTATCTGCATCACCCGCTTGATTTCTGCCTCACGGCCAATAACCGGGTCGAGCTTACCCTGCCGGGCAAACTCGGTGAGGTCGCGGCCGTATTTCTGCAGCGAGCGGTAGCGGCTCTCCGCCCGGGCATCGGTAACCCGGTGCCCGCCGCGAAGCTTCTGCAAAGCGCCGTAGACTTTTTCCTGGTCAACGCCGAAACGTTTCAGGATGGAGGCGGCTTCGCCTCCTTCGGCAACTATGGCAATCAGCAGATGCTCGGTGCTGATATACTCGTCATTCCATCGTTTCGCCTGCTCATCAGCCATCTGGCCGACACGATTAATACGTGGGGTGGGATAAATCTGCGTACCCTCATAGGCGATTTTTGGTGTTCTTTCCAGAGCTTGTTCCACCTGCTGCTTGACCGCTTCAGTATCGATTTTCAATTCTCTTAAAATATCGCCGACTAAGCCTCTCTCCTGCTGGAGCAGCGCCAGTAAAAGGTGCTCCACATCCCACTGGCTATGTTTATACTGGCGTACAAGCTCCTGAGAAGCTGCCAGGGCATCCAGTGCCAGTTCCGTTAATCTCTCTTGCCTCATCTCTTACCTCCCTTCCAGTTCCTTTAACTCTGATTCCAGCTTTGCCATTTCATCCTGCATCTCGCCCATACGCTGCATCAGACGCAGGATGACCTCCACCCCGGCCAGGTTCACCCCCATGTCCTCCACCAGCGTCCTGACCCTGCGCAGCAGGTCAATATCTCTATCCGAGTAAAGCCTGATGTTGCCCTGCGAGCGTTTTGGCTCGACCACGCCGATTTTTTCGTAGTAGCGCAGCGTATAGGTCTGTGTGCCCAGAATCCGGGCGGCAATGCTGATAACATATCTCGGTTCGTCATTTTGTTCCATATAAACTCGCCTCCTCTCAACTGCGGAGCTTGCTCAGCTGCTGAAAAAGTTCCTTTTCTCTGTCTGATAACTTTGTGGGCAGGACCACGTTCACTCTGGCGAACATGTCTCCGCGGGAGGAATTGCCCGGGTGAGGCATGCCCTGTCCGGCAAGGCGGAAGGAGCGCCCGTTCTGTGTCTCCGGCGGAATCTTCAGCGCCAGCTTTCCTTTCATGGTGGGCACCTGCACCTCCCCGCCCAGCACGGCCACGGTCAGTGGCACCGGGACTTCCACGTACAGGTCGTCACCTCGCCGCTCGAATTGGCGGTGTGCCCTGACCGATACCACCAGGTAAAGGTCGCCGCTGGTGCCGCCGTTATAGCCGGGCTGTCCTTTGCCGGCTATCCGCACCCGCGAGCCGGTCTTTACCCCGGCGGGTATCTTGACTTCAAGTCGCTTCATGCGGGGTACCCTTCCGGTGCCCTGGCAGGCTGAGCAGGGCACATTCTGGAGCAGGCCGGTGCCCTTACAGGCAGGGCAGGGCTCTTCGGTCTGAATGCTGATGGTCCGGGTGGTGCCGTGAAAGGCTTCCTCAAGCGTTACCTCCACTGGGGTCTCAATATCCCTTCCGCGCATAGCTCGGGTGCGCCGCGTATAGGTGCGGGCACGCCCCCCGCCAAACAGCAAATCATTGAAAAGGCTTCCCATGTCCTCACCTTCAAAGCGGAAGCCGGTGGCCCCGCCGGCGTGACCGAAGTCCCGGAAAGGCGTCTGCTGGCGTTGTGCCTGTTCAAACTGGTCGGCGTACTGCCACTGGTCACCGTACTTATCGTATTTTTCGCGTTTTTCCTTGCTGGAGAGGACCTCATAGGCCTCGTTGATTTCCTTGAATTTGGCCTCGGCCGACTTGTCGCCGGCGTTAACGTCGGGATGATGCTGGCGCGCCAGCCGGCGGTACGCCTGCTTTATCTCCCGCTCGCTGGCGTTACGGCTGACCCCCAGCGTTGCATAATAATCTTTCTTGGCCATGTCTGATTAATACCTCTGAATAAATTGTATAACATATTTTAAATAAAATCAACAATAATTTATAATAAAAGTTAATAAATTGGTGCTAACTAGGCGGCGTATTAACCGCGTGGACTAGAGATGGAAATGCCTGTTGTATGTACCAGACCGAAAACGGGGGTGGTGGTCAGGACCGCGCGGCCCGGGCAAATATATCCAGCAACTGGGCCAGGATGCGGGCGGTTGCTCCCCAGATTACCCTGCCCTGATAATCATAATAGTATACGGTTACCGTTTCGCTGCCCCTTAATTCCTGGCGTGAGCGGCCGATGTCCATCAGCGCTGATATGGGGGCTTCGATAATCTCTTCTGTTTCCAGGCCGTCCACCCTGAGTTCGTACGGCCAGGGGATGAATGCCAGGAACGGTGTGATGGTGTAGTTCGTCTTGACACTGGCCTCATCATCCAGCTCGCCGAGAACCTCAACATCATCCGGTCTCAGGCTTATTTCCTCGGCACTCTCCCGCAGGGCGGTGTCAAGCAGCGTCCCATCGACTTCTTCAAACGCGCCGCCGGGAAACGATATCTCTCCCTTGTGCTTTTCCACCCACTCCGTGCGCTTGATGAACAGGATGTGATACTGCCCGTCTCTCTCGTAGATGGGCACCAGCACGGCGGCGGGAGTCCGTTTCGGGTCAACGATGTGCTGCTTTTCTCTTTGGGATAGAATCTGCTTTAATCTTTCTTTCATTATTATTCTAATATTAGCTTTATTCGGCCACCAAGACAAATCACCGTTTCTTGGGCTATACTACGACTGACCAATAAATGAAAAATGATTTTCGATTAATCAAAACCTACGATAGTGCCCGGGCAGGGGAACTGATAACTCCCCACGGCACGGTACAAACGCCTCTCTTTCTGCCGGTGGGCAGCCAGGGCACGGTCAAGACACTGACCCCGGAAGAAGTCAGAGATATTGGCTATGGCATGGTGCTGGCCAATACCTACCATCTTTACCTCAGGCCGGGCATTGATGTGGTGGAGGGGCTGGGTGGTTTACATAAATTCATGGCCTGGGATGGCGCCATACTGACCGACAGCGGGGGCTACCAGATATTCAGTTTGGCCCCGCTCTGCAAAATCAGTGAAGAAGGGGTGAAATTCCGCTCCCACATTGACGGCAGCGAGCACCTATTCACCCCCGAACTGGCCGTTGAGCATCAGGAGAAGCTGGGCGCCGACATCATCATGGTTCTGGACGTGTGCTCGGCTTACGGCGACAGCTTTGAGAGGGTGCAGCGGGCGATGGAACTCACCCACCGCTGGGCGGAAAGATGTCATAAAGCGCACCAAAATCAAAAACAGGCGCTGTACGCCATCGTGCAGGGTGGGGTCTTTCCTGAACTCAGACGGCGGTCGGCGGAGTACCTCACGGCAATGGACTTTGACGGCTACGCCCTCGGCGGCCTGAGCGTCGGCGAGCCCAAAAAAGCGACTTTCGAAATAGTGGAGCAGACCGTGGCGCTCCTGCCGGAAGCTAAACCGAGGTATCTGATGGGCGTGGGCTCTCCTGAGGACATAATAGAGGGGGTGGCGCGGGGCATAGATATTTTCGACAGCGCCCTGCCCACACGCGTGGCCCGCAACGGCGCCCTTTTCACCTGGGAGGGCCGTCGCAATATCAGAAATGCCGCTTTCAGCGGTATGGGCCAGCCCATCGTTGCTGGCTGTGGCTGCTATACCTGCCGCAATTTTTCCGCGGCCTACCTGCACCATCTTTTCAAAGGCGAGGAGCTGTTATCGTACCGGCTGGCGACGATTCACAACCTGTATTTCATTCATGACCTGGTGGAGAAGGCAAGGGATGCCGTAATGGATGGCACCTTTGCTGGCTTTAGCCGGGAATTCTTATCGCGCTACCGGCCCACGGATGAAAAAACACGGGTCAGCCAGAAGCAGAAGTGGCTGAAATCAAAAGGGCGTGAACTTGACAGCGGAAATGCACCGCCTTAATATAGGCCGTAATAGCTGCTTGACACCGAAAACCCTATTAACGGAAGGAGGTTAATGATGCCTTTAGACGAAAAGCAGATGGAAGGGATGGCCAGGGAGATTCTCCAGGCGCAGAGGACGGCGAAGCCAATCACCAATCTTACCGACCGGTTTCCTGATGTCACCGTTGCCGAAGCCTATGCCATTCAGATGAAACTGGTTCAGGAGAGGCTGAAGAGCGGTGAGATGATTGTGGGCCGCAAAATCGGGCTCTGCGCCAAAGCCAATCAGCTCATGTTCGGCGTTGACGAGCCCATCTACGGGCACATCTTCAATACCATGGTCGTTCCCGAGGGTGAGCCGGTCTCGCTGAGCAAGCTGGCAAAGCCGGTAGTTGAGAGTGAAATCTGTTTTGTCATGAAGGAAGAGGTGAAAGGCCCGGGCGTGGATGTGGCCAAGGTGCTCGCCGCCACCGCCGGCGTGCTGCCCGCCTTTGAAATCGCGGGGAACCGCTATAAAGAGCAGAGAAAGAAGGCGCCGGACCTGATATCAGATGGTTCCGGGGCCTGTATGGTGGTGCTCGGCGGTCAGCTGACACCGGTTCAGGGCATCGACCTGCGGCTCATCGGCATGGTGCTGGAAAAGGACGGTGAGGTGGTCGCCACTGGTGCGGGCGCGGCGGTGCTGGGAAATCCGGCCCAGGCGGTCGCCAGCCTGGCCAACAAGCTGGCCGACTACGGCATGAGCATCGGCAAGGGAGAGTTCATCATCTCCGGTTCACTTCATGCCGCTATCTTCGTTGAAGGTCCGTGCAGCTATCATGCCACCTTTGACCGCCTCGGCTCAGTGACGGTGCGCTTTGTGAAGTAGTTGCCGCCTTCTCGCCTCAGACGATGGCCAGCATTTTGTCCACCGCTGCCCTGGCTTTGAGTCGTGTGGCCTCGGGGACTCTTACCTCAGGTCGCATCTCCTCGAGCGACCAGAGGACTTTCTCCAGCGTGATGAGCTTCATATCGGGGCAGACCGCCTGTTCCGATACCGGGATGAATTTCTTGCCCGGGTTTTCCTTTTTCAGCCGGTGGATGACGCCAATCTCCGTGCCGACAATCAACTCCTTGACGTCATCTCTTTGCGCATACCTTATCATGCCTCCGGTGCTGGCGACCTCATCCGCCACGGCGATTACATCGGGGCGGCACTCGGGGTGAACAACGACCTTTGCCCGGGGATTTTCCCGTTTGAGCTGCATGATATCCTGGGGCTGGATGCGGGCGTGCGTCGGGCAGTAGCCCGGCCAGAGGTGAAACTTTTTGTTTACCTTGGTGGAAACGTAGTGCCCCAGATACTGGTCGGGCACGAACAGCACCTCGTCGTTATCCAGGCTCGCCACCACCTTGACGGCATTGGCCGAGGTGCAGCAGATATCAGACTCGGCCTTTACCGCCGCCGTTGAGTTGATATAGCAGACCACGGTGGCACCGGGCAGTTCCTTTTTCTTCTGCCGCAGTTGTTCCGCGGTAATCATATTGGCCATCGGGCAGCCGGCGTGCCGGTCCGGCAGGAGAACGGTCATCTGGGGGCAGAGGATGGCCGCCGTCTCCGCCATGAAGTGGACGCCGCAGAACACGATGACATTGGCCTCCGTTTTGGCCGCATTCTGGCTCAGACCGAGGGAATCGCCCGCGAAGTCGGCGATGTCCTGGACCTCACCGAGCTGGTAGTTGTGGACGAGGATAACGGCGTTTCTCTCCTTCTTCAGCTTCAGGATTTTTCCCACTAACACTGCATTGGTGTCGGTCATTGCCGTTCTCCAATCGATACTTCCTCTGTTTTAATGGCTTGATTTTATTGTACCACCACCGAGGACCTTATCGCCATCATAGAACACGATGGCCTGGCCCGGCGCGATGGCCAGCTGCGGTTTCTTGAACTTTACATAAACATTATCTCCATCAAATGGAGTTACGGTGACCTCTGCTTCCGAATGGCGGTATCTTATCCTGGCTTTAGCGGTGATTGTCTCTGTCAGACGGTCAATGGCGACCCAGTTCATCTGAGTGGCCACAAGCTCGTCACCGAATGCTCTTTCTCTGTCACCAACGATAACCGCGTTGTTTTCCGGCTCGATGGCGATTACGTACCGCGGCTCGCTGGCGGCAATGCCCAGTCCCTTGCGCTGGCCGATGGTGTAGTTCATGATTCCCTGATGGCTGCCGAGGGTATTGCCCTGCTCATCCAGTATCGGCCCCGGCTGTGCCGCCTGCGGGATAAAGTCCTTAAGGAATTCGGCATAGTCATTGCCCGGAATAAAGCAGATGTCCTGGCTCTCCGACCTTCTGCTTGCCGGGAGCTTTTTCTCTCTGGCAACCGCCTTCGCCTCCTCTTTGGTCAGATGCCCGATGGGAAACATGGCGTTAGATAACTGTTCCTGTGTCAGCGCGTAGAGAAAGTAGGACTGGTCCTTTCCCCTGTCCAGCCCTTTCCAGAGGAGCGCCCTGCCTGAATTGCTATCCTTTGTTACTCTGGCGTGGTGCCCGGTAGCAATATAATGTGCTCCCAGCGCTCTGGCTTTATTGAGAAGGGCGTCAAACTTGATGTACCGGTTGCAGCGCACGCAGGGATTCGGTGTCCTCCCCGTACGGTATTCCTGGCAGAAGTTGGCGAGCACTTTCTCCTGGAAAACGTCTCTCAAATCAATAACGTAGTGGGGAATGCCGAGGACATCGGCGACACGGCGGGCATCGTTCACGAAGTCGGGTGAATTTGCCTCACCTCCGGGACGCAGTCGCATGGTGACGCCCATAACCGGATAGCCTCTTTCTTTGAGCAGGGCGGCGGCCACGGAGGAATCGACCCCGCCGCTCATGGCAACGGCTACTTTTCCCATAGCTTTCTACCCGATAAAAACAGTCCGAAAAGAGGTTTATGGAGTGGAATGGTCGGCAATTTCGGATTAGCTCGACTTTTGCCGGCAGCGCCGCGCGATTTCAATGGCAATGCTGGCCACTTCGACCGCAGTCCCGCCCAGGGCCACGGAGAGCGGCTCCTTGCCCCAGCCCTCGCCCTCGTAGAATAGCTTGGGCACGCCGCCGGAACTGTCCACCAGCTGCTTTATCTTCCAGGGCATGGAGCTCCGGTCCCTGGCCATCACCTCCGCCGGCTCATTTGTCCGGTCAATCCAGCCAAAGAGAAACTTCTTCTCCGAGCAGTACTGCTTCATCACCTCAATCACATCAGCGTCGCATTTAAAATTTATGCCGGCGTTTATGCCGGGGTCATACTTTCTCGCCTCGATTATAAGGCGGGCCATATGGTCCGAGCCTCCCCACGTTGGCAGGCCGGAGGCGTAAGGGAATCCCCGCACCACCGTTATCCTCCCGTCAATGGCGGCCACATCTTTGCCTGTCCTGGCATCGGGCAGGGCGTAGACCAGGTTTACTCTTACTTCGGGCATGAGCAGCGCGAATTCGGCGCTCTCCTGGAGCATGGCCGTGGCCCGGGCCAGGTTGCCCAGTATCATATCCTCTTGCTGATTTGTGCTCAAAGCTTATCCTCCCAGCGTGCTGAAATAGGCTGCCCAGAACGGGTCCACCTTGACCGGCATAAGCGATTCTTTTTTTCCGTCTTTGCGGACGAAAACTCTATCCTTTTCTGTCACCTCGCCGATTTCCCAGGCAGCGATGCCCTTTTGTTTCAGGTCGTTGATGATTTTGGGCGTGTTTTCCGCGGTGGCGGCGATCACCAGCGTGCCCTCGCCGATGGAGATGAGCGGGTCGATATTGAAGTGCTGGCAGACGGCGTCTATCTCCTCCGGGATGACTATCTTGTCCTCGTAGATGGTTACACCCGTATTGGAGGCTTCGACTATCTCGTATATGCCGTTCAGCAGGCCGCCTTCGGTGGCGTCATGCATGGCATGGGCATTGGGGCCGGCGATAAGCGCATCTGGCACCACGCTCATCGCCATGAAGAGGGCTTTGGCCTTCTCCACGATGTCCCGTCCGAACTTCTCCGTTAATGCCTTCTCCGCCTGGAAAGCCAGGATGCCGGCCGCCTCCACCGCCGGGCCTTTGGTCATGATGACGCGGTCGCCAACCTTGGCGTTGGATGGCGGGGTAAGCTGCTCCTTTTTCCCGATGCCGAACATGGTGCAGCCTCCGTTCAGTGGATAGCCGATGCCGGGAACGACGCCGGTGTGCCCGCCGATGATGGCGATGCCCAGCTTCTCGCATTCCTGATGAACCTCCAGCCATATATGCTCCAGAACGCTCTCCTCCGTGCCCGGTGGCAGCAGCAGGCAGATGGTCATGTACTTGGGCGGCACGCCGAGCACGGCGACATCGCTGGCGCAGATATGGACGATTGCCCAGCCGAAGTGCGGCATGAGCACTGGCATGCCAAAGGTCGGGTCTTCCGCCACCACCATGACCTCGCCGCCGGGCAGCTCGACCACGCCGGCATCAACGCCGTGTCTGGGGCCAATCAGCACCGAGGGGTCCGCTTTACCGAGGTGGGGGAAGATAACCCGGTCAAACGTTGCTTTGTCTACTTTGCCTATCTCCGGTAACATATTCCCTCCTTTGCAGTGGTGAATGTTTAAAAATCAGCCATTGCTCTTCAGCAGTGGCGACATGGCTCTCAGCTTGGCCACAATGCGGGGCAATACCTCCAGCACCCGGTCGATTTCCTCCCCGGTGGTCCACTTGCCCAGGCTGAATCTCAGGGAACAGTGCGCTTCAAGCGGCGAGAGACCGAGAGCAAGCAAGACATGGGATGGTGTTTCTTCAGCCGAACTGCAGGCCGAGCCCGTTGAACAGCAGATGCCTTCCCCGTCAAGGTTCAGGCACATCGCCTCGCCCTCAGCATAGGCGATGCTCACGTTGACGTTATTGGGCAGCCTGACCTGTGGATGACCGTTGAGGTGGGTATGGTCGATTTTCTCCAGGATGCCATCGATTAATTTATCGCGGAGGCGGGTTACCCTTTCCGCTTCTTCATCCATCTCCTGCTGCGCAATCTGCGCCGCCTTTCCCAGGCCGACAATGCCGGGGACATTGTGGGTGCTGGCCCTCCGCCCGAACTCCTGGTCGCCACCGTGCATGAAAGGGACAATCCTGGTGCCTTTTCTCACGTAGAGAACCCCCACTCCCTTGGGGCCGTACAGCTTATGGGCGGACAGTGAGAGCAGGTCAACGCCGAGTTCATCCACACTGAAAGGGACATGCCCCACCGTCTGCACGGCATCGGTGTGCAGATAGACGCCGGCGTCTCTGGCTATTTTGGCGATTTCGGCAATCGGCTGAACGGTGCCAATCTCGTTGTTGGCGTGCATAATGGAGACGATGATAGTTTTATCTGTAATCGCCCGGCGGACGTCATCGGGGTCGACCATGCCGTACTTGTCCACCGGCAGAAAGGTTACCTCGAACCCCTGCGTTTCCAGAAAGTGGCCGGTTTCCAGGATGGCGTGGTGCTCAATGGACGAGGTGATGATGTGATTGCCCTTATCCTTATTGACATGAGCTATGCCTTTCAGCGCGGTGTTATCGGCCTCGGTACCGCCGCTGGTGAAGACTATTTCCTCATCCCGGGCGCCGATGAGCGCCGCCACGCTGGCTCTGGCTGCCTCAACGGCTTCTTTCGCATCCTGGCCGCAGCCGTAAATACTGGAAGGGTTGCCGAAAGACTCGGTAAAGTAGGGAAGCATGGACCTGACGACGTCAGGGTGGGTGGGTGTGGTGGCGGCATAGTCAAGATAGATTCTCCTCATATTAACTTCCCTCGTTTCTACCATCTATTCTATAGGGCTATTCTATGGGGTCGACGCGTACCCCCTTGCTGGTGACCCAGGCAATGCCCTGTTCGATGCCCTTTTCGTCACCCTCAAGCTCGAGCACAATCCAGCCCTCATCTTCGGAAAGGTCGGCACGGCGGATATTGGTAACCAGATTAAATTGCTGGCCGAGGTTGTAAATGATGGGGTCCCGAATCTGCTCCTCGTTGAAGGTGAACATGAAGCGCCGCTTGCTCATCTCACTCCTCTTTCTCTTCCAGTTCCTCCTCCACCCGCTTTCTCTGCTTTTCCAGCTCATCGCCGGGGGCGCGGAGGCCGCGTTGTTTTTCCAGTTTGCTCAGCCTTTCCTCGAGCTTGTCCTGCTCCCTCAGTACCAGTCTGACGGCTTCCGCAATCGGGTCCGGCAATTTCCCGTGGTCCAGTTCCAGTACTGGCCGGTGGCGGTCTTCCACCGACCGCCCCGGAACGCCCACCACCGTGACCCCGGGCGGGACTGACTTGATGACCACCGAGCCAGAACCGATGCGGGCACCGTCGCCTATGGTTATGGGACCCAGCGCTATCGCCCCGGCGCCGATGACCACATTGTTGCCCACCGTGGGGTGGCGCTTCTTCTTCTCGGTGGTCGTTCCGCCCAGCACCACCCCCTGATATATCAGGACATCGTCGCCAATCTCGGACGTTTCCCCGATGACCACTCCAGCGCCGTGGTCGATGAAGAACCGGCGGCCAATTGTAGCTCCGGGATGGATTTCGATGCCGGTAAGGAAACGGCTGAGGTGTGAGATAAAGCGCGACAGCAGGCGAAACCTGTGCTGCCATAAAAAGTGCGCCAGGCGGTGCAGCCACAGGGCATGCAGCCCCGGATAGCAGAGAAGGACCTCCAGGGTGCTCCTTGACGCCGGGTCTTTGGCAAATACGGTTTGAATGTCCTCCCGCAATACCTTAAACATAAGCTACACTCCAAAAGCAAAAACCAAGGGTTCCGGCGGTTACTTCAAGACCCTTGGCCCGAGCTACTGCCGCTTCCCTACGCTCGCATTACCGAGGTCAGGTCCACAGGGTTGTCCTTTTGGGGAAGGACTCTCAGCCCTTGGGCACCCCTAGCGGTTTATTATTCTGTTTTAATCAATATAGCACGGGCCCGGTGAGAATGCAATGTGCTCAAGAATATCCCTGCCGGCTACGTTTCCTGGAAAAGCCAGGTCGATAGATAGCGCTCTCCGGTATCGGGCAGGATAACGACAATGAGCTTGCCCCGGTTCTCCGGCCTCCTGGCGACCTCCAGCGCTGCCCAGGTGGCCGCCCCGGATGATATTCCAGCCAGTATCCCTTCCTCTCTGGCCAGTCGGCGGGCCATTGTCCCGGCGTCTTCACTGCTGACCCTGACGATTTCGTCGAGCAGGTCGGTCCTGAGGACATCGGGGATGAAGCCGGCGCCAATGCCCTGAATTTTATGCGGCCCGGCCTTGCCTCCGGAAAGCACCGGCGAATCGGCCGGCTCAACGGCAATGGCCTTGACCCCGGGCTTTTTATCCTTGATTGCCCCGGCGATGCCGGTAATGGTGCCCCCGGTGCCAACGCCGGCAACCAGAATATCAACCCTGCCCTCAGTATCCCGCCATATCTCATCGGCGGTGGTTATCCGGTGTACTTCCGGGTTGGCCGGGTTTTTGAATTGCTGGGGGATGAAGGAATTGGGGTTTTCCGCAGCCAGCTGTTCCGCTTTTTTTATGGCCCCCACCATCCCCTCCGCCCCGGGCGTCAGCACCAGCTCGGCACCAAAGACGGAGAGAAGCTGACGGCGCTCTTTCGACATGGTATCCGGCATGGTGAGGATGAGCCGGTATCCCCTGGCGGCGCAGACGAAGGCCAGGGCGATGCCGGTGTTGCCACTGGTGGGCTCGATGATGACGGTATCCTTGTTGATTAGGCCTTTTATCTCGGCATCGAGTATCATGGCTACCCCTACCCGGTCCTTGATGCTGCCCGCAGGGTTGAAGAATTCCAGCTTGGCCACCACCTCGGCTGGTATATCCCCGGTTATCCGGTTCAGCCTGACCAGAGGCGTGTTGCCGATGAGCTCCATGACGTCGCGGGCGATGCCTCTGGTTAGCTTCGGTATCTCGATTGTCTTGAATTTTATTTTATCCGTCATCTCCGTCCTCTCTCCTGCTTCAGATGACCGCAGTGCTGGCAGTTCGGGTCCCGTTTCACTTCCAGCTTGGTGAACTCAAGGTTGAGCCCATCATACATCAGTAGCCGGTCGGTCAGGAGCTCCCCGATGCCGGTGAGGTACTTGATGACCTCGGTGGCCTGAAGGCAGCCGATTACCGCCGGCGCCACGCCGATGACGGGGAATTTGCCCCCGGCGACGCGTCCCTGATAGATGCACCACAGGCAGGCCGTCTTGCCGGGTATCACCGTCATCGCCCTCCCTTCAAAGCCGTATACCGCCCCGTGGAAAAAGGGGATATTTTTTTCGATGGCCGCCCGGTTCAATACGTACCTGGTGGGCAGGTTGTCCATGGCGTCAACGATGAGGTCGCAGTCGCCGACCAATTCAGCGACGTTCTCCTCGGTTATTGTTTCCGCGACGGTTTCCACGGTGATGTCTTTGTTCAGGCTTTTCAGCTTCTCGGCAGCGGAGTCGATTTTTCTTTTGCCTATGTCTCCATCACCATGCAGGATTTGCCGGTTCAGGTTGCTCAGCTCAATCGTGTCATGGTCGGCGAGTCTTATAGTGCCGACCCCGGCGACCGCCAGATAAATGGCAATCGGGGAACCGAGACCGCCGGCACCAGCCACAAAGACCCTGGCCTTTTTCAGCTTTTCCTGCCCATCTTTGCCCATGCCTTTTATTATCATCTGCCGGTCATACCTGGTCAGCTCGTCCCCGGTTAACATTCTGCTACCCTCCTTTTTCAGGGTAAGGCCACCTGCGGAATACAGGGCTATACTGTTAATTGTAGCAAGGAATCAGGGACAGTAAAAGATGGCGGTGCAATTAAAATCACCTGTCACCGTTTCGGTCTGATTAGGGTCATACTAGAAGTGTCCCGCGCCATCGTGTAAAATATGGGACGTGGACAGCGAGTTCCGTAAAATACCCGGCGTGGACAGGGTTCTGGCCGACGCACGGCTGAAGCCGCTGGTGGGGGCCTATCCCCATGACTGGCTGGTTAAGCTGGTACGGCAGCATCTGGAGCGGGAGCGAGCTGCTATCGCCACCGGGAAAAAGGCTTCCTCGCTGTCAAGGATTGCGGCTGCGGTACGCAATCAGGTGAAGGAGATGGAGATGCCCAGCCTGCGACCGGTAGTCAATGCCACCGGCGTCATCCTGCACACCAATCTGGGCCGCGCCCCGCTGAGCCGGGAAGCAACCGCGGCCATGGATACCGTGGCCAGGGGTTACTCCAATCTGGAGTTCAATCTGGAGAGCGGCACGCGGGGCTCGCGGCAGGTGCACGTTGCATCGCTCCTGTGCGAGCTTACCGGGGCTGAAGCGGCACTGGTGGTGAACAACAATGCCTCGGCGGTGCTGCTGGGGCTGACGGCGCTGGCGAAAAGAAAAGAGGTAATCGTCTCCCGGGGACAGGCGGTGGAAATCGGGGGCGGCTTTCGCATTCCCGACGTGATGCGGCAGAGCGGCGCCAGGCTGGTCGAGGTCGGGACGACCAACTGCACCTATATCAGCGATTACGAACAGGCAATCAGCGAGCGGACGGCAGCCCTGATGCGGGTTCATTCCAGCAACTTTCAGGTAATGGGCTTTACCAACGAAGTGGAGTTCGAGGACCTGATGGCGCTGGGTGAACGTTGCCATATACCTGTCCTTGACGACCTGGGCAGCGGCTGTTTTCTGGATACGACTGCGTTTGGGCTTGCCCCGGAGCCGATGGTGCAGAGGAGCGTAGCCCTCGGTGTCGGGCTGGCCTTCTTTTCCGGCGACAAGCTGGTGGGGGGGCCGCAGGCGGGTATCATCGTTGGCCAGAAGCAGTATATGGAAAAGCTGCGCCAGCACCCGCTGGCCCGGGCGGCACGCATTGACAAGATACGGCTTGCCGGGCTGGCGGCCACGCTGCTTCATTATCTTAAAGGTGAGGCAACGGCCAAAGTCCCGGCGTGGAGAATGATAGCCGCGCCGGTAAAGGATATGGAAAAGAGGGCAGAGGAATGGAATAGGGCGCTCGGCGGCTTGGCACGCGTGATTGATGGCGAGACGATGGTCGGCGGCGGCAGCCTGCCCGGGGGAACGCTGCCCACGAAACTGGTCGCCGTCGGCGACGGAAAAGACCGCAATCTGGCGCAGCGAGCGGC
>Ga0315551_10001601_pt1 | contig 17072 bp, 8 predicted proteins | sample SalMarSW160290MG_FD_203678 | JGI IMG/M metagenome (GOLD analysis project Ga0315551, IMG submission 203678) | Salt marsh sediment microbial communities from the Plum Island Ecosystem LTER, Massachusetts, United States - Salt Marsh Sediment SW1602-90 ...
AGACCGTTACGTCCATCACATTGCGGCCCACTGCTTCGCCCGCGGGCCAGCCGTAAAGTTCCTCGGCGGCCCTGTTCAGGTACCGGATTGTCCCTTCGGCATCCGTCGCGATGACGGATTGGCCCACGGCATCCAGCAACCGCGCCTGATAGGCCACTTTCGCGCCTGCCTGGTGTCGTTCTTCGGCTTCACCTAAAACACCTGCGAGCCAGTCAACGAGTTGGCGCTCCTCTTCCAGAAACGGTCCTTCGTCCAACTCCGGGTGTTCGTCTGTATAGTAGACCTCCACCGTGCCGCGTTCTTCGCCGCCGACGATGATTTTGCTCGATAGTCGCCACTCGGTCTCCTCGAAGCGTTGCGAGCGGTACTCCGCGCCGGCCAACCGAATCCTGGAGCAGGCGCTCTCGGGGTACTGAAACGCCGGTGGAATGAGGGCGACTGCCTCCCTGGCGACATCCTCCATTGACTTGTGCCGACGGACGGAGTCCAACAGGCCATACGTACACCGAAGTTCTTTGGAGCGATTAGACAGATCGTGCACCAGGCGGGTGCGCTCCTCCTCTGCGTGCATCTGTTCTGAGATGTCCTCCATGATACCAACGAAGTTCGTCACCTTTCCGCTCTCGTCCTTGACCGGGGTAATGACCAGCCTATTCCAGAACATCTGCCCGTCTTTACGATAGTTGCGCAGCACGGTGCGCACCTCGCGGCCAGCAGCCAGGCCGGCGCGTACCTCTTTAAGTCCCGGTTGCCCGGTTTCGACGCCCTGCAGGAACCGGTTATTACGACCTAAGATTTCCGCGGATGTGTATCCGGTCAACTTCTCAAAAGCGGGGTTGCAGTAGACGGTCGGATTGCCCGCTTCCGTCGGTCCGGTAATGAGCACACCGTTGCCGGAGGCGTCCAGCGCCCGCTCGCATAAACGTGTCTTCTGCTCTGCCAGTACGCGCGCGCTGATGTCATGGGCCACGACGAGATACCTCGGTTCTTCCACCCCCGGAACCGGCAGGCGGGATACCGTGGTCTCAAATGTCTGATAATCTCCGCTGTCCGCGCGAAAACGATACTCGAGATTATGGATCTCTTCGCCCCGGTTCACCAGACGCTGCCACGCGGATGCCACCCGTTTGCGGTCGGCGGGATGGAACTCCTTGAAAGGATCGGTTCGGCGCTTTCCTTCATGCCCGAACTTTTCTCTCCAGGCAGCATTCGCCCAAAGAGTCTTGGCACGAGCATCAGCAATAGTTATTAGATCCTGCGTGCTGCTTAGAACCAATCTCAACTTCTCTTCGCGATCGGCCAACGAGGCGAGCGTCTTTTTACGATCGCTGATATCTAGATGCGTCGACAGGCTGGGCAAATTATCTCCGTTCGGGGCAGAGATCATGTCAGCATTGAGCAGCACATCGAGGGTTTTTCCGTCTTTGGTCACGATCTGTAGCTCTTCATTGCAAAGCTTTCCTTTTTTCTTCCATTTCTTGAGCAGTGCTTTTGCCCTATCGCGAGATAAGGGAGCATAGAGCTCGATAACCGACCTGCCGATCAACTCCTCCTTGCTATCATAGCCCAGCGTTTTGACAGCACAATTATTCAAATCCTTGATCGAACCATCCGCTGAAATATTGTAGGCCAACAAAGGAAGATTCTCGAAATACTGATACAGCCTATATTGCTCTAGTGCGAGACGTTCCTCAGCGTGTTTCCGGGCCGTGATATCCTCCATGTAGCCGTCAATTCGAACGATTTCTCCGTTCTCGCCGAAACTCGGTCGGGCACGGTCATGTACCCATTTTTCATCACCCGCCTTACTGACAATACGGTACTCCACATCCAACAGAACCTTCTCGCGCCTATGTGTTTGGATAGCCTGCCAGCATCGCTCCCGGTCATCCGGATGCAACATGCGGTCGAAGAGGTCGGGATCCTGTACAAACTCCTTCCCGGTGTATCCGGTCAGCTCTTCTATCCGTCCGGAAACGAAGAGGTTGGTGGATTTTTGATCGGGAAGAGCTGAATACACGACTACCGGGATGTTTTCACTGATCAGCCGAAAGTTCTTTTCGCTCTCCCGCAGATCCGCTTCGGCCTGTCTTTGTCCGGTAATATCCTTGACGATGCAATGCGTGCGGCGGGCACCCGCGGCATCGCTACCGATTTTGCAGTCAAGGTTGACGATCACTCGGGAGCCGTCGGCGTGGTTCAGCGTACACTCGAACTTGCAAACATTTCCCGTCTCATTGAATATCTCGAAAGTCTCGTTGAACCTCTTCCGATCCTCGGCCACGACGAAATCACCAAACCAGCGACCGGTGGCCTCGGCTTCGGAGTACCCTGTGAGCTCCGTCCAGGCGGTGTTGACAGCGCAGATTCGCGCCTCCTCGTCCAGTGACTGGTAGCCTACAGGCAGGCTTTCAAAGAAACCGGAGTTGTCCAATTCCTGACCTGGACTTGCCGCCACCTCCGATTCGCGTTGTGAAATGAGCCTTTCCATGACTTCGATCCGCTTACGAAGCTCCCGCAGCTCCTCGATGAGTTGTGATTTCGTCTTGCTTTGGTCTTTCTTCATTTTTTCCTCTTCACCCTCGTGGCAGAATGTGCGTGTTCTGCGTTCTGGTCCGCTTTGCGCTGAGGCTGAAGAGGCCCCATGAAGAAAGGCGAGAAACAGGGAGTTTCTCACAAAGAAGGTTGTGACTGTGTCAGCCGTGTAAATCCATATAAAATATACCACATTCAGCGAGTTTTTAAATCCCGGTCGCAGGTGTTACCAATTCCTACAGAAACTGTTTCCACTATCCGACAGACGTCGGACTCGATTCGCTATACCATACAATCCAAGAAACACGACACAGCTATGTTTCAAGTGTCGAGGGAGGGCAGGTGATGAGTGCAGAGACTGACAACCAGGTGGATGCCAACAGTTTCGCCGGTAAAACCCTACTAATCGTCGATGACGACAGGGGACTCCGAGAGGCTCTGTCCATCTGGCTTGGTGACCTATTCCCCGGACTGGCCATCGCGGAGGCGGGCAGCGGCGAGGAGGCTCTAAAGCTGTTCTGCCGCGACCAAGGGGAGAACGGGCAGAAAATACAGGCTGATGGTGCGCATGGAAAAGCCGTGGACGTGGTGCTGATGGACATACGGCTGCCCGGTATGAACGGGATCGAGGCCACGCGCCGTATCCGGGAGGACAGCCCGGATGCCCGGGTGATTATCCTTTCACAATACAACGGGACGGAGTTCCACCGAAAAGCCGAGGAGGCAGGGGCAGCGGCTTATATCCTCAAGCGCCAGAGCATGCGAGAACTGCTGCCAGTAATTGAACGGGCTCTCGGAGCCGAGGCCGTGGTACGAAATGCAGCCGCTATAGTTCAAAGAGGCAAGAGATGAAGTGGTTTGTATTGACGGCATGTTTGCTGGTTGTTGTGGGATGATCCGATCAAGCTTAGAGCTCATAGATTGCTACAAATCCTTACTCTAGTGGAAAATACGACAACATATCAGGTTTTTCCCGATACCGAGTCATCTCCGTACATGTCAAAATTGTCACGGAGATAATACGATCAGGGTGAAGGAGGTTGTATTCGCCTGAGCGGAGAAAAGCCATGGACCCCCCTAATCGCGCGTTGCAAATCGACGACCTAAAAGCCGGAGATCATGTCTGCTGGATATATGATACCGAAGAGGAACATCGGTTTCTGCTGACCCCATATATCCGAAACGGGCTCGAAGCCGGCGAGAAAGTGATCTATATCACAGACGCTCACAATGCAGAGACTGTTGTCGACTATCTGCGGGAAGACGGGCTGGAATTAGAGCCGTATCTAGAAAAGAAGCAAATAGCTCTATTAACTTCAGCCGACACGTATTTACGGGAAGGTGTCTTCGATCCGGATAGCATGATCGCCCTGCTTCGTGCCGAAACGCAGCTTGCGCTGGAGCAGGGATTCTCCGCCTTGAGAGTAACGGGAGAAATGAGCTGGGCACTCAGGGGGCTGCCGGGCTCCGAAAGGCTGATCGAATATGAAGCGAAGCTGAATGAGTTTTTTCCGGTAAACCCGTGTCTGGCGCTTTGCCAATATGATAAGAGAAGATCCAGCCCAGAGCTGCTTCAAAGTGTTTTATATACGCACCCGATTGCAGTTATCGGTACGGAATTCTTTGACAACCTGTACTACATAGCACCAACAGACCTGTTGGGTGGCAACCTGGAGCAGGGAAAGCTGGACAATTATCTGAAAAACCTTGCCCGGTACAAAATTTCGGCAGAGAAGCTGCGGAAAAGCCTGGACAAGGTTGGGCAAAACGAGGACGAACTGCAGCGCATATTCGAATGTGTAGCTAACGGGGTGGTTGTTACCGACCTACAAGGGGATATTACCGAGCTGAATGAGCAAGCAGTCCAAATGCACGGATCAGGTCCCAAAAAAAATCTGATAGGCAAGAGCGTTCTGGCATTTATCGCTTTCCGTGATCAAGAGAAGGCGGCAACACGCATGCAAGAGCTCGCCCAAAAAGGAATTACCGCTACCGATGAGTTTACGTTGGTGAGGGCCGATGGTTCTGAGTTTCAGGCAGAGATAAGTGCAGGCCTGCTGAAGGATACCGGCGGAAATCCAGCGGGTTTTGTCAGCGTCATAAGAGACATCACCGAACGCAAGAGAACGGAAAAAGCACTGAAAGATTCGGAGAACAGATACCGGGATCTTGTTGAAAATGCGCTTGTGGGTGTCTATCAAACAAACATCAAAGGAGAGGTTATTTATGCAAATAATTACTTAGCTCGAGTATTCAATGAATCTATTGAAGAGTTTAAGCTAAAAAAGGTTCAGGAAAGATATAAGAATCCCAAAGACAGGGAACATCTGATTGGCCTACTAAGGAAGCATGGGCAGGTCGATCATTTCAGATGCGATCTAGTGAATGCCGAAGGGGGGGAAATCAATGTAATGATCAGTGCCAAGCTCGATGGCGATGTGATGTCGGGAATGATAATGAACGTCACTGAATCGAAAAAGACGACGGAAAAGCTACGGAGAAATGAAAATGAGATTCGGGTCATCACCGAAAATGTTCCGGCACTGATCTCATACGTGGACGCGGACGGAATTTATCGCTACGTCAACAAGATGTACGAAGATTGGTTTGGAATCGCGCGCAGCGAAATCATCGGCAAACACTACAGACAGGTTCTGGGTGAGGTTGTCTACAATAGGATCAGGAAGCACATCCAAGAAGCACTGGCAGGACGACCTGTCCACTTTGAAGACAATCTTCCTTACAAACACGGCGGCGCCCGTTGGGTGATGGCCAACTATCTTCCGGATACCGACGAACAGGGGAGGGTCAGAGGATTCTTCGCCCTGGCCACGGACATCACGGCACTCAAACAGACAGAGCACGCATTAGGTATGAGGCTGAAGGAATTGATTTGCCTTTATCAGGTACTTCGAGCGATGCAAGAGCACCTATCTATTGAATGGCTTTGCGATCGGATTGTTCGGCAACTGACTTCAGCCATGCAATTTCCGGAGATCACGGTTCCTGTCATAGAGCTGGGTGGAAGACGATTTGCAGGTGAGCACTACCGGGATGGATTATCACCTAGCCTATCCGCTGAGATAACGACGAGCGGTGAGACATACGGGCATATAGAGATCTACTACACCGACGACAAACCCTTTCTGATACCGGAGGAGCAGCAACTGCTCGACATTGTCGCAGATAGTCTAGGTGTGTGGTTTGTAAATACGCGAGCGACTGAAGCACTGGGTCAGAGCGAGAGGAATCTGGCGAAGGCTCAGGAGATCGGCCATCTGGGTAGCTGGGAATGGGATATTAAAAATCGAACGTTGACATGGTCTGACGAGCTTTTCCGCATATTCGGTGTGAAGAGAGGGGAATTCATACCGTCTTTCGATGGAATCGAAGCAATGATTCACCCCGATGACCGGGCGGAAAATGCGGAAAAAGTCAAGCAAATGCTCTCGACCGCCGAATCCGTTGCGTACCATTTCCGAATTATTCGCCCGGATGGGGAGATAAGACACATTCAGCAAACTGGAGAAATCTCACGGGACACTGACGGGAAAGTCGACACCATATTCGGCATTATGCAGGACATTACCGAGCACAGGCGTGTGGAAGATGAACTTAGAAGCTCACAAGAAAAGTTAAGGCACCTTGCTGCTCACCAACTATCTGCGAGAGAAGAGGAACGAACGAGCATTGCCCGGGCGATTCACGACGACTTGGGACAGGCGTTGACGGCGTTAAAAATGGACCTGGCCTGGCTGAGAAAAAGATCGCCGGAGGACAAAAAGACGTATCTCGAGAAGTTGCAGTCGATGACCAGCTTTATCAATACAACCATTCTAACGGTGAGAAGAATAGCCACAAATCTGAGACCGGGATTGTTGGATGACATTGGTCTGGTCGCAGCCATTGAATGGCAGGTTGAAGAGTTTCAAAAGCGAACAGAAATCAAGACCGACGTTGCTGTCCGTACGAATAATGTGGGGTTGACTGAGGAAAAAAGGACGGCGATTTTTCGCATATTCCAGGAGACGCTGACGAATGTCGCCCGGCACGCGGATGCGAGCAGGGTGAGCATATGTCTCAGGAAGAGGGCCCAAAGCCTGGAGCTAGAAGTTCGAGACAATGGGAGAGGGATAACGGAGGAACAGATTGCCGATCACCATGCTCTTGGCATAATGGGGATACGGGAACGCGTCAGAATGATGGGGGGTAAGGTTCAAATCAACGGTGCTCCCGACAAGGGGACCAAGGTGCTGGTAACGATTCCGCTTTGAAAAATGTCAAGCGCTTCACCCCAGGCCCGGTTTCACCCGCCCAGCAGCGTTGCCTCAGATCTTCCAGCCGTTGTCCACCGGCAGGTCGATGTGGAACCGCGTCATCGATAAACACCCCGAGCTGGCAGGCAAGATCATCCTCATGACCGGGGACCACCCTGGATACCCTCCCCTACGGACGACCCTCTCGACGGCCATCACCCATTCGGGGAATCGGGAATTCTAGTTGTCGCTGATCAGAGGTCCTCAGGACCTGATCCCTGAGTGGAACGCGCACAGTGATCTCCGTACCCTTTCCGGCAACTCCATGGAAGGTCACATCGCCGCCCCAGGCGCCGACGCGCTCGCGCATCCCCAACAATCCCAGCGATTTCGGATTTGAAACTTGGTCTGGGGTAATGCCCTGGCCGTCGTCGGAGACGATCAGCGTCAACTGGTCGGGGTCGTCGTGCATCCCAAGGCGAAACCAGGTAGCGCCGGCGTGCCGGGCGACGTTTGTCAGCAATTCCTGGGAGACGCGGAAGAGCGTGGTCACCAATCCGGGCTCCAGGACCAGATCCTCACCTCCCAAGTCCAGCTTGCATTCCAGGCCGGTGCGGTCGGCAAACTCACGCGCCTGCCATTCCAGGCTCGGCAACAGGCCCAAATCGTCGAGCATCCCCGGCCGCAGTTCGGTGGAGATACGTCTCACCCTGGCAATCGTGTCGTCAACCAGGTGCAGCATGGATGCGGTCCTGTCGCGGCCGGCGGCATCCACTTCCGGCAGTCGCCTGGCGACCCAGTCAAGATCCATTTTCAGCACGGCCAACGCCTGCCCCAGTTCGTCGTGGACCTCGCGGGAAATACGCGTATGCTCATCCTCACGCACCGCCTCCAGCCGACCGGCCAGGGCGCGCAGCTGCTCTCGTGACTCGATCAGCGCTTCTTCGGTCCGCTTGCGCTCGGTGATGTCCTGTATCAGGGTTTGGAGAACGCGCTGACCGGCGAGATTCACAATCCCGAGTGTTAAGCTGGCTTGGTACCGGGTACCGTCTTTCCGTTTGAGCATTGCAGGGTAGTCAACCACACTCTCGGATGTTTCCAGGATCCTAAGGAGTTCCGCTCTATCATCCGGATTCATGTATATGTCCGCGAGATTGGTACCTTTTAACCCCTCAAGCGAGAATCCGGTAATACGTTCCATCGCTTCATTTATTGATAAAACCTTCCCATCCAGAGTTGCAATTCCGATTCCAAAGGGAGCTCGTTCGAAAAACTGCCGGTAACGCTCCTCGCTCTCCCGAACTTTCTCCTCCGCCTTGTATTCCTCCTGTTGCGCGGCGTAGAGTTTCCGGTAGAGGCCGGCCTGCCGCCGACGGTAGAAAAAGGCGGCCAGGACCAGGGTGAGAAGCACGAAGAGAACGACAAAGACGGCGATGACCGCTCCGCGGTAGCGCAGTTCGGCCAGGACCTCGAAGCTGTCCACCTTGGCCACCATGGACCATGGGGAACCGGGTACCGACAGCAGAACCGCCAACACCTCCACACCGCGGTAGTCCTTACCCTTGAAGACCCACTGCTCTCCGAGCGCCGCATGCACGCCTGGAAGGTCGCTGCGGGCCAGCGGGATGCGGAACGACAGCGCGGCGTCGGTCCGGAAGCGCAAGTCGTTGAGGAAAACGACGTCATCACCATCCTGCTGGACCAGAAGGGTCTCGGCACTGTCGCTGGGGATGGGCCAGGACTGGATGAGCGGATAGAGCGACTTTGCGGCACTGCTGCGCAAAATCACTACCGCGATAATCCGATCGTCGGCATCCGATATCGGTGCGACCGCGTCAAGGTATATCTTGCCGTCGGGGCTTCGGAAGAGGTTCGAGAGTACCGGCTGCTTGCCCTCGATGGCCTGCGCGACGGCTTTCAGCTCAGCGGTGCCCAGCGGACCAAGGTCCTCTCCGGCGTGCACCAGAACTCGTCCCTCCGTGTCGGCGAGGAAGGCATCCGAGTACCGTTGCCCCTCCAGTTCGACACCCAGGCGTTGCAGTAACGGATCCCGAAGGGCGAGGTCGCCGGGATCCTTCAACCAGCTCTCCGTGGCCTTTCTGAAAAAAGGACTCTTCATAATAGAGGTTGTGTCATCCAGCCAATCTCGCCGCAACTGAATGATCTGGCCCACCTTCAATTTGCCGATGGCCGCGAGTCGATCGCTCATTTCGAGGCCGATTCTCTGCGACTCGACGCGGTACAGCACATAGCCCCCGGCTCCGAGTCCAACGATGAATAACGCCAAGAGGATCGCCGATATCAGTTTGACCTTAGTGCGGGGTCGATCTTCAGTCCTCATGATCGCATTTCCTCACGCCGTCTCCAGGCCGTATTTTTTCAGTTTCCTGTACAGCGTGATGATATTGAGGCGGTACAGAATCTCATGCAGCTGACCCACACGCACGCACAACGCTGTGGCGGGCTCGACGTGTCCAAACCCGGAGCTGTGGGGCTAATCCCACGTCTTTTCCGGCGTCCGGGGGTACGGAGACGGAGGTTATCTTCCGGAACTCGCGGCCTTCACCACTATCCTGCCCTTCTCTTTGTCCAGCACGAAGCGTACGGCCCGCATCTCCTGCGTGATGATGTACGGCACGTGACAGATTTCAATATAGGTTCCTGGGAATATCGATCGCCGCACGACCACCTCGGCATCTTCCTGCTTGTCCAGGTGAACGATCAGGCTCTGGGCCGCTCCATTGAGTTTGTGGATCGCAGCTTTCAGCTTGTCCCTCAGCCCGCTCAGTTTCTCCGCTCCCGCTCCGTCTTTCTTCAATTTCTGGTCCACGCCGGCGAGCTTGAAGGCCAGCTCCATGTTCCTGTCCCGAATCCACTCCAGTTTTTGAAGGATGGAGAAGTCGATTCCGCAGTAGATTTCGGTCCTCGGTCCCATTCTGGTGCCGATCTGGGTTGCGGTCACCCCTCCCAGCGCGTACAATTTTCCGCCCACGATGATCCCCTTGAGATCCGTATCGATCCTGCCTTTGCTGTGGATCGCTGAGTTCAGGATCCCGGTAGTAACGGTGATCGACCCTTCCGCCTCGACATAGCAGTTTTCGATGAAACGGGCTCGCAGCTCCCCACCCACCCGTACGGTTCCCGGCTTGCGGCCGATGATACCTCTGTCTACGATCAAATCCTTTTTGCACACCACCTCGGAAGCGTCGAGGGTCCTGCGGCAGATGATTGCGCCCCCGGCGCGGATATTGAAGCCGTCGGATACTTCCCCGTACACGATAACATCCCCGGGAAAATCGATGTGCCCGGTTCGGTAGTCCACCGCATCCCGAATCTGCAGGACTTCAGCGACCCAGAACGATCCCGGGGTGTGCTCGAAACGCCCGGAAACCTCAGCTACCACTCTGTCCCCGACGACCTCGGTGTTCTTTCCCGGCTTCATGGTTCGCGGTTTGCTGGTCTTGAAGGCGATGGCCTCCCCGAGCACGGTCGTCCCCATGACTCCCTCCACCGGGGGCACCAGGCGGGCCAGAACATCTCCCTTCTGCACCAGGACGAAAGGGGTGCGCTGTTTGTAATCGATCTTTCCTTCAGGTTGCTCGGTTTCCGGTTCCTGAACCAGATACTTCCCCTCCAGCTCCAGATGCTGCGGGATTTCGTTGACCGGATTCAATCCCCTGGCGACCACCACATCGGTAATCTCGACCCCTTCCGTGTTGCACTTGAACACCGCCTCTTTGATTGCATTCCAATCCGCACCGAAGCTGATCTTCCTCGCATCCAGGTGCTGCTCGACCCGATGCAGATCCAACGGCTCGCCCCCGGGTGTCGGGGGATAGAAATCCGCGGCGCAGATCATTCCTTCCTGCTCGACCCGCAGATCCACATAGCCGTCAGACTTCAGACCCAGGCTGCGTTCCAGAGACTCCAGCTCCTCCTGCTGCTTGTCGCTGCGAATTCGCTCTTCCATCTCCTCGGGAAGGCCACTGGTCAACGAATCAAGATCCCCCAGATCCTCCAGGACGGACTCACTGCTTTTGAGGATGTTTTCGAAGGCGTATTCGTCGCGCTTTGGCATCTGAGATCAGCTCTTCAAAAAATCCAGGATTTTAGCGATCTCGAACGGTTTTTTCAACAGGCCGACCGCACCGGCCTTCAAGGCTCTCTCAGCCAGCGGGTCGGCGGGGTAGGCGGTGATGATCAGGATCTTCACCGAGGGCTTGCCCGCCAGGATGCTTTCGGTAAGCTCCGCCCCGTTTTTTCCCGGCATGCGCACATCGACGAGAACCAGATCGTAATCCTCACTCAATGCCTGCTTTTCCCCCTGCAACGGATCGGCAAAAACATCGACCTGGAAGCCCATGTCCTCCAGGATCACTTTCACCGCATCGAGTATCATCTGTTCGTCGTCGATAACGAGGATTTTTTTCACTGGTGAATCTCCTTTAAATCGAGTGGCTTCTTATTCATTCAGCCTATCAGACTTTTTCACTTCTGTAAAATCTACCGACCCACCTCTCCTTTTTTCCTCATGATCTCGAAGTACTCCGGATAGATTTTCTCCATGCATTCGGGACACAAGCCGTGACTGAACTCGGCTTGGGAATGCTGCATCAGGTAGCCTTCCACCTGCTGCCAGAACCCCTGGTCATCCCGGATCTTCTTGCAGGAGGCGCACATCGGAATCAGTCCCTTGAGTGTCTTGATCTCCGCCAGGGTCGCCTCCAATTCGCCGACACGCAGTGCCAGGGCCTGCTGCAGCTCGGCAACCCGCCGGCCCACCCCGACCCGGGCCATCAGCTCCTCCCGATTGAAGGGTTTGGCCACGTAATCATTCGCCCCGGCTTCCAAACCTGCCACGATGTCCTCGGTTCGTCCCTTGGCGGTGAGCAGGATGATGTACATCCCGCTCAGAGTCTCGGACGCCCGTATCCGCCGGGTGAGCTCCAGGCCGTCCATCTCCGGCATCATCCAATCGAAAATCGCCATCTGCATGGTCTGATCCGCCTGCAGGACATCCCAGGCTTCCAAACCGTTTTGGGATTCCACGACCTGGTAGTCCCACTTGCTCAACACCGCCTGCAATACGCGCCGGGAGGTCTGATCATCTTCGGCAATCAGGATCTTCATTACCATGTTCCTTTCAGCAGTTCCGTCAGGGCCGCCCAGGCGGCTTGCAGCCGGGAAAACAATATTCGGCTTTTGTCCAGATCTTGTGCTGAGCACGCCGTTTCGATATCCGCTGCAATATCCCGCAGCTGCGTTGCACCGACCGTGGCCGCCGCTCCTTTCAGAGTGTGGCCGAGACGAGTGAGGCTTCCCGGGTCATCCCGTTTCAGACAACCTGCCATATCCGCAAGCTGCGGCGGCACCTCTTCGACAAAGCCCTTCAGAATCGATCGAATCATCTGTTCATCCTCTCCGAACAGCTCCGCCAGCACGCTCTGATCAAATATTTCAACCGGGGTTGCCGGTGCCCGCGGCTGGGAGCGACGCCTCCCAGTGGTCCGGGTATTTCCCACGACCCGTTCGATGGCCTCCACGAGCTTCTGGGAATCGACCGGCTTGGACACGTAATCATCCATCCCCGCCTTCAGACACATTTCCCGGTCCTCCGCAAGGGCATGGGCCGTCATGGCGATGATCGGGATCTTCGGGTCCAGCACTGCAGGATCGAAAGCCCTGATGCGGCGGGCGGCTTCCAGACCGTCCATCTCCGGCATCTGGACATCCATCAGCACCAGATCGTAGGGAGCCAGAACCAAGGCGGTCAGCACTTCCTGGCCGTCGGCAACGGCATCGGCCCTATAGCCCATTTTGTTCAGCAGGCCCAGAGCGACCTTCTGGTTGGTGGGATTGTCCTCGGCCAGCAGGATTCGCAGGCTTCCCCTCCGCTGCTCGCTGAGGGTATGGCGGGTCACGAGGGTCCGCATATTTCCCTCAACCGACTCCCCTTCCCCGGTCACGGTGGCCAGACAGCCGTAAAGCTGGGAATGTTTGATCGGCTTGCTTAAATAGCCGGAAAAGCCGATTCCCTTCACCCGGGCGCCGTCCCCACGCATTCCAACCGAGCTCATCATGATCAGCTTCACCCCGCCAAACGTCCCATCGGATTTGATCTTCCGCCCGAGGGTCTCACCATCCATCCCCGGCATGCGCATGTCCAGGATGGCGATGTCGAAGGGCTTCCCCGCCTCCGCGGCCTCCTTGAGCATGGCGAGGGCCTGTTGTCCTCCGGCCGCTTCTTCGCAACCGCAGCCCCAGGCCAGCAGCTGTTTTCTCATAATGCAACGGTTGGTGTCGTTGTCATCGACGATCAGTATAAGCTTGTCCCGGATGTCCTCCATCGGCAGTTGCACCCGGACCGCTTCCGCGGGCCGTACTGCGAAGGCCGCGGTGAACCAGAAGGTCGAACCCCGGCCTTCCGTACTCTCCACACCGATTTCTCCGTCCATCATTTCGACCAGGCGGGCGCAGATACTCAAGCCCAAGCCGGTTCCGCCAAAGCGGCGGGTCGTGGAGGCGTCCGCCTGGGTGAAAGGATCGAAAAGCTCCGCTAGCTTATCCTGCGGGATTCCGATTCCCGTATCGGTAACGGAGAAACGAAGCTGGACCTGTTCAGGGGTCTGACCTGCCAGCTGAGCCTGTACCACGATCTCCCCGGTTTCGGTAAACTTGACCGCGTTCCCGATCAAGTTTGTCAGAATCTGGCGCAGCCGTCCCGGGTCTCCCAGCAGGTTTGAGGGAACCTCTGGTTCGACCAGGCAGACGTATTCCAAACCTTTTTTCTGCGGGCTGATGGCCAGCAGATCGTTCATATCCTCCAGGGTCGACCGCAGGTCGAAATCGAGAATTTCCAGATCGAGTTTGCCCGCCTCGATCTTGGAGAAGTCCAGAATATCGTTGATGATCGACAGAAGCGAATCCGCGCTTCCCTGGATGGTCTCAACGAAATCCAACTGCTCGCTGTTCAGCTTGGTATCCAACAGCAGCCCGACCATCCCCATGATTCCGTTCATCGGAGTGCGGATCTCATGACTCATGTTGGCCAGGAAATCGCTCTTAGCCCGGTTGGCCGCATCCGCCTCCTCGGCTTTCTGCTTCGCCTTCAGAAGCGCCTCTTCCAACTCGCGGTTCAGCCAGGCCAGCTGATCACGGACCCGTTCCAGCTCCGCTTCGGCCTCTTTCTGCTCGGTGATGTCCCTGAATATCGCCAGGGTTCCTGAAAAGCGAGCATCCGGACTGGCATTGGGGCGTCCGGTGATCTCCAGCTGGCGCCGACTTCCAGAGGGCTGGCGAATCTCCAGCTCGTATGTGCTCTGCTTTCCCCGCTTCCTGAGGCGGCTCTGCGCCTCAACGGCATCCAAACCGCGATGATCCAGGAACTCCCGGAGATTTCGCCCCACCAGCCCGCCGGCGGGGACACCGAAGATGCTCTCCGCCGTTGGATTGGAAAACACGAAAGTGTCGTCTTTATCCGCCACCGCCACGCCTTCCCCCAGGTTTTGGACCAGGGATTCAAACTGCTGCTTGCTGCTGAGCAGCGCTTCTTCGGCCATTTTGCGGTCGTGAACGTCGACGATCGTCCCGGAGAGCCGCCTCACCTCTCCCCGCTCATCCCGGGTCCCCTGACCCCGGCTGCGGAACCAGCGGTAGGAGCCGTCCTTGGTGCGCAGCCGGTACTCCACGTCGATGGCCGGACCCCCGCGCCGATGTTCCAGGTCCACTGCTATGGTGCGCTCCCTGTCCTCCGGGTGGAGCAGCTCACCGAACTGCTGGAAGGATGCCCGGATTTCCCCCGGTTCGTATCCCAACAGCTCGTAGAAGCGGGGCGACCACCACTCGTCGTCCCGATTTACATCCGGCCGGTCCCAGATCCCGTCGTTCGCCCCCAGCATGGCCAACTCCAGGCGCTGCTCGCTTTCCCGCAACCGTGAGCTGATGCGCATGCGGGTCAGATAGGTAGTGATCATCTGGGCGGCGGTGGAAACAAAGCGGAGGTCTTCATCAGTCAGGGATCGGTCTTCTTCTTTGTCTGCGATGCCCAGAAACCCATACCAGCCGTCTTCGATCCAGAGAGGCAACACTGCGATCCACGAGATTCCCTGGAGCGTGAACATCCTCCGCTCGCTCTCCGGAAAACCCGAGATCGGCCCGCTGATCATCCGTTTGGCCGTAAGCTCTTTCCGCCACCGGGAATAGCCGCTGTCGTAGGGGAGGTGCCGCATCTGCGGAATCTCATCGCCCGCAGACGCTGCCTCCGCGCGCGCCTCTTGGGTCATCTGCGCGCACAGGCCGTCGGTTTCATCCGCAAAGTTTTCGAACAGGAAGACCCGATCGCTGCCGACGGTTTCACGTAGGGTACGTAACGCGTTGGCCAGCGCCTCCGGTCCGCGGATAAGCAGGGCGCTGGAGCACCGGGCCAACCCTTCTTCATAGCGGAGCCGAATCGTTAGCTGCTCTTCCGTTATCTTTATCTCGGTACGGTCCATCAACGAGCACAACGCCCACCGCCCCGGTCTGTTTCCCGAATCCAGTAGAATGGCGTTGGCCTCCAGGTAAAAACGGGGCTTGTTGCCGATCTGGCACCAGGATTTGTGCCGGACCTCGGTCAGCTTCTTGATATCGGCTACGGAACTGAGATAGGAGGGGGGCAGCGGCAGCTCGTTCAATCGGGAGCCTTTCAGCGATTCAGGATCGTCGACACCCCACATGGCTGCGAAGGCGGAATTGGCGTATTCGATACGGCCTTCCATGGAAACGATGCAGAGGGCCGCACTGGTGGCATTCATGGCCCGATCCATGATCAGCAACTGCTCCTGAACGCGGCGAAGCTCGCTTCCGGTCTTCCGGCTATCTGTCAATCCCCTCACCTCCTATGTGTTCGGGCGTTCCTCGTAAATCCTCAGCTCCTGCTCATCCGTTGGTCATCGGTTCGGTCAGCCAGGCCGTTTCATTGTTACTCCCCAGGATGGCTTCGTGAATTTCCTCGAACCGCTTCGTCCCCTTCCGGAAGGCCTCCAGCACCTGCGGGTCGAAATGCCCCGGCTCGGTCCTGCCGTCCCCCTTCAGGATGATCTCCAGAACACGATCGTGGGGTAAGGCGGGCTTGTAGGGACGTTCGGCGCGAAGAGCATCGTACTGGTCCACCAGATTCACGATTCTACCGGTCAGCGGAATCTGCTCGCCGATCAATCCTTCGGGATAACCGCTTCCGTCCCAGCGCTCATGGTGAGTCAAGGCGATTTTCTCGCCCATCTTCAGATACGGTGACTGGGAACCAGCCAGGATTTTACCGCCAAGCCTCGTGTGGGAACACATGATTTCCCATTCCTCGGGAGACAACGGGCCGGGTTTCAACAACACGGCGTCCGGGATACCCACCTTCCCGATATCGTGCATCGGAGCGGCAAAGTACAGGGTTTCCAGGCTCTTCTTGTCCAGACCGATCTCAGAACCCAATTCGCGCGAGAAATAGCTGATGCGGCGAATGTGAGCCCCGGTTGCCTCATCTTTGTATTCCGACGCTAGAGCCAGGCGGAATATGGTTTCCCGGTTGGCCCGGCTGACCTCGCCGAAGGTCCGCCTGAGCGACGTAGTTCTTTCGGCCACCTTGCGTTCCAACTCGTCGTTGTAGTTTTTCAGCAGATCGTGGTACTGCTTGATCTTCAAATTGTTAGCCACCCGCATTACCAGATCCTCGGCGTCGATCGGCTTGGTCAGAAAATCGTTGGCTCCCGCCGCGATCCCTTTCAGCCGGTCCTCCCGGGACTTCAACCCGGTCAGGATGATGATCGGGATGTTGACCGTGGCCGGATCGTCCTTCAGCTTTTTTGTCGCCGTAAACCCATCCATCTCCGGCATCACCCCGTCCATCAAAATAAGGTCCGGTGGATCCTCCCGGACCGCCTCCTCCACCTGGCTGCCCGTGTGGACTTCAGTGACGGCATACCCACTGGACTCGCACAAAGTCCGCAGCAGGGTTACGATTCCCGGTTCGTCATCGGCGACCAGGATTTTCGCCGCTCTACCTGTTTCGTTCATCCACTATCCCTCTCATCCTTCACTGCCTTCATTGCTCTTGAGTGTTTTCGCCCCTTCTGCGTGACCGCAGGGGAACCCTCGACGCTGGGCAGATAAACCTTGAAGGTCGTCCCCTCTCCCGGTGCGCTCTCACAGTCAATGAATCCCCTGCTCTGCTTCACGATTCCGTAGACCATCGACAACCCCAAACCGGTTCCCTTGCCCTTCTCCCTGGTGGTAAAAAAGGGCTCATAGATG